>Ga0247719_1000044_pt1 | contig 83403 bp, 88 predicted proteins | sample 41E_DmetaG_FD_189046 | JGI IMG/M metagenome (GOLD analysis project Ga0247719, IMG submission 189046) | Soil microbial communities from hillslope of Landscape Evolution Observatory, University of Arizona, Oracle, AZ, United States - 4-1-E_D | ecosystem: Engineered > Artificial ecosystem >...
GGGGCGGGAGGAGGCTGACGGCCGAGATGAAGGGCGAGTAACCGGGAAGGACGTCGGCCCAAGCGTGGAACGCCTCCTTGTAGTCGTCCGCGCGCCCCGGCTGCGCCGCGAACGGGTCGGACGCCTCCGTCTCGAGCGGGTAGTTCGAGTACACCGCGCCCCCGACGGGCGCGACGTCGTTTGCGGGGAAGGGCGGGAAGACGCAGGATTCCGGGCAAAGCCCGATGCCCGGCGTGTTCACGGCCTGGACGACGGGCGACGCGGTCGCGCGGTAGAGGGTTTCGATGGGTCCCGGCGCCACCGCCGCGTAGCGGTCGATGTCGACGAGACTCGACGCGCGGAGCGTGTAGGGACGGCCGGTCGTTTCATCGCCCAGGAGGATGGGCTCGCTCACGGTCTCCACGACGTACCGCTCGAGCAGGTTGCCGTCGAGGAAGAGGACCCCAGCCTGGGTCCGGTAGAGGCGGTCGACCGCGCTTGACGGGCGCGAGTACTGGAAGTCGGGCTGATCCTCCGCGGGCCGCGTTGTGTCGCCGGTCACCGGGTGGCTTCCCGGCTCGACGAAGGCGAAGGCCTCGATCGAGAGCGACACGTACTCGTTTCCGGGCGCGTACCCCTTGAAGCCGTTCGCGATGTTCTGGACGACGCGGAGGTCGATCTCGCCGTCGGCGTCGTCGTCGCGCCAGGGCCCGAGCCAGGCGACGAAGTCGACGCGGCCCGGGAGGAACACGTTCACAAGGCCGCCCGTCTCCCGCTGGAGGTTGGCGGTCGCCGCGGCGCTCGTCACGCTCTGCGCCGTCATGCGCGCGTCGTCGGGATTCGAGGTCGGGTCGCCGACGAGGTTGTAGGGATGGCTCGTCACGCCCGTCTGGGCGACGAAGCCGTCGAGGATCCGGATGCCCTCGGGAGGGTGCAGGACGGGATTCCCGATGTGGACGGTGGGCTCCGACGGACACGTCGAGGTTGCGGGCGCGAGGGCGTCGGGAACGCAGGTGCGCTGACCCGGGGCGAAGCCCTCCGCGGCCTCCCAACGCATCTCCCCGTGCCGCGCGGCGGCGGGGGCGAGGACGGTGGCGAGAAGGACGACGGCGGCGACGGCGGCGTGGCGCACGGTGAGGCCTCCCGGCGTGCGAGGGGGCTTCACCCCGCTTCAACCTTGCCGCGCGGCGTCCGCGTCACGGCTCGAGCCGCTCGATGAAGTCGCAGTCCCCGACCGTCTCGCGGACGTCGATTCCGGCGTGGCGGTACTCGAGCTCGCGGACCGCCGCGCAGATCGTGAAGCCGCCGGCCCGCGTACCCTCCGGGAAGTACAAGACGTGCTTCGTCGTCGCGCGGCCCGTTTCCACCGTCCCGCTTTCGCGCAAGGCGAAGGTCGTCGCCCCGGTGAGGACGCAGAGCGAGGACGGGTGGCCCGGCGCGGGGCAATCCTCCGAGGTGGCCCGGAGAGGGGTGCCGCCGCGCGTCAAGACGAGGATCCCGGCTTCGCCCCACGTCCGCTCGGGGACGAGCGTGAACGACGGGGCCGCGCCTTGGGGGAAACGGCCGTTCTCGGGAAGGAATTCGCCGCGCGCGTCGAGGTAACGATGGGGAATCGGCCGGTTTCCCCCCTCGTACGGGTCCTCGGGGTCGGCCGCGACACCCACGACGCCGTCTCGGCTCGCGTCCATCCAGAGACCCGTCCAGAGATCGACCGTGAACACCGCGCCGGGCGGCACGGCAACGCCGCCCGCGACGCCTTTGCCCGCAAGCGGGTAGGGACGCGCGAGGAGAAGGGATCCGACGGACACGTGGTGGAGTTGTCCGGGCACGAGGTCGGCCCACGCCGCGTATTCCCCGCGGAAGGACGCGGCGCGTCCCGGCGCGGCCGCATACGGGTCCCCGGGGTCGGTTTCGAGGGGGTATCCGCCGTAGATCGCGGAGGCGACCGCCGCCGCCTCGCCGCCCGCGAACGGGGGGAAGATGCAGCTTTCCGGACAAAGACCGATCCCGGGCGAGTTGACGGCCGCGACGGCGGGCGCAAGCGTCGCCGCGTTGACGGCTTCGACGGGTCCGGGCGCCACGGCGGCGTAGACGTCGATGTCGACGAGACTCGCGTCCCGCAGCGTATAGGGTCGCCCCGTCGTGGCGTCGGCGACGAGAACGGGATCGCTCACGCTCTCGACCGCGTAGCGCTCGAGCAGGTTGCCGTCGAGGAAGATGACGCCCCCGTTCGCGCGCCTCAGCCGGTCGGGCGCGCTCGAGGGTTGCTCGTAGACGAAATCCGGCTCATGCGCGCGCGGCCGCGTCGGGTCGCCGACGACCGGATGGCTTCCGGGCTCGACGAAGGCGACGAGGACATCGGGGATGCGCGCGAGAAATTCGTTGCCGGGACCGTAGCCGGTCCAACCGCTTTGCGGGTGCTGGGTCACGACGAGATCGATGGCCCGGTCCGCGTCGACGTCGTGCCAGGGGCCGAACCAGGCCGCGAACTCGACGTGACCCGGAAGGAAGACGTTCGCGAGGCCGCCGCTTTCGCGCTGGGGGCTCGCGGCGCGGTGAATCGAAGTCGCGCTCGTGGCGGTCATGCGCAGGTCGTCGGGGGATGCAAGAGAGTTCCCGACGGTCGTGAAAGGGTGGCTCGTCGAGGCGCCCGAGACGGCGAAGGCGTCGAGGATGCGGACCCCCTCGACCGGATGAGCCGAGCCCGTCGGCTCGACCGCGCAGGATTCTCCGCCGCCCGACACCGCGTCGGAGACGCACGTCCGCTGCCGCGCGGAGGGGGACGGCTCGTCGGCCTCCCACGCGATCTCGGCGTGGCGCGCGAGCGCCATCGGAGCGGCAAGGAGCGCGAGGACGACGAGGAGGGCGAGGGGGGGTCTGGCCATGAGGGACGCAAGCGCCCTCGACCGCTCTTCAATCTTCGTCGCGCTTCTCGCTCGACCCCTCGAACGTGTTCGAAATCAGAGGCTTCGGACGGCGGGCGCGACCTCGGTGCCCAGGATCTCGACGGCGCGCTTCACCTTCTCCCACGGCTCCCCCGCCCAGTCGAACTGGACGAGGAAACGATCGTTGGCGAAGAGGCGGTGGTAGAATCGCAGCTTCTCGATCGCGTCCTCCGCGTTTCCCGCGAGGAAGGCACCCTTAGGGCCCATCTCGTGGTCGAGGTATTCGCGCGGCACTTCGCGCGGCGGGAAGCGGTTCCGCAATCCGTTGCGCATGAGACCGCCCCACGCGTCGGCGAACGCGTCGCGCGCGGTTGCGGCGTCGTCCGCGAGGAGACCGTGCGTCGAGAGCGCGAGCTTCGGGCGGGGCTTCCCGGCCTTCGCGGCCGCCTCGCGGTGGATGGCGGCGAACGGCGGGAAGCGCTCGGGCCCGCCGAGGATCGCGATGTTCATCGGAAGCCCGAGCGCGCCCGCGCGGGCGGCGGACTGCGGCGTGCCGCCGACGCCGATCCAGAGCGGGAGGGGGCGCTCGGCGCGCGGCGAGACCTCCGCGTCCTCGAGCGCGGGCCGGAAGCGGCCGCTCCACGTCACGCGCTCGTTGGCGTTGATCTTCAGGAAAAGATCGAGCTTCTCCGCGAAGAGCGCGTCGTACTGGCGGATGTCGTAGCCGAAGAGGTCCCAGCTTTCCGTGAAGGACCCGCGGCCCGCGAGGATCTCGGCGCGGCCCCCCGAGACGAGATCGAGCGTCGCGAAGTCCTCGTACACGCGCACGGGGTCGAGCGTGTTGAGGAGCGTCGTCGCGCTCGAAAGCCGGATGCGCTCCGTCCGCGCGGCGACGGCCGAGAGGATGACCGCGGGCGACGAGACCACCATGTCGAGGCGATGGTGCTCGCCGAGCGCGAAGACGTCGAGGCCCACCTCCTCCGCGAGGGCGCCGAGCCTCACGAGCTGCCGCACGCGCTCGGCGTGGCTCACGCGTTGGCCCGTGACCGGGTGGGGGATGACGTCGCCGAAGCTGAAGAGGCCGATCTCCACGGCGTGGCGAGCGCGCCCGGGAGGATAAAGGGGGCCGTCGCCCGGGAGGCGGACGATGGGAGGCCGACCCGGGACCCGAGGCGTTAAGCCTCGCGACGCCCCGTAAGCGTCGGGAGGCCTCCGATGCGCACCGCCGTCGCTTTCACGCTCGCGCTCCTCGCTTTCGCCCCGGCCGCCGCCTACTCCTACGACGTCCCGGTCGCGTTCGAGGCGACGGAAGCCAACCGCGCCGCGCTCGACGACGCGGGCCAGGCGAATTGCGTCGCCGAGGCGCTCGCGGGAGCGCCGACGGCTGCATGCCCGCGCGTCGCCACGGGCCAGGCGGTGCCCGCGGAGGGATTCCTCATCCTCGACGCGGTGTACGGCGCGGAGGGCTTCGGCGCGCCCGTCGCTTCCGCGGAGGCGACCGCGCGTGACCCGGAAGCCGACACGTTCGCGCTCGTCTACGACAGCTACCACGGAGCGAACCTTCGCCGGACGAGCGGCGACAACCTTCCGGACCTCATCGCCCCGGGCGTCGGGCAGTTCACGGCGTGGCACGGCCTCTGGGACGACGCGAACGGCGACGGCGCCATCCAGGTGCGATGGAACAACGACTGGCTCGCCGCGAACGAATGGGCGCCGAGACCCGACGCGCACATCGTCACGTACCTCGAGCCGGGAAGCCACCCGGAGGCCGAGGCGCGCGTGCGCCCCTCCGCGGGATCGCCCGACTTCCACTACCGGGGCTCGTTCTTCGGCCACCATACGCGCGACATCCTCTTCACCGACGGAACGCTCCTCGCGAAGCGCGTCGCGACCACCGTCTCCGACGCGGTGCTCGCCCCGTCGCCCGGCGGAGCGTTCCCCTTCACGCCGGGCCCGCAAAGCCTCGTCGACATCGACGTGTACGCGGTCCTCGCGCCCTCGCCGCTCGAAGCCCTCTATGGCGCGACGCTCGCGGGCACCGTCGCCGAGGCGGGAAGCCCCTCGCTCGCCTGGTGCCCGGCGGGCTGCCGCGTGGGACCCGCGCCGCTCGGCGACAATCCCGCGGCCGCCGTCGTCGGGCCCGTCGCGGCGCTCGCGTGGGCGTCTTCCGAAGCGGAATGGGCGGAAGGAAGCGGGAACACCGCGGCCGGCCGCCTCGCCGCGTTCGAGGCGCGCCACGAGCCGTGGATCGACCTCAGGCCCCTTTCGGGGTTTGTCCCCAACATCGTGTCCCCCCAGACGGGACCGATGCTCGGGCGCAACGCACGCGGCGAGGCCGCGGCCGCGCCCGGCCTCTTCGCGTTCGAGGTGTGGACCGGCCTCTGGAAGGACATCGGCCAGGACGGCGTCGTCGGCCACGCGCGCCGCGACGCCGCGGGCGCGGCCGACCCCTACGAGGGGGGAACGCGCCCGTATCCGGACCGGTACGAGGATTCCGAGGGCGAGTTCCTCGGCGCCTACGCCGTGGGCCCGACCGGCGCGCGCCTCGATGCCTTCGAGGTCACGCTCGTCCCCGACACGGCCTGGCCGGACCCGGGCGTGGTGCTCGTGTGGTATTACGGGTTCCCGGGCCAGCGCGTGACGGGCGCGACGCCGGTCGTGCTCCAGGCCGTGTACGAGCCGGGAGGCGCCGACCAGACGAGAGGCCATTACACGTTCCAGGCCTTCGTGCTCCTCCCGCGCGGTTCGCCCGGCTTCACGATCTGCACGGCGGCGGTCGCGATCGAGCATGTGCGGGACGGCGCGCTGACGCGCGAGACCGTGCGCGACTGCGACCGGATCGCGGCGTTCGCGGACTGACGCCGCGAGGAGACAGGGTCAAGCGGTCGTCCGCCGTCGGTGGCGCATGGCAACCTTCCCTCCGCGCGGCGCCGCGCTCTCCCACATCCTCGTGGTCGCGGACCTCGCGCGCGCCCGACGCTGGTACGCGGACGTGCTCGGCGCGCGACTGTACCGCGAGTACGGCGGCACGACCGCCGTCTTCGATTTCGAGGGCGCGTGGCTCGTGCTCGTCACCGGCGGCGGGCCCACCGCGGACAAGCCGACGGTCACGATGGCGCCGCCCGACACGCCGGACCGCGCAAGCCACGCGATGACGATCCGCGTCCCGGACTGCCGCGCCGCGCACGCGACGCTCGCGGCGCGCGGCGCGGCCTTCCTCACGCCGCCGGTCGACCACGGGTCCGAGGTGCGGGCGTTCTTCCGCGACCCGGAGGGGCACCTCTTCGAGATCAGCGAGGCGCGGTGACGAGGCCCTCGCGCGCAAGCGCGTGATGCGAGGTCCTCGTCCCGTTGCGCAAGGCACGATGAGCCTCGACGACGTAGAGCCCGGGGACATTCCGCTCCGGCATCGTCGCGCGCCCTCCGCCCGAGCCCCCTCGCGCGCGATCGCTTCCTGTGGGAGAGGTCGTCCCCGGATCACCCGACCGGGATCCGCCCATCGCGACCCGCCTGCGCGCAGCGCCTTCCCGGCCTCGGAACGCTCGCCGCCTGCAGGGAGCATGCGCTTCGCGTCCTCGCGCGCCAGCAGTAGTCGTGCCTCCTGGCGGACGGCGACCCATCCTACGATGGGATCCGTCGCATCGAAAGGCCGGGCCCGGGTGCATAGCAACGGGATGAAGGTCGACTCGAAGTCGCGGGAGAAGGGGCGCGGCCGCGGCGGGAAGGCGGTTCGACCCGGCGACGCGGCGGACGCGAGTCGCGAAAGGAATGAAAGAAAAGACAGGGCCGGGATGTGCGCTCCCGGCCGGGGTTACCCTTACTTGCGGCGGTTCACGAGCGCAACGCCCGCGACGACTGCGACGCCCGCGCCCGCGAGGGCGAGGGAGCCGAGCTCGGGCGTCGGGTAGGCCGGGCCGCTGATGGCGACGTTGTCGATGGCCCATCCGAGGTAATTGTTGACCCAGCCGTCCCCCGTGTCGAAGTAGAACTGGACGCGGACCGAGTTGCCCACATAGGGCGTGAGGTCGACCGAGTAGAGCGTCCAGGCCGAGTCGGGGCCGCACTCGAGGTTGTTGAGGACGACGTTGTACGGGCCGTCATTGACGGACACGAGGACGTGCGCAACGTCGTAGGCGCCGCACCATTGTTCGGTCTGGATGTAGCTCTCGAAGTTCAGCGAGGACGGACCCTGGACCACGATCGGGGGCGTCGTCGCCGCGCCGTTGCTGTAGCCGACGTCGTAGTTGCACTGGGGGTGCACGTTGTAGACGAGCGCATACGTGCCGGAGGCCGCGATGCAGTCGTTGACGTTCCAAAGGCCCGTGAGGGTCCAGAGCTTCGCGGCGCCGGACTCGAAGCCCTCCGAGTAGGGCGTCGCGGCGGCGGCGGTCGGAACGAGGGCGAGCGCGCTTGCGGCGACAAGCGTGACCAGGAGTTTCAGTTTCATGCCTAACCTCACGCCCGTCAGGCACTGAATCCTCATATCTCGGCGCGGAAGCTCCGTTCGCGCGAATGGATCGAGGGCCCGGCTCTAGAGCGTAAGACTGTACGGGCCACGTCCTTCGAGGCGACCGATCGATCGGTCCCCATCGCGCGCGTCTGACGCCGCGGGTGCGGAGTGGCTCTCGAGCGACGACGCCGAACCGCAGCGCAGGGGCGGGCCGTGAGCGGTATCGACCCGCGCGGACGTGAGACGCACCCCCCTTCGCGACGCTCGACCGGCGGAGGATTGGACAAAGGCGCGGAATCATCCCCGCGAGGCCGGATCCGAACGAACCCTTTTCGCGCCGCTTCGCGCCGCAAAAGCGTTCACGGAAAAGCGCCAACCCGGCCACGCCCGATCATCGGCCACCTCCGGTGGCCGGAGAAGCGGGCCAGGCCGGATTCGAACCGGCGGCGACGAGATTAAGAGTCTCGCCCCTTGACCTGGCTAGGGTACTGGCCCGTGAGGAAACGCTCGGGAAAACCCGCGCGGCGCGCGCCGGGAGGCCCGGGCGGCGAAGGCGACAAATGCACTGCCCCTATAAAAGCTATGCCCCGGGCGCGAGGACGTGCGCGTCAGAAGTAGTCCGCGCCCGCGACCTGCACGTCCGAGAGGTACGCGATGCCCGCGTGCTTCTCGAGGACGACGAGCACGTCGCGGAGGATGCGCTCCGCGACCGCCTGCGTCGCGACGGTGGTGATGCGGACGTTGCGGGCCGGGTCGAAGATGTCGTGGCCGCTGCGGAGTCCGCGGTGGCCCTGCCCTTCGACGCGCGGGACGATGGTGTAGCCCTTCGCGCCGGCCTCGCGGATGATCGCGAGCACGCGCTCGCGGGCGGCGGCGTCGATCACGATCTCGACCTTCTTGCGCGTGTGCAGCTCCATGGTGTCAGCCTCCGCCGCCGAGGAGGACGCCGGCGGCCGCGTGGTAGAGGGGGATTCCGAGGACGATGTTGAACGGGAAGGTGACGGCGAGGGAGAGCGTCACGTACACGCTCGGGTCGGCGGCGGGAAGCGCGTGGCGCAGGGCCGCGGGCACCGCGATGTAGCTCGCGCTTGCGGCGAGGACCACGAGGAGGGTCCCGTCGCCCGCGTCGAGGCCGAGCGCGCGCGCGGCGGCGAGGCCGAGGAGGGCGCCGAGGATCGGCATGTAGAGGCCGAAGGCCACGCCGCTCCACGAGAGGTTGCGGCTCTGGCGCAGGCGCCGCACGACGAGGAGGCCCATGTCGAGGAGGAAGATCGCGAGGAGACCCTGGAAAGGACCGACGAGGACGCCGCCCACGCTCGCCATGCCGCGCTCGCCCGTCGCCCAGCCGATCGCGAGGGCGCCGAGGAGCACGAGGACCGATCCGCTCGAGAGGACCTCGCGCAGGAGCGGCCAGGGGACGAGCGGCGCTCCCGCGACGGGCGCGGTGCGACGCGCGAGGAGGAGACCGGAGACGATGGCCGGCGTCTCCATGAGGGCGAGCACGGCGACGAGGTAGCCGGAGGTCTCGAAGCCGGCGCGCTCGAGGAACGCGGCGGCCGTGACGAAGGTCACGACGCTCACGCTGCCGTAGGTCGCGGCGACGGCGGCGGCGTTCACGGGCGCAAGCTGCGTCGCGGCGCGGAGGATCGCGTACGCGAGCCAGGGCATGAGGAGGCTCAGGAGGACGGCGACGACGGCCACGCCCGCCATCGTGGCGGACCAGGAGGGCGTCGCGGCGAGCGCGACGCCGCCCTTGAACCCGATCGCGATCATGAGGTAGAGCGCGAGGCCCTTTCCGAGGGCGGGCGGAATCTCGAGGTCGCTCCGCACGAAGGCGGCGAAGACGCCGAGCGCGAAGAACAGGATGACGGGCGAGGTGAGGTTGTCGAGGGCGGGCCCGAGGAGGTCGACCGCCATCACGCCGCGTCTCCCGCGAGCCGGCGGTCGAGGTCGTGGGCGATGCGCCACGCCGCGTCGGCGTCCTCGTGGACCACGACGATGTGACCCATCTTCCGGCCCGGCCTGACCTTGCGCTTGCCGTAGAGGTGCAGGTGGGCCGCGGGCTCGTCGAGGACGACGCGCCACGGGGGCTCTCCGCGGGCCCAGAGGTCGCCGAGGAGGTTCAGCATCACCGCGGGTCGCGGGACGGCCGTGTCGCCGAGCGAGAGCCCCGTGATTGCGCGGAGATGCTGCTCGAACTGGGACGTCGCGCAGGCCTTGAGCGTGTAGTGGCCGGAATTGTGCACGCGCGGCGCGACCTCGTTCACGAGAAGCTCGTCCTCGGCGGTCACGAACATCTCGACGGCCATCATGCCGACGTGGCCCATCGCGTCGGCGACCTCGCGCGCGAGCTCGTTCGCGCGCGCGGCGAGCCCGTGCGGGATGCGCGCGGGGGCGCGCGTCGTGTGGAGGATGCCGTCGCGATGGACGTTCTCCGCGACGGGATAGAACGCGACGGCGCCGTCCTCGCGACGCGCGACGAGCGCGCTGATCTCCATGCGGAACGTGACGAAGGCTTCGAGCACGGCCGGCCGGCGGCCGATCGCGGCCCACGCCTGCTCCGCGTCCCCGGCGCGCGCGAGCCGCGCCTGACCCTTGCCGTCGTAGCCGCCGGTGCGCGTCTTGAGGATCGACGGCGCGCCCACCGCGCGCACGGCGCGCGCGAGGTCCTCATCCGTTGCGACGGGCTCGAAGCGCGGCTGCGGCGCGCCGATCGACGCAAGGAACGTTCGCTGCGCGAGGCGGTCCTGCACGCGCGCGACGACCGACGGCGCGGGATGGACGCGGCCGACGGCGGCCGCGGCCTCGAGGCTCGCCGCGGGCACATGTTCGGTCTCGACCGTGACGACGGCCGCGCGACGCGCGAGGGCGCGCACCGCCTCGACGTCGTCGAGGGACGCGACGACGCGCTCGTCGGCGACCTGGGCGCCGGGCGCGTCGGGGTCGGGATCGAGGATCGCGGTCCGGTAGCCGAGCCGACGCGCCTCGATCGCGATCATGCGCCCGAGCTGGCCGCCGCCGAGGATCCCGACGAGGCTTCCCGGGAGCGCCGTCAGAGCTTCTCCCCCAGCACGCGGTCGCGCTCGCCCGCGCGGAGCGCTTCGAGGCGCGCGCGGAGGGCGGGGTCGCGGAGCGCGAGGATCTGCGCGGCAAGGAGCGCCGCGTTCGCGGCGCCCGCCTCCCCGATCGCGAGCGTCCCGACGGGGACGCCGCGCGGCATCTGGACGATGCTGAGGAGCGAGTCCATTCCGGAGAGGGCCTTCGATCGGACGGGAACCCCGAGCACGGGGAGCGTGGTCTTCGCGGCCGCCATGCCCGGGAGGTGGGCGGCGCCGCCCGCGCCCGCGATAATGACCTCGATACCGCGCGCGGCGGCGCCTTCCACGTATTCGAAGAGGAAGTCAGGCGTGCGGTGCGCGCTCACGACGCGGCTCTCGTGGGCGACGCCGAGGCCGGCGAGCGTCTCGCTCGCGTGGCGGAGGGTCTCCCAGTCGCTGCGGCTCCCCATGATGATGGCCACCTTGGGCGCGGCGGACTCCATGCTGGGTGCGGGGAAGGGCCGCGGGATGATAATGGATGCGAAGGACGCTCGCGGTCCTGGCCCCCATCTACTCGAAATCGCGTAGCTACCCACAAAACGCTTTTATCCTCCGACCCGCCATGGCGCCGCGTGACCCTGCCCGCCGAGGACGACGTCGCGGCCGCGCCGGATCTCCTCGAGACCACGGACGTGGCGAGCCTCCCGACGATGCACGCGACCTTCCGCGTCGTGGCCTTCGGCGCCCCGCTGGCCCGCGAGGAGCACGTCGCCCTCGTCCTGGGCGATGTCGCGGGCGAGGACGTCCTCGCGCGCGTGCACAGCGCATGTCTCACGGGCGACGTGTTCGGGAGCGCGCGATGCGACTGCGGCCCGCAGCTCGACCTCGCCCTCGCCGAGATCGCGAAGGCGGGGCGCGGCGTCCTGCTCTACCTCAACCAGGAGGGCCGTGGGATCGGGCTTGCGAACAAGATCCGCGCGTACGCCCTGCAGGAGACCGGGCTCGACACCGTGAAGGCGAACGAGTCGCTCGGCTTCCCGGGCGACCTGCGGCAGTACGATTCGGCGGTCGCGATGCTCCGTCGCCTCGGCGTCGCAAGCGTGCGTCTCATGACGAACAACCCCGCGAAGGTCCTCGCCCTCGAGCAGGGCGGGATCCGCGTCGCCGCCCGCGTCCCGCACGTCGCGGGCGCGACCGAGGCGAACCGCGCCTATCTCGCGGCGAAGCGCGCCCTCATGGGCCATCTTCTCGACTGAGCGCGATCGCGAGGTCCGCGACGTTCGTGCCCGTGGGTCCCGTCACGAAGAGATCGTCGAGCGTCGCGAAGACGTGCGTCGAGGCGTGGCGCGCGAGCGCGGCCGGGACGTCGAGGCCCGCGGCCCGAGCGCGTTCGAGGCTCGTTCCGTCCGCGAACGCGCCGGCCGCGTGCGTGGGGCCGTCCACGCCGTCCGTGCCCGCAACGAGCGCGACGACGCGGCGGCCCGCGAGCCCTTCGACCATCGCGAGCGCCGTCTCCTGGTTGCGCCCGCCCACGCCCGCGTCGAGGCCGAGCGAGACCGTCGTCTCGCCGCCCGCGACGAGCGCGACGGGGCCGCGCTCCGCGAGCGCGCGCGCCGCGAATGCGCGCCCGGCGTCACGCGCCTCGCCCGCGAGCGCGAGGGCGGGCGCGACGCGCCACCCGCGCGCGGCGAGGGCGGCGCGCGCCGCGTCGACGGCCGTCGCGTTCGAGGCGACGAGACGGAAGCCGCCGCGCGGGGCGGCGCGGGGGGGAGGCGGCTCGTCCGCGAGAACGCGGGCGACCGACGCGGGAAGCTTCGCGAGCAGGCCGCGCGCCTCGAGCGCCGCTCGCGCGGCGCCGGGCGGAGAAGGGTCGGGCACGGTCGGGCCGCTCCCGATCGCGGCAGGATCGTCGCCGACGACGTCGGAGATCGCGAGCGTCGCGACGGTCCCGCGGCCCGCGGCCTCCGCGAGTCCGCCGCCCTTGAGGCGCGAGAGACGGCGCCGGACGGTGTTCACGACGTCGATCGGCGCGCCGCTTGCGAGCAGGAGCCGCGTCGTGGCGCGCAGGTCCGACAGCGGCACGCGCGGGGCTTCGGCGAGCGCGCTCGCGCCGCCCGAAAGGAGGAGGACGAACAGGTCTTCGGCATCCGCGGCCGCCGCAAGGGCGAGGAGCGCCTCGCCCGCCTCGAGGGAGCCGGGGCCGGGAACGGGGTGCTCGCCCGCGAGGGCGCGGAACCCCTCGACGGGGTCGGCGCGCGGCGCGACGACGAGCCCCTCGGACGGCGCCCCCGCGTGCGCGCGCCACGCTTCGGCCATCCCGGTCGCCGCTTTCCCGACGGCGGCGACGCGCACGCGCGCGAAGCTCGCGAGCTCGAGGCGCCCGGCCGCGAGGTCGACGACGCCGGGCCCGGCGAAGGACCGCGCGACGGCCGCGCGGGGGTCGACGGCGGCAAGGCCCGCGCGGAAAGCGGCTTCCGCGTCGCGGCGCATCGCGGACCGTTCGTCGTCCATGCCGTTCGCGAGCGCTTCGCGGCCCTAAGGGTTTGCGCTACGCGCGCCGCCTTGCGAGGCGCGCGCCCGCGAGCGCCGCGAGGGCCGCAAGCGCAAGGCCCGGGGCCGGCGTGGGAACGATGGAGGCGGGACCGCCCGAATCCGGCGACCCGGTCGCGTTTCCGTCCGGCGGCGGCTTCGTCGTGTTCCCGCCCGGCGACCCGCGCGCGCCGCACGTCGCGCCGTCGAGCGCGAAGCGCCAGACGGTCGTCCACCCGGCGACGTAGAGGCAGCCGTCGGGACCGCGCTCGACGTCGAGGACGCGCGCGCCGGACCGCTCCCAGAACACCGTCTTCGCGCCGGTCGCGAGGTCGACCGCGCGCACGCGCCCGTTCACGTAGTCGCCGAGGTAGAGCGTGCCGTCCGCAACGGCGATGCCCGTAGGGCCGAAGTGCTCGTCCCACCACGCGACGGGCTCCGCGAAGTCCTGCCGTCCGCACGCGCCGGTGCAGTGGGGCCAGCCGTGATTCGCGCCCTTCTCGACGCGGTTCACCTCCTCGCGGCCGCCGTTGTCGCTCACGTATACGACGGTGTCCCCGGTGACCGCAAGGCCGAAGGGGTTGCGGAACCCCTGCGCCCACGCAAGCGGGTGCCACCCATCGGGATTGCCGGGCGCGGGCTTGCCCTCCTTCGTGAAGCGGAGCACCTTGCCGAGGATCGATCCGCGGTCCTGCGAGGGCGACTTGAGGTCGTTGTCGCCCGTCGTCGCCCAGAGGATCCCGTCGGGGCCGACCGCGACGCGGCCCCCGTCGTGGAGCATCGCCCAGGGGATGTCGTCCACGAGCACCGTTTCGACGCCGTTCGCGACGCGGGAGATGCGGTTCACCTTACCTCGCTCGGCGCCGGGCTTCTCCATCGAGTAGTGCACGTAGAACACGCCCGCCTCGACGGGGTCCGCCGCGAGGCCCGTGAAGCCGCCGTTGCCGCCGCCGCTGGCCGGGATCGAGAACACCGGCTCGGTGACGACGCCGTCGGGACCGATCGCGCGCACGCGGCCCGTGAGGAGCTCCGCGAAGTGGAGCGTGCCGTCGGGCGCGAAGGTGAGGTCGACGGGCGTCTCGAGATCGGTCGCGACCACCTCGGGCTCGGCCGCTGCGGCCGCGGGCGTCGCGAGCGCGGCGACGACGAGAAGCGCGGCCGCCGCGCCGCGGCCCCTTCGCGGGACCCGGCGTCGCCGCGCCGCGGCGACCGCCCCCGCGGCGAGCGCGAGGGCCCCGAGGGCGGGGCCGGGCGTGGGCGTGATGAGCGCCGGACCCGCCTCGTCCGGCGGCGGGGCCGTCGTGTTTCCACCGGGCGGGTCCTCCGTCCCGTTCGGCGCGGGCGTTCCGTTCGGAAGCGGGAGGACGCGCTCGCCCGGCACCGTCACGACATGGATCGCGTCGTACGTGCTCACGTAGAGCCGCCGATCGGGGCCGGCCTCGACGTCGAGCACGCGCCCGCCGCCGGGAACGCGCCACACGACGTCCGCCGTCACGCTCCCGTCGCTCGCGCGGCGGACCCGGTGGACGGCGCCCGCGTTGAACTCGCCGAAATACATCGTGCCGTTCAGCACGGTCGCGCCGGTGGGGCCGAGCGTTGTCGCGTACGTGTGCACCGGGTCCTCGAAGCGCGGGTCGTTGAGCGCGCCCGTGCCCCGCGGCCAACCATAGTTCTTCCCCGCGACGAGGATGTTCACCTCGTCGTTCTTCTCCGGCCCGTTCTCGGTCTGCCAGAGCGTCGACGAGGCCGGGTCCCACGCGAGGCCGAACGGGTTCCGGTGGCCGTAGGTGTAGACGAGCGGATGGTTCGGGAACGGGTTTCCCGGGGCGCCCGCGCCGTCGCGCGTCATCCGGAGCGTCTTGCCGAGGAGATTCCCGAGGTCCTGCGCGACCTCGCGGCGCTCGTTGTCGCCCGTGACGACGACGAGGTGGTCGCCCACGAAGAGCAGGCGTCCGCCGTCGTGCATCTCGGCCCACGGGATGCCGTCGAGGATCACCTTCTCGCCCGAGGCGTCGAGGCGGCTCACGCGGTTCACCTTCGTCCCGTCGATCTTCGCGGTGTAGTAGACGAAGAAGGCCTTGGTGCGCTCGAACTCGGGGTCGAGCGCGAGGCCGAGGAAGCCTCCGTTGCCGCCCGGCGCCGCGGCGACCTTGTGGACGGGCTCGGCCCGCGGCGCCGTCTCTCCGGGCGGGATCGCGCGGATCGCGCCCGTGTTCAGCTCGGCGTAGTAGAGCGTTCCGTCCGGCCCGAACACGACGTCCACCGGGAAGGCGAGGCCGCGCGCGAAGGCCGCGCCCTCGAACGCGGCCTGGGCGCCCGCGGCGGGGACGAGGAGGACGGCGGCGAGCAGGGCGAGCGGGAGGGCGCGGCGCATGCGCGGCGCGCGGACCGGCCCGGGATTCCCGCTTCTGGATCAACGCTCGAACCCGGCAGGGCGAATGCTTTTACGGAACCCTTCCGTTGGGCGGCCGGGTGCGCCGGTGAGCGGACGGAGCGACGCGGACAAGGTCCTGGGCCTCGTGGAGAAGCACACGCAGTGGTTCGACCGCTCGATCCCGATGATCGCGAGCGAGAACCTCATCTCGCCCCTCGCCCGCAGGCTCCTCGCGTGCGACTTCCACGACCGCTACGCCGAGGGACACCCCGGCAAGCGCTACTACCAGGGCCTCACGTACATCGACGAGGTCGAGCGGCTCTGCGCGGACCTCGCGCGCAAGCTCTGGCGGGTCAAGTTCGCCGACGTCCGGCCCGTCTCCGGCACGGAGGCGAACATCGCGGCCTTCGCGGCGATGACGAAGCCCGGCGACACCATCACGGCGGTCGACACCGCGGACGGCGGCCACATCTCGCACGCAAAGTTCGGCGGCGCGGGCGTGCGCGGCCTCAACATCCTCACGTACCCGTGGGACCGCGACCAGATGACGATCGACGTGCCCGCCACCGTGAAGCTCATCCGCGAGGCGAAGCCCAAGCTCGTCGTCTTCGGCCAGAGCATGTACCTCTTCCCGACGCCCCTCAAGGAGGCCGCCGCCGCGGCCCACGAGGTTGGCGCGACTGTCATGTACGACGGCGCGCACGTCATGGGCCTCATCGCGGGCGGCCGCTTCCAGGACCCGCTGCGCGAGGGCGCGGACTTCATCACGGGCTCCACGCACAAGACGCTCCCCGGCCCGCAGGGCGCCGTGGTCCTCGCGGACTGGGATCCCGCGGACCTCGAGACGCAGGGGACGGCCGCGCGCAAGCTCGACCGCGCCGTCTTCCCGGGCACCGTCTCGTCGCACCACCTTCATCACCTGGCCGCGAAGGCGGTCGCGTTCGCCGAGCACCTCGAGTACGGGCGCGCGTACGCGGATCAGATCATCCGCAACTCGAAGGCCCTCGCGCAGGCGCTCCACGAGCGCGGCATCCGCGTGCTCGGCGAGAAGCGCGGCTTCACGGAGTCGCACCAGGTCGTCGTGGACGTGAAGGAGCACGGCGGCGGCAAGTGGGCGGCGGAGGCCCTCGAGCAGGCCGGCGTCATCACCAACATGAACATGCTCCCGGGCGACACGAGCGCGCTCCACCCGTCGGGCCTTCGCCTCGGCACGCAGGAGATGACGCGCATCGGCATGCGCGAGAACGCGATGGTCGACGTCGCGCAGTTCATCGTCGACACCGTCGCGAAGAAGCAGGACCCGGCGAAGGTCGCCGAGCGCGTCGCGGAGTTCCGCAAGGCCTACCGCGGCGTCCACTACTGCTTCGAGGAGGGCACGCCCGCCTACAAGTTCTGGAAGCTCGCCTGATCCTCGAGGAGCAGCTCCTCCCAGAACGCCGGCCCGACGCGGGTCACGAGCCCGAACGGTCCCGCTTCGAGCATCGCGGCCGCGCGCGGGTGCCGGAGCGCGAGCCACACGGCGTCCACGAACCGGCTCGCCTCCTCCTCGCGCTCCTCGCTCACGCCGTCGAGCTGGAGATGGACGTGCATCCGCTCGTGCGAGTCCACGAAGGCGACGGACTCGGCCTCGTCGAGGCCGAATCGCGCGCCGATGCGGAGCACGACCGGGAGCGCGAGGCTTGTCGCGAGAAGAAGGCGTCCTTCGTCGTCCTCGGCGAGGCGGAAGGTGAGCGCCGCCATGCCGTCCACCTTCCATTCGGGCGGCACGGCCGGGTCGATCGAGACCTGGTAGAGCAGCGCGTGGTCGCCGAAGTCGTGCCAATGGCCCCGCGCGCGCATCGCGGCGCGCCAGCCGTCAGGCGTCGCGCGCACCGCCCCGCTTGGGCGCCTTGGACTTCGCGCTTTTGGCCTTCGCTTCCTTCTCGGGCGGCTGCCGCCACGCTTCGAGGAGCGGCGCCGCGTTGCCGACGAGGCGCGATTCGCCCTTCCGCAGGTGCTCCTCGAGCGTGGAGCGCGCGAGGCCCTTCGCCTTCGCGAGCGCCTCCGTCGTGACGCGGCGCGGCGAGTCGTAGTAGCCGCGCTCGAATGCGAAGCGGAGAAGGTCGGCTTGCACGTCGGAAAGGCCGTCGAAGAGATCCTCCGTCGTCGTCACGAGGAGCCGCGGCACCTCGTTCGTCTCGCGCAGACGCTTCCCGAGGAGCCGGTAATGGCCCTCGTCCGCGAGCTCCTTGAGGAAGTTCTCGGCCTGACCGGGTTCGAAGGTGAGGAAGCGGAACGACTCCTCGCCCTTCTCGTACGTGACGGGATAGAGCGGCATGCAGCCGAGGCTCTCGAGCCGGTAGAGGAGCGAATGGTACTCCATGCACCGGCACTTCCGCAGGAGGTCGAGGCGCGAGCCCGTGTTCTCCGTGAAGTAGAACGTGCTCCCCTCCTCCTTGAGCCGCCGTACGACGTCCTCGCGCACGTCCTCGGGCCCCGTCGCCTGGATGACCTCGACCGCGCGGTTGCACCACTCCTGCATGCGAAGCGCGGGGTTCTCGCGCGTGAGCGTCGCGAGGAGGCAGTCGTGCGCGAGCACGACGCGGAACTCGGTGAGCACGCGCCACCAAGGCGGCCCCCGCGCCTTAAAGCTGCACCCGCCCCGCGTCACCCGCCGGAGGGAATCCGGGGAGCGCGCCTTTATCGCCGCGCGGAAGGATCGCCCGTCGATCGGTCATGGCTCGGGAGATCCGAACGGTCACGGTCCTCGGCGCGGGCGACATGGGTCACGGCATCGCGGAGCTCGCCGCGATCAGGGGCTTCGACGTCCGATTGCGCGACGTTTCGGAGACGCAGCTCGCGAAGGCGATGGAGAAGGTCCGCTGGAGCCTCGAGAAGCTCGTGAAGCACCAGACGCTCGCGCGCGAAACCGCCGATCTCGCCTTCGGCCGCATCGCGGCCACGACCGACGCGAAGGCGGCCCTTGCGGACACGGATCTCGTGATCGAAGCCGTGCCCGAGAGCCTCGACCTCAAGCGCAAGGTGTTCGCCGAAGCGGAGGCGCACGCGCCCGCGCACGCGATCCTCGCCTCGAACACGAGCACGATGCGGATCACGGAGATCGGCGAAAAGCTCGCGGACCCGTCGCGCGTCGTCGGCCTCCATTTCTTCAATCCCGTCCTCCTCATGACGCTCGTCGAGATCATCCCGGGCGCGACGACGACGCGCGAGACCGTCGCCGCGGCGGACGCGTTTTCGCGGAAGCTCGGCAAGGAGACCGTCGTCCTCAAGCGCGACTCGCCCGGGTTCGTGACGAGCCGTCTCATCGGCACCTGGGTCGGCGCGTCGATCATGGCGCTCGAGCACCGCATCGCGACCGTCGAGACCATCGACGCCGCGATGAAGTTCAAGGCCGGCTTCCCGATGGGACCGTTCGAGCTCGCGGACTACACGGGCCTCGACGTCGGCTTCCACGCGTCGAACTACATCGCGGCGCGGCTCGGACCCGGCTACGCGCCGTTCAAGTCGATGCGGGAGCGCGTCGAGCGCGGCGACCTCGGCAAGAAGACGGGGAAGGGCTTCTACACGTGGAAGGACAACCGCGTCGTCGAGCGCGTCGACGCGGAGGCGGCGAAGACGTTCGAGCCGAAGTTCATCCTCTCGATCGTCGCGAACGAGGCCGCGAAGCTCCTCGACGAGGGCGTCGCGGACGCGGCGGAGATCGACCGCGCGATGCGTCTCGGCTGCGCGTTCCCGAAGGGCCCGCTCGAGTGGGCCGACGCGACGGGCCTCGACGACGTGCTCGCGGCGCTCGATGGCCTTTACAAGTCCACGGCGCACCCGATCACGAAGCCCGCGGAGATCCTGAAGGAACTCGTGGAGGAAGGCAACCTCGGCGCGAAGTCCGGCCTCGGTTTCCACGACCACGGCCCGAAGGCCGCGACGGCCGGGGGCGCGCCCGCCGCCTACGAGACGCTCCTCGTCGAGGTGGATGATGCCGCGCGCGTCGGCGTCCTCACGCTCAACCGCCCGCACCGCCTCCACGCGATCAACGAGCGGCTCATCGACGACCTCTCGGCCGCGCTCGACGCGATGGAGGCCGACCCCCGCGTGCGCGTGGTGCTCCTCACGGGGTCCGGCGACAAGGCGTTCTGCGCGGGCGCGGACCTCGCGGACGGCGGGCTCACGCCCGCGAACGCGGCGCGCCTTGCGCGCAAGGGCCACCTGCTGTGCGTCAAGATGGAGAAGCTCGGGAAACCCGTCGTCGCGGCGCTGAACGGCCACGCCCTCGGCGGCGGCCTCGAGCTCGCGCTTCCCGCGGACTTTCGCGTCGCGGCTCGACGCGCGAAGCTCGCGCTCCCCGAGGTGACGCTCGGGCTCCTTCCCGCGATGGGCGGCACCCAGCGCCTGCCGAAGCTCGTGGGCCTCGCGCGCGCGAAGGAGATCGCGCTCCTCGGGAATCGCTTCGATGCGGAGGAGGCGCTCCGCCTCGGCCTCGTCCACCGCGTGTTCGAGAACGAGACGTTCGCCGCGGATGCGCGCGCCTTCGCGGCCGACCTCGCGACGCGCGCGCCGCTCGCGCTCGCCCGCACCAAGCAGCTCCTCAACATGGCGCCCACGACCGACATCCTCGCCGGCATGGAGGCCGAGGCCGCGGGGTTCGGCCTCCTCGCGGGCTCGGAGGACGCGCTCGAGGGCATCGCGGCGATGTTCCAGAAGCGCAAGCCCGAATTCAAGGGCGAGTGATCAGTCCAACTCGTCCCAGCCCTGCGGCCGGCAGGTCGGGCAGAGGAGGTTTCCCGTGTGGTCCGCGCTCCCGCAGTCGAGGTGGATCTCGAATGCGCACCGCGCGCACCGCGTGAGGCAGCAATCCGCCTCGCCGGGCATCCAGTCGTCGCGCGGCAGGCAACCCTCCTCGCCGCACGCGGAGCAGGCGTCGAACGCGTTCGCGGGCTCGCCGCAGTGCGGGCACGGCTCGCCTTCGCGGCCTACCCGCGGGTCGTCTTCGCCCTTGGCCTCGGCGAGGTCCGCCGCGAGGATGGCGAGCATCTCCTCCTCGGTCGGGTCGGGCATCACGGCTCGCGATCCGGGGGAGCGCCCGAGGGCGGTTCCGCGGGCGGAGGCGCGGTCGACGTCGACTCGACGGCGGGCGCGGCGCCGCCGCCCCCGCGGGTGCGCTGCCAGTGGGCGCGCGCCGCGTCGAAGGCGATGGGACCGCCGATGAGGAGGCCGAGCGTGAGGATGAGCATGACCCACAGGTCCTGCGGCGCGTAGGCCTTCCCGAAACCGATCCAGCCGCGGCATGCCGAGGACTTCGAGGCCTCGAAGAGGAGGAAGCCGCTCCGGCTCGTCGCGCACTGGGGTTCGTTGTAGTCGGGCGAGATGGCGAGCTTGATGAGGCCGAGCCACGGGACCTCGCTTCGCGCCTTCCCCTCGATCCATTCGGGCTGCACGATGTCGGAAAGGCCCGACTGCTGGTCGGCGCGCGAATTCGTGACGGGGTTGTCGCCCTTCGTGATGAAACCGCTTCGCCGCGGCTGGTAGTTCGCGACGCCGGCCGCGGGAAGGCTCACGCCGTTCTCGCCGAACCGGCACGTGTCGGCCTTCGTCCTCGTCGAGCCTCCGGGGCACGTCGCGCCGGGCTGCCACTTCACGTCGTAGTACGTCCTGCCGGACTGCTCGACGACGTCCACGTACGCGATCGCGCGGTGGATGATGGGCGTCGTCTTCCGGTTGCCGAGCTTGTAGTAGACGATGACGTCGCCCGATTTGCCGTAGTAGACGTCGCCGCCCATGGCCCACGTCTCGACGTCGTCCTTCCCGTTCACCTTCTTCACGAAGACGAGATCCCCGGGATCGATGGTGCCGACGCGACCGTAGGACCGCAGGAGCGGAACCACCACGACCTCGTCCTCGCGGTGCATCATCGAGCCCGACTCGACGATGACCGCGGGCGGCCAGAGGCCCGTGTAGAGGTAGAGACCCCCGAGCACGACGACGAAGGTGCCGACGAGGATGAGCGCGTCCTTCGCCACCGGGGGCAGGGACCGGGCCATGTCATCGTCGGGATGCCGGGGGCGGCTAAATAGGTTCCCGAAGGGACGCGCGCACGGACGCGCGCGCGAGGAGCCGGTCGAGCGCGACACCCTCGAGGCCCGCCTCCCGGAGGACCTTCTCCGTGTGCTCGCCGAGCGTCGGGGCGCGGCCCCGCGGCGCAAGACCGAGCGGGGCCCCGGGCGACCCGACGCCGCGCGCCCTCGCGTGCGGGTGCGCGAGCGCCTCCCCGGGCGCGAGCACGGGGGTTGCGGGGACGCCCGCGCCCACGAGGAGGTCCACCCAGACGTCGCGCGGCCGCGTCCGGAAGACGGCGGCGACGTCCGCGCGGAACGCGTCCGAGCGGTCGAGGTGGCGCTCGATCCAATCCTCCCGGCCGACCGCGCGCGCGAAGCGCTCCCAGAACTTGCCCTCGAGGGCCGCGAGGGCGACGTGGCCTCCGTCCGAGGCCTCGTACACCCCGTAGGCGGGCAGGGCGCCCGCAAGCTCGCTTTCGCCCAGACGCTGCGCGTCGCCCGCCCGCGCGCGCTCGAGGGCGAGCACGTTCACCGCGACCGCCGCGTCGTAGAGCGCGAGGTCGAGGACACGGCCGCGGCCCGAGCGGTCGCGCTCGCGGAGCGCGGCGAGGATCGCGACGACCGCGTAGAGCGCGCCCGCCATGTCCGCCGTCTGCGCCGCGGGCGGAAGCGGGCGCGCGTCGCCGTTCAGCGCCACGATCCCGGCGAGCGCCTGGTAGTTCAGGTCGTGGCCCGGCGCCTCCGCGAGGGGGCCCGTCGCGCCGTAGCCGCTCATGGACGCGACGACGAGCCGCGGGTTCGCGGCGAGGAGCGCGTCCGGCGCGAGACCGAGGCGCGCGAGGACGCCGGGGCGGAACGACTCGACGAGGACGTCGGCCATCGCGACGAGACGCCGCAGCGCCTCCTGCGCCTCCGGATCCTTGAGGTCGAGCGCGACGGATTCCTTTCCGCGGTTGATCGCGGTGAACGCGTGCCCGTGGCCCTCGACCTCGGGCGGCATCCATCGCGCGTAGTCGCCGAGGTCGGGCTCCTCGATCTTCACGACGCGCGCCCCGAGGTCCGCGAGGAGCTGCGTCGCAAACGGCCCGGGAAGGAGCCGCGTGAGGTCCACCACGAGGAGACCGGCGAGGGGGCGCACGTCCGTCGAACGGGCCGCGCGGCCATGAAAGTACCGCGCCGCGACCCGGGTCGCGGGCAGCTTCAAATACCGAGGCCTGAATCCCCCAGGCATGGCCGCGAAGCGCGCGAGGCCCTCGAAGAAGGCGAAGGCGAAGCCGACGAAGAAGCCCGTCGCGAAGCCGAAGGCCCGCGCCGCGCCGAAGCGCGCCTCGAAGACGCGCTCGCTCGCGTCGCCCGAAGCCCTTGCACGGTGGGAGCGCGAGGTGCTCGAGCCCTTCGCGAAGAAGTCGCCCGAGCGCCAGAAGACGTTCGTCACGACGTCTTCCGCGCCCATCGACCGCCTGTACGGTCCGTGGGACCTCGCGGACTGGGACCCCGCGGAGAAGCTCGGGATGCCGGGCGAGTTCCCCTACACGCGCGGCATCCATCCCACGATGTACCGCGGCCGCCTCTGGACGATGCGGCAGTTCGCGGGCTTCGGCACCGCCGAGGAGACGAACCAGCGCTTCAAGTACCTCCTCTCGCAGGGGCAGACGGGACTCTCGACCGCGTTCGACTTCTGCACGCTCCAGGGCTTCGACTCCGACCACAGCTTCAGCGAGGGAGAGGTCGGGAAGGTCGGCGTCGCGATCGACACGATGGCCGACATGGAGACGCTCTTCGACGGCATCCCGCTCGACGACGTCACCGTCTCGATGACGATCAACGGCCCCGCCGCGATGGTGTGGGCGATGTACCTCGCCGCGGCCGAGAAGCGCGGCTTCCCGCTCGCGAGCCTCGGCGGCACCATCCAGAACGACATCCTGAAGGAATATCAGGCGCAGAAGATGTTCATCTTCCCGCCCGCGCCGAGCCTGAGGCTCGTGCTCGACACCTTCGAGTTCGGGTCGAAGCAGGTGCCGCGCTGGAACACCGTTTCGATCTCGGGCTACCACATCCGCGAGGCCGGCTCGACCGCCGTGCAGGAGCTCGCGTTCACGCTCGCGAACGGCATGACGTACGTGCGCATGGGCAAGGCGCGCGGGATGGACCCCGACGACTTCGCGCCGCGCCTGTCGTTCTTCTTCAACTCGCACAACGACCTCTTCGAGGAGGTCGCGAAGTTCCGCGCCGCGCGCCGCATCTGGGCGGACTTCATGAAGAACGAGATCGGCGCCGAGAACCCGCGCTCGTGGCTCCTGCGCTTCCACACGCAGACCGCGGGCGTCTCGTGCAGCGCCGAGCAGCCCGAGATCAACATCGTCCGCACCGCGGTGCAGGCGCTCGCGGCCGTCCTCGGCGGCACCCAGTCGCTCCACACGAACTCCTTCGACGAGGCGCTCGCGCTCCCGACGGAGAAGGCGGTCCGCATCGCGCTGCGCACCCAGCAGATCCTCGCCCACGAGTCGGGCGTCGCGAACACGATCGACCCCCTCGGCGGGTCCTACTTCGTCGAGGCCCTCACGGACCAGATGGAGGAGGACGCCCGCAAGTACTTCGACCGCATCGAGAAGATCGGCGGCGTCGTCGCGGGCATCGAGAAGGGCTTCTTCCAGAAGGAGATCGCGGACGCCTCCTACCGGTACGTGAAGGAGATCGAGCGCAAGGACCGCGTCATCGTCGGCGTGAACGAGTACCGCATCCCCGAGCCCCCGCCGGAGATCCTCAAGATCGGCCCCGAGCTCGAGGCGAAGCAGCTCCGCAGGCTCCGCGAAACGAAGGCCCGCCGCGACGCGAAGCGCGTCGAGACGGCGCTCAACCGCCTCCAGGCCGCCCAGGAGAAGGAGGGCGAGAACCTCATGCCCCACCTCCTCGAGGCCACCCGCGCCTACGCGACGCTCGGCGAGTTGCGCGCCGCGATGGTCGAGGTCTTCGGCGAGTACCGCGAGCCGAGCATGTTCTGAGCGTCGAACGCGGCTCGCCCGAACCGCGCGTCTCCGCTCGCGCCCGACGAAAGCCCGCCGTCCGCGGCCGGGTCCGCCCGCGGTCGCGCGGACGCTGGGGTCGAGGACGAGGCCCGCCGGCGCCCTCCGTTCAACGACCGGCCGGCAAAGCTCTTGACGGGTCCAAGGCATCACGTCCGCCATGCGCGTCCTCCCGCTCGCCCTCCTCGCCGCCCTCGCCGTCGTCACCGCCGGCTGCCTCAACGCCGCCGTGGCGCCGCCGATCCTCGAGGAGGAGGCCGCCCCGGACCTGCCTTCCGACCTCGCGCCTTTCGCCCCCGCGGTCGAGCTCCGCGCCCTCGCGCGCGAAGCCGCCGCGACGGGCGCGACCGTCAAGATTCCCGCGACCGCGGTCGTCGAGACATTCCCCCTCAGCACGGGCACGGGCCGCGCGCTCGACCTTCCGGTGAAGCTCCGGCCCAGCCCCCTCCTCTCGAACGCGACGTGGGCCGAAGTCGACGGCGTCCGCGTCGCGATGCCGGCGATCGAGGTGTACGAAGGCGAGGTCGAGAACCGTCCCGGCTGGAAGGTCCGCCTCACGACCACGGACCAGTGGACGCGCGGCGTCGTCCTCGCGCCGCGATTCAACGTCCTCGGCATGACGCCCGCGGGCGGCGTCATTCCCTATCTGGTCCGCATCGGCCTCGAAGGCAACGTCCCCTACGGCACGGAGCTCCCCTCCGACAAGCCCGGCGCGGGGCCGACAGTCCGCACGGGCCCCGACGGCGCGTGGATGTTCGACGCGCCGAACTGGCCGCAGCAGGACTGCCTCGAGCTCGTGCCGCCGCACGTCGCGCCCGTCCTCGAGCGCCCGGCCACGCAGAAGGCGATCACCGCGAAGATCGTCCTCGACGGCGATGCGCGCTTTGGCGAGGCGCTCGGGAACCACTCGTTCCCGATGATGATCGCGATGCTCAACGAGGTCGACCCCATCTACGAGCAGGAGGTCGGCATCCGCTTCTCGCTCGTGGGTGCCCACCTGAACACGGACCCGGATTACTACCCGGACCCGAAGAAGGAGGCGCCCCTCACGAAGGCCGCCGAATACTGGAACGGACGCAAGGACGTCGACCGCGACGTCGTGCACGTCTTCACGGGATACCCATCGAACTACGCGATGGCGAACTGCATCGGCGGCGCGGGCATCCCGGACATCGGCTACACGTTCACGCCTCTCGGCTGGGAGATCGACAGCGTCTACTTCCACACGAGCGCGTTCGCGCACGAGCTCGGCCACATCTTCAGCGCGCACCACCACTACGGCAACCACGTGGAAACGGACGGCGGCCTCGCGACCATCATGATCCAGGGCTACACGCCGGGCTTCCGGCCCGTCTTCAGCACGCTCTCGAAGACCGTGATCCGCGGGTGGGCCGAGCAGTACATCAAGGACTGATTCCGCGGCCGCGGGCGCCGAAATCCTCAATGCGGGGGCGGCGCTCGTCCGCGCGTGGACGACGCAACGTCGTGGCGCGCGGACGTCGCGCGCGAGCAGCGGTGGCGCGCCGAGTCCTACCTCGGGCGCAACACGCCCCTCTCGGCCGAGGCGCGGCGCGCGTTCAAGGGACTCGGGTTCTACCCCATCGACCCCCGATTCCGCCTGCGCGACGTGAAGCTTGAGCGCCACGCGCAGCCGAAGCCGGGCAACCTCGGTTCGACCGGCCCCGATGCCGTCGCGATGCTTGAAGTCGGCGTCGTCCGCTTCGCGCTCCTCGGCGAGGCGTGCGCGCTCAAGGTCTTCGCGCCCGCGCCCGGCGAGGCCGCCGAGGACTATCTCCTGATTCCGTTCCGCGACGCGACGAGCGGGGACGGGACGTACGGCGCGGGGCGCTACCTCGACCTCGAGCCGAACGTCGCCGACCGCTACGAGATCGACTTCAACCGCGCATACCACCCGTACTGCGCGCACGACGACGCGTGGAGCTGCACGCTCCCGCCGCCCGACAACCGCCTCCCCGTCAAGGTGGAGGCGGGCGAGCGGCTGTGATCAGCCGCGCTGCGCGCGCCGGCGCTGCATGCCCGCCCAGAGGAGGCCGAGCGCGAGCGAGGCGCCGCCCACGACCATGAACGCGAACGTCGCTTCGCCGGGCACGAGCGCGAAGAGCGCCGTGAACGCCATGACGACCAGCACGAGGACCCCGAAACCGATGAAGAACACGGGTCCGGCCGCGGCAAAGGCGCGGCGTTCGAACTCGCTCGTCCGCTCCATGCGGGGTCCTCGCGGGGCCGCCCGCATCAGGCTTTTCGCGCCTTCGTCGCTTCGAGGGCGAGACGCGCGCACGCCCGCACGTTCGCCGGCATCCCGAGGGCGTCGAGGTCCTTCGCGCCGACCCAGCGGGCGTCCGAGAACGACCCGTCCGAGCGGACGGCGCGCGAGGGGACGCGGCAGGCGAAGTTGAAGTTCAGGTGCAGGCCTTTCGAACCCGCCTCGTGCTCCTCGTAGGCGAGAAGGGCCCCCGGCGTCCCGTCGACGCCGTGGGCGGCGGGAAGGCCGAAGTCGCCTTCGAGGCCCGTCTCCTCGAAAAGCTCGCGCCGCGCGGCCTCGAGCGGCGTCTCGTTGGCCTCGCATTCGCCGCCCACGGGAAGCCACTTCGCGAGGCGCTTGTGGTGGACGAGGAGGACGGCGTCGTCGTGGACGGCGTAGATGCCGACGGAGAAGGCGCGGCGCTGCACGCGGGCCGGCAGCCGGTTCTGCCACATCAAGCTGCGGATGGCCCTGTCGCCCGGCAATTGATATACGGGTGTTCGCCCATGACCGCCATGCGGAGTCGTCAAGGATGCTCGTACCTGTCCGCCTTAGACCTCTCGTGCGGCAAGTGAGAAACGTCGGTTACGACGCCTTTGACTGGGCCGCCCGGGCCACCACCGGTAAATTGGCGTATCCGCGGCGGTCCCTGAGGGAACTCGTCGGCGGCGCGCCAATCTACTCGCACATCGTGACGGGCGAGAGGTTCGCCCTATACCTCAAGACGCTCGCTCGCCTTCGACCGGAGGCCAGCGTGCTGGACACCGGCTGCGGAGTGGGCCGCATGGCCCAGCCTTTGAAGGACTACCTCAGGACTCCTCGCAAGGGTGGCCGAGCGAGCTACACCGGGTTCGATCCGAACGAGAAATGCATCCGGTGGTGCAAGGCGCACATCGAAGCCACCGACCCCGCATTCAGGTTCTATCACGCCGACCTATACCACGAATTATACAACCCGGGCGGTCGCGAGAAGGCTGAATCGTATCGGTTTCCGGTGGGATCGGGCACGGTCGACGTCGCGTTCGCCGGCAGCCTCTATACACATCTCTTCCGCGCGGCAGCCGCTCATTATCTCGCGGAGACAGCGCGCGCGCTGAGGCCCGGCGGGACATTCCTATCGACGTGGTTCCTCCTCAACGAGGAAGTGGAGTCCAGGATCGAAGCGGGCAAGTCAAGGTACCGCTTCGATCACACCATCGAGGACACACGCATCGGGAAACCTGAGAATCCAACGGTGCTCGTCGCGCACGAGGAACGATGGGTGAGAGCCGTCCTCGAACGCGAAGGACTCGTCGTTGAGACGATCCACCCGGGCGACTGGAGCGGATACGGCTCTGCGATTGAACACCACGATTTGGTCGTCGCCGCGAAACCCGAATGAGGGACCGGCAAATCCTACATAGGGACGGCTCGTTGCCCCCTCAATGTCGGACGTCCCTCGAACGGTGACGTGGGTGGACGGCCGCGGCGCGGAGTTCCGCGTCGTCCACGGGCAGCCGAGCGAGACGTTCATGCAGGAGGCCTTCGCGGCGGTGAACGTGGGCGACGTGGTCGCCGACGTTGGCACGGGGTCGGGCGCGGTCGCGCTCGCGGTCGCGAAGCGCGCGGACAAGGTGTGGGCGGTGGACTCGGACGAGGCCGCGCTCGTCGCGGGCGCCCGCGCGGCGAAGAAGCTCGGCCTCCGGAACGTGCAGTTCGTCGCAAGCGACCTCGAGACGGAGCCGTGGCGGGCGTGGGCGCCGAAGCGGCTCGACGTCGTCCTCGCGCACCTCTACCTCACGGGCAACCTCCTCGCGCGCGCCGCGGAGGCGCTTCCCGCGGGCGGGCGGCTCGTCGTCGCCGCGCTCGGGCCCGAGCAATGGGCCGAGACGGGCCACCCGCCGCGCTTCGTCGCGACGCCCGCGGACCTCGCGCGCGACCTCGACCGCGCGGGCTTCGACGTGGAGGCGCTCCACCACGAGCTCGCGATCGTGACGGCGCCCGATTTCGGCGTCCTCGAAAACGCCTACTTCCGCTCCTCGCCCGAGGTCGTCGCGAACTGGAAGGCCTCGGGTCGGTGGGAGGGGCTCCGGAAGTCCTACGAGGCCGGGCACGCGAACCTCACGGAGAGCCGGGTCGTGGCCCGCGGCCGGCGCCGGTGATGAAGGGGTTCGGAACAAAGTATATCGGTATCCACGACGCCTCGGGCCCCGGGAAGGCTATGCGTGGGATGACTCTCGCCCTCGTCCTTGTGCTGCCGGCGCTCGCCGGCTGCGTTCAACTGCCCGTGAACGAACCGCCCGCGAGCGTCCCGTTCAAGGCCGGAACACCCGTGCTCACGATGGATCTCCCGATCCACGTCGTCGCGGTCGGCTTCTCGGCCTTCGACGCGGAGGCCCTGAAGGCGCGCCTCGTCCAGCCCGTCCCGAGCTACCCGCTCATCCGCGCCGACCTCGTGGGCCGCGTCGAGAGCGAGCCGCTCCAGTACAACCTCCGCTACGAGATCCACGAGGCGCCGCCCGCCTTCGCCGAGGCGCTCTTCGCGTTCATGAAGACCGTGTCGAAGGAGGACAAGGTCGACACGTGGCTCATGCAGTACGATCTCAAGCGCGAGAAACCCCTTTGCCAGAAGCAAGACCCCATCGACCTCCCGCGCAACCCGGTCGTGAACCACATCCAGCGCCCGAAGTGCCCGCCGGTCGACCGCATCGACGCCTTTGCGGTCGAGAAGTGGATCGCCGAGAACCGCGCGGCGCACGGCCTCGACTTCGGCAAGCCCGGGCAGACGGTCTTCGTCCTCGATTCGTGGACCCAGGGCCACCTCGCGCAGGACCGCTACCACCAATACGTCGTCGAGGACGGCACCACCGAGGGCGTTCCGGACATGCGCGCCTGGGGCGGCACCCACGACTTCGTCTTCCTCGACCTCGGCGCCGCGCCGAGCCGCGCCGACTTCAGGCCCTGGCTCAACTTCTCGCGCTCCGACATCTCGCTTTGGGATCTCGAGGACCGACCCGTCTGGGACCTCGCGTCGGACCCCGACACGATGTACGACAACCTTGGCCGCAACGTGGTCGACGCGGCCCGCATGCTGTGGGCGCGCTCCCCCATCTATCCCTTCGAGTACGCCGAGAAATACATCCTCCCCATCTACGTGGTCCTCGACACGAACGCCCGCAGCAACGGCAAGGGCCTTCTCTCGAAGATCTCGCCCAACGACTACCGGAAGAACACGGACGGCGCGCTGCTCCTCAAGGCCTACCAGGACATGCTTCCGTGGGCCGAGATCGACCTCCGGCTCACGTTCATCGAGCTGCCGTCGGACGACCCCGGCCTCGGCGCGGCGCTCGAGGACGCGAAATCGCGCTACAACGCCAACGTCGACTTCGGCGTCGTGAAGCGTTACATTCGCCAGAACTGGGAAAAGTACGCTCCGCAGGAACCCGGCGCGATCACGTATCCGAGTTTCGGCTTCATCCTCGACGCGCCCTCGAGCGGCATCTACGCGTACGCCGACGGCGACGAGCATGGCCGGAGCTTCGGCGTCTTCCTTAACATCATGGACTACACGCTCTGTCTCCGCGCGAATCCCTTCTGCACGACGGAGGAGATGTTCGGCAGCGAGAAGACGTGGTGGGCCTGGTGGAACGGCGTGCTCCTCCACGAACTCGGCCACAGCTTCGGCCTCACGCACCCGCACGACACGGGCGGCCTGGACGGCGCCGGGTGGACCACCTACGAGATCAACTGGCTCTGGGACTCGACGTCGAGCATCATGACGTACCGCCACACGATCCCGGCGTTCAACGCGTTCGACAAGGAGCTGCTCCTGCGCGGCCACGCCGTGAACCTCGCGCGCGACGTGAAGGCGCTCGGCGACGCCGCGCCGGCCGATGCGCGCGCCGCGGCCGACCGCGCCCTCGCGCTCGTCGCCTCGGGCAGCTACGCCGACGCGCTCGCGGCCGCCGTCGAGGCGCGCCGGCTTTCGGATGCCGGAAGCCTCGCCGTCGCCGCGGTGGGCGTGCCCGGCACGCCCGTCAAGTTCACGATCGAACTCCCGATGGGCGAAGACCCGGTGGGCGGCGGACCCCGCCTGCCGATCCCGTTCATCCCGGTGAGCGTCGGAGCCGGCTCGCAGTCCAGGACGTTCCCGATCGAGGTCCCGGAGGGCGCGACCGCCGTCCTGATCGAATTCCAGGAAGCCGCCGCGCCCACGCACCGCTTCTGGTCGTCGAGCCTCACGATCCACGCGGAGGATGGGACCTACGTCACGGGCGCGTGGAACAACGCCTACGACAAGCTCGTGCTCGTCGGCCTCGAACGCTGCGGAGGAAGCTGCACGGGCCGCATCACGGCCTGGTCGGGCGTGAACCTGAAGTACGAGGTCACGGTCACGCCGTTCACGGCGGCGTAGGATACCGCGCCTCGAGCCCATCGAGCACGGCGTCCACGTCCGGCGGCCCGGCGAGGCCCGCGCGGAGCGTGGGCTCCAGCTCCTTCGTGATCTCGACGCCGATCGCCTTCCGCCCGAGCGCGCGCGCGACGCGCAGCGTCGTCCCCGTGCCCGCGAACGGGTCGAGGACCGCGTCGCCGAGGAGCGAGAACATGCGCACGAGACGCTCCGCGACCTCGTCCGGCCAGGGCGCGGTGCCCGCCGCGCGACCCGCCTCCTGGCGCGCGCCGCGCACGTCCCACACCTGCGTGAACCACCGGTCGCGCTCCGCCTTGCTCATCGCGCTCGCGTAGCGCAGCGGATCCATCGCGGGGTACTTCCTCGGCGGACCCTTCCGGTAGAGGAGGATGTACTCGCAGTCGAGCGTCACGTACGCGTTCGGCGGGAGGAACCCGGACCCGAGGAACGCGTTGGGCTTGTTCGTGGGCTTCTTCCACAAGATCGGGACAAGGGGATGCAAGCCGAGCGCGTCGAGTCGCCGCGCGACCTCCACGTGGTTCGCGAAGCACCGGAACGCGCCGTCCGCCGTCCGCGTCGCGTCCCCGATGTTGATCGCGAGGATTCCGCCCGGCGCGACGACGCGCGCACACTCCGCCCACACGCGGCCGAGGAGGTCGTGCGCCGCCGCGAAATGCTCGAGCGGCCGCGACGACGGCACGCCCGTCTGCGCCTCGAACGTCGCGTCCCACATCTCGATCATCGGATACGGCGGCGACGTCGCCACGAGCTGCACGGTCGCGTCCGCGAGGGGAAGGCGCGTCGCGCTCCCGAAGAAGACCCCCGGCGCGAGGTCCCGCGCCGCAAGCGCCGCGCGGATCGATCCGCGGTTCGCCCGCAGGAAGGCGCCCGGACCGTTCGCGTCGTGACCCGCCACGGCCTCCCCACGCGGCCGCGCGACATGAGGATGTCGCACGCGGGAGCCCGAGGCCGGGTGCCGGGCGGCGGGACCGGGACGGGCGTCGGGTGCCGGGCGGCGGGACCGGGACCGGGTGCCGGGCGGCGGGACCGGGACCGGGTGCCGGGCGGCGGGACCGGGACCGGGCGTCGGGTGCCGGGCGGCGGGACCGGGACCGGGACCGGGCGTCGGGTGCCGGGCGGCGGGACCGGGACCGGGCGCCGGGCGCCGGGACCGGGACCGGGCGCCGGGCGGCGGGATTCGGGCCCGGGCGTCGGGACGCCGGGTGCCGGGACCGGGCGCCGGGCGCCGGGACCGGGTCCGGGTCCGGGTCCGGGTCCGGGTCAGGGACCGGGTTCGGGACCGGGAGCGTTCAGCGCGTGAAGCGCTTCCACGTCATCCACGGGATCGCGGCCAGCAGGAGGAGCGGCGCCGCGAACACGAACACGACCGCGCTCCCGAGGAGGACGAGCGCCTCGCGGTGGGACAGGTCCCGCGGCTTCTCGTGCGTCTCGCGCGTCTCGTGCTCGTAGGCGAGGGCGCCCATGGACGCCCGTTGGGGCGCCCGTCCTATAGGAGACTTTCCCGAGCGGCCCTCGTCCGCCGGGGACCTACTGCGAATGGCTGTGCACGCGGAAGCGGCCCGTGACCTCGTACGCCATGTCCAGGTCCGCGAGTCCGCGGTTCTCCCAGAGGATCGAGTAGATCTGGCGCTTCGGGGCGGTCCAGGAGCCCTGATGGGCCGTGTATTCGCCCTCCTCGTGCACCGTCGTCTCGCCGTTCTCGTGGCTGTGGATGTTGAAGTAGAAGGCGGTCGCCCCGTCGGTCACCTTCCACGTGTAGTTGAACGTCGCGCCCTCCTCCATGATGAGGTTGACCTCGGCGAACCCGCGCTTCACGACGGTGAGGGTGTCCTTGAGCGTGTTCTCCTGGGGCACGAGGAGCCCGACGCGGGCCGACGTCTGGAACGCGACGTCGAGGGCGCGGTCGGTCGTGACGCGGAGCTTCCACGTGCCCGAAGGCGGCGCGTCCGCGAACGCGAGCGAGCGCTGACCGTCCTTCTCCGGGAAACCCTTCCCGACGGAGTCGCCCTTCGGCGTGACGAGCTCGAGGCGGACGACCGAGACGGGGTTCGGTGTCCACGTCACGGTGGCCTGCACCTCGACGGCGCCCTTCGGGACCTCGAAGGGGAAGTCCTGCGAGAACGGCGTCGCGGGGGTCGCGGTCGCCTTTCCGGAGGCGTTGGTCCACACGTATCGCTCCGTCGCGTGGTCCGTCGCGCCGTCCGGGTGGTGCTCGCCGTCGCCTTCCGCGGCGGGCGAGGACCCGAGACAGCCGGCGAGGACGGCGGGGAGGGCGAGGAGGACGGCGACCCAGGCGCGCATGCGGCGGGCGATTCTCCGGGCGGGGCCATAAACGTGGTGGCGACGTCGCGAAGGGCTTTTCCACGCGACGCGCCCATGCCCGGGCGTGGAACGCCGCCACGTCTCGCCCACGGGCTTCCCGACCCCCGGCCTCGCCGTCGACGGCGCGGTCGTCAAGGGCCGCGAGATCCTTCTCGTGCGCCGCGGGAAGGAGCCGTTCAAGGGCGCCTGGGCCCTCCCGGGGGGGTTCGTCGAGGTGGGGGAATCCACCGAGGACGCCGTCCGCCGCGAGGTCGCGGAGGAGACCGGCCTCCTCACGCGGGTCGCGGGGCTCGTCGGCGTCTACTCGGACCCCGCCCGGGACCCGCGCGGGCACGTCGTGGGCGTCACGTACCTTCTCGCCGTCTCGGGCATCCTCCCCGTTTCGGCCGGCGACGACGCGGACGAGGCGCGCTGGTTCCCCCTCGACGACCCGCCGGAGACGGCCTTCGACCACGCGCGCATCCTCGCCGACGTCCGCGCGCACCTCGAGTCGCACCCGCGCGCGCTCTTCGAGGAGGACTGCGACTGATCCCCGACGCGGTCCGCGACGGCATCCTCGCCTTCAACGAGCGCCGCTACTTCGACGCCCACGAGGCGTGGGAGGAGCACTGGGGCCTCGGCGCCCCCGCGGAACGGTCGCTCATGCTCGGCCTCATCAAGGCCGCCGTCGCGCTCCACCACCTCGAGCGCGGCAACGTCCGCGGCGGCGTGCGCGAGCTGGAGATGGGCCTCCCCCACCTCGTCGAGAATGCCGGGCACTGGCCGTGGCTCGACGTTCCCGCGCTCGTCGCGGACCTCGAAAGCGTCCTCGCGCAGGCGCGGTACTGGGGCGACGCTTTCGCCGAGCACGTCGAATGGCCCGTCCTCGGGGTGCGCGCGTGAAGCCCCGCGACGCGTCGTTCTTCGCGCGCGACGCGGACGTCGTCGCCCGCGCGCTCCTCGGCGACGTCCTCGAGGCGACGCTTCCCGACGGGTCGACGCGGCGCGCCCGCATCGTGGAGACGGAAGCGTATTTCGGGCCGCCCCGCGCGAACGCCGCGCTCGCGCGCCGTCGCGACCACGCGAGCGCGCCGTGGCGGCGCGCCGTCGTCGCGGAAGGCGACGCCGCAAGCCACGCCTTCCGCGGACCGACCCCGCGCGCGGGCATCATGTTCGGGCCGCCCGCGCTCGCCTACGTCTACATTGCGTACGGAATGCACGCGTGCCTCAACGTGGTGACCGGTCGGGCGGGCGACCCGCAGGCCGTGCTCGTCCGCGCGGCCGAGCCGCTCGACGGGGCGCCCGCGCGGGCCGCTTCGGGGCCTGGACGCCTCGCGCGCCACCTGGGCGTCACGCGGCGACTCAACGGGCACGCGCTCGACGCGCCGCCGCTTCGCGTCCTCGCGGGCGAGCCGCCCGAGGCGGTCGCGGTCTCGCGCCGCGTGGGCGTCGCGGCCGCGGTCGACCTCCCCCTGCGCTTCGCCGACGCGGCGAGCCCGGCCGTGACGGCGTTCAGACCGGGCGGAAGGCGGCGAAAGGGCTTTCAGCCGAGGGCGGCCTCGCGGGAAGCGTGACCCGCGCGTTCTTCCTCGGGGGCGAGCCTTCCACGAATCCGCTCACGGGCGACCTCGTCGCGATCGCCCGCGCGCTCGTCGAGACCGGCGTCGGCCACGGCGCGCTCTCCGCGCGCCACGGCCTGCGGGCGACGATCAATGCCGCGGCCGTCCCGCTCGAGGCCCTCCGCGTCGAGCACTTCGTCGAGGTCGCGGACTACGATCCGCACGGCGACCGCCTCATGGTGCTCGGCGCGCACGAGCCGTCCCCGTGGGCGGGGCTCCACGCGCTCCTCTACCGCGCGAAGCGGGAGATCGGCGCCGTCGTCCAGGTCGAGATGCCCTCGTCCGCGCTTCCCTCGGGCCTCGCGACGGTCGCGCGCGGTCGCACGACGCTCGAGGGCGCGCTCGGCGTCCTCGAGGCTCTGCGGACCGCCACCGTCGTGGGCTTCGCGGGCCGCCACGTCGTCGCGACGGGCGCGAACCCGAAGGAGGCCCACGCGGCCGCGCTCGGGGTTCTCGGCGGTGCGTCGCCGTGAAGGTGCGCGAGCTCCAGGCCCGCCTCGCGGACCTCTACCTCGAGAAGGACCGCAGGCGGGGCGTCGAGGGAACGTACCTGTGGCTCGTCGAGGAGGTGGGCGAGCTCTCGGTCGCGATCCGCGACAAGGACTTCTTCGCGACGCGGGAGGAGCTCGCGGACGTGCTCGCGTGGACAGCCTCCGTCGCGAACATCCTGGGCATCGACCTCGAGGACGCGTTCAACGAGAAGTATCCCGACCGGTGCCTGCGCTGCGGCGCGAAGCCGTGCCGTTGTCCCGAATGATCACGCGAACGCGGCCCGCGCAAGCGGCGGGAGCGCGCGAGGATTGAGCGCCGCGAGGGCGAGCACCGCGCGCAGTCGCCGCCACGCGGACGCGTCCGCGAGACCCGCGAAATCGTCGACCGCGAGCGACCGCCCCCGCCACGGCGCGAGCAATCGATCCCAGCCCGCGTCATCGAGCGAGGAGAGCCGCCGCGACGCCAGCCTGAGGGCGCGGTAGCCCGCCTGGTGCTCCCGCATCCACGTCCGTTCGTATTTGCCGAGCGACCGCGCGTCGGTCCGCCCCGAACGCGCGGCCTCGCCCGCGACGCGACCCGCGCGTTCACCCGCGGCAAGCCCCGCTTCGAGACCGCCCTGCCCGCCCGCGCCCCCCGCGACGACGACGCCGTCCGAGACGAGGCGGCGCGGCACCGTGAAGACGGGGTCGGCCGCGACGGCCGTCTCGCGCGCCGCGCGCGCGAGGTCGAGGGGAAGGTCCGAGAGCGCGAGGTCGCGCCCAAGCGCGCGCGGCGCGAGCGCGCGGGCGCGTTCGGCGTCCCCGCGGGCGAACGTCCAGTGGAACGCGACCCCGTCGATCGCGTCGAGCTGGCTCCGACCGCCGGGCGCATGCTCGCCGAAGGTGAGGACGGGGCGATCGAGCGGGGCCTCGCAGGGAAATTCGAGCGCGACGCCCCAGACGAGCGCCCCGGGATCCCGCACGGGCTCGAAGAACCGGCGCGCGAGCGTCCGGGCGCCGTCGGCAAACACGAGGACGCGGCCGCGCGCCTCGAGATCGGGCGCCGAAAGCGTCCGATCCGGGAGGACCTCGAGCCCTTCGACGCCGAAAGCGACCTCGGACCCCGCGCGCTCGGCCTCGGCGAGAAGCTGACCGTCGAAGCGCGCGCGGTCGAGCACGGAAAGCGGGGCCTCGATCGCGAGCGCGTGGCCTGCGGGCGAGCGGATCGTGACGCCCGCGCGTCGCGCGCGCACCGCCTTCGGGTCAGGCCGGGCTTCGGCCGTCCACAGGTGATCGAAGGCGACCGTCGCGGGAGGCGGCCGCGCGTCGACCGACGGCCGCGATTCGACGAGGAGGGTCGAGCCGCCCGCTTTCGCCGACGCCCAGGCGGCGCGGAGACCGGCCGGGCTTGCGCCGACGACGATGACGTCGAACCGCTTCACGCGGGCTGCTCCGGAGCGAGGGGCGCGGGCTCGCGCGCGGACTCCTCGAAGGCGGACTCCTCGAGCCGGATGCGGCCGCGAAGGAGCCACGCCTGCGCCGCGCCCATCGCGAGCGCGGATGCCGGGAGGCCGAACGCGAGGGCGAGGCTCACGGCGCCGAGGGCGACGCCGACGTAGTTCGGGTGTCGCAGTCGGCGGTAGATGCCGCGCTCGATGCGCTTCTCGCCCGGAACGGTCCAGACGCGCGTCGTCCAGCGGTCGCCGAGCGCGTGCATCGCGGCGAAACGGAGGCCTTCGCCCACGAGGAACGCGAGAAGAAGAGGGAGCGTGAGCAGGTGGGGTCCGGCCCACGGGGCGACGACGTGTTCGACGAGCATGAGGACGAGGAAAGCCGCGTGCGACGCGACGATGAGCGGGTACCGGTCGCCGGGGACGAGACGGCCGCCGCGCGCGCGGAGGGCTCGTTCGTGTCGCGATGCGATGAACACCTCGGCGACGCGCTGGAGGGCGATCGCGGCGAGGATCAGCCAGAATGCGGTGGTGGGCGGGCTCATGGTGTCAACCTTCGAGAAGCGCGAGCTCGGATGCGAAGCCCGGGCCGAGCGCGGCGAGAAGCGCGCGCTCGCCCGGCGCGGGCGAGCCCTCGGCGAGGGCCCGCTCGAGGGCGAAGAGGACCGTAGGACTCGACATGTTGCCGTGGGCGGCGAGCACGTCGGAGGCGTGGCGGAGGGCCTTGTCGTCGAGACCGAGGCTCGTCGCGTAGGCGTCGAGGACCTTCGCGCCGCCGGGATGGAGAAGCCAATGATGGATGGTTCGACCGCGCGCGAGCCCCTCGACGAGGGCGGCCATCTCGCGCTGGACGATCGCGGGGATCTCGGGGGAGATCACGACGTCGAGCGTGCGGTCCGTCACGTCCCACCCCATGACGCGCTCGGTCGCGGGGAAGAGATGGGACGCGCCGCCGGCGTGGCGCGGACCGCGCGCGCCCGACGCGTCGCCCGCGACGACGACCGCGGCGCACCCGTCGGCGAACAGGCTCGCCGCGACGAGGTGCTTGCGGTCGACGTCGGCGCGGCCTTCGTTTCCGGCGGCGCTAAAAAGGCTCGGGAGGTCGAATGCGAGCGAGCACAGCTCGAGCGCGACGAGGAGGAAGCGTTCGTCGGGGCGGGCCCGTGCGAGATCCGCCGCGCGGTTCAGCCCCGCGACGCCGCCCGCGCATCCGAGGCCCCACACGGGGAGCCGCACGGCGTCGCGGCGGAACCCGAGACGCTCGGCGAGGCGCGCGTCAAGGCTCGGCGTCGCGAACCCGGTCGTGGAGACGAACAGGATGCCCCCGAGATCCTCAGGGGATAGGCGCGCGCGGCCGAGGGCGCGCGCGGTCGCCTCCGCGGCAAGCGCGAGGCCGACGTCGGCGTAGGCTTTCGCCCGGTCCGCGTGACCATGGTCCTCGAAGTACCATTCGAGGGGCATGGCGAGGGCGCGCTCGCGGATGCGCCCGTTGTCGAACACGTCGAGGAGTCGATCGCCGGCGCCCCGCTCGGCGAAAAGGGACTCCGCGACGGCCTTCGCGCGACGCTGGGAGAGCCTCGTGGGCGGGACCGCGTGGGCGACGGCTTCGACGACGGGCACGAAACTCCTCGCCTCGGGATGACGGTCGCTTCGTATAAGCGATCCCACTACCGCGCCGGAAAGGCACCTTCCACGGTGAGGGACGGGGCATCGAGGTCGGGCCTGAGCCCGGCGTAGCGCGGGGCGCGCAGCCGTCCGTCCCGCGTCCGCTCGAGGAAACGGACGCGCACGACCACCGCCGGACGGAACCAGCGAGCGACGCCCCTGGGCGGATCCGCGAAGGGCGGATCCGCGACGCGGTGCGGCGCGAGGGCGCGTTCGAGCTCCGCGCGCGAGCGCTCGGAGAGGCCCGATCCCACGAGCCCCTGGAACACGAAACTCCCGCCGGAGAAGAGGCCGAGCGCGAGCGCCCCGATGCCGCCCGCGACGCGGCCCGCGCCCTCGGTGGCGCCGCCGACGACGAAATCCGCTTCGCGGACGGCCTTGACCTTGAGCCATGCGCGGCTGCGCTCGCCCGGGCGGTACGGGGCGTCGAGACGCTTCGCCACGACGCCCTCGAACCCGAGGGACACCGCGGCGCGGAAGACCTCGCGCCCGTGCTCCGCGTGAAGTTCGAGCGCGGTCACGCCCGGCGTCGGGAGGAGCGACGCCGCGAGGAGGGCCTTGCGCTCCGCGAGCGGTCGATCGAGGAGCGCCACGCCGTCGCGCTCGAGGACGTCGAAGACGAAGCACGTTACGGCGCCTTCGCCCGCGAGTGTCCGCGCGAAATCGGGTCGACCGAGGTCGTCGAGGACCGCGACCTCCAGATCGAGGACGGCTTCGTCGGGAAGCACGGCGTCGCCGAGGGCCTTCGCGGCCTCGGGAAACCGATCGTCGAGCGGGAGGCCGCGCCGGCTCTTGAGTCGCGCCCGGCCGTCGACGACGCGCGCGAGCGCGCGGAATCCGTCGATCTTCGGCTCGAATCCCCAGAGAGGATCGTCGAAAGGCGCCTTGGCCTCGAGCGCGAGCATCGGCTGGAGGCGCGCGAAATCGAGCGTGCTCACCCCTCCTGCGCGATGCGCGCGGCGCGCGGCGGCCGCGGGAACGGAAGCGGACCGGTCGAGGCGATGTCGCGGGGGCCCGCCCAGCCCCGTCGGGCCTGGACGAGCGCCTCGCGCGCGTTCGGACGCATCTCGGCGGGCGCGCGCGCCCCGCTCGCGAGGATCAAACGGGCCCCGACGCCTCGCGCGAGCCGCACCCGCGGACCGTCGAGGTCGAGTCGGTCGGGTTCCCCCGAGATTTCGAGCAGGACGCCTCGCTCGCGGGCCTCCTCGAAGACCCTCCGGAGATCGATGCCGGCCTCCGTCCGGGTCGAGAGCCGCCGTCCCGAGGGGTGCGCGAGGACGCGGACGCGGGGGTCGGCGAGCGCCTCGACGACACGCGCCGTGAGCTCGGACTTTCCGCCCGCCGCGTCGTCGGGAAGCGCGGCGACGACGAAGTCCGCGCGATCGAGCGCGGCGGCGGGCGCGTCGAGGCTCCCGTCGGGGAGGATGGCGGCTTCGATCCCGTAGGCGATCCCGAATTCGCCGCGTTCGGGCGCGTCGATGCCGTCGAGGAAACGGCTTGCGTTCTCCGGCCCCCATTCGGCGGCGGTGAGGACTGCGGCGAGCCACGCGAGTCCGAGCGCGCGCGATTCCCGCGCGAAATCCGGAACCGTGACCCCCTCCTCCGGCAGAGGAACGCGAACGAGGTCGCCCCGGAGATCCGTCCGCTCCACGAGCCGCGGAAGCGTCCCGCGCTCGGCCGCCTCGATCTCCCCCGTGTACTCCCGGATCTCGGGCGGCATCCATCGAAGGCCGAGCGCGCGGTAGAACGCGGCTTCGTCGGGCGCGGCGATCGGGACGCCGCCCTTGGCGATCGACACGTTCGCGACCTCGAGGCCGATGCGGTTCGCGCGTTCGCGAAGCGCGACGGTGTGCTCGAGCGCGCCCGTGAAATACTGGAGCGCCGGCCCGAACCCCGCCTCGGGCGCGACGACGAGATCGGCGTCGACGCCGTTCTCGAGCAGGACGAGCGTGCGCGTCGCGCCGAGGCTGAAGACGCGGCGGACCACGGGAAGCGAGGCGAACGCGCGCATGACGGGCCGCGGATCCGTCGCGCGCGCGACGAAATCGAGATCGCCGACGAGCGGCTTGCCGCGGCGCACGCTCCCGGTGACGTGGATCTCCTCGACGCCTGGGACCGTCGCGAGGGCGTCCCGGATCGCCTCCGCGAGCGCGCGGGCCTCCGGGAGCGGGATCGAACCCCGGCGCAAGGGCGCGAGGCGGATCGCCTCGCGAAGCGCGGTCGCCTTCCCGGAATCGACGCCCGGCAGTCGTCGACCGTCGTCGAGCGCGCGCGCGAGGTCCGCGACCGTCTCGATGGCCGCCTCCTCCTTGAGGCGCCGCGCGAGCCTGCCGCCCATGCCTTCGAGCGCGACGAGATCGTCGAAGCCCCGTGGAAGCCCCTCGCGGCGGACCTCGTAGGCGGCGACGCGGCCCTCGCGCAGGAACTCCGCGACCTCGTCGGCGATGGAGGCCCCGACGCCCGGGAGCCGTCTCAGGCCGTCGATTCCCTCGCGCGCGAGCAGGTCGTCGGCGCTCTCGCCGAGCGCCCGGAAGGCCTGGGATGCGCGCGTGTACGCGCGGGGACGATAGCGCTCGTACCAGGCGCTCTCGACGTCGGCGTACGAAAGGAGGAACGCCGAGACGGACTCGTTAATGAACGGAACGGGCATGCTCCCCGCTCTCGGCCGACGCGAGCGTCTCGCGCAGCGCCGCGACGAGATCCGCGGTGGGCCGGGGAGCCGCGGGCGCGGCCTCCACGGGAACGGCCCCGCCCGAGATCTTGGCGTCGATGAGGCTGCGGACGCGCGATTCGTAGGAATCCTTGTACTTCGAGGGATCGAATCCTTTCGTCATGCGGCCGACGATCATCTCGGCAAGCTCCTCCTCCTCGTCGCTGATCTCCGCCTGGCTTTCGACCTTCGGCAGATCGGCGACCTCGTCCGCGAACCGGAGGATGTCCGCGAAAAGACCGTCCTCGGTCGCCCGGATCGCGATGAGATGCTCGCGCTCGCGCAGGGTGGCCAGACCGATCGCCGCGCGATTCTCGCGCGCGAGGACGCGCCGGAGCAGCTCGTACACCTTCTCGCCCCCCGCCTGGGGCGTGAGGACGTACGTCCGTTCGTGGTAGACCGGGTCGATCGCGCCCGCGTCGACGAACTCGCGGACGTCGATGAGGCTCGAGGAAGCCGGCGTGATCGCCTCCAGCTCCTCGTCGGTGAGCTCGACGTAGCGCCCGCCGCCGAGGTCCGCGCCGCGCACGATCTCCTCGCTTTCGAGCGCCTTCCCGTCGGCTGAGCAGACGCGCCTGTTCTTCACGGGCGCGTGGTCCTCGGCGTGCAGCAGTCGGAACGAGACCCCCTTCGGGCGCGTGCTCGTGTGCATGCGGACGGGCAGGCTCACGAGGCCGAAGCCCACGCTACCCTTCCAGACGGTCTGGGGCATGCGTTCTCCTCCGACGCGACGCGGGGTGAAGCTTCGCGGACCCCCGTCGGGGGTCCCCCGGCGAGACGGGCGGGGAAACGTTCATCCCGCGCGGCGCGGGTGGCCGCGCGTGCGCATCGTGGTGAACGGCCATCCGCGCGAGGCGCGGGCCGTGCAGTGGGAGGACGACGCCGTTCTCGCGGTCGACCAGCGTATGCTTCCGGACCGCGTCGCGCTCGCGCGCCTCGAAACCGTCGACGCCGTCGCGGACGCGATCCGGACGATGATCGTGCGGGGCGCGCCCACGATCGGCGCGACCGCCGCCTACGGGATGGCCCTCGCGGCGATCGCGGGCGAGGACCTCGCGGCGTCGCGCGCGAAGCTCGCGGCCTCGCGGCCGACGGCGCGCGATCTCTTCGCGGCGCTTGCCCACATGGACCTGGCCCTCGCCCACGGGCGCGATCCGCTCGCGGCGGCCTCGGGCTACGCCGACGACGTGGTCGCGCGCTGCGTCGCGATCGGCGAACACGGCCTCGACGCGATTCCCGACGGGGCACGCGTCCTGACGCATTGCCACGCCGGCGCGCTCGCGGCCGTGGACGTCGGGACCGCCCTCGCGCCGATCCGTCTCGCGCACGCGTCGGGCCGTCACGTCTTCGCCTGGGTGGACGAGACGCGGCCGCGCCTGCAGGGCCGCATCACCGCGTGGGAGCTTGCGGGCGAAGGCATTCCCCACGCGCTCATCGCCGACAATGCGGCGGGCCACTTCATGGCGCGCGGCGAGGTGGACGTGGTGATCGTGGGCGCGGACCGCATCGCCGCGAACGGCGACGTCGCGAACAAGATCGGCACCTACACGAAGGCGGTCCTCGCGCAGCGCCACGGGATCCCGTTCTACGTGGCGGCGCCGCGGACCACGTTCGACGCCGCGACCCGGACGGGCGCGGACATCCCGATCGAGGAGCGCGACGCCGGGGAGCTCGGCGGCGGGACCGCGCGCAACCCGGCGTTCGACGTGACCCCCGCGGGCCTCGTCACCGGCTACGTCACGGAGGCGGGGATCCTCCGACCCGAAGATTTAAAGAGATCCACGGGCTTGGCCGCCGCATGGACCAGGGAACCGTGATTCTCGTCCTCACGTTCCTCGCAATCGGCCTCGGCATCGCCGCCATGTGGGCCGTGAACAACCTGTACCACCCGCCGGGCGAGGCCCAGCGGAAGAAGGCGCGCAACGACTGACCGCGTCAGGTGTACATCCCGGCCTCGAGGCTGTCCCCGTCGAGGCGGCGCGCAAGGCGCGTGAACTCCTCCGCGAGCTCGTCGGCGCGCTCCCGCAGGTGCGCGACGTCGATGGGCAATCCATAGAGTCGCTCGAGCGGAGCAAGGAGCGCGCTCGCCGCGCGAGGGTCCGGGAGCGCGGGATGCGTGGGCCCCACGATGGCGCCGACCGGCATCCCGAGTTCGGGGCCCCAGAGAAGGCACGCGCCCGGCACGCCGCCGAGGACGCCGTCCTCGAGCGGTTTCAGGTCGGCGGCGGCGAAGCGGCCCGCGAGGCCGCCGTCGGACGCGACGTACCAGGCCTCCGGCTTCGACTCGCCTTCGGGAGGCGAGACGAGGTCCACCGTGAGCCCCTCGAGGACGACGAGCTCCCGCGCGCCCGCTTCGGCGAGCGCCCCGAGCACGCCGCGCGCGAACCCGTGCGCGAGGACCCCCGGCACGTCGGTTTCGGCCTTGAGGAGCACGACGGACCCCGTGTCCGCGAGCACGATGGGCCACGAAGCGCGGCCGGACGCGACGAGCGCGTGCGGCGCGAGGCTTTCCCATCGTAGGGCCGCGACGGGCGTCGGATCGAGCGCCTGGAAGAGTTCCTCGAGCGCGATGCCGCCTGCAAGACCGGGTCCCGGGAAGCCTGCGACCACCGGCTTGCCGCGGATGCGCGCCCCGAGCGCGGGATGGAATTGAGGGACGTCCACGCTCATGCGTGCGCGCCCTGTCGCGCATCAACCTTCTGACCGGGGCGCGGGGAGACGGGCCGCGAGGGCGGCGACGTCGCCCTCCCACCTGCGGTAGCCGCGCAGGTAGTAGCTCGGGTGATAGATGAACAGCGGCTCGACGCCTTGCGCGCGCAGCCACCGCTCGGCCGTGCGCCCGAGCGCGAGGACGGCCGCGGGTCGCGCCTCTTGAAGCAGATGGAGGAGGTGGGCGCCGCACGCCGCCTGCTCGTCCGGCGTGGGTTTGCGGTTTCCGGGCGGCCGGCATCGCACCACGTTCGTGACGAGGACGTCGTTCTCGTCGAGCCCCCACGCCGCGAGCCAGCGATCGAGAAGGCGGCCGCTTCGCCCCACGAACGGCCTGCCCGAGGCGTCCTCCTCGGCCCCCGGCGCCTCCCCCACGACGAGGAGCCGCGGCCGGTCCGCGCGGCCGCGCGAGACGACGATGTGGGTCCGCGTCTCCGCGAGGGCGCATTTCGCGCAGCCGGGAGGCATCGGCGCGGGAAGGATGGACCGCACGCGGTCGCAAGCCCCTCGCGCGGATAAGCCCTGTTGGTCCCGCGCCGGGCGCACGTCGGGCGTGATCTCGGGAGCAGGTCCAAGGCCCGGCCGGCGTTGAGGGAGGCCCATGCCCTCCGCTCCCGTCCGCCTCCCCCCGGGCGATGCGCTCGTTGAGGCCCTCGCGACCTATCGCCGCGAAGCCGCGCGCCGTCTCGGCGCGCCGCCCTGGCGGGTCCTCCCGAACGCGACCCTCCTCGCGATCGCGCGCGAGCGCCCGCGAACGCGCGCGGACCTCGCGGGCATCCCGGGCCTCGGCCCGGTGCGCCGACGGCGCCACGCGCGGGCGATCCTCGCGATCGTGGCGCGGCGGCGGTGAGCGCGCGGCATCCCGAGCATGATGCCGCTCGAGGCCCGGCCGGAACGCACCCTTATCACGGATGAGCCCACATGACGGCTCGGCCTCGAGTCGGAGGACGGCCGACGGTGCCCCTCGAGGGCGCTGAGGAAAGTCCCCTCTCCACGCGGGAAGGGGGCCCGGCGCGACGCGCGCCTCGAAGCGCGCGCACCGCGACGGGGCGGGCGAGAGCCCGCACGGAGGAGCAGAAACGACACAGCCCCGCGTTGGGGTGAAGGGGGAGCCCGTCAAGGGCGGTGCCCCGGACGACGCGCGGGGAATTGATGAAACGCGCCATCCGCCCCGGAGCAAGTCCAAAGGCCCAGGGCGCCCGCGCCCCCAACGGCCAGTGGGACGCCTAGGCGAATGCCGTCAACCCCGACGCCGCAAGGCGCCGGGCGCGAACAGAAAGGGGCTTACTCCCGAGACGAGGCCCACGATCTTTCCGAGCGCGAGCCCTGCGCAGCCCCCCGGGAAGGTAAAGCCTCCCGGAACCCCCCGGAGGGTGCGCGATGAATCAGAACTCGTTCTCGGTGTCGGCGGCCCAGCAGATCTTGGGGATCTTGCCGACGAGGCAGCCGGGGCGCGTCTGGAGGCCGGCCTGCTTGTTCGTCTCCTCGTACATGGTGAAGCAGTTGGCGCCGAGCGTGCCGTTGCATCCGTAGCTGTGGGACCCGGAAGACTTCGGGATGTGGACGAAGTAGGAATCGGGCTCGCCCTGTCGCTTGGAGGTCTCGAGCTTGATGCAGAAGTGGCCCTTCGCGTTCTCGGCCGAGGGGGCCGTCCCGGGGACGTACCAGTACTTCTCGCAGTCGTCCTTCGCGTAGCTTCCCGCGGCCGCGCCGCTGTAGGCGACGAGGACGGCGGTGGCGAGGATCCAGATACCGAGCGACTTCAAGGTCAGCAACTCCGCGCCCGAAGCCCGCGGGACCCCCCTTGAAGTTTTTCCAAATCGGCTCTGTGTGTCCGGTCGGGGGTGACGCCGATTCCTCACCGTCGGTGAGGCGCGGGGGGTCGCTCCGCGACGGGTTCGCCGCGGAGCACGCCGCTCTGGCCGCAGTGGGGGCACGCGCCCGTCAGGGGGCGCGCGCCGGTGTCGGCCATCGTGAACGTCTCGCCGCAGCCGGCGCAGCGCAGGACCAGCTCGCCCGCGGGGGTCGCGGCCTGCGCTTCCCAGTCGTGCCATTCGCCGGCCTCGTCGAAAGCCTCGGCCTCGCCCGCGACGAGGAGCGCAAGCTCCGCGGCGACGGCGAGCGCGAGGAGGACGAGCCCGGCGACGATCCACATCGCCGCGTCGTCGAGCGCGAGGACCACGGCCGAGAGGGCAAGGAGGAGACCCACGAGGCCCGCCCCCGCCGCGGCGAGGATGAGGATGCGCCGCGTCCGGCCGGGAATGCTCACGGCGCCCCCCTCCACTTGCGCCAGGCGACGAAAGCGACGGCTCCGAGGGCCGCCGCGAGGAGGCCGACGAGGACGAGGAGGACGACGTTCTCCGCGACGATGTCGCCCGCGGTCGACTTGACCGTGAACTTGATCGCGTTCGTGCCGGACCGGCTCGTCACGGGCTCGTTGTTCTCGATGTAGGTCGCCTCCACGATGATCGTGTAGGAGCCCGTCGAGTCGACCGCGACGCGGGCGCTGTAGATGCGGTCGTTCGCGCGCGCGTCCCCGTTCTGCCCGTTGTCGAACATCTCGACTTCGGAGACCTGGACGCCGTTCTTGTGGACGAGGGCCTTCACGCTGCGCACGTCGGCCTTGTTGATGCGCGCCGTGACGAGGATCGACTCCTTCGGCCGGACCTCGTCGCGATCGACGCGCGGGCTCGAGATCGCCGGGCCCGCATTCGTGATGGTGATCGGGACCACGACGCGCGTCGACGCGAAGCCGTCGCTTGCGACGACGGTGATGTCGTACTTGCCGTCCGGCACGTCGAGCGTGTTCCAGTCGATGTGGGTCCCGTCGCTCACGTTGCCGATGAGGCGATCGCCGACCGACTGGCCGGAGAGCCGGTAGTAGGCCGTCACGACCACGCGGTCGTCGGCGTCGTCGTCCCAGGTGGTCCACAGGATCCGGAGGACGTCCTTCACCGTCGCGCCGCTCGCGGGCGACCGGATCGTGAGGCCGGGCACGCTGTTGCCGACGACGTAGAAGTACGGCTTCGTGGGCGAGCGCGAGTGGCCGACGTTGCCGACCTCGTCCTCGAGCTCGATGTAGTAGGTGACGTTCTCGCCGCGCTTGCCCGCGGGAAGGACCGCGCGCCACTTGCCGTCCTCGAGCGCGGCTTCGAGGCGCACTTCGGGGCCGCGGTCGAGGCGGTAGAACACCGTCACGCGCTTGACGCCCGACCCGGAGACGGCGCTGCCGGACTCGATGTCGCGCGCGGAGACGTTCACGTAGCGGCCCTGGTGGTCGCTCTCGAGCAGGTTCTCCGCGGGAGGATTCTCGTCGAGATAGACGCTCGCGGAGGTCGTGCCCGCGACGCCGCGCGTCTCGTTGTTGCCGACGTCGTCCGTCGAGTTCCACCGCACCACGTACTGGCCGGGGCCCGAGTACACCTCGGGGAGGCTCTTGAGGGTGAAGCCCCCGCTCGGGTAGCGCGTGAGGGCGCTGAGCGAGATGCGTCCGACCTCGTAGAAGGTCCCCGAGACGCCCGTCGGGAGGCCGTCGGGATCGGTGGCCTGCAGGACGAAGCGCGTCGAGGGACCGACGTACGTCGTGTCGCCCTTGACGACCGAGGGCTCGAGCGAGACGAGACGCGTGCGGGGCGGAAGCGCGTCCACCTTGAACGCGATGGGCGTCGTCGCCGAAAGCTCCGCGGAGGAGAGGTCCGCGCTCGTGATCTCGACGTGGATGCTCGCGTTGTGCGCGAGGGGCGCGCCGAGCGTCTGCGGCGGAAGCGTGATGCGGAAGCCTTTCCGGCCCGCGTCGTACTGCTTGTCGAACTTCACCGCGACGCCGTTCACCTTCACCGAGATGGAGGACTCGTTGACGTTGTCGGCTCCGTCCGCGGTGAGGAAGTGCAAGGTGGGGGAGCGGCCCACGTAGTTGACGCCGTTGATCGACACGCCTTCCGAGGACCCCGGCGTCCACGTCGTGCGCGGCGCCGTGTTCGGCACGCAGTCGAAGGGCCGCTCGACGTCGACCTTCTCGAAGCCCGCGGAGTCCGTCGCGGACACCCGGTACGAGAAGATCCCGGCCTCGGCGCAGCTCCACGTGTACGTCCAGTTGCCGGGCGACGTCTCCGTCATCGTCGCGTTGAGGAACGGCGCGGCGCTCTTAAAGAGCGTGATCTTCACCGAAACCTCGGTGTCGTCGCGCGCGATCGCGAAGAACGTCGCGTTCTCGCCGATCTGGAACGGCGGCGGGGGCGTGACGCCCGTCGCGAGCGTCGGCGCCTTCTGGTTGTCGCGCAGCGTGAGGTTGAACTTCACGTGATTGTTCCAGTTGTTGTTGATGTCGCGGATGAGGACCGTGACGTTGTAGAGCGCCTGGCGGCTGAGGTTCGTGCCGAAGCCGGTCGGGATGTTGGCCCACCACATGCCGGTCTTGGGCTTGTTCGTCGGTCCCTTGAGCGACGTGTTGTAGACGAACGGCGTGTCCAGGATGGTGATGTTGAGACGCGCTTCCGCGAGGCCCATGTCGTCGCTCGCGTTCATGTAGAACGTGAAGTTCTGGCCCGCGTCGAGCAGCTTCACGTGGGTCTTGTCGACGAGCTGCGGAACCTTGTCGAGGACCGAGAAGTTGTACGGAATGCGCTTGATCTCGCCCGTGACGTCCGAGACGTTGATCCACGCGGTGTACTTCCCGATCGCCTCCTTGGGGTCCGCGGAGGTCGTGAGCGCGACGCTGTACTCATCGTGCCCGCTCGTGCAGACGCGCTCGTCGAGCGGGAGCCCGGACCCGCGGCACGAGAGGTCGGAGGCGAAGGCGTAGCTCGAGACCGCGCTCTCCTTCGGGGCCTTGAGCCAGAGCGTCTTGCCGACGGGGTTGTGGTAGTCCGCCCGGTCGGGGTGACCCGTCTCGCGGGTGTTGTTGATCTTGATCGTGATCACGATCGACGTGCCCGAGGGGTCGTAATCATAGACGTGACCCTCCTTCGCCGCGGGGCGGAGGACCTCGGTCGTCTTCGCCCACTCCTTGAGGTTGAAGGACCGGAGCTGGGACTTCGAGGTGACCCAGTTGCCCGAATCGTCGCGCGCGGCGATGTAGTACTTGTAGATCCCGTAGACCTTCTTCTCGCGGCCGGCCGGCTTGAAGAACGACTCCTTGCCGTCGAAGACCTTCGTGTAGTTCGAGGACTGCCCGACGCGCGCGAGCGAGATGTTCGCCGCGACCGTGCCGTTCGGATAGAGGATGACCGCGTGCACGTCCGCGACGTTCGAGTTGTCGGTGACGGTCGCGTTGATGCTGAAGCGCGTCTCGGGCCGCATCGCGAAGCAGCCGCAACCCGCGGGCGCGGCCGGCTCCGTGTCGCGCGCGGTGTTCGCCTTGGGGTGGGAGGCGATCGCGTGCGAGTTGATCGCGGGGAGCGCGTCGTCCTTGATGTAGATGACGAGCGCGATGGTGTTGTTCAGCTCGTTGCCTTCGTAGACCGAGCCGAGCGGGTCCGTCTCCGGCGCGTCGGCCACGATGAGGAGCGTGTGCTTGCCCGGCGTGACGGCGCACGCCGAACCGTCCGTCTTGATGTGCCACTCGAACGCCTTCCGCTGCGCGCCGTTCGGCATGCCCCAGACGGCGCTTCCGGGGGAAAGCGAAGACGCCGCGACGTCGAAGACCTGGCGGTCTCCCGCGGCGTTGCAGATGAGGTTCGCCGGGTCGACCTCGTCGAGATAGATGCCGAAGCGCACCGGGTCGACGCCCGAGGGCGGAGTCACGCGGCCGACGTTCTTCATGCCGGCCCAGAACGTGAAGGTGCCCGTCTTCGGGAGCGGGTTCTGCGGGGTCGCGCCCTTGCCGCCGAAGAGGTTCGCGGTGGTGAGGTTCGCGGCGATGTCGGCGCCGACGACCTCGATGAAGCGAAGCTTCGTGTTGTTCGTGAAGTTCGAGTCGAACGTGTCACCGAACGGGTCGACCTTCACGGTGAGCGTGTAGTTGCCGGCCGCGGCGAGCAGGTTGAAGACGCCCGACGGCACGCGGTCCGCCGTCGTCGCGTCGCCGAGGCGGTTCCACTTGACGTTGTGCGACAGGACGGCCGCGCCCGAGCCGTTGTGCCTGAGCGTGAAGTTGACGTAGAACGAGGAGGGCGCGTTGGTGTTCGGGTTGACGAACGCGTGCCCGCCGTTGTAGATGACGGCGTCGAAGTGCGTCGGCGCGTTCGAGTAGTACGTGCGGTTGTAGTAGAGCGACGCGCCGCCGGCCTCGTCCATCCAGTTGCCGATCGGGCTGCAGTTGCGGTTGCTCTGCGGCGGGACGCCCGCGCACCATCGGATCTCGCCGACGCGGAAGTCGGGGAGCAGACCGACGTTGAGCTTGCGCGTCCCGCGGTTGTTCTCGTCGCGGGGCTGGGTGAGGAACTCCTCGCTGTACTCGGGCGCGTTGTTCGCGTAGTTGGCGCCGCACTTCGTGTTGAGCTCCGTCTTCGTGAGCGTGTTGAGATAGGCCGTGAACGTGTACGTCGCGTTCGTCGCGTCGGGACGGATGTTGTAGAACAGCTCGCGCGAGGCCTTGAGCTGGCCCTGGTCCCATTCCATGTACGTGCAGACCGCGGGGCCGACGCGGACGCTTCCGAGCACGCCTTCGACGACGAGCGTGACCCGCAGCGGCGGGTTGTCGTTCGTGGAGGTGCGGGTGGCGTTCACCCGGACCTTCACCTGGCTGCCGCGCTCGGTGAGGTCGATGGGGTCGCCCGAGGTGCCGGCCGAGGGCCGGAAGAAGGCGATCTCATCCTGGACGACGGCGAGGTCGGAGTTTCCGAACTGGGCGCTCGCGAGGGGAACGAAGAGACCGGAGAGGGCTCCAAGCAGGAGCATCGCGGTCAGGGCGAGAGCGGAAAACCTCGAAAAGGCGAGACGCATGGTACCACGGATCCGCCGGATGGCCGCTTGGACGCCTACGTCGCTATATAAAGCTCTCGAATTCGCGGTAGAGCGTGGCGTCGCGCGGGCTCCAGCGTCCGCCCGTCCGCTTCAAGCGAGTTAAGGGTTGTGGAGCGGCGGCTTGACCGGGCCCCGCGCGGGCGGGGTCGGCGACCGCCCGGCGCGGTCGCTGGACATGTTCGACAAAAAAAGAGGAAACGGGCGCCAGGGCGCCCGGGGCGGGCTCACGCGAGCGGCGCCTTGGACCACGCCGTGTCGGCGTGGTAGATGGTGACCCACACGCCGTCGGGCGCGAGGCACTGGTTGGGGAGGGGTTGGAACCCGGCGAGGCCGTTTGACTCGACATACCACATCCCCGTGTTCGTCGGGCCCTTGAAGCGCGAGAGATTCTCGGTGTTCGGCTTGGGCTCCTGGACGGGCCGACCGTTCTGGTCCTTGACCGAATCCGAGACCTTGGGGCCCGCCGTGTAGCCGACGAGGGTCCAGAGGTAGACGGTCTTCCCGGGCTCGAGCTCGCGGTTCGTGTCCTTGTCGAAGCGGACGACGAGGCTCCGGAGGGAGTCGTTCCTCGCCTTCGGGTCCTGCCACTGCGACTGACTCTCGAGGACGGTCGAATCGTAGTAGGGGCGGTTGTTCGGGCAGGGCGTGTGGTTCGTGGCCACCGCGCCCATGGGCAGCGCGAACGCGACCGCGAGAACGGCGGCCGCGAGCTTCTTCGTGAGCGGATTCATGAATTCAGACCTCCAAGCCGGGGGGTCCCCGGCGGCTCCAGCGCGGGAGGGTTCCCGGGACCTCAAATAAGTCGCCCCTTGTCACCCGGGAGGGAGACGGGGTGTCCCCCGACCCACCCCGGAAGCCTTATTTCGGGAAATTCCACATGGACCCTGCCCATGAGGAGCGACCTCGTCGGAGCGGTCCGCGCGACGCTCGCCCGCGCCGGGTTCCGCCTGAGCGAATCCGCCGACGCGCGCCCCGTCACCTTTGACGTCATCGCGCGCCGCGACGAACGGCTGCTCATCGTGAAGGTCCTCACCAACGTCGACTCGCTGAGCGAGGCGCTCGCGGACGAGATGAAGGTCCTCGCGCGATTCCTCGGCGCGACCCCCCTCCTCGTCGGCGAGCGTTCCTCCTCGCGCGAGCTCGAGGACGGCGCGATGTACCAGCGCCACGGCATCAACATCCTCACGCTCGGCACGCTCGGCGAGGTCGTCGAGGACGGCGTCGAGCCGCTCGTCTACGCGGCGCCCGGCGGATTCTACGTGAATCTCGACGGCGTCGCGCTGAGGCGTCTGCGCGAAGCCCGCGGCCTCAGCCTTGGCCAACTCGCGGAGGTCGCGGGCGTCTCGCGTCGCGCGATCGCGATGTACGAGGAGGGCATGGCCGCGATGGTGGACGTCGCGGCGAAGCTTGAGGACTTCCTCGCGGAGCCGCTCGTGAAGCCGCTCGACCCGTTCGCGAAGCGCGGGGAGGAGGGCGCTCCGAGCCGCGAGGCCGTCGTGGACCTCGAGCGGCTGCAGGCGGGCTTCGAGCGCGAGGCCCTGAGCCTCATGGCGGGGATCGGATTCCGCGTGGCGCCCCTCGGGCGCCTGCCGTTCAACGCGGTCGCGCGCGAGAACGCCGAACCCTCGAACCAGGCGGCGATCCTCGCCGGCGTCGTGCCCAAGGGCGCGGACGCGCGACCCCGCGCGGCGGCGCTCGCGGACCTCGCGGACGTCACGCTCGCGACCGGCGTCTTCATCGTCGAGCGTCGGACGACGCGTCTTTCGATCGAGGGAACCGCCATCGTCGGGCGCGACGAGCTTGCGAAGCTCGACGGCCCGACCGAGTTCGCCGAGCTCCTGAAGGAGCGGCGGGGCCGCACGCGCTGATCAGGGCGCCTCGTCGCTTCCCGCCGCGATCTCCTGGCGCTTGCGGGGGATGTACACCTGCTCGAGCGTCGAGGTCCTCTTGCGGCGCCGACGCTTGAATTCGCGCAGCGCGATGGGGCACGTCACGTGCCCGCAGTACTTGTGTCCCGTGCTCGTGCCGCAGAACGCGCCGCAACGCTGGCACTCGACGGGAAGACTGTTCCCGAAGAACACCACGTTGGCGCCGTTCTCCCAGTTACCGAGATGCCCCCTGAGAGGCATCGTCGGGATCGTTCCTTCCGTTCCGGTCGTCGTCGTATCGAACACCCCCTTGCTTCAGCTCCAGGCCGCATCGTCCGCTTCCGCGAAACGCGGCGCGCGGTCGTCGACGGTCGCGGCCCCCTGCCGCAGCGTCTCGACGATCCGGCTCCAGCGGTCGTCGGCGTCGTCGCCCAGGCTTTCGTTGAACATGACGAGGATCTTGGTCGCGATCTCGGGCTCCGCGATCCCGTAGTGGTTCTCTGGCCAGGCCTCCTCGCAGGTGAGGATGCCGGCGCCCACCAGGTTGCCCACGTGGAACGAGAGCGTCGAGCGCGAGACCCCCACCTCGCGCGCGAGCTCGCGCTGCGTGCGGCGGCCGCCGTCCGAGAGAAGCAGCGTCACGACCTTCCGCGGCACCCCGTGGCGGAAAGCGGACACGTAGTCCTTCTCGCGCCGGCCGAGCATGTGTCGCACGAAGAAGCGCTTGTAGCGACCGTCCCGCCGCACGACGAGCACGTCGCTCGACGCGAGGAAGTCGAGATGGTAGAGCGCGGTCCCGAGAGGCAGCTTGAGGCTCCGCGCGATCATGCGCAGATGAGATCCCGGATTTTGCCGGACATATTCGTAGACCCGCCGGCGCGAGTCCAGTGTGAGCACTGACAGTTGATCCATTCATGGCACCCCCTAGTGAGTTCCCGACCTGGTTTCGCCCGCTCGCCCCCTTCCAAGATGGAATATTCGGAGCGGGATCGGCTGGGTCCGGTCTCTGGGCGACGACTGCCCCCATTCGACTAATCAGTATCGCCTCTACCGTGCGGGGTTCTCGATCACCGGTTTTGACCGAGTCAACCGCGGCCGCCGGGCTGATCGACAATGGACGGCCCCGATTTTGACGATCGTGGTTGAATCTTGGCGACCGCGATCAAAACGAGCTTCGCGCGTCGCCTCCGCCGTCGGCGCGCGCGGACGCGATCTGGGCTCCGCTCCCGCGGCGCGCGGGCGCGAGCGCAACGGTTTTCTCCCCCTCCCGCGTACCCGCGCCCATGACGGAACAGGCCCCGCCCCGCGGCGTGCGCGCCATCGCGTTCGCCGGCATGCCGGGCGCGGGCAAGACCATCGCCGTGGAAGTGGCGACGGAGATGGGCTTCCCCGTCTTCCGCATGGGCGACGCCGTGTGGGCCGAGGTCCGCGCGCGGGGCCTCGCGCTCGCGCCCGACGTCGTCGGGAAGGTCGCCTCCGAGATGCGCGAGCGCCACGGCAGGGGCGTCTGGGCCGACCGCACGGCCGACCGCGCGATCGCCTCCGGCGCGCCCGTCGTCGTGATCGATGGCGTGCGCAGCATGGACGAGGTGGGCGTCTTCCGCGCGCGGCTGGGCGAAGACTTCATCCTCGTCGGGATCCACGCGGCGCCGAGGCTGCGCCTCGCGCGGCTGCTCGCGCGCCACCGCGAGGACGACGTCCGCAACGAGGCCGAGTTCGAGGCGCGCGACACGCGCGAGCTCGGCTGGGGCCTCGGGGCGGTCCTCGCGCTCGCGGACGTGATGCTCGTGAACCACGGCTCGGTCGAGGGCATCCGCCGGGAAGTCGCCGCGGTGCTCCGCTATTCGCGCTGATCACGGCGTCGAGGACGCCGCGCCCCGCGAGGCCTTCCCCCGAGGGTCCGGGACGATGGGCATCGACGCGATGACGCTCTCGAGCGGCTCGCCGCGGCCCGCGATCGTCGTCTCGCCCTTCTCGCCGAAGCGCCGGAGCTTGAGCGCGGGCGCCTGCGCGAGCATCCATCGCCCGAGCTCGTCTGGGTAGCCTTCCTCGAAGACGACCTCGACGATCCGCGCATTGAGGATCATCTTCGCGCACGTCACGCACGGGAACGTGGTGGTGTAGAGCGTCGACTCGGCGATGGACACGCCCGTCACGGCGGCCTGGATGATGGCGTTCTGCTCGGCGTGCAGGCCCGTGCACAGCTCGTGGTGCTGGCCGGAGGGGACCTGGAGCATCTCCCGGATGCATCCGATCTCCGCGCAGTGCTCGAAGCCCGCGGGGTTGCCGTTGTAGCCCGTCGCGAGGACGCGGTTGTCCCGGACGAGGACGGCCCCCACCTGCCGGCGGTGGCACGTCGCGCGGCGGGCCGCGAGGCGGGCCATCTCCATGAAATACGTGTCCCAGGCGGGCCGGGCCGCGATGAGGGCTTTCGGGTCGATCCGCCCGGGCTGCATGGGCGCGGATGCCCCGGGCCGGCTAAAAGCCATGCCCGCCCGTTTCCGGTGGAACTCAACCGGGGGCGTGCGATTTCTCGTAGAGCTCGACGCCGTCGCGCAGGACGACGAGGCTCAGGATGGCGCACTTGAGGCGCACGGGCGATACCGTGATGCCGAGCATCTGGAGGAGGTCGTCGCGCTGGAGCCCCTTGATCGCTTCGAGCGTGAGCCCCTTCGCGCGCTCCGTGAGCATCGAGGCCGAGGCCTGCGAGATGGCGCAGCCCCGGCCGTGGAAACGGACGTCCGCGACGCGCCCGTCCCCGTCGAGCTTGAGCATCATGCGGATGTCGTCGCCGCAGAGCGGGTTGTCCTCGCGGTGGTCGATGTCCGCGCCCTCGAGCACGCCGAAGTTGCGCGGGTGCTTGTAGTGGTCGAGGATGTGCTCGCGGTACATCGCCTCCGCGTCGCCGCCGAATTCGGTCACGCAAGCACCTCCCGGGCGCGGGCGACCGCGGACGCGAGCGCCTCGACCTCCGCCTCGGTGTTGTAGACGTAGAAGGACGCGCGCGCCGCGCTCGGGACGTCCAGCTCCCGCATGAGCGGCTGCGCGCAGTGGTGGCCCGCGCGCACCGCGATGCCCGCGTCGTCGAAGAGCGACGCGAGATCGTGCGCGTGCGCGCCCTCGACGTTGAACGCGACGACGCCGCCGCGCTCGGGGCCCGGCTTCGGGCCGTAGAGCGTGACGCCCGGGACCGCCGCAAGCGCGGCATAGGCCTTCGCGACGAGCCTCTCCTCGTGCTCGCGCACGTTGTCCATGCCGAGCCCGTTCAGGTAGTCGACGGCCGCGGCGAGGCCGATCGCCTCCGCGATCATGGGCGTCCCGGCCTCGAACTTCCACGGGAGATCGTTCCACGACGAATTCTCGTCCTCGACGCGGCGGATCATCTCGCCGCCGAACTGGAAGGGCGGCATGCGCTCGAGGAGGTCCATCTTGCCGTAGAGAACGCCGATGCCCGTCGGGCCGAGCATCTTGTGGCCGGAGAACGCGAGGAAGTCCGCGTCGAGCGCGCGCACGTCCGTCTTCGTGTGCGGCACGCTCTGCGCGCCGTCCACAAGCGCGACCGCGCCCGCGTCGTGCGCCATCCGAATCATCTCGCGCGCGGGCGTGATCGTGCCGAGCACGTTCGACATGCCCGTGAACGCCACGATCTTCGTGCGGCGCCCGAGGAGGGCGCCATAGGCCTCGAGGTCCACGCGTCCCTCGGCGTCGAGCGGCGCGATGCGCAGCGTCGCGCCCTTCGCGCGCGCGATCTGCTGCCACGGAACGAAGTTCGCGTGGTGCTCCATCCGCGTCACGACGACCTCGTCGCCGCGCTCGAGGTTCGTGAGGCCCCATGCGTACGCCACGGTGTTGATGGCCTCCGTGCAGTTCTTCGTGAACACGATCTCCTCGAGACCGCGCGCCCCGATGAAGCGCGCCACCGTCTCGTGCGCGCCCACGTACGCCTCCGTGGCCTCCTCCCCGAGCGTGTGGATGGACCGGTGCACGTTCGCGTTCGAGCGCGCATAGTAGCGCGCCATCGCCTCGAGCACCGGCGTCGGCTTCTGCGTCGTCGCCGCGCTGTCCAGATACACCAAACGGCGGCCCTTCACCATGCGGTCCAGGATCGGGAAATCCTTCCGCACGCGCTCGACGTCGAAGCTCACGACGACACCCCGGTTCCTCCGTACTCGCTCACGGTATAAGAATCGTAAGGCCCGCCCCTTCAGATGATTTGGGGTCGCGGCAACGCCGAGGATCCTCGAACGGCGGCACGGGCGCCAGGAAACCGGGACCGGGCGCCGGGAGCCGGGAGCCGGGAGCCGGGACCGGGCACCGGGATTCGGGACCGGGAGCCGGGAGCCGGGCGCCGGGATTCGGGACCGGGAGCCGGGAGCCGGGACCGGGCGCCGGGATTCGGGACCGGGAGCCGGGACCGGGCGCCGGGATTCGGGACCGGGAGCCGGGACCGGGCGCCGGGATTCGGGGCCGGGTCCGGGCGTCGGGTCCGGGTCCGGGTCCGGGTCCGGGACCGGGTCCGGGACCGGCGGAGGCTGCGCTGTCGCGTTCGAGAATGGCGGGCGAAGGTTCGCCCGAAAACGAAGGGTGTGTTTCAGATGCGGCCGACGTCGGTCATCTGGACCGAGCCGACGCCCGCGATCTCGCTGAAGGCCAGCTCGACGCCGTCGGGGCCCGCGCCGGACTCGTCCTCCATCACGACCGTCACTTCGAGCGCCTTGAGGCCGAAGGCGACGGGGACGACCTGCCAGCCCTGGAGCTCCGCGTCCTTCGGGACGCTCGCCTTCACGCCGGCCTTGATCGTCTCGAGGTCGACGTCGGCGTCCTCGGGCATGACGCGGAAGACCGCGACGAGCTTGCCCATGTCAAGGCCCCGCGTAGCCGCAGGCTTCGTGGACGTACGCGACGCCCTGGTCGCGGCACTGCGCGCAGCGGCCGACGGCGCCGTCGCCGCAGCCCGGGCAGGGGAACGACGTCGTGGCCTTCCCGATGAGCCGGGTGCCGCAGGAGGTGCAGGTTTCGGTGAGTCGAGGCATGGACGAACCTCAGGGGAGTCGCTGAACCGCCTTCCCCTTCATATAGGTAACGCGGGGCCGGATCACGGGGTGGGGGCGTCGGCCGTCATCGCCGTCTGGAGCGCAAGCCGCGCAACAAGGCGGGCCTGGCGCCGGCGCGCGAGGAGGCCGAGGGCGTCCTCGTCGCCGTCGAGGAGGAGCGCCGTGTCCTGCGACTTCATGTCGAGGAGCTTCGCGACGTCCTCGTCCACGGTGCGGCCCGCGATGAGGTAGTGCAGGAACACCTCGCGCGTCTGCGAGATGCGGTGCACGCGGTCGCCGGCCTGCTCGTGGTTCGCCGGGTTCCAGTCGAGGTCCACGAACACGACGTGCCGCGCCGCGGTGAGGGTGAGGGCCGTGCCCGCCGCGACGAGCTGACCGAGGAACACGCGGCACCCGGGGTCCTCCTGGAACCGCTTCACGGCGGTCGCGCGGTCCTTGTCGTTCACGCTCCCCGTCACGCTCACGGGGTCGTACTCGGCGAGCGACTTCTCGAGCGCCTCGAGGTGCTGAAGGTACACGGCGAAGACGACGACCTTCTCGCCGGGCGTCTTGAGGAGGTCGCGCACGTAGCGCTCCGCGTGCTCGCCCTTCGCGTTCGAGGCGAGCTGGCGCAGGCGCATGACGTGGCCGCGCGTCGTCTCGTACTCGGCGCCGAACGCGGTGTCGCGGTGCGTGCGCATGTGCTCGCGCAGGAGCGCCGCCTCGGCCTCGTACTCCTTGCGCCACACCGGCGAGAGGCGCACGTGCTCCGTGAGGACGTGCCGCTCCGGCAGGTCGCGCAGCACGTCCGCCTTGCGGCGGCGCAGGATGATGCCTTCGAGATAGCCGCGCAGGCTCTGGAGCGCGAGGCGCCGCACCTCCGGCACGCCCTGCACGAGCGGCTGGACGAAGCGGGCGCGGAACCACATCTCGTTGCCCCATTCGTCCGGGTAGAGGAATTCGAGCTGCTTGCGCACCTCCTCGGCCCGGTTCATGACCGGCGTGCCCGAGAGGAGGACGCGGCGGGGGATCGCGCGGAGGCCTTCGTGCACGGCCTTCGTGCGCTCCGCCTCCTTGTTCTTCACGTAGTGCGCCTCGTCGAGGATGACGAGGTCGTAGGGCTGGCGGAGGATCGCGTCGCGTTGCGTGAGGAGGCCGTCGTAGCTCGCGATCACGAACTTGGCATCGCCGAAGTCGAGGCCGCCCTTGCGCGCCGCGTGGCTCGGCTGCACGACGAAGACGTCCTCCGTCGTCGACGCGTTGATCTCGCGCTTCCACACGTTCCTCGCGCCCGCGGGGCAGACGACGAGGATGCGGCCCGGAAGGTGGAGCGCCGCGACGATGGCCTGCAGGGTCTTCCCGAGGCCCGGCTGGTCGCCGAGGTACGCGACGTAGTTGGTCGCGCGGATGAACGCCACGCCCTCTTCCTGATAATGATACAGCTGGACGTGCGGCCGGAGGCCGGGCGGGCGCGGCGCGCCGATAAACGGCGCGAGGTCGGGCGTCGCGCGCTTCTTCGGCGTGCCGGGCGCCCATTCCTCCTCGCTCGGCTCCTTCCACTCGGTGATCTCCTTCACCGGACGGAGACGCTTGCGCACGAGGAGCGCGCCCTGGTCGGTGAGCGCCTGGCGCACCGACGGATAGTCCTTCGGGAGGATGAGGTGGAGGTCGCTCACCTCGTCGAAGACGTGCGACCCCGTGCGCTGGAGGATCTCGACGAAGCCGGGGAAGGCCTCCTCCGCGCCTTCGGTCACGGCCTGGAAGCGCGCGCGGCGGCCCGTCGCGTCGACGTAGAGCGCGAGGCCGTCGAACGGGAGGTCGACGAGCTTCGCGGGCTCCTGCCGCGCGCCGAGGGCCTCCAGGCGGCCCACGAAGCGCGGGTACGCGTCGGGCGGCGAGACCCACACGCGGCGCGGGCTCGCCCGCGCGGCGCCGGGATCCTCCTCGGTGAGCTTCGTGAGCACGCGCCGGAACACGGGGTTCGCCGCGTTCTCGGGCCGAAAGAAGATCGGCCCCGCCTTCGTCGCCTGCACGAGGAGACGCTGGCCGGCGAGCGGTTGAGGTCGCGCCTTGCCGCGCGGGATCGCGGACGCCTCCGCGACGGGCGCCTCCTCCTGCGGTTCCGGGAGCGCGCCGCGCCAATGCTCGATGAACGTCATGTCGACCGCGACCGCGGGCGCCTTCCGCTCGTCGTCGTCGCGCTTCGGGGCGGGCGCCTTCGCGTCGGAGAGGCGGCTGTACCGGTCGAGCCGCTCGCGCAGCGCCGAGGCGGCCCACGGCCCGATCTCAGGAAGATCGCGCAGCTGCCGCTCCGTCGCCGCGAGAAGATCCGGCACGTTGCGGAAGACGCGCGCCACCTCGCGCGCGCGTTTCGGGCCGATGCCCGGGAAAAGATCGGTGAGGAACTTCTCGACCGCGGGATCGGGCGCGATGCTCCGCGTCGCGGCGACCTTCGTGCCCTCCTCGCTCGCGACCGCCGGCACGAAGGCGATGACCGCGACGAGGAACGCCGCCACGTGCTCGCACGCCTTGACCCGGCTCTGCGCGCAGCCGCACGAATACGACCCGTCCTCGAACGACACCCGGACGTTGTAGCCCGTGTCCCCCCGACGGCCCCGCACGCGACCCTGGGCCGCCTTCGGACCCACCACGGTCCGCTCGACGTGGCCGCGATTCCTGAGATCCACCGCGGTTTTCCGCAGCTCGGGATCCGGAACGAGCCGATGGATGAGCGCCTCCACGTCCGACTTCGTCGCCATCGCGCACGTCCCCGGAGTGCGCTCCTCCTTCAAGTCCTATCCGGCTTGGGCTCTGGGGGTGCGCCGTCGCGGGCACCCGTACAGGGACGCGTAGAGGGACCGAGAACCTGGGCGCATGGAACGGGGGCCGGGTGATGGAACCGGGCGCCGGGACCGGGACCGGGACCGGGACCGGGAGCCGGGACGGGGAGCCGGGATTCGGGCGCCGGGCGGCGGGACCGGGACCGGGAGCCGGGCGTCGGGACCGGGACCGGGAGCCGGGCGCCGGGACCGGGACCGGGAGCCGGGCGTCGGGACCGGGACCGGGAGCCGGGCGCCGGGACGGGGACCGGGAGCCGGGCGCCGGGACCGGGACCGGGAATCGGGAGCCGGGACCGGGAGCCGGGACAGGGACCGGGACCGGGAGCCGGGACCGGGCGCCGGGAGCCGGGAACCGGGGCCGGGTGTCGGGTCCGGGCGGCGGGTCCGGGACCGGGTCCGGGTCCGGGTCCGGGTCCGGGATCGGGACCGGGGCGAGGGCATCAACTCTTTTCGATGTCCTCGCCGCCTTCGAAGGCGCTCTGCGCGAAGGTGTAGACGTCCTCCATCCCTTCGAGCGTCTCGCTCGAGACGGGGACGAGGCCGGTGCCGGCGCCGAGGCCCTCGAGGACCTTGAACACGTCCGTGTTCATCTGCGTCACCATGTCCGCCGGGTCGCTGTAGAGCGCGTCCGCGAGCGCGTCGAGGCTCTCGCCCCATCGCACGAGCCGGTCGCGGTCGGCCGCGGGGAGGAGGTCCGTCTTCGTGAGCACGTTCACCGTCGGGCGCTGGAACCGGAACTGCGCCGTCGCGCTGAGCATGAGCTGCGAGACGTAGGCGGCCGGCCGGCGGGCGAGGAACGGGTCCATGAGGAACGCGACGGCGCTGCGCTCCCGCGAGAGGTAGTCCATCACGATGCGACCCGCGTCGCGGAACACGAAGAGCTCCGTCTGGCCCGGTGTGTCGAGGATCACGTAGTCGGTCCGCGTCTCCTGGATCTGCTCCGCGATGTCCGCGGTGCGGAGCGCGACGAGGTCGGCCGCGACGACCTGCGCGCCGTTCGGGCCGAGGCTGTATTCGTCCATGACCTCGCCGAGGAGGATCCATTCGCGGATGTCCACGTCGGGACCGTACGGAAGCCGCTCCGCGCCGGGGTCGAGGTTGACCGTGATCGCGTCGTGGCCCGCCTGCTTCATCCACTGCTGGAGCGCCCCCGTGAACCGGCTCTTGCCCGATCCCGCCGTTCCCGTCACGTAGAGGTAGATCGGCTCCTCGAGGCTCGCCACGCGGGGCCGATGCCGCCCGCGGCGATAAAGCTTCGCGGCCTCAGGCCGGCGTCTTGCGGATGACCTTCTCGTAGATCGCCTTCGCGACGACCGGCAGGACGAGCAGCGAAAGCGTGACCACGATCGAGACGATCTTCGGGACCTCGAAGTCCTTGTAGCCCATCATGTGGACGACCTCGACGAGCACGAGCTTCAGGCCCACGAAGCCCACCGCGAGGTAGGCGAGGGTCTCGAGCTGCGGGAACCAGTCCATGAGGCGCGTCATGTAGCCCGCGCTGATCCGAAGAAACAGGATGGCGACGAAGGACGCGGCGATGATGATGGCGAGCTCGTTCGTCATCGCGACGGCGACGAGCACCTGGTCGAGCGCGAACGCGATGTCGGCGAGCTCGACGGCGATGACCACGCTCCAGAAGGCGCTCAGGCCGAAGTACTGAACGGGCTTGATCTCGTGGTGCTCCTTCTTCGACTTGAGGAAGTGCGAGAGGGCGAGGTAGACGAGGTAGGCGCCGCCGACGAGCTTCAAAATCGGGTTGGCGATGATGAAGGAGACGAACACGATCGCGAGCGCGCGGAAGAAGTACGCGCCGCCGAGACCGTAGAGAAGCGCCTTGCGTCGCTGCTCCACCGGGAGCTTGCGGACCATCGCCGCAAGCACGGCGGCGTTGTCGAACGAAAGGACGCCTTCGAGGAGGATCAGGGTGAAGAAGACCGCGATGTCCGTCTGATCAATGGCGAGGTCGAAGACCACGGCCGCGCAAGATCCGACCGGACTTTAAAGCCTTGGCAAGCCCGGGGTTCGTGGACCCCCGTTTTCCCCGAGCGGGCGGACACGCAGCGTCGAGGCCTTGAGGCTCGCGACGACGCGGCTTCCCGGCCGCAGCCGCAGGGCCCGGACCGCGCCGCGGGTCACCGCCGCGTCGAGCCGGAGGGCCCCGGCCGCGAGGCGGACCCGCCAGGTCCCGTCCGGGCCCGCCTCGATCGCGTGGACGCGCGCGGGAAGGTGGTTGCGCGTCGATCCCCCGGGCGCCGCCCGCGCGAGGGCCACGTCCTCCGGCCGGAAGCCGACCTGCACGAGGCCCGGGGGCACGCGACCCGCGGCGTGGAGGACGCGCCGTCCGACCGCAAGCGGCGTCGTCCCCTCCTCGGGGTCGAACGTCCCCGCGCGCGCCCACAAGACCGCGGGTCCGCCGTCCGCGACGAGGCCTCGCCCCGCGCGGGTGAGGCGCGAGCCGCCGCGCCCGGCTCCGCCCTTCGCGCGCTCGATCAGCCGCGCCCCGGCCCGCCGCTCCGCGGCGCGGACGTGCCGGAGCGCGTTCGAGGGGTCGAGGCCGACGGCGCGCGCGGCCGCGCTCACGCTGCCGAGGCGGTCGACGGCGTCGAGGATCGCCCTCGTTCGGTCGGCGAAGTCGAACATCCCGATCGGTCACATGACCTATCGGACCATGGCTTTTTCGTCCTCGGTGGCGCATCGGAGGGCGTGCGCCCCGCGCTCGCGCTCGTCGCCGTGCTCGTCGCCGCCGGCTGCCTCGCGGCGGACGCGGAGCGGCCGCTCGCCGTCGGCACGACGACGAGCGTCCACGACCCCGGCTTCGCCGACCATCTGCTGGCCCGGTTCGCGTCCGAGACGGGGCGGCGCGCGATCGCGGTCGTCGCGGGATCCGGCGAGGTGCTCGAGAAGGCCCGTCGCGGGGACCTCGACGTGGTCCTTGTCCACCACCCGGAGGCCGAGGCGGCATTCGTCGCCTCGGGGGCGGGCCGCGCCCGCACGCCGGTGTTCGAGAACCGGTTCCTCCTCGTGGGTCCGAAGGACGATCCCGCCGGGATCGCGAACGCGACCTCCGCCGCCGACGCCTTCGCGCGCATCGCGGCCGCCGAGGCCCGCTTCGCGAGCCGGGGCGACGGCTCGGGGACGCACGCGCGCGAGGTCGCGCTTTGGCGCGCCTCCGGCGTGGACGCGACGCGGCTCGCGGGCCCCTGGCGCTTCGAGACGGGGTCCGGCCAGGCCGCGACGCTCCTCGTCGCGAACGAGCGCGGCGCCTACGCTCTCGCCGACGAGGCGACGTGGGCCGTTCTCGAGGCGCGCGGCCGCCTTCCGCGCCTCGCCGAGCATCCCGTCGAGGACGGCGCCCTCGCGAACGTCTACGCGGTCGTCACCGTCGCGCACCCGCGCGCGGACGTCGCGGCCGCCGACCGCTTCGCGTCGTGGCTCGCGGGACCCGGCGGGCGGGCCGCGGTCGAGGCGTTCGCGGTCGAGGGACGCGCGGTCTTCCGCCCGGTGGGGGCGTTGCCGTGATCCCGCCCGGGGAAGTCGCCTCGATCCTCGCCCTCACGGTGCAGGTGAGCGCGGCGGGGACGCTCCTCGGCGCCCTCGTCGGCGTACCCGCGGGCCTCGCGCTCGCGGGCCGGGGCGCGGGACGACGCGCGGTCCGCGCGGCGGTGTACGCGCTCTATGCGCTCCCGCCCGTCGTCGCGGGCCTCCTCGTGTATCTCGCGTTGAGCGCCTCAGGTCCGCTCGGCGGCCTGGACCTCCTCTTCACGCCCGGCGCGATCGTCGTCGCCGAGGCGATCCTCGCCGCGCCGCTCATCGCGGGCCTCACGGTCGCGGCCGTCGCCGAGGTCCCGTCGAACGTGCGCGAGGCGATCGAGGCCGCGGGAGGCTCCCGCTTCTTCGCGGCGCGCGCGCTCCTTTGCGAAGCCCGGCACGGCGTCGCGGCCGCGGTGATGGTCGGATTCGGACGCGCGCTCGCGGAGGTCGCGGCGGCCCTCGTCGTCGGCGGGAACATCCGTCACGAGACGCGCACGCTCGGAACGGCGATCCTGCAGGAGATCGGGCAGGGCCGCTTCGAAAGCGCGCTCGTCCTCGCCGCGATCCTCCTCGCCCTCGCGCTCGCGACCGTCGCGGCGCTCGCGCGCCTTGCCCGCGCGCATCCGGAGGCGGCGCCGTGAGGCTCGAAGCCGAGGCGCTCGTCGTCCGCTACGGCGCGCGCGCGGCGCTTGCGGGCGTCGACCTCGTGATCGCCCCGGGCGAGCGCGTCGCCGTGCTCGGCCCGTCGGGCTCGGGCAAGACCACGCTCCTGCGCGCGCTGCACCTCCTCGTCGCGCCGACCTCCGGCCGCGTGCGGGTGGACGACGCGGTCGCCGGCGACGCGGATCGCCGGGCGGCGCTCTCGCGCTTCGGCCTCCTCCAGCAGCGGCCGGGCCTCGTCGCGGGAACCGCGCTCGCGAACGTTGCGTTCCCGCTGCGGGCCCGCGGCCTCGCGCGCCGCGCGGCCGAGGCCCGCGCGCGGGATGCGCTCGCGCGCGTCGGGCTCGCGGAGCGGGCGGAGGACGACGCCGCGCGCTTGTCGGGGGGAGAGGCCCAGCGCGTCGCGCTCGCGCGGGCGGTCGTCGCGGACCCGGAGGTCATCCTCGTGGACGAAGGCACGAATCAGCTCGATCCGGCGACGGCGCGCGTCGCGGAATCCGTGCTCCTCGAGGAGGCCCGCCGCGGCGCGAGCCTCGTCGTCGTCACGCACAGCCCCGCGCAGGCCCGTCGCCTCGCGGCGCGCGTCGCGTTCCTCGACGGCGGGCGCGTCGTCGCGGACGGGCCGACGGCCGCGGTGCTCGACCATGTGGATTCGCCCGCGATCCGCGCCTTCGTGGAGCGCGCCTAGCCGCGGATCTTCTCCATGTGGCGCACGCGCTCCGCAAGAAGCGACGCCGAGCCGATGTCGCGGCGCGCGAAGAGCCTCGGACCGCGGACGCCCGCGAGGGCGCGGTCCGCGCGCTCGTTCGCCTCCGCGAGCGTGGGCGCGCACGCGACGATGCCGACCGTGCGGCTCGTCGTCGTCGTGAGCCGCCCGTCCCGCTCGTTCACGGCGGCGTAGTAGGCCCGCGCGCCAGCCTCCGCGATGGCCTTCTCGTCGACCTCGAGAGGTTCGTTCGCGGCGGATTTCACGCCATAGCCTTCGGGCACGACGTATTTGCACACGGTCGCCTCGGGCGCGAACGCGACGCGGCGCTGGCCGAGCGTGCCGTCCACCATCGCATGCAGCACGTCGAGGTAGTTCGTCTTGAGCGTGGACAGGACGTTCATCGCCTCGGGGTCGCCGAAGCGCGCGTTCACCTCGATGACGCGGGGGCCATCCGAGGTGAGCATGAACTGGACGTACATCGTCCCGACGTAGGGCCGGCCCTCCGCGGCGAGGGCTTCGAGGATCTTCTGCGCGATGACGGCGGCGTCCTCGTAGTCCGCGCGCGTCATGAACGGAAGGAGCCCGTTGGCGTCGGAATAAGAGCCCATGCCGCCCGTGTTCGGCCCCTTGTCGCCTTCCCAAGCGCGCTTGTGATCCTGCACGGCGGGCATCGGGACCGCGACGTTTCCGTCGCAGAAGCACTGGAGCGAGAACTCCTCGCCCTCCACCTTCTCCTCGACGAGCACGCGGCTCTCGCCGCCGAAGCCCGTGCGGAGGATCTCGGATGCGTACGCGGTCGCCTCGGCCGCGTCGGCGAGGTGGTCGCCCGTGACCTTCACGCCCTTGCCCCCCGTGAGCCCGATGGGCTTCACCGCGACCTCGCCGAGGGACTCGACGTAGCGCGCGAGGCCGCGGTCGTTGTCGAAGATGCGGTACTGGAGGCGGCCCGGGACCTTGCGCTCGTCGAGGAGTCGGCGCATGAACGCCTTGCTCCACTCGATCTCGCCCGCTGCGCGCGTCGGGGAGGCGGTCGGGATGCCGGCGGCCGCGAGACAGTCAGCGACGCCGGCCGCGACCGCCGCGTCCATGCCGAGGACCGCGAGGTCGACGTTCCAGCCCTTCGCCGCGGCCACGATGTCGGAAACCGCCGTCTCGTCGACGAGCTTGTGCTCCTTCGCGAGCCGGAGGATGCCGGGGTTGCGGTTCTTGAGCGTCGCGTAGACGGCTCCGCCGCTCCGCTGGACCGCCTCGGCGATCGCGTGCTCGCGCGCGCCGCCGCCGACGACGAGGACCTTCTCGCTCAACGGCGGGCCCCCATGAGCTCGCTCACGCGCACGAGGGGGAGAAGCTTGACGTTCGCGTCGCCGAGGAGCTTCTCGGCGCCGGATTCGCGGTCGACGACCACGACGGCGAGGTCGACGACGGCGCCCGCCTCGCGCAGGACCTTGACGGCTTCGAGGCTCGATCCGCCCGAGGTGGTGACGTCCTCGACGAGGAGCACGCGGAGGCCCGACCTGACCTCGCCCTCGATGCGCGAGCCCGTGCCGTGGGCTTTCGCCTGCTTGCGGACGATGAGGATGGGTTTGTCCGCGGCAAGGCCGGCCGCGACGGCGATGGGCACCGCGCCGAGCTCCATCCCGGCGACGGCGTCGTACGGCCGCGCGAGGGGGGCGATGCGCTCGCCGATCGCCCGGAGCACCGACGGGCTGCCGCTCGCCTTCTTGATGTCGACGTAATAGCTGGAGCGGGCGCCCGACGCGAGGACGAAGTCGCCGAACTTGACGGCCCCGCAGGCGAGGATGTGTTCCCGGAGATCCAACGTGCCCACCTCGGCCGTCGCTGAAGCCACGAAGGTCCGATAAACCTTCTCCGGGTCGGCCCCTTACCAGGGCACGTCCTTCTTGCCGAGCTTGTATCCGACGATGTTCACGAGAAGATGGAGGCCGGGCGTCAGGATGACGAGGGCGACGATCCGCTCGAGGGTGAATCGCTCCGAGAACCAGGCCCCGTTCCCGCCCGCAAGCCCCCAGAGGGCCGAGGCCGCGGCCGCGAAGAGGAGCCCTCCCGCGACGAAATCGAGCTGGTCGAAACCGGGCCACCGGGCGCCCCGGTCGCGGCCGCTGCGCCGTTTGAAGAACGACTTGACGGCGTCGCCCACGAGCGCGCCGAATCCGATGACGTACGCGAAGACGAACGTCTCGGCGGCGCTTCCCCACCCGACGAGGCCCGCGGCGCGGCCGGCTTCCGACGGCGGCACGACGCTGAGGCCGAGGACGATCGCGCTTGCGACGAGCGGTCCGAGGAAAAGACCGCGCCACGTCTTCCCGTCGCCGAGGATCCGGCGGCCGTCCCTCCAGACCCGCCCGCCGTCGATCGGGGGCGGCCCGCCGACGAAGACGGGCGCCATGTTCGCGAGGAAGGCCGGGAGGAAGAGCCAGAGCGCGGTGAGGACGATCGCTCCGATCTCGCCCGCCGTGGCCATCGCGCCCGCATGCGGCGAGCCTCACAAAGCCCTTTTGCCCTCACGCGAGAGGCGACCCGAGCGCGAAGGCCGCGCCGATCATCGCGGCGTAGGCGCCGAGGGGGACGAACAGGTTGTCCTCGACGCGCGGGAGCGTCTCGATGAGCGCGCCCGCGAGCGCGCCGAGCGCGACGACCCCGTGCATCGCGGGCGGCATGACCTCGAGGCGAACGGTGTAGGCGATGGACGCGAGGAGCGCGGCCGCCACGTAGGACGCGACGAAGCCCGCGAGCGTCCCCTCGAAGCTCTTGCGCGAATTCCACGGAAGCATCCGCCGGCCGTAGGCCACCCCGATGAGGGCGCTCGCCGCGTCGCCGACCCCCAGGATGCCGAAGGCGGCGAACGCGTACGCCTTCGAGAAACCCGCCCACGTGTTCGCGGTCCCGATCACGATGAGCGCCACGAGGAAGAGGATGGGCGGCCACGGGAAACTCTCGTGCGGGCGCCGCGTGACCTCGAGGGCCGTCGCGACGGGCTTGTGGAGGAAGGCCGGAAGGCCCGACGCGATGCGGCGCCGCTCGGCGACGTGCACGACCACAATGAGAGCCATGATCGCGAGCGCGAAGAGGAGCGCCGCCTCGAAGGGAAGGAGCAGGAAGACCGGGACCGCCACGATCGCGCCGAATACGTGGATGGCCTTCCGTCGCGCCTCGAACGCGACGCGCGGGCTCGCGAGCCGTTCGCGGGCGTCCGCGGCGCCGGCCATCGCGTTGGCGAGCCAGGTCTCCCACGGATTCTGCACGGTCCGCCACGGGAGCGCGCGGACTTCAAGCTGCCGGACCTTCACGTCCAGCGGCGCGACCACGCCGCGAGCGCCTCGAGCACGGGCGCGAGGTCGCACGCGGCGGGCGTCAACCGGTACTCGACGCGCGCCAGGGCCCCGTCTGCGCGACGTCGCTCGACGAGGCCGCGCCTTTCGAGGTCGGCGAGCGCGGAGGCGAGCACCTTCGCGGTGACGCCGGGCATCGCGCGCTTGAGGGCGTTGAATCCGAGCGGAGCCTCGGCAAGGGCCCTGAGCGCGGCGGCCCGCCACTTGCGGCCGAGCACGTCGCTTGCGACGTCGAGCGAGGGTCTTCGCGGGGCGGCGTCGAGCAAGCGCGTGCGCTCGCGCCCGCCTCCGACTTGTACGTTGGCCGAGTGGCGCGACACCTTCTAATAGGGTGCCGCGCGAAGGTCGCGCGTGGCGCTCGACACGCCTTCCCGTCGTCCCGCCTTCGACGCGGACGCCGTGCGCCGCTCGGCGCGGGCGAGGGCCGAAGCCATCCTCTCGGCCCAGCTCGCCGGCGGCGAGCGCATCGTCCGCGAGCGGTGGGCCGCGGACCTTCTCGCGCGCATGGAGGCGATCGGTCGGCACGTCTCGCGCGACGACCTCGTGCGGCGGTTTTACGGACGCACGGAGGCCCACGCGGACCGTCTCCTCGGGGAGGCGCGGTATCTGGAATTCGCGCGCGAGGGCGCGTCCCCCGGCAAACGTTAAGGAGGCCGACGGGCTAGGCGCCGCGTGGCGGGCCCCCTGCTTGTCGACGGGTACGGCCGCGGCGTCACCGACGTTCGCGTGTCGCTCACGAACCGCTGCAACTTCGCGTGCGTCTACTGCCACAACGAGGGCCTCGGGGACACGCTCGGACCCCGCGACCCGAGCCCCGACGAGATGACGGCGGACGAGGTCGTTCGTCTGCTCACGATCGCGCGGGAATTCGGCATCGTGAACGTCAAGCTCACGGGCGGGGAGCCGATGCTCCGACGCGACCTCGAGTCGATCGTCGCGAGGGTGGCGACCTTCATGGAGGTGTCGCTCACGACCAACGGCACGCTTCTTGCGAGCCGCGCCCGCGCCCTCGCGGACGCGGGCCTCGCCCGCGTGAACGTCAGCCTCGACACGCTCGACCCCGATCATTTCAGGCGCCTGCGACGCGGCTCCATCGAGCCGGTCCTCGACGGCCTCGAGGCGGCCCTCGCCGCCGGCCTCGCGCCCGTCAAGGTGAACGCCGTCGTGATGGACGACACGCTCGATGCGCTCCCGTCGCTCCTCGATTTCGTCGCCTCGCGCGACGGCCTCGAGCTTCAGCTCATCGAGCTCATGCCCGAGATCCGGCACGACCTCGCGGGCGCGCGCGCCGACATGGCGAAGGTCAAGGCGTGGCTCGCGGGCCGGGCCGACCGCGTGGAGGTCCGCGCGATGCACCATCGCCGGATCTACCGCGTCGGCCACGCGAAAGTGGAGGTCGTGGACCCGGTCGGCAACGCCGAGTTCTGCGCGCACTGCAGCCGCATCCGCATCACGCACGACGGCCGGCTGAAGGGGTGCCTGAACCGGCTCGACGACACCGTGCCCACGCGCGGCCTCGACGACGAGGGCGTGCGCGCCGCGTACAGGTCCGTGGTGCGCGATCGCGTCCCGTACTACGTCGCCGACGCGCGCTCGGGGCGCGCGTTTGCGCCCGCCGCGGGCGCGTCGGCACTGTACAAGGCGCTCCGCAGACCGTCCGCGACCTCGCCGGAGAGCCCTCTTGCCCCGCCTTGACCCGTCCCGGAGCGGACCTCCTGCGTCCCTCGCGCAACGGGCCTCCTCCTCTGAGCCGCTTTGTAAGAAAAACAAACCTTAAGACATCGAACCGCCCCTGTTGGCTCGACGAGCCCCGCCCGGTGCTCGTCGCACCGGCACACGAACGGGGCAGGCTCCTGTTCTTGTTCCTGCGACGTCCCTTACCCAGGGGTCCAGGCGGGGTTCGAGGTGAACGGATGAAGACGATCCTGATCGTGGAGACGACGAAGGGCCGCGACCGACTCCTCGCCGCTGCGGAGCAGAACCTCAGCGAGGGAGAGGCCATCGTCAAGATCACGGACACGATCAGCCTCGAAAGCTCGACGCTCACGGTCCCGACGGACGCGCGCGCCGAGGTCATCGCGCGCGAGCCCCCGAAGCTCCTGCCGGGCGGCGTGACGGCGCTCATCTCCTACGTCAAGCTCCCCGCCGGCGCCCTCACGGCGGTCGAGTACCGCATGGAGAAGACGAACGTGACGGCGACCCGTGACGTGAACCTCCGCGCCGAGCGGATCGGGAAGCAGAAGAAGGCCTCCGAGCCTTCGGCGTGATCATCCCGATCACACGGCCACAATCCTTTTCCACGCGACCCTCCGCGAGGATCGCGTGCTCGAACTCACTCCGGCCGACGTGAGTCGCCTGCCCTCGGTGTTCCGGGGGCGCACGGCGAGCCTCGCCGGCATCCTCCTCGGGTGCGACGTCGTGGACGCCCGTCACACGCGGGTCGGTCGCGTCGTCGCGCTCCTCGTCGACCGCGGAGAGATCGTCGCCCTGCGCGTCGACCCGGACGGAAACTTCGGCCCGATGCTCGAGGTGCGGCTCGACGACGTGGCGGAGGTCGAGCCCGGCCGGATCGTCCTCGCGGCGGACCTCGAGGATCTCGCGCCCTCATGAGAAAGCTTGACGCCCGCCGCCGCGCCTCGCGGAGCGTGCGTTTCGACGTCGCCTGCCTCCAGACCGAGCACCGCGCCACCGTCGAGGCGACCCTCGCGGGCGTCGCGGATCTCGCGCGCGCGGCGACCCGCGATCCGGCGGGTCCCCCGCGCCTCATCGCGCTCCCCGAATACTTTTTCGTCCCCCGGGGCCACGCCGAGGGGGAGTCGCCGCGCCGGACCGTTCCGGAGGCCGAGCGGTTCGTCGCCGATCTCTCCCGCGACCTCGGCTGCGCCGTCGCCGGCACGACCCTCGTGGAAAGCGGCGCCGCGTTGAACAACCGGGGCATCGTGTACGACCATGGCCGCCTCGTCGGCGCTCAGACGAAGATCCACCCGATGCCGCGCGAGGCGGCGAACGGCATCGTGGGCGGCGATCGCCTCGCGACCTTCGAGGTCGCAGGCCGGAGAGCAGGCATCCTCGTCTGCGCGGACGTCCTCTATCCGGAAGCGGCGCGCGTCCTCGCCCTCGATGGCGCCGAGATCCTCCTCGTCCCCGTGATGAGCCCGCACCTCGAGCCCGACCCCACGCGCGAGGCGCGCGAGGCCCTGTTCGTCGCGCGCGCGTACGACGCGGGCGCGTTCGTGCTCAAGGCGGGCGGCTTCTCGAGGGTCGACCCGGCCGTCGCGGGGCGGAGCTTCATCGCGGCGCCGTGGGGGATCCTCGCGCGCTACGGAGATCCTTTCGAGCCCGCGATCGTCCGGGCCACCCTCGACTTCGACCTCCTCGCGAGGTTCCGCACGCGCTCGCGCGGGCTTGTCGACCGTCGCCCGGAGGTCTACGCGGACCTCAGCCGCGCTCCCGCGCGATCCAAGGAGGAAACGATATAGGCCGGCCCGCATCCTTCCTTGTCTCATGGCGTCCATCGCGGACGTGATCCAGTACGGCGTCAACGGCGTCGCGCTCGGATCCGTGATCGCGCTCGCCGCCATCGGCCTCACGCTCATCTACGGCATCCTCAATCTCGCGAATTTCGCGCACGGGGATCTCCTCGCGGTCGGAGCGTACGGAGCCTTCTTCTTCTCCGTCTCGGTCCCGCCCGTCGAAGCCGCCTTTTGGGCCCTCGGCCTCGCCGTCGTCCTCGCCGCCGTCGGCGTCGCGGGGCTGCTCGCGCCCCCAACGCGCGGGCGATCCGCGGGATCATGGCGCGCCGGCCTCCTCGAGCCCTCGGAGGCGCGCGCCGCCGTCGTGGGCGCGGCGGCGCTCGCAGCCGCCGTCCTCGGTCTGTCCCTTCCCGCGCGCGGCCTCGCGCTGCCCGCCCTCGCGGGCGCCCTCGCCCTCGGGGCGGCCGCCCTGGTCGTCGCCCGCCGCCGCACGGCGCGCGGCCGCGGGTCCGACGTCGCGTGGGCCCTCGGAGGAGGCGGGACGGCCCTCGCCGCCTGGGCGCTCGCCTCGCCGTTCTTCCTCGCGGCCGCGCTGGGCGCCGCCGCGGCCGTCGTGGTCGCCGTCCTCTTCGAGGCCGTCGTCTGGCGCCCCCTCAGGGCCCGCCGCGCGACCATCCTCACGCTCCTCATCGTGAGCATCGGCGTCGCCTTCATCGTGCGGAACGCGATCGCCATCCGCTTCGGATCCGATTTCCTGAACTACGCGCGTCCCCTCGAGCTGCCGTGGCGCGTCGGACCGGCGATCTTCACCGTCGACCAGGCGACGACGCTCGTTGTCGCCGCCGCGGCCATCGCGGGCGTGCACGCGTTCCTCGCCTTCACGCGCACCGGCAAAGCGCTCCGCGCCCTCGCCGACAACCCCGACCTCGCGCGCCTTTCCGGCATGGACGTGAACCGCCTGGTGGTCGCGCTCTGGATCCTCGCCGCCGGCCTCGCGGGCCTCGCGGGCGCGCTCCTTCCCCTGAACAACTTCGCCGTGAGCCCCGGCGTCGGATTCACGCTGCTCCTCACCCTCTTCGCGGCGGTCATCCTCGGAGGCATCGGAAGCGCCTACGGCGCGATGGCGGGCGGCCTCGTGATCGGCGTCGTCATGGAGCTCGTCGCGGGGCTCGCCTCGCCCGACTACAAGTTCGCGGCGAGCTTCGCGGTGCTGATCCTCGTCCTCCTCGTCCGGCCGCAGGGCATCCTCGGGGGGCGGGCGACGTGAAGCTTCCCGCGCTCTCCCGGGACGGGCGCGAGTGGGCCGTCGTCGCGGCGCTCGCCTCGGGCGTCTTCCTCCTCCTGACCCTCATCTCCGCGCGCAACGGCTCCGTTTCGGGAGAATTCCTCGTCGGCGTCGCGCTCACGATGGCGCTCTTCGCGCTCCTCGCCCTCGGCCTCTCGCTGCAGTTCGGCCTCGCGGGACTCATCAACTTCGGCCACATCGGCTTCGCGGCGATCGGCGCCTACGGCGTGGGGCTCGCGCATCTCAACGGGTGGCCGTGGTTCGCGGGGGTCGCCCTCGGCCTTCTCGGCGCCGTCGCCCTCGCCATCGTCGTCGGCATCCCGACCCTGCGCCTGCGGGAGGACTATCTCGCGATCGCGACGATCGGCGTCGCCGAGATCGTTCGGACGATCGCGCTCTCCGAGGTCTGGCTCACGCGCGGACCGTTCGGCATCTACAGCTTCCCGCTTCCGGGCCGAGACTTCGCGACAAGCGGGCCGTGGGCGGCCCTCGCGGCCTCCCTCGGCGTCGTGCCCTACTCGCCGTTCTTCGTGGCCGTCCTCGCGCTCGTTCTCTTCGGCGTCCTGTACTGGACGTTCTCGCGGCTCGCGCGCTCGCCGTGGGGCCGCGTCCTGCGAGCGATCCGCGAGGACGAGGACGTGGCCGGCGCGGTCGGGAAGAACCCGTTCCGGTTCAAGCTCCAGGCGCTCGCGCTCGGCGCGGTGCCGGCGGCGCTCTACGGCATGCTCTACGCGTGGGCCTTCGCGCAGATCATTCCCGCGTTGTTCGTCCCCCTCGTCACGTTCTACGCGTGGACCATCGTGGTCGTCGGCGGCGTGACGACCCTCCGCGGCGCCCTCGCGGGCTCGATCGCCTTCTGGGGCCTCACGGCCTTCGCGCGGGTGCTCCGGCTCGAGACGATCCCCGTCGTGGGCGGTCCCCTGGAGAGCGTCGTGGGTTTCCTCACCCGTCCCGGTCCCGGGCAGGAGCTCCTCATCGGCGTGCTCCTCGTCCTCGTCATGCTGCACCGTCCGCAAGGCATCGTCGGCCGTAGGGAGGAGCTTCGCTTTGGCCGCTGAGGCGATCCTCGAGGCGAAGGGGCTGCGCAAGGCGTTCGGCGGCGCGGTCGCGGTCGCCGATATGGACGTCGCGGTCGCGCCCGGCGAGATCGTGGGTCTCATCGGACCGAACGGGGCCGGCAAGACGACGCTCTTCAATCTCGTCGCCGGCGCGCTCGAGCCGGACGGGGGGCGCGTGACGCTCGCGGGCGAGGACGTGACGGGCCTTCCCGCGCACGCGCTCGCGAAGCGCGGGCTCGCGCGCACCTTCCAGCTCTCCCGGGCGCTCAACCGGATGAGCGTGCTCGACAACGTGGCGCTCGCGGCGCCCGACCAGCCGGGCGAACGCCTCGCGGTGGCGATCACCCCGTTCTGGAGGAAACGCGAGGAGGCGGTCGAAGACCGCGCGCGGGAGGTGCTCGATTTCGTGGGCCTCTCCGCCAAGCTCGACGATTACGCGGGAAGCCTGTCCGGCGGCCAGAAGAAGCTTCTCGAGATCGCGCGCGCCCTCATGCTCGAACCGAAGGTGCTCCTTCTCGACGAGCCGATGGCGGGCGTGAATCCGACCCTCGCGAAAGGCATCATGGAGCGCATCCGCGCGATCCGCGACGAGCGCGGCGCCGCGATCCTCATCGTGGAGCACGACATCGAGTCCATCATGGCGAACTCCGATCGCGTGATCGTCATGGCGGAGGGCACGACGCTCGCCGCGGGCGATCCCGAGACCGTGCGGAACGATCCGCGCGTCATCGAGGCCTATCTCGGGGGCCGCGAGCCGTGAGCGTCCTCGTCGCCGAGAGCGTCGTCGCGGGCTACGATGAGGCCGTCATCCTCCATGGCGCGAGCGTGAGCATCCGCCGGGGAGAGGTCGTCACCATCATCGGGCCGAACGGCGCCGGGAAGAGCACCCTCCTCAAGGCCATCGTCGGCCTCATTCCGCTGCGGGAAGGCCGCGTCGCGCTCGAAGGCGAGGACCTCGCGGGCCGACCGCCGCACGCGATCGTCCGCGCGGGCGTCGGCTACGTGCCGCAGGTCGCGAACGTGTTCCCCAACCTCACGGTCCGCGAGAATCTCGAGATGGGAGCGTTCACGCTCGAAGACGGCGTCGACGACGCGCTCGAGCGCGTCTACGGGCTCTTCCCCCTCTGTCGGGAGCGAGGCGGGGAGAAGGTGGGCCGACTCTCGGGCGGTCAGCGCCAGATGGTCGCGATCGGACGCGCCCTCATGCTTGCGCCCCGTGTGCTGCTTCTCGACGAGCCGTCCGCGGGCCTCGCGCCCACGCTCCAGAACGAGGTGTTTCGCCACATCCGCGGCATCGCGGACGCGGGCACGCCGGTCCTCCTCGTCGAGCAGAACGCCCGGAAGGCCCTCGCGATGAGCGACCGCGGTCTCGTCCTCGACATGGGCCGCAACCGCTTCGAGGGTCGCGGGCCCGAAGTCCTCGCGAACCCGGACGTCGCGAAGCTCTATCTCGGCGGAAAATAGGAGGAGGGGGGCTTCCGCCCCCCGCCCGCGGCCTAGGGTCGCACGTCGCTGCGCACCGTCGTGATGGCGCCGTCGGGTCCGACCTGCCAGACCGAGTAGACGCCCTCCTTCGGATCGCCGCGGGTGTCGAAGTCGAAGTCGTGCGCGGCGCCCTGATAGTTGATGCCGCACCCGGCCTTCGCGGAGTTCAGCGCGAGAACGGCGTTCGAGCCGCTCACCGCGACGTCGGCGGGCCCGTCCCGGTTCACGACCTTGAGGACGTTGTCCTTGATGCCGCTCCCGGTGTTCGCGCCCGCGCATTGCGCCGCGAGCGCGATGATCCAGGTCGCGTCGTAGCTTTCGGCCGCGAAGAGGCCGGGGGCCCGGCCGTGCTTCTCGTGGAAGGTGCGGTTGAAGTGCTCGAAACCCGGCGAGGCGACGCCCGTGGGGGCCGTGCCCTTGAGACCCGCGAGCACGAACTTGCCGTCCGAGGTCTTTCCGACGCCCGTCACGAAGGCGGGGGCCCGCACGCCCTCGCTGAAGAAGAACACGCTCTTCCCCATCGCGCCGCGCTGGAAGGCCTCCTTCATGAGGGGAACGCCCTCCTGGGGATAGCCGACGAGGACGATCGCGTCCGCGTTCGCGGAGGCGGCTTTCTGGACCTCGGAGCTGAACGTCTGCGCGTTGGCCGGGAACTTGACGGTCTCCGCCTTGATCGTGCCGCCCAGGCTCTTGAACGTCTCCTCGAACACGCGCGAGAGGCCCACGCCGTAGTCGTTGTTGACGGCGATCAGCACGGCCGAGCGGCATCCGTCCTGGTAGACCGTCTGCGCGAGGACCTTGCCCTGGAGGGCGTCCGAAGGCGGAATGCGGAGGAAGTAGCCGCCGTTGTCGCGGTCGAGCGTGAGCGTGGGGCTCGTCGACGCGGGCGTCACGACCATCACGTTGTTGTTCTTCGCCGCCTCGAGGATCGAGCCCGTCACGGCGGAACCCGCCGCGCCGACGACGCCCGAGACCTTTTCCGAGACGAGGCGCTGGAAGGCCTGCGGCGCGGTCGCGGCGTTGCTCTGGCTGTCCTCCTTCACGACGCGGACCTGCTGACCGTTCACGCCGCCCGCGCGGTTGATCTCGTCGACCGCCATCTCGACCGCGCGCTCCATGTCGCCGCCGTAGGCTTCGAGGCTCCCCGTGAGCGGCACGAGGGTGCCGATCACGAGCCCGCCGGACGGTTGCGCCGCCTCTCCGACTTCGCTCCCGATCGCGGAGGGAGCGGACGCGGCTTCGCGGAGCAGGCCTGCGCCCGCCCCGGAGAAGGTCGCGGCGCTCGTTCCGCCGCACTGGGTCTTGATGCCGCCGGCGCCGTCGCCGCCCTCCTGCTGGACGCAGCCCGCGAGGAAGCCGGACGCGAGAACGACCGCGACGACCAGGGACCATGACGCGTGATGTTTCATCGTTTTCCCCCTTGATGACGCCCAGAAACCCGTCGCGCGACCCTTAATGGTTTCTTCTTGGAGGGATCCCTGGCCCGTCAGGCCCGCTTCCAGAGGAGCGCGCCGCGCTCGAGGACGGGCGCGAGCCGTCCCCGCCGGGCGAGGGCGGCGACGGTCCCCCGGAAGGACGCCGCGTCGAGGACCCATTGGCCGACCGTTCCGGGGGGCGACGGCCAGCGCGACGCGACGCGCGCGAAGGCCTCCTCGACCCCGCGCGGCGCGTCGAAGGCCTCGAGGGCCGCGGCCTCGGCGGCGTCATAGGCCGCGACGTTCATCGCGACGAGCGCCGAGACGTCCGAAACGCGGCCTCCGTGATAGGCGTGCACGACGTCGTAGCCGAGCCCCGCGACGCGGGCCGCGGAGGCCCGCGCCGCGTCCGGGTCCACCGAGAAGGGCACGGGATGCTTCGCGAGCACGGCTTCGCCGAGAAGCGCGTCCGCGACGAAGAGGACGCCGTCCGCGCCGACCCCGATCTGTCCCGGCGTGTGGCCCGGCAGCGCGTGGACGGTCACGTCGAGGCCGGCGAGCGTCGCGGGTCCCGGCGCGAGCGTCGCGTTTACGGGCGTCTCGGGGCCGCGCAGGAACTTGTTCACGACGTCGGGCGGCGGGGCCGCGGCCCAGAGCGTCCACGGCTCGAGGTCGGGATGCCCGAGGGTGAGGGCGTCCACGGCGGGCGCGAGCACGCGGGCCCCCGTCCGCGCGGCCGCGAAGGCCGCGCCGCCGAAGTGGTCCGCGTGCGCGTGCGTCACGACGACGGCCTCGAGCGCGATTCCGCGCTGCGCGAGGTCGTTCACCATCTTTCGCGCGAGGTTCTCGTCGAGCCCCGCGTCCACCATGAAGGCGCGGCGATCGTTCTCGACGACGGCGACGGACGTCGCGTGGTCGACGCACCAGGCGCGGTCCGAGAGCGCGACCCGCTTCAACGCCACGCGGGCGCCCCTCCGACCGGCGGACGGATCGGGAGCGGGAGCGTCGCGTCGGGCGGCAGGACGTCCACCGAGGCCGCGCGGATGATGAACGCGAGCGGGTCGCCGAAGAGGCGGTGCTTCTCGTTGCCGGCGCGCGTGTAGGCGTCCTCGGGCGCGATGCGGACGGCGCGGACGTGGCCGGCCTTGAGGCCGGGGAGCGCGGCGTCGAAGCCCGGAATGACGTTCACGTAACCCGACCGGTTGTACGGCTCCGGCGGACGTTTCCCGCGCTCGCCGCCCACATACACCTTGAGCGGCTCGTAGTCGGCGGGCTCGTCCGGGGAAAGGTCCACGTCGGGCGCGGCCCCGCCGTCGACCACCGCCTTCCAGTTCGTGTAGAAGATGGTCCCGTTCGGCCAGACGCCCACCGTGTGGAGCTGCATCCCGACGCCCTTGCGCGCGGCTTCGCCCGGGGCCTTCTCGACGATGGCGTGGAGCGTCACGCGCGCGCCGCCCACGGAGACGACGAAGGGCGTGTGGCCGTGGCGCGCGTCGATGGGCGGCTGGGCCGTGAGGAAGAGCGCGCGCGCCTCGCCGCCTTCGAGCGCGAAGCGGGCCTCCTCGGCCGCAAGCCGCCAGCCCGAGGGCGTGTCGGGGAAGGTCACGTCGTAGGACTGCCGGACGGTCGCCGCGTTCGCGACGTAGAGCCCGAACGAGGCGACGCCCCCCGGCTCGACGTGCGCGACGTCCACGTACGGGGCGACGCTCCCGTCGCGCTCCACGACAGCCGCGAGACAGCCGGAGAGGGCGACGGCGGCGAGGAGGGCGGCGGCAAGGAGCAAAGCGCGGCGCATACGCTCGGGAAGCGCGTCCCCCGTCAAGAGGCTTTCAGGAGAAACGTTATCCCGCGCCCGGCCGGTCGCGTCGCATGCGCCGCGCCGCGGTCCTGCTCGCGCTTGCCATCCTCCTGCCGGCCGGCGCCGCGACGACGCCCTCAGCAGTCATCTCGACCGCGGACTTCGCCTTCTCGCCAAAGATCGTCCTTCTCGCGGGCACGGGCGAGGTCGTGCGCTGGACGAACCCGAACGCGACCGTGAACCACACCGTCACGAGCGAAGCGTGGCCGCGCCATTTCGACGCCGGCGTCGGGCGGCTCGCGTCGACCGACCTCGCGTTTGCGACCGCCGGCACGTACCCGTACCTCTGCCGCCTCCATCCGGTCATGAAGGGCACGATCGTGGTCGGTCCCAACAGCGCGCCCGCGGTCGCGACGACGTTCGACAACTCCACGCCCCTTGCGGGCATCGTGCGTCTCGAAGGGACGGCCCCCGACGCCGAGGGCCCGAACGCGTGGGTGCGCATCTTCCTCGCGAACCGGGGCGTCGTGCAGGGATACGGGATCCAGACCAACGCGTCGAGCGGGTGGGCGTGGAGCTTCGACCTCGACACGCGGACCTTCCACAATGGCAAGACCAGCCTCCGGATCCAGGCCACCGACGGCCACCTTGGATCCGAGGTCCGCCTGAACGTCACGCTCGCGAATCCTCTCCACAAGGACATCGCGATCACGAACGTCACCCACGTGCAGGAGGCGACCCAGGTGCGGGTGAACGCGCAGGTCTCGAACCGCGGCAACGCGCCGACGGGCGTGTTCACCGCGACCTTCAGCTACCGCGTCGACGACGAGGACCGCGTCTTCCGCTCCGTATGGCCCCTTTCGCTTGCGGGCCATTCCATGATGCCGCTCACCGCGACGCTCGACGCCAAGGGCAAGATCGGCACGTTCGTCGTGAGCGTCGTCGGCGATCCCGCGAACGCCGTCGCGGAGTCCGACGAAACGAACAACCGCGGCGAGACCACCTTCACGCTCCTCCTCGCGGGGCCGCCGACCGACTTGCTGGAAAGATGAGTCACATCCGGCGAATGCGGGCGACGCGCTCGTCGAGGGGCGGGTGGCTCGAGAGCACGCTCGAGAGATCCATCCTCCGCCACGGGTTCGAGATGTAGAGCCCCGCGACCGTCTTCGACCCCGGCGGCTCGCCCGCGACATCCCCCTTGATCTTGAGGAGCGCCCGCGCGAGACCCTCCGGATTGCGCGTGAGGCGCACGCCCGTCGCGTCCGCGAGGTATTCGCGGCGGCGCGACAGCATGAGGTGGACGAGGCGCGAGAAGACGGGCGCGAGCACGATGAGGACGAGCGCGACGATGATGAGCGGTCCGGCTCCACCGCCGCGGCCGCCCCCGCGCCGCCCGCCGCCGAACCACAAGGCCCGGATCGCGATCTCGGAGAGCATCGCGATCGCGCCCACGACCGCGACCGTGACCGTCGCGAGGCGGACGTCGTAGTTCAGGATGTGCGACATCTCGTGGCCGATCACGCCCTCGAGCTCCTCCTGGTCGAGCTTGCGGAGCGCGCCCGTGGTGACGCACACGACCGCCTCCTTGGGGTCGCGGCCCGCCGCGAACGCGTTGATGCCGTCGGATTCCTGAACGTAGACGCGCGGGGTCGGGAGGCCCGATGCGATCGCCATCTCCTCGACGCGGTGGAGCAGGAGCTGCTCCTCGCGGACGGCCGGGTTGGCGGGCCGCGCCCGAGCGGCGCGGATCACCAAATCGACGCTCCGGTTCCACGTGATCGCGAGGTAGATCCCGACGACGAGGAGCGTGCCGACGCCCGTGAACACGGGCGGCGCGTCGAGCAGGAGCCCGAGGGCGAAGACGAGCGCGAAGAGGATCGCCCCCATGAGCCCGACGACGAGCACCGTCTGGCGCCGGTTGTGCGCGATCTGGTCCGCGAAGCTCCACTTCGGCTGCCGGGTCGCCATCGTCATCCGAAGGACACGCGGGGCGTCTCGCGGGCGGCGGGCTCGATCTCGAGCATCTTCTTCTCCGCGCGGCCCATGGGGCCCGCCACGAAGCGGCTCGGGATGGTCTCGACGGTGTTGTTGTATTCCAGCACCGAGTCGTTGTAGTGCTGCCGCGCGAAGCTCACCTTGTTCTCGGTGTGCGTCAGCTCGTCCTGCAGGCGCAGGAAGTTCTGGTTCGCCTTGAGGTCGGGGTATGCCTCGGCGACCGCGAAGAGCGACTTGAGCGCGCCCGTGAGAAGATTGTCGGCGGCGTTCGCCTCCTCGCGCGAGCCCGCGGACATGAGCGCGGCGCGCGCGCGGGTGACGTTCTCGAGGACGGTCTTCTCGTGCGACGCGTAGCCCTTCACGGTCTCGACGAGGTTGGGGATGAGATCCGCGCGCCGTTTCAGCTGCACGTCGATCTGGCCCCAGGCGTTGTCGATGCGGTTCTCGAGCGTGATGATCTTGTTGTAGATCGCGACGATCCACGCGACGAGGAGGACCACGATCGCGAGCGGGATCACGACGAGGTGGAACGACATGCGCGACGGGAAGCCGCGCGCGAGGGGAAAGAGGTTTTGGCGCTATCCCTTGCCCGCGGGAAGGCGGTCGAAGAGGTCCTCGGACGCGGAGTATGGGTCCGTCTCCCGCCGCGCGATCGCGCGCGCGAGGTCCGCGAAGGCGCGCTTGCCGTCGCGGCCGCCGAGCACCATCGTCTCGACGCGCTCCTTGAGCGCCTCGAGCAGCTCGTGCTGGCCCTGCTCCGCGCGGCGCGACTCGAGGCGGCCCTCCCCGTCGAGCCAGGCGCGGTGCTCGGCGATCGCCTTCACGAGGTCCGCCACGCCCTCGCCCCTCGAGGCCACCGTCTTCACGACGGGCGCGTTCCAGCCCGCGGTCATGCCGATCTCGAGCCACGTCGCGAGCTCCGCGACGGTCTTGTCCGCGTCCTCGCGGTCGGCCTTGTTCACGACGAAGAGATCCGCGATCTCCATGAGCCCGGCCTTGATGTTCTGGATCTCGTCGCCGAGGCCCGGCACCGCGACCACGATGACCGAATCCGCGAGGCGAACGACGTCCACCTCGCCTTGCCCGACGCCGACGGTCTCGACGATGACGACGTCCTTGCCGGAGGCGTCGAGGATGCGGACCGCGTCGACGGCCGCGCGCGCGAGACCGCCGAGGTGGCCGCGGCTCCCCATGCTGCGGATGAAGACGCCGGGATCCGTCGCGCGGGACTGCATCCGGACGCGGTCGCCGAGGAGGGCGCCCCCCGTGAAGGGCGAGGTCGGATCGACCGCGACGACGCCCACCGTCGCGCCGGCCTTGCGGTACACGCCGACGAGCTGGTCGACGAGCGTGGACTTGCCGGACCCCGGCGGGCCCGTGACGCCGACGACGTGCGCGCGCCCCGTGCGCGCGTAGACGCGTTTCAGGATCTCGCGGCCGGCCGGGTCGCGGTCCTCCGCGAGGCTGATCGCGCGCGCGACGGCGAGACGGTCGCCCGCGAGGAGGCGCTCGGCGAGGTCCGCGGCGCTCATGGCGTCACGCGGCGACGCGGCTCCGCGCGTGCGCGCGGATGTACGCGATGATGTCGTCGGTCGGCGTGCCGGGGCCGAAGACCTCGGCGATGCCTTCCTTCTTGAGCGCCGCGCCGTCGTCGGGCGGGATGATGCCGCCGCCCAGGATGAGGACGTCGCGGGCGCCCGCGCCGTGGATGAGCTTCACGATGCGCGGGAAGAGCGTCATGTGGGCGCCCGAAAGGCACGAGAGCGCGACGACGTCGGCGTCCTCCTGGATCGTCGCCTCGGCGACCTGCTCGGGCGTCTGGCGGAGGCCCGTGTAGACGACCTCCATGCCGGCGTCGCGGAGGGCGCGCGCGATGACCTTCGCGCCGCGGTCGTGGCCGTCGAGGCCGGGCTTGGCGACGAGGACGCGGATGCGCTTCTCGGGGGCCATGCGGCGCCACCCGAGTCGCGGCCTATAAGGATTTGCGCCCGCGCGCGAGGAGCGCCACGCCGACGAGGGCCAGGGCGAGGGCCGCGGCCTCGAAGCCGGGGAGGCGGAGGGCCGGATTGGGCG
>Ga0247719_1000045_pt1 | contig 83346 bp, 82 predicted proteins | sample 41E_DmetaG_FD_189046 | JGI IMG/M metagenome (GOLD analysis project Ga0247719, IMG submission 189046) | Soil microbial communities from hillslope of Landscape Evolution Observatory, University of Arizona, Oracle, AZ, United States - 4-1-E_D | ecosystem: Engineered > Artificial ecosystem >...
GCGGGCGGGTCGGTCACCGTCCTGGTGCCGCCGGACGACGCTTCGGTACGCGCTGCCGTCGTCGAGGCGCTCGCGGCCCACCCTCGGTGGGAGATCATCCCCACCCGGATCGCCGCGACGGGCGTCGAGGTCGCGCGGCTCGGCGGCTTCTGAACGAACGGCCACACGCGACGAGGGGTGGCCGCAGCCACCCCTCGCCTGGATTCGTTGTGCGTGCGACCCGAACGGCCGCCCGACCTCAGCGCTTCTTCGCCGCGGTGGTCTTCTTGGCGGTGCCGGCGGCCTTCTTGGCCGGGGCAGCCTTCTTGGCCGGAGCCGACTTCTTGGCTGCGCCGCCCTCGGCGGGCCAGACGCCCTTCGCGAGCTTCGGAGCCTGCGACGGCGTCATGACCGCATCCTTGAAGCCCTTGAGAGGCGTGATGCGCGCCTTCTTCGACGCCTTGATCTTGATCTGCTCACCAGTGGCTGGGTTGCGGCCCATTCGTGCCGGCCGCTCCACCTTCGAGAACTTCGCGAAGCCGGTGATGCCGACCGGCTCGCCCTTCGAAACGACCGCGGTCACGACCTCCGTGAAGCCCTTGAGGGTCGCGTCGACCTGTCGAGGCTCTTGGCCGGTGTGAGCGGCGATCGCATTCACGAGCTCCCGTCGATTCATCCTGCTCGGGTCTCCTTCTTCGGGTCCTTGTTCGGATCGCTGACGGTTGCAGTGTGTCCTGTCCCGTCCGCGAAATCGCGGATACCCGCGACGCTCTCCGTCTCGACGCCATCCCACACGACCGCGCGTTCGGCGGTGACCGCCACCTCGACGCCATCCTCCGACGGGCTTGCGGTGCCCTGACCGCGCAACATCAGGCCTCGCTTGCCGCTCGGCCCGGGTGAGACCCACTCGTCGATCGTCACCGCCGCCGGGCTGTGAGAGCCCCCGCCGACGACGTCGAACACCCGCGCTGCGACGGTGGCCGTGGAGGTGTCGAGCGCCCACCGGGCAGGAAGGGCGAGCGGTCCGTGCGCGGTGTACCAGCCCAACGCCGCGCGCTCGCGCGATGCGAGGTGAGCCACGGCGTCCGGGAGCGCCTCGACGGCGATGGTGCGACCGTCATCGTCGGTCTCATCGCCGAGGTCATCGGTGTCGGCGCCGTCGGTCGAGCCACCTTCGACGACCGGTGACGAGACCGCACCCCAACCGTCGTCGTGCACGAGCTCGTTCCCGCGCACGTGCGCGACGGCGTCGACCTCGAGCGACAGCAGCACCCACCGCCCGGGGAGCGTTCCGAACCGGCCGCTGATCAGATCGAAGGCACCGCCCGCGAGCTCGATCGCGTGCTTCGACGCGAACGACGCGGCGATGCGGGGCACGTCGAGCGCGGCACCTGATGTCGCGACACCGAGCGGATCGCGGGCGTCGACGACCGTCGCCGTCGCGGCCATCACCACCGCGTCGTCGCCGTTCCACACGAGGACCCCGCAGCGCGGCTTCTTCGTCAGCGTGCGCACCTTCAGCGCCTTCGCTGCGGTGAACGACCACAGTCGCCCGCTCGACTCGACGAAGAGGTCGGGCGTGACGTGGGGGCCGCGCTTCGAGTCGACCGCTACGAACATCGACGTCGAAGCGGACAGGACCGAGAGCGTGTCGTCGTGGAGCAGCACGCGGCGACCTTTCCCTCCGGACGGACGCGCAACCCTCTACCGTTGCCGCAAGATCCGAGAAGGGGGACGAGCAATGGCGGGAATCGGCCTTCCGAAGGGGCCCGACGACGTCACCGCGGAAGCGCTGACCGAGGCCCTTCGATCGACCGGCACGCTGTCAAGCGACGGATCCGTCGCCCGCTTCGACTTCGAGCAGATCGGCATCGGCGTCGGCGTCCTCGCACTCCTGTGGCGCCTCACCGTCGAGTACGAGCCGGCGGGGGCGGGCCCGGCGACGATGGTCCTGAAGCTGCCCCACACGATGCCGGCGTCGCGCCACATCGCCGATGCCTTCCGCTTCTACCTGCGTGAGGTTCGGTTCTACGAGGTGGTCGGGCACCGCACGCCGCTCGACACCGCCGACTGCTACTACTCCGCGTACGACGACGCGAGCGGCGACTTCGTGCTGCTGATGGAGGACTTCGGCGACCGGCGGATGGTCGACCAGGTGACGGGCGTCGACGTCGACGATGCCAAGCGGGTGGTGACGGCCCTCGCTCGTCACCATGCCGAATGGTGGGGGAGCGACGAGCTGGCGGCGAGCGACTGGGCGGTGCGGGTGCAGGACCCCCCGAACCCGCAAGCGCTCGTGCCTGCGCTGCGCGCGTCGTGGCCGATCATCGAGTCGCAGTTCTCCGAGCTCCTGCCCGGGCCGATGCTCGCCGCTGCGCAGCGGATGCCCGACCACGTCGTGTCGCTCATGGAGCAGCTGTCGCAGCCGCCGCTCACCCTGCTCCACGGCGACTCCCGGCTCGACAACTTCTTCTTCACCGACACTGTCGCCGTGGTCGACTGGCAGATCTGCGGGCTCGGTCGCGGCCCGTACGACATCGCGTACTTCCTCAGCCAGAGCATGCGACCGGAGCTCCGCAAGGAACACGAGCGTGGCCTGCTCGAGCAGTACCACCGGACGCTCGTCGACAACGGCGTCACCGACTACTCGTTCGACGACTGCTGGACCGACTACCGCAAGGCCGTCCTCTTCGTGTCGGTGTATCCGCTCAACGCCGGCTCCGTCGACCTCGTCAACGAGCGGGCCGTCGAGCTGTTTCGCATGATGCTGTCGCGGTCGTCGCAGGCGATCCTCGATCTCGACGCCCTCGAGTTCCTGCCCGACGCGTAGCTACCGGCGGCGGTCGTCCACTCGCTGCCACACCGCCGCCACCCAACCTCCGCGCTCGTTCGTAGCGGCGCGGCTGAAGCCCCGGTGGGCGAAGACCTCGTCGAGTTGGTCGATCGGGAGGCCGCCCTGCGCGGGTGCCAGAAGCCCGCTCACGATGACGGTCGCGCGCGCGAGCCGGTCGAGGTCGTCGACCATGGACACGGGAGCGAGCAAACCACCGAGGTTGGCGACGACGACGTCGAAGTCGTCGTCGATCGCATCGAGTCCGCCGCCGTACACGCGGACGGCACCGGCCACGCCGTTGCGTTCGACGTTCGCCTGCGCGACGGCGAGTGCGTGGGCGTCGATGTCGACCGCCTCCACGCGTGACGCCCCGACACGGGCAGCGACGATCGCGAGCACGCCGGTCCCGGTGCCGATGTCGAGCACGTGCGAGCCGGGCTCGACGTGGTCGAGCAAGGCCTCGAGGGCGAGGCGCGTCGTCGGGTGGTTGCCGGTGCCGAACGCGGCGCCGGGCTCGATCACCACGTCGAAGCCCGCGCTCGCGACGGGCGCGATCCATGGAGGACGCACGCAGACATCCCGCACCGCCGTCGCCTCGAACGTCGACCGCAGCACCTCCGCCCACTGGCTCTCGTCGACGTCGATGCGCTCGACCGTTCCAGCCGGGAGCCGGCGCTCCAACTCCGCGCGGGCCCGGTTCTCCTCGTCGTCGGTCGAGAAGCCTGCATCGATCGATCGGTCCCGCTCCGCGACGGCGACCGCGCCCAGCTGCCACAGCGCGTCCGCGACGAGCTCGCCCTCGCCCGTCCCGTCGATCGCGATGCGCAGCACCTGCAGATCTTGCCGGCCCGAGGGCGCCCACTCCTCTCGGAGTGGGCCACCCCACGGGCAGCCGATCCCCCCGTGCCGGCCGCCGGACCGCACCGAAAGATGCAACGGCTTCTTGTTCGGGAGGAACCGTCAGGAGTTGAGGGAACCGTCGAGAAGCTCCGCCAGCTCCTCGACGATCGCCTCCACGGCGGGCGGGGGAGCGGCGTCGAGCGACTCGACGGTGCAGAAGGCGTCCGTCGTCCCGACGGCTCGGCCTTGGGTCGAGATCACGAGCGAGCACCGCCGGCGGTCCGACAGCTCGAGGAGCGTCTCGAGGAGTCCGGCCTCCGGGTCGACGTAGGTCACCGTGCCTGCGAGGGAGGCGACGTCGACGAGCGCGAGGAACGTCTCGTCGGGCGGCAGCGCCACGACGATCGTGTCGCCGTCGACCGCGACCGCGACGGCCTTCGCCGCTGCCTGCGATGACGGCGACGCCGGAGCGGAGGGCAGCGTTGCCCGGACGATCCTGTAGGCCGCGGTGATGTCGGCGACGTCGACGCCGGAGGCGCCATCTGCGACGTCCGGATGGTGGAGACGCACGAGCGCGAGGTACCGCCGGCGAACCTCGTCGTCGCTGGTGCCGTCGGCGACACCCAGCACCGCGAGCGCGGCAGCGCGATCCATCGCGCGAAGTCTCCCACCACGCCGGTCGCGCGAAAGGTAGAAAGGGGCGCAAGTGCGATGGTCGATCCTGGACGGGATCCCGGAAGATGACCGGCGGCGGGTCCTCTCTGCGACGCGGCGGCGGCGATTCGGGCGGCGAGAGGTCCTCTTCCATGAGGGGGACCCCGGCGACACCGTGCACCTCATCGACCGGGGCCGGGTGGCCGTCCGCATGACGACACCGCTCGGCGACGTGGCCACGCTCAACGTGCGCGGCACGGGCGAGGTCGTCGGTGAGCTCGCGCTCCTCGACCCGACGTCGCGGCGCACCGCGTCGGTCGTCGCGCTCGAACCCACCGAGACCCTCGCGCTCCACCGCGACGCCTTCACCGAGATGCGCCAGCGCCACCCGAGCGTCGACCGCTTCCTCGTCGCCATCCTCGCCACCGAGGTGCAGCGGCTGTCGGGGCTTCTGGCCGAAGCGCTCTACGTCCCCGTCGACACACGCGTGCTGCGCCGCCTGCTCGCTCTCTCGGAGCTCTACGCCGACGGGCGGACACCGATCGAGATCCCGTTCACCCAGGAGGAGCTGGGCAGCATCGCCGGAACCTCGCGCGCCACGGTGAACCGAGTGCTGGGCGAGGCCGAGGACGAAGGGGCGATCGAAGTACGTCGCGGCCGGATCCTGGTCGTCGACGTCGAGCGGCTGCGCCGGCGCTCTCGCTGACGTTCGCCGAGCGACGAGAAGAAGTGTCGCCTGCTTTACACACCATGTGTCGTCGCTGAGCGTTCGGCAGCGACTGTCACGTCGTAGGTTCTGCTCAGGCCGGGCGGCGGACCGGTCGGCAGCACGGCGGAGGGTGGAGGGGCTGGGCGGCGGGAACCAGCCCCTCCGTCGCGTCAGGGCGCCGGTCGACCTCGGGCCGCCCACCTGCCGTCGACGCAGCTGACGTCGAGCGGGAGGCCGAAGGTCTCCGAGAGCGCTCGCGCCGAGAGCGTGTCGTGCAGGGGCCCGGCTCCCACGATGCGGCCGCCTCGAAGGAGCAGCGCGTGGGTGAAGCCGGGCGGGATCTCCTCGAGGTGGTGGGTGACGAAGACGATCGCCGGCGCCTCCTCCGCGCGTGCCAACGCGGCCAAGTCGGCGACCAGTCGCTCGCGAGCGCCGAGGTCGAGTCCGGCCGCCGGCTCGTCGAACACCCAGAGGTCAGCTCGGGCGAGCCGCATCCGAGCGAGCAACGTGCGCTGGCGCTCACCTTCCGACAGCGCGGAGAACGGCCGGTCGGCCGCATCGGTGAGTCCCGCCGCAGCGAGAAGTCCGTCGACCTCGGCCGCGATCGACGCGTCGCCGGCGTCGTCGTCCCACCACGGCGCGAGCGACGCGCTGCGACCGGTCGACACGATCTCACGTGCCGTGAGGCGAACGTCGATGGTGCGGGTGAGCGCGCCGCTCGCGACGGCGATGCGGCGCCGAAGCCTGCGCACGTCGACGTGACCGAGCTGGTCGCCGAGTATCGAGACGGCGCCGGCGGTCGGATGTGTGTACGCGGTCACGATCTGGAGCAGCGTCGTCTTCCCGGCGCCGTTCGGTCCGAGCACGACCCAGCGTTCGCCAGGAGCGACCGACCAGTCGATGTCGGTGAGGATCTGTGTGTCATCGCGCACGAGGCGCACGCCGCGCAGAGACAGAACGGCGGCCGCGGACACGGCGGCAGGGTACCTTTGGGACTTCAGGAGGCGGGATGGAACAACCTGAAGGCGGACCGCAGCACGACGTCGGGCGCGACCCCGAGCCGGACCTCGTACCGGAAGCGGAGGTGAACCCGCCGGTAGAGCCTGCGGCCGAGGCGCCTTCGCCGGTCGAGGAGACGCCGGCGGCGCCGGCTCCCGAGTACGCCGACGAGCCCACCGCGGCGTACGAGCCCGTCTTCGAGGACGCGACCGGCGACGATCCCGGGCCGCCTCTCGAAGAGCTCCCGGCGGCTGCCGAGGAGCTCGCGCCAGCCGCCGAGGAGTTCCCGCCGACGGCCGCGTCGGCGGTCTTCGTCGAACCATCGCCGCCCGCACCGGCCGCGGTGATGTTCACGCCGCAGGCCGTGCCGGGCGAGCCGGCCGTCGACGACGAGATCGAAGAGGACGACGAGGAAGAGGACGACGGCAAGAAGGGGATCTCGTTCGCCACCAAGGCGCTCGTGATCGCAGCCGCCTGGGTGCTCCTGGTGCTGTTCCTCATCGGCCAGTTCGAGAAGGACAACGATCCGGGCCTGGGCCCCGTCGGCCTCGACCAGCCCGGCGACGCCGCCACCGACGAGGTCGCGGCAGGGGAGGCCGGCGAGGAGCCGGTCGACGTCGACGGCGACGGCAAGATCGAAGCCGGCGAGCCCGGCTACCGCTCCGGCGGGTCGCTTACCGGCGCGGCAGCCGGGTCCGGCGGCGCTGCCGGCTCCGGAGACTCCGGCACGGCGGGGGGCAGCACGGGCGGCTCGTCCGGCGGCGGCTCGGGCAGCACGGGCGGCTCCGGCGGCGGAACCGGCAGCGGAGACGCCGGCGTCCAGCCCCTTCCGGGCGGAGGCACCTCCACGGGCGGATCGACCACGACAACGGCCAAGCCGTCCGCCGGGGGCACGACGAACTCGACCACGACCACCACGTCCGGGAGCGGCTCCGGCGGCGGCACGCCGACGACGGCCTCACCGACCACCACGACCACCTCGCCCGGCACGCCTGCGCCGGAGGTCGTCACGATCAACCGCCAGAACTCCTCGACGTCGGAGTTCTCCCGCACGGTCGTCACGCTCGAGCGTGGTCAATCGATCCGATTCGTGAATCAGAACGCCTTCTCGCACACGCTCGACGTGCCTGGCTCGGTCGACCTGGTCGTTCCGGCCAACGGTGAAGAGTCGTTCCAGTTCAACACGCCGGGGCCGTTCACGATCGAGTGCAAGACGTCGGGGCACAAGGGCTCGATCAGCGTGACGGTCAAGCCCTGATCAAAGGTGCTGCGCGACGGCCTCCTGCACCTGCGGGACGATGTCGTTCCAATCGGCGCCTTTGGTGCGGGTCACGGTGATGAAGTCGGCCGTGGCGAACACGGAGGCGACACCGTCGATGGCCAGCAGCGCGCCGAGAAGCGGATGGGTGCCCGCATCGTCTGGTGACGACGCGCTCAGCGGCTCCGTCAGCGTGGTGTCGAGCTGGAAGCGCAGGGCGTTCGGGTTCGGCGTCGGCGCAGGGGTCGCAGTGGCCATCCCGGCATCCTGCCAGCCTTCGCGGGTAGGACAGACCCCATGAGCGACCCGAGGCTGGAAGACCACGTCACCGGTCTCGAGCTGCAAATCGTCGAGCTGGTGGAGCAACGGGAGCGGGCGCGGGTGCAGGGCGACGAGGCTGGCGCCCTGAGAATCCAGCGTGAGATCGACGAGCTGCAGGCCGAGCTGGTGCGAACGGCGGAGCAGATCGCCGACGACTGACCCCGGGGGGCGTCTCTAGATCGAGGCGCCCAGGAAGTCGAGCGCGGCGTCGATGAACTTGAACTCGCGTGGCGTCGCGAAGTGATCGACGCCGGCGAGCGTCACCAGCGTCGCATCGGGCAGCGCGTCGACCAGCGGGTCGGGCGGCCACACGAAGTCCTTGTCGCCGAGAACGACGAGCACGGGGCAGGTGATCCTGGCCAGATCGTCGGCGGTCAGCGGGGTCGACTGGCGGCGCATGCAAGCGGCGAGCGCCTTCGGGTCGTTGTCGGAACCTGCCGCGAACTGCGCGAACACCCGGGCGATCGCGGAGCTCTCGCTGTCGACGCCGCCCTCGACGGCCTTCGCGATCGCCTCCGACCCACCGCCGCCGAACACGTTCGCTCCGATCCCTCCGACGATGATGCGGTTGAAGCGGTCGGGGTGCTTCGCCGCCACCTTGAGGAGGAGGATCGCTCCCATCGAGAACCCGATGGCGTCCACCTGCACGGAGGGGTCCTCGGGCAGCGCGGCGGCGACGTCGTCCTCGAGGTCGGCATAGGCCTCCGGGTCATGGGGCTTGTCGGCGGAGCCGTGGCCGAGCAGGTCGAGGCCGATCACCTCGCGACCGGCGTCGGAGAGCAGGTCGACCCATCCGGGCTCCCGCCAGTTCCGCTCGAACGACGAAGCGAACCCGTGGACGAGGAGCACAGGGGGACCGGCCATCCGCGCAAGCTAGTCATCGCGTGCCATTGGCGGCGGCTCGCCGGGTTCGTACCCTACGAACCGTGCGTGTCCTCGTGGTCGACGACGAGCCAGACATCCGGCTGCTCTACCGCAGCGCGTTCGAGCGGCTCGGCGTCGACGTCGCGGTGGCCGTCGACGGTGACCGCGCGCTCGAAGTCGCGCGGGCCTGGCAGCCCGACGTCGTGATCCTCGACCTGCAGATGCCGGGCCGCAGCGGCGAGTCCGCTCTTCCGGAGTTCGCGGCGGTGAGTCCGGCGTCGGCTGTCATCGTCGTGAGCGCTCACCTCCAGGTCGACCAGTTCGGCCGGATGCAGGACCTCGGGGCCAAGGAGTGCTTCGAGAAGCTCGACTTCCTCAACGTGATCCCCGGCCTCGTCGCTCGCTACGGCGTCGCAGCTTGACGTCGCGCCGACCGACCGAGTGATCCTCGAGCACGCGCTCCTCGACGTCCGCCCAGGTGAGGAGGCGGCGTTCGAGGCCGCGTTCGCCCAGGCCCGTCCGCTGATCGCGTCGCAGCCAGGCTTCGTCTCGCTGCGGATCGAGCGCTGCATCGAGCACTCGGCGCGCTACCTGCTCCTCGTCGAGTGGGACTCGCTCGAAGCGCACACGGAGGGGTTCCGCCGCTCCCCGGAGTACGAGCGATGGCGGGAGCTCCTCCACCGCTTCTACGACCCGTTCCCCGAGGTGACGCACTTCGAGGAGGTCGTGTTCGAGGGAGACGGCGACCGCCCGTAGACTGTCCGGTCCCCCTTTTCCGGCAGGAGTCTCGCTGTGCCCGTCCGCTCGGACCTTCGCAACATCGCCATCATCGCCCACGTCGACCACGGCAAGACGACCCTCGTCGACGCCATGCTCTGGCAGTCGGGCGCCTTCCGCGCGAACCAGGACGTGGCCGAACGCGTCATGGACTCGATGGATCTCGAGCGCGAGAAGGGCATCACCATCCTCGCCAAGAACACCGCTGTCCAGTGGGGTGACACGAAGATCAACATCATCGACACCCCTGGCCACGCCGACTTCGGCGGGGAGGTCGAGCGGGGCCTGGCGATGGTCGACGGCGTGCTGTTGCTGGTCGACGCCAGCGAGGGGCCGCTCCCGCAGACGCGCTTCGTCCTCCGCAAGGCGCTCACGCTGCAGCTGCCGATCATCCTCGTGATCAACAAGATCGACCGACCCGATGCACGTCCGGTCGAGGTGGTCGACGAGGTCTACGAGCTGTTCATGGACCTCGACGCCGACGAGAAGCAGATCGACTTCCCGATCATCTACTGCAACGCGAAGGCCGGTCAGGCGTCGATGGACGCCGCGACGCCGGGCGTCGATCTGAAGCCGCTGTTCGAGCTGCTCATCGACACGATCCCCGCGCCGTCCTACGACGACGGTCACCCGTTGCAGGCGCTCGTCACCAACCTCGACGCCTCCCCGTACGTCGGCCGGCTGGCGCTGTGCCGCGTGCACCAGGGCCGCATCCGCAAGGGCCAGCAGGTCGCCTGGTGCCGGACCGACGGCACCGTCGAGCGGGCGAAGATCTCCGAGCTGTACATCACCGAGGCGCTCGATCGGGTCGACGCGGCAGAGGCCGGGCCAGGCGAGATCATCGCCATCGCGGGCATCCCCGAGATCACCATCGGCGAGACCCTGACCGACGTCGACGACCCCCGCCCCCTTCCCGTGCTCAGTGTCGACGAGCCGAGCCTGTCGATGACGATCGGCACGAACACGTCGCCGCTCGCAGGATCGGAGGGGAACAAGCTCACCGCGCGGCTCATCAAGAACCGGCTCGACCAGGAGCTCGTCGGCAACGTCTCGCTCCGCGTGCTGCCGACCGAACGTCCCGACGCATGGGAGGTGCAGGGCCGAGGGGAGCTGCAGCTCGCGGTCCTCGTCGAGCTCATGCGTCGTGAGGGCTTCGAGCTCACCGTCGGCAAGCCCCGGGTGCTCACCCGCGACATCGACGGCAGGCTGCACGAGCCGGTCGAGCGGGTCTCCATCGACGTCCCGGACGACTACCTCGGCGTGGTCACGCAGCTCCTCGCCCTGCGCAAGGGCCGCATGGAGCAGATGGTGAACCACGGCACCGGCTGGGTCCGGCTCGAGTACATCGTCCCGGCGCGAGGCCTCATCGGGTTCCGCACGGAGTTCCTCACCGAGACGCGCGGCACCGGGATGCTCCACCACGTGTTCGAGGGCTACGAGCCGTGGTTCGGTGACATCCGCACCCGGCCGAACGGATCGCTCGTCGCCGACCGGACCGGTCCCACGACCACCTACTCGCTGATGTCGCTGCAAGACCGCGGTGTCCTCTTCGTCGGCCCGCAGGTCGACGTGTACGAGGGGATGATCATCGGCGAGAACGCCCGCGCCGACGACATGGACGTCAACCCGACGAAGGAGAAGAAGCTCACCAACATGCGTTCGTCGACCGCCGAGGTCTACGAGCGATTGGTGCCGCCCCGGCTGATGTCGCTCGAGCAGGCGCTCGAGTTCATCGCGGAGGACGAGTGCGTCGAGGTGACGCCGAAGGCCGTCCGCCTCCGCAAGGTCGTACTCGACCAGTCGACCCGCGGCCGGCTCGCGAAGCGGGCGAAGGCCGGCAGCTGACGCCGGTCGCTACGCGTCGACGAGGTCGACCGTTCGACCGACCTCGTCGATGGCGTCGACCAGACGGGTGACCGAACGCGACAGCGTCGCGCTGAGGCGGGCCCGCACCGCCTCGTCGTCGTAGCCGCGAAGCAGCGTGTTCGCGGCCCTGATGGCAGCGATGATGCCGCGCAGGTCGTGGATCGCGGGACCGTGGAGGTCGGCGATCCACTCGAGGTACGACCGGGAGTGGTCGTCGAGCGCTTCGCTCAAGCGCGCGAGCTCGGCGGGTGGGAGCCGGTCCCACCCGTGGGCGATGGTCGCCGCGGCTGCGGCGACCTTCGCCGCTCGATCACGCCCTCCCCATGCGGTGAGGTCGATGACATCGACTCGGTGGCGGGTACCCAGCATCACTCCAGCGTGCGCCGATCGGGCATTCCCGACAATGCTCCACCCGGACCATTAGGGCCGGCGGAAGCACTAGACAGGCCACATGAGCGATCTCTACGACATCCCCCTTCGCACGCTTCGCGGAGAAGAGACCTCCCTGGCCGAACACCGAGGCAAGGCGGTGCTCCTCGTGAACGTCGCTTCGAAGTGCGGCCTCACGCCCCAGTACGAGGGCCTCGAGAAGCTGCACGAGACGTACAAGGACCGCGGATTCACGGTCATCGGTGTGCCGTGCAACCAGTTCGGCAACCAGGAGCCGGGCTCGTCGGAGGAGATCGAGACGTTCTGCTCGACGACGTACGGGGTGACGTTCCCGATGCTCGACAAGGTCGACGTCAACGGCGAGAACCGCCATCCGCTCTACGAGAAGCTGGTCGACGTACCCGACAACAAGGGCCACACCGGCGACATCCAGTGGAACTTCGAGAAGTTCCTGATCTCACCCGAGGGCGACGTCGTCGCCCGCTTCAACCCGGTGGTGAAGCCGGAGGACGAGACGCTCGTGCAGACGATCGAGCAGGTCCTCCCGCCCGAGGTCGGCTGATCGCAGCGATCAAACGGCGCGCCCGGTGAGGGCGAGCAGCCTCGTCTGGTGGTCGGCGCCCTCTTCGTAGGGCGCCGGCTTCGCGTAGTGGCCGCTCTTGCTGAGCGCGTCGCCGAGCGGCTCGATGCCGTCGGCCATCGCCTTGCACTCATCAGCGGCACCCACTTGACGAGATGGCGCACGACATCTCGGGCGACCCATCCCTCGCACGGCGACGGGCTGTCCCACGACTCCGTTGGCACGGCGTCGACTCGGGCGGTGAACGCCGCTGCGACGCTCCGGTAACGGTCGGCGATGGATGCCTCGGTCATGGCCGCCACGCGTAGCACGGGAGCCGCGGGCGCCGGGAGCGGGGTGCCGCCTAGCGTGCTTGACCGCGCGGTCTAGTAGGCAGTAGAAAACTTGACCGCTGGGTCAAGTACGAGTCGTACGGGCCACCGCTTCAGGGGGAACAAGAGAACGTGACGGGTCTACGCGGCCAAGCCGCGATCGTGGGGGTGGCCGACGCCGCGTCACCCACGGGTGAGCTCGAGCTGCACGGGCGTGCGCTAGAGGTGGCGATGGTGAAGGAGGCGCTCGAAGACGCGGGCCTCACGCTCGCCGACATCGACGGCGTCTGCCACAGCCAGAACTCCATGGCGTTCGCCGAGTACCTCGGCATCAACGCCCGATTCACCGATTCGACCATGACGGGCGGCAGCGTCTTCGAGGTCTTCCTCGAGCACGCCGCATCGGCCATCGCCGCGGGCGTCGCCGAGTGCATCCTCGTGGTGTTCGCGCAGACGCCGCGTGCCAGCCGCACCGCGGCGAAGCGCAGCGGTCGGGCACCCGAGGGCGGCGGACGTCCCGGGATGATGATGGGCCCGAACCCGATGGCGGAGTGGGAGATGCCGTACGGCCTCCAGGGCCCGATCGGTGGCTACGCGCTTGCAGCGAGCCGGCACATGGCCCAGTACGGCACCACGAGCGAGCAGCTGGCGAAGATCGCGGTGCACTCGCGTGAATGGGCCGCGCTGAACCCGCGGGCGAAGAAGCGCGAGCCGACAACGGTGGAAGAGGTCGTCGCCTCCGACATGGTCGCGAGCCCCCTCCACAAGGAGGACTGCTGCCTCGTCACCGACGGCGCGGGCGCGTACATCGTCACGACCGCCGAGCGGGCGAAGTCGCTGCGAAAGCCGCCGGTGTACGTCCTCGGCGCGGCGACTGGCCACACCCACATGATGATCAGCCAGATGCCCGACCTCACCGTCACCCCGGGCGCCCTGAGCGGTCCGAAAGCCTTCGAGATGGCCGGCATCAAGCCGGGCGACGTCGACGTGCTGATGGGCTACGACAGCTTCACCATCACCCAGCTGCTGCACTTCGAAGACCTCGGCTTCTGCGCCAAGGGCGAAGGCGGGTCGTTCGTGGAATCGACCAACTTCGGTCCGGGCGGCGACCTCGCCGTCAACACCAACGGCGGCGGCCTCAGCTACACCCACCCCGGCATGTACGGCATGTTCCTCGTCGTCGAGGCCGTCCGCCAGCTGCGGGGCGAAGGCGACGCCCGCCAGGTGCCGAAGGCCGAGATCGCCGTGGCCCACGGGTCCGGCATGGTCCTGTCCTGCATGTCGACCGCCGTCCTCGGCACGGAGGCAACCCTGTGAGCGACGCCGCAACGACCGCAACCGAGCGCCCGAAGCCGCGCCGGCTCGAGCCGCCCGTCACCGACACGACGGAGCCCTTCTGGGAGGCGACCAAGGAGGAGCGCCTGCTCGTCCAGTGGTGCGCTTCCTGCGAGCACCCGCACTTCTATCCACGCGAGGTGTGCCCGCAGTGCCTGTCGAGCGACTCGCTCGAGTGGCGCCCGGCCTCGGGCAGGGGAACCGTGTACGCCTTCTCGGTCCAGCACCGGCCGGCGAACCCGTTCATGGCCGACCGCGTGCCTTACACCGTCGCGCTCGTCGAGCTCGAGGAGGGGATCCGGATGATGTCGAACGTCATCGACGTCGACCCGGAGCAGGTGAGCGTGGGCATGCCCGTCACCGTCGCCTGGGAGGACCTGAGCGACGGCCGCAAGCTCCCGCAGTTCGCACCAGCCAAGTAGCAGGAGGACACCACACCATGGCGATGGAGATCGATCTCGGGCCCCAGGCCCAGAAGTTCCGTGACGAGCTGCGCCAGTGGCTCGAGGCGAACGCCCCCGAAGAGCTCGTCGGCATGGACGCCGAGCGCGCCAGCTTCGGTGGCGACAACTCGGCCGTGCAGGCGTGGACCGACAAGCTCCACGAAGCCGGTTACCTGTGCGTGTCGTGGCCGAAGGAGTTCGGCGGGCGCGGCCTCACCGGCATCGAGACCGCGGTGATGAACGAGGAGTTCGCTCGAGCCGGCGTCCCGCGCGTGACCCGCGGCATGGGCGAGTGGCTCGTCGGGCCCTCGATCATCGTGTGGGGAACCGACGAGCAGAAGGCACACTTCCTGCCCCGGATCATCGACGGCACCGACCGCTACTGCCAGGGCTTCTCCGAGCCCGACGCCGGCTCCGACCTGGCGGGTCTCAAGACGAAGGGGATCGTCGACGGCGACGAGGTCGTCATCACGGGCCAGAAGGTGTGGACCTCGGGCGCGCAGGCGGCCAACATGATGTTCTGCCTGTGCCGCACCGATCCTGATGCGCCGAAGCACAAGGGCATCTCGTACGTCCTGACGCCGATGTTCAAGGACGACGGTTCGTCGAACGGCTTCGAGCTCCGCCCGATCAAGCAGCCGACGGGTTCCGCGCATTTCACCGAGACGTTCATCACGGAGGCCCGTGCGCCGCTGTTCAACGTCATCGGCGGCCTGCACAACGGCTGGCGGGTCACGATGACCACGCTCGGCAACGAGCGCGGCGGCAACGCGACGACCCAGCACGTCCAGTACACGAAGCAGTTCTGGGAAGCGGTGGAGCTGGCGAAGAAGTACGGCGCAGACAAGGACCCGCTCACCCGCCAGCAGCTCGCCTGGGCCTACAGCCACGTCGAGATCATGCGCTTCCAGGGGCTCAAGCTCCTGAGCGAGGTCGTGGCGAAGAAGGAGCCGGGGCCGGCCAGCTCGATCAACAAGATGTTCTGGTCGGAGTACGCCCAGCGCTTCGCCGAGATCATCATGAACATCCGCGGCGCCGACTCGATGATCATCCCCGGCAAGAACCCGAGCGACGAGTACGAGCCCGACAAGTGGACGACGAACTTCTTGTCGACCCGGTCGGTGACGATCTGGGGCGGCACCGCCCAGGTCCAGCGCAACATCGTGGGCGAGCGCGTGCTCGGCCTGCCGAAAGAACCCGACGCAGAGGCGCAGAAGCGTGCGCCGAAGGAGGCTTGATCGTTGAGCGACACGGCAACGGCCGACCGGCGGCGTGAGCTCGCCCTCCAGGGGCTGACGCTCCGCTTCTGGGCCGAGGAGACGCCCGACAAGCAGGCGATCATCAGCGACTACGGCACCCGCACGTTCGCGGAGCTCGACGCCCGAGCCAACCAGCTCGTCCGTGCGCTCCGCACGCGCGGACTCGGCAACGGCGACGCCGTGGCGCTGATCTGCACGAACCGGCCCGAGTTCGCTGAGGTCATCGCGGCGTGCTCACGGGCCGGCTTCCGCATCACCGCCATCAACTGGCACCTCACCGCCGAGGAAGCGGCGTACATCGTCGACGACTGCGAGGCCAAGGCGCTCATCGCCGACAGCCGCCTCGCCGACACGGCCACCGGGGCCGCGTCACAGTCGCCGAAGGCGACCGTGAAGCTCGCCATCGGCGGTTCGATCGACGGCTTCGAGTCGTACGACGACGCGGTCGCCGCCGAGTCCGCGGAGCTGATCGACGATCCGACGCCCGGTTCGCAGATGCTCTACACGTCGGGCACCACCGGCCGCCCCAAGGGTGTGTATCGCCCGCCCGCGACCGGCGCCGCTGCCGCGGCCGCCGCGTCGGGTGCGGTGAACATCTACGGCTACCAGGAGTTCGGCGACGACGTGCACCTGTGCACCGGGCCGCTGTACCACGCGGCGCCCCTCGCCTTCAGCCTCAGCGCGCCGCTGTCGTTCGGCTGCGGCGTCGTCCTGATGGACAAGTGGGACGCGGAGGAGGCGCTTCGCCTCATCGCCGAGCACAAGGTGACCCACACCCACATGGTCCCGACGATGTTCCACCGGCTGCTCTCGCTGCCGGAGGACGTGCGGGCCAAGTACGACACGTCGTCACTCCGGTACATCTTGCATGGCGCCGCGCCCTGCCCGGTCCCGGTGAAGCAGAAGCTGATCGACTGGCTCGGCCCGATCGTGTGGGAGTACTACGCGGCCACCGAGGGCGTCGGCTCCTTCGTCGATTCGAAGACCTGGCTCGAGCGTCCGGGCACCGTCGGGAAGCCGACCGTCGAGGGCCAGGTGAAGATCGGCGACGACGACGGCAACGAGCTTCCGCGCAACGAGGTCGGCCTCGTCTACATCAAGGCGCCCGCCGCCACCCGCTTCGAGTACTTCAAGGACGCGGAGAAGACCGCGAACAGCTTCCGGGGCGAGTACTTCACGCTCGGCGACGTCGGCTACATGGACGACGACGGCTACCTGTACCTGACCGATCGCACCGCGAACCTGATCATCAGCGGCGGCGTGAACATCTACCCGGCCGAGGTCGACGCCGTCCTGCTGCAGCACCCCGCGGTGGGTGACGTGGCGACGATCGGCATCCCCAACGAGGAGTGGGGCGAGGAGGTCAAGGCGGTCGTCGAGCTCCAGCCCGGAACGGAAGGGACGCCGGAGCTGGCGAAGGAGCTGCTGGAGTTCTGCCGCCAGCACCTGTCGTCGTACAAGTGCCCCCGCAGCATCGACTTCACCGACAGCCTGCCCCGGCAGGACAACGGCAAGATCTACAAGCGACTGCTCCGCGACCGCTACCGGTCGCAGAGCGCCTAACGAAGCAGGAGACAGACAACAACATGGGAATCTGCGACGGACGCGTCGTCATCGTCACCGGGGCCGGTCGCGGCATCGGACGCGGCCATGCCATCGAGTTCGCACGCCAGGGCGCGAAGGTCGTCGTGAACGACCTCGGCGGTGCGGTCGACGGTTCCGGGTCCGACCTCTCGCCGGCCGAACAGGTCGTCGAGGAGATCAAGGGCTTCGGCGGCGAGGCTGTCGCCAACGCCGACAACGTCGCCGACTGGGAGGGCGCGCAGCGCCTCATCAACACGGCGATCGAGAACTTCGGCGACCTGCACGTCCTCGTCAACAACGCCGGCATCCTGCGCGACCGCATGCTGGTGAACATGACCGAGGAGGAGTGGGACGCGGTCATCCACGTCCACCTCAAGGGCACGTTCGCTCCGACCCGTTGGGCGGCGGCGTACTGGCGCGACAAGGCCAAGGCGGGCGAGCAGCTCGACGTGCGCGTCATCAACACCTCGTCGACGTCCGGCATCTTCGGCAACCCGGGGCAGACCAACTACGGCGCGGCCAAGGCCGGCATCGCCAGCTTCACGATCATCGCGGCCCGCGAGCTCGGCCGCTACGGCGTCACGGTGAACGCCATCGCTCCCGCCGCGCTCACCCGCATGACCGAGAACCTCGGCATGGGCCAGCGTGCGCGCGAGACCAAGCCCGACGAGTTCGACCGGTTCTCGCCCGACAACATCGCGCCCCTCGTGGTGTGGCTCGGCTCCGAGCAGTCGAAGGACATCACCGGTCGTGTGTTCCTCGTCAGCGGCGGACGCATCGCGGTGGCCGAGGGTTGGAACCCCGGTCCCGGTCAGGACAAGGGTGATCGTTGGGACCCGGCCGAGCTCGGCGACGTCGTGCCGAAGCTCGTCGCCGAGGCCGCCCCGATCACCGGAATGCAGTAGGGAGGCCGTCACACATGCCCATCGACAAGGACGCCGTCGCCCAGCTCCCGAGCGACTGGAGCGACTGGCACGAGCGCTCGTGGACGTCGAAGGACTCGCTGCTCTACGCCCTCGGCGTCGGCGCCGGCGCCGAGGACCCGACGGGCAAGGAGCTCGAGTTCACCACCGAGAACTCGAAGGACGTCAAGCAGCGTGCGCTGCCGACCATGGCCGTCATCCTCGGCGGCGGTGGCGGCGGCATGCGCAACATCGGCACCTTCAACCCTGCGCTGCTGGTCGACGGTGGCCGCACGCTGACGATCCACAAGGAGATCCCGGCCGAGGGCAAGCTCAAGTCGCGCGGCCGCACCCTCGCGGTCTACGACAAGGGCTCCGGCGCGGTCGTGCTCAGCGAGTCGGAGTCGGTCGACGCCGAGACCGAAGAGCCGCTCTTCTCCCTCAAGTCGCACGTCTTCCTGCGCGGTGAGGGCGGCTTCGGCGGCGACCGGGGCCCGAGCGAGAAGCTCGAGTTCCCGTCGACGAAGCCCGACCACGAGGTCACCGTCCAGACGCGTGAAGACCAGGCGCTGCTCTATCGCCTGTCGGGCGACCGGAACCCGCTCCACTCCGACCCCGAGTTCGCCAAGATGGCCGGCTTCCCGAAGCCGATCCTCCACGGCCTGTGCACGTGGGGCTTCACCGGGCGGGCGCTGCTCCACACGCTGTGCGGCTCCGACCCTGCGAACTTCAAGATGATGGAGGGCCGGTTCTCCAAGCCGGTCTTCCCCGGCGAGGCGCTGACGGTCCGCATGTGGGTCGACGGCAACGACGCCCTGTTCCAGACGGTCAACCCGAACGGCGACGTCGTCCTCGACCAGGGCAAGTTCACCTTCGCCTAGTGGCCATCCAACCGATCGGCGCGGCGGTCCGGTGGCTCGCTGAACAGCAGCCGGACCGTCCCGCCATCACCGAAGTACCGGTCGACGGTGCGCACATCCGCGAGGAGCGCACCGTCACCCGGATGGAGCTCGAGAAGCGGACGAACCGCCTCGCCCGTACCTACGAACGGCTCGGGGTGACGGAGGGAAGCTTCGTCACCATCGGGCTCCCGAACGGCATCGACTTCTACGAGGCGTCGATCGCGGCGTGGAAGCTCGGCGCCACACCACAGCCGGTGAGCCACAAGCTCCCCGAGCGGGAGCGCAAGGAGATCATCGAGCTCGCCAAGCCGAGCCTCGTGGTCACCGAGGTCATCGAGCCCGACGAGGACGCGAGCGACGAGCCGATCCTGCCCGACCGCACCGCCCCGTCGTACAAGGCGCCGACGAGCGGTGGCTCGACCGGACGCCCGAAGCTGATCGTCAGCGGCCAGAAGGGCGAAGTCGACCCCGAAGGTCCGCGCGGCTTCGGCGCCGGGCACAACGGGACCGAGCTCGTGCCGGGGCCGCTGTATCACAACGCGCCGTTCATGTTCTCCATGAGCGCGCTCTTCGCCGGCAACCACATCATCGTGATGCCGCGGTTCGACGCGCTGCGCGCCGTGCAGCTCGTCGCCGAGCACCAGGTCGACTGGATGCTCCTCGTGCCGACGATGATGCTCCGCATGCACCGCCTCCCCGAGGAGGTGAAGCAGCAGTACCCGCTCGACTCGCTGAAAGGGATCCTCCACCTCGCGGCGCCGTGCCCGCCGTGGCTCAAGGAGGCGTGGATCGAGTGGATCGGTGCCGACAAGGTGTGGGAGCTCTACGCCGGCACCGAGGCCCAGGGCGTCACGATCATCGGCGGCGAGGAGTGGATGGCCCATCGCGGCACGGTGGGCAAGGCGACGCCGGGGCGGATGAAGATCGTCGATCCCGGCACGGGTGAGGAGTGCCCGCCTGGCGAGATCGGCGAGCTCTGGATGAAGCCGCCCGAAGGCGGCAAGACCTATCAGTACATCGGCGCCGAAGCCCGCCGCGACGACGAGGGCTGGGAGTCGCTCGGCGACATGGGCTACATCGACGAAGACGGCTACCTCTACCTCGCCGACCGTCGCACCGACATGATCCTGGCCGGCGGCGCGAACATCTACCCGGCCGAGGTCGAGGCCGCGCTCGACGAACATCCCGCCATCGCCTCGTGCGCGGTGATCGGGATCCCCGACGACGACTTCGGCAACCGGGTCCACGCCGTGATCGAGCTCGACCCGAAGGCAGGTGAGGTCACCGACGACGAGCTGCGGGCGTTCCTGAAGGAGCGTCTCGTGTCGTACAAGATCCCGCGCAGCTTCGAACGAGTGGAAGGACAGGTCCGCGACGACGCCGGGAAGGTGCGCCGTTCGGGACTTCGCGCAGAACGGGTAGGGGGCAACGGATGACCATCGTGGAGACGACCTACGGCAAGGTGCAGGGAGCGGACGACAAGGGCGTCGCGGTGTTCCGCGGCATCCCGTTCGCCGCGCCGCCCCTCGGCGACCTGCGGTGGCGGGCGCCGCAGCCGCCGGACGCGTGGGACGGGGTACGTGATGCGACGGTGTTCGGTCCGACCGCGCCCCAGCCCGTGCAGATGACCGGCGTGGCGATGGGCGACGCGCACGCGCACTCGGAAGACTGCCTGTCTCTCAACGTGTGGACGCCGGGCGCCGGCGACTCGGAGAAGCGGCCCGTGATGGTCTGGATCCACGGCGGCGCGTTCCAGAGCGGCTCTGGGTCGATGGGTCTGTACAACGGCGCCAACCTCGCCAAGCGGGGCGACGTCGTCGTCGTGACGATCAACTATCGCCTCGGCCTGCTCGGGTGGCTCGCGAGCGAGCACCTCGGCGGCGGCAACTGGGGGCTTCTCGACCAGATCGCTGCCCTGCAGTGGGTGAGGGACAACATCGCCGCCTTCGGCGGCGACCCCGACAACGTGACCGCGTTCGGCGAGTCGGCCGGGTCGGTCAGCGTCGCCACGCTGCTGGGCACACCGGCAGCCAAGGGGCTCTTCCACAAGGTCATCGCCGAGAGCGGCGGGCCTGGCGGGTTCCCGATCCGGTTCGCGGAGAAGTTCGTGAACGCGCTCGTCGAGGAGTGCGGCGTCGACGACGTCCGCGACCTCCGCGACACGCCGCTCGAGGAACTGGTCGAGGCGCAGGAGAAGATCGTCGAGCGTCTCGGCCGGCTGGCGACGCCGCTGGCTCCGGTGGTCGACGGCACCACGCTCCCGGTGCAGGCGCTCGACGCCATCCGTGACGGCCTGAACCACGGCGTGCCGATCCTCGTGGGCACCAACCGCGACGAGATGACGTACTTCGCCATGGGCGACCGCAAGCTCACCGCCGGCGACGATGCGGTCACGCGCCGGCGGCTCGCGGCGACAGTCGGCGAGGAAGGTCTCGACGACCTGATCGAGACCTACGCCAAGGCCCGCGCCGACCAAGGGCTGCCGACCGACCCGTTCTCGCTGTGGGTCGCGATCGAGAGCGATCGGATGTTCCGCATCCCCTCGCTGCGGATGGCGGAGGCCCACGCGGCGACGGGTTCGCCGGTGTACGAGTACCTCTTCGACTGGGAGTCGCCGGCCGCGGGTGGCTTCCTGAGGTCGTGTCACGCCCTCGAGATCCCGTTCGTGTTCGGCAACCTCGACCAGCCGATGATGAACATGTTCGCCGGTGAGGGTGCCGAGGCCGAGGCGCTGTCGGCCGCCATGATGGACGCGTGGATCGCGTTCGCTCGCACCGGGAACCCGTCGTCGGAGGCGTTGGGCGATTGGCCGGCCTACGACGGCGAGCGGCGGGCCACGATGCGTCTCGGCAAGACGGTCGAGGTCGTCGACGCACCGATGGAGCAGGAACGCCGGGCGTGGGAAGGCCGGGTCACCGGCCGCATGTCGTCCGCCTGATCCTGCCGGCGCCACGGACGTTCGATCATGAGTGACCGCGACGAGCGCCGGCGCGCCCGCATCGAGGCGGAGCGGGCCCGGCGCCGGCGCGCGAGGCGACAGAAGCGGGCGAAGCGGCCGCTCGTCGTCGCCATCGCCACCAGCGTGGTCGTCGTCGGAGGAGCGACGGCCGTGCTCGTCGCGACGAGCGGCGACGACGGCGCCGGTGACGACGGCACGCAGGAGCTCGCGTCGATCGGACGTCGGGGGTCGACGGTCGTCGACGGAGCGGACGCCGTCGACATCGTGCGCACGCCCGCTTCCGCGCGGATCGTCTACCGGGTCGAGACCGCGGGACGGGAGATCAGCGTCCTCACCGACGTCGTGAGCTCGAAGCGCCCGTTCGACAGCCGCCTCGACACGAAGGAAGGCGCGCCCCCGGGCGGCGAGACGTTCTCGTCGCGGATCGGCACCTACCTGCTCACGTCGACGGAGAGCTCGGGCGCACCGAGCGTGCTGCAGGTGGCGCCTGCGCTGCCGCCGACCGACCTTCGACTCGAGGTCGCGCTGCCCGAGGCCGTGGAACGTGGCCTCGTCGAGCGCCGCGAGGTGCGACGGGTCGCCGATCGTCTGTGCCAGATCTACCGGTCGCGCCAGACCCTCGCCGCTGTGGTCGAGCCCCCGACCGACACCGACCACGCCGACACCTGCGTCGACGAGGCCGGCCTCGTCCTCGAGGAGGTCGTCACCGCCGACGGGCAGGTGCTCACTCGACGAGTCGCGGTGGAGGTCGACGAGGACCCGACGCTCGCGGATGACCTGTTCGCGGTCGACGGCGATCCGGTGCCCGCGGCGTCTGGCGGCGGCTTCGTCCGCAGGGTGAAAGCGGGCTCGACGCCTCCGGGCGAGTTCCTCGTCCTCGACGAAGCACCGGAAGGCTTCGAGTACCTGGGCCGGTTCAGCGTCGTCCCACCGCAGCCGGAGAACTTCGGCGACGACCCCCTGCGCGAGTCGTTCCGCCGCGCAGGCGTCGTCGACGCGTGGCGTCGCGGGGTCGACATCGTCGCCATCGACCAGGGCGGCACGCTGCGCGGCGGTGAGGCCTTCCAGCCGACAGCGGGGGCGCCGAAGATCGAGGTGGCACCGTTCGGCGAAGCCGAGCTGCTTCTCAGCGGCGCGGGGGTCGAGTTGCGCGCGCCACGCGACGGCGGTCGGTACGTACGCATCTACGGCACGATCCCAATCGAGGAACTGCGGGCGATCGCCGGTCGCCTTCGAGCGGTCGACGGCGGCGACAAGCTCGAGCTCGAAGACGAATAGAGGCCCCCTCCGGCTGGAGGGGGCCTCTACGCGCTTTCCTCGCTGTCGTGGCGCCGCTACCCGTGGTAGTGGTGCTTGTGCTCGTACTCCGGCGCCCGCTCGTTCTCGGGGGCACGGTCGAGGATCGTCGGCGCCCCGTTCGGGTCGAACGCCTTCGGCGGCGTCTGCGGATGCTGACCGGGCAGGTATCGCTTGCCGCCGTCGACGTAGCGGTACATCCCGACGCCGTTGTTGCCGACCTCGTCCGGGCCGGTCGCGGTGCGGTCCCACCAGATCTCGGTGACGTCGTCGTACTGCGTGAGGTCGACCAGCTTCCACGGGTCGCGATCCCAGATGCCGTGGCGTCCGTACGAGGTGTGCGGTGCCGTCACGAATCCGCCCGTCGGCGGGTACTCGAAGAGCCCCTTGGCGAACGTCTGCGGCGTCAGCTGCGGGCCCGCCATGTGCATCCCCGTGCCGAGGATGAAGAACGGCGCCCACAGCACGCCATGGGTGTTGCCGGCCCGCGGCGGCTGGCCGGTGTGCCAACGGTGGATGTTGAACGACGTCGTCTGCTCTTCGGGGAACCGCAGCGAGAGGTACGAGATGCCGAATGCCCGCGACCACTGGTCCTGGTTGTAGGTGCGGGCGAACAGGGTCGTGTCGACGAGGGCGGAGCCGGTGATGATCCACTCCGGCTGCCAGCGCTGGTTCTGGGCCTCGGTGGTGAACGTCGCCGGGGTGATCGGATCACCAGAGAAGATCACGCTGTTGACGCCCGATGCCTTGAGCTTCGAGATCAGCGAACGGGTCTGCTCCTGGGCCTGGGCGAGGTTCGACGGATAGGCGAGCACCTCCTTGAGCTGCACGCCGTACCGAGCGAGCTCCTTCTTGAAGAACTCCACGCCGCCCCGGTACGCGTTGTCGGGGGTCTCGTAGTAGAGGAGCCCGAAGACCCGCTCCTCCTGGTTCATCTGCTGGGTGACGTCGCGGGTGCCCGCCCACCTTGCTTTCTGACCAGCGAGGCGCTTCCCGACGTACTCGGCGCGGTGGATGTAGCCCTGGCTCGACGACATCAGCGTCGTCCACCCCGCGTACGGGAACCGCTGCTCGTAGAACTCCTGCGGCTGCGACGTCGTGCAGATGCAGATGACCTTGCTGGCAACGAGCTGGTCGACGAACGCGTTGTTGACCGAGTTGATGACGGCGAACGGCTTGTACTTGTCGACGACGGCCTTGGCGTCGGCTCGTCCTTGGGCGTCGTCTTCGGCCTTCGCGTCGCCGTTGTGGATGTGGAACTTGATCTTGCGGCCGTACAGGTTGAAGTGATGGGTGAGGATGTCGGCGTACTGCTGCACCGTGTGGTCGACGTCTTCGCGCTGGTCGGCCGCACCGGCCGCGGTGAGCGCAGCGGTGACGGCCGGATCCGCGACACCGCGATACCAGACGATCGTGATCTCGTCGGCGGTGACCCCGAACGACGTCGCGCCGCCGTTCTGCGCCTTCGCGACGATCGGCTTGCACGGCGCAGCGAACTTTGTGGGGATGCGGATGCGTCCGGTGGCCGGATCGCAGTCGGCACCGGTTCCTGCCGGCACCGGCTGGGCTCCCGTGCTCGTGGCTCCGCCGCCCGACGTCGCGCCCGCAGTCGAACCGCCGGTCGACGCGCTGCGGGCCGGGCCGCCCGTGCCGACGGTTCCACCGCCTCCGGTGACGCCGGCCGTGGTCGCACCGTCGACGGTCGTTCCGTCGGTCGAGGCGATGTCGCCACCGGCGTCGGCGGCATCGCCGGCCACCGTCGTCTGCGTCGTGCCGAGCGCGGCGTCGAGCTCGCTCGCGGTGACATCAGACGGACCGCGACTCTGCCCGGGCATGAACGCGGCGACGAGGATGACGCCGGCCAGCACAGCGATGAAGGGCCGGTAGCGCGCGAACCCCTTCGCGATGTCGGCGAGCGTGACGTTCTGCCAGTTCCCCATGGTCACCCCTTGGTGATGGTGGTGGTGGTGGACGTTGCTGACTCGGTGCGCCGGCGGGTGCGCCGGCGGGTCGAGCCGTTGGTGGATCCGTTGGTGGAGCCGATGGTCGTGCGGCCGCCGGAGCGCGCGATGACCGCCTCGTCGGTGCCGAGGTACGACGCCACGACCTGTGGGTGGTTGACGACCTCGTGCGGCGGCCCGTCGGTGACGACGGTGCCCAGATCGAGGGCGATCATCCGGTCGGAGATCGAGGTGATGAGCGGCATGTCGTGCTCGATCACGAGCAGGCTCGCCCCGGTCGTCTCGCGGATGCGGAGGAGGAGCGGGCCGAGCGCCTCGGTCTCTCGCTGGGCGATGCCCGACGACGGCTCGTCGAAGAGGATGACCTTCGGCTCGTGGGCGAGGATGCACGCGAGGTCGACGATGCGCCGGCTGCCGGTCGAGAGCTCCGACACGAACTTGTCGGCGAAGGCCTGGATGCCCATGAGCTCGATCAGCTCGTCGACCTTGGCTTCGACGTCGTTCTCGGAGTCCGCGACCGACGGCAGGTTGAGGGCTGCGGCCAACGGGTCGCGCACGTCGATCTGGCGCTCGAGCGCGACCGCGATCGTGTCGCGCACGGTCAGGGCAGGGAAGAGGCGAGCGTCCTGGAACGACCGGCCGAGGCCGAGTCGCGCCCGACCGTCCGGGCCGAGCTCCGTCACGTCTTCTCCGAGGAGGAAGATGCGTCCGCCGTCGAGCGGGAGGAACCCCGAGATCTCGTCGAAGAGCGTGGTCTTGCCTGCGCCGTTCGGGCCGATGAAGCCGAGGATCTCGTTCTCGTAGAGCTTGAACGAGACGTCGTTCGTGGCGACGATGCCGCCGAACCGCTTCGACAGGTTGCGCGTCTCCAGAACGACGCGTGCGTCGTCGCGGTCGACCGTCACCGCACCGCGGGCGCGAGCTGGCGCCAGCTTCTTCGACGCCTCGCCACCCTCCACCGATCCGGCGCCTTCGAGGAAGACCGAGCGCAGGACGTCTGGACGGTCGAGCAGCTCCGCCGTCGGGCCCTGGAACCGGATCTCACCCTTCTCGAGGAAGAACGCCGTGTCGGCCACGGTCAGGGCGACGTTCACCGACTGCTCGACGAGGATGATCGTGGTGCCGTTCTCCTGGATCGCCTTCACGATCTTGAGGAGCTGCTCGACGATGATCGGGGCGAGGCCGAGGGAGAGCTCGTCGATCATCAGCAGGCGGGGCTTGGTGATGAACGCCTGGCCGAGGGTGAGCATCTGCTGCTCGCCGCCCGAGAGGTTCCCGGCCGGCTGGTTCCAACGCTCCCGCAGCACCGGGAAGTACTCGAGCACCTGCTCGGTGGCGCGCTGCACGTACTCCTGGTCGCCGCGATACATCCACCCTGCGATCTTGAGGTTCTCCTCGACGGACAGCGTCGGGAACACGCCCTTGCCGCCGGGCACCTGCACGACGCCGCGGCCGGCGACCTCCTGGGGCGGGGCGTAGGTCATGTCGACGCCGTCGAAGATCACCGCGCCCGCAGATGCGGGGAGCAGACCGGAGATCGCCTTGAGCAGGGTCGACTTGCCGGCGCCGTTCGTGCCGAGCAGGGCGATGATCTGGCCCTCCTCGACCTCGAAGTTCACGCCGAAGAGCACCTGCACCGAGTCGTAGCCGACGTCGAGGTCCTTCACGAGGAGGAGCTTCGCCCGGCCGTCGCGACGGGCCGCCAGCACTTCCGACTGGGCGACGGCGGACGTGCGGACCTTGTTGATGTCGGCCTCGACGAACGAGCCCGCGCTGGCGATGATGAACGCTCCGATGAGGAAGACGGGCAACATCATGATCAGGGCACCACGGATGCCGATCGAATCTGCGAAGCCGCCGATCACGATCAGGATCAGGAAGCCCGGGATCACGTAGAGCGACCCGATCGAGAAGCCGAGGCTGCGCGCCCGGGGCGGGATCGCCTGCGAGAGCACGGCGTTGATGCCGGGGCCGAGGATGCCGAGCACCGACGAGGCGAGGATGTTCAGGCCGACGGCGATCGGCACGCTCGGGGCCAGGGCGAACAGGGCGAGGAACACGCCGCTGAGCGTGCCGACGACGCCAAGGAACTTGAGGACGAGGCCCGGGCCCCGGTTGAAGAGCTTCGTCGCGAGCGGGATGCCGATGAGGATCCCGAGCAGCTGGAACGGCTCGGCTATCGCGGCGATCACACCACGTTCGGCTTCGCTCAACCCGAAGACGTCTTCGTAGAACAGGGACGTGAGCGAGCCGAGCCCGATCAGCGACGCGGCCAGGAAGGGGAGTGACAGCCAGATGCGCCGCAAGGTCATCACCTGGTTGCAGATGCGCCAGCTCTCCGCGAACGAAGCGGCGGTCTCTTCGGTGTCGGCGATCTCCTCGCTGGCACCCATCGCCATGCGGTCGAAGCGGCCGCGCACCGGCTCGCGCAGCTTGCTGACGGCGAAGACGATCGCGAGAACCGTGAAGATCGGGAACGCCAGGAACGGCGCCCGCCACGTGAAGGCCGCAGCGAGGAAACCGCCCGCGAGCGGGCCAAGGATCTGGCCGACCGAGTTCGCGGCCCGGTGGACGCCGTAGACCTTGATGCGGTGCTCGGGCTCGTAGTAGTCGGCGAGCAGCGAGTTGTGCGTCGGGTCGTTGACGAACCGCCCGATCGCCGTACCGCACCTGGCGATGATGAGCACCCAGATGAAGGGAGCCAACCCGGTCAGGACCGTGAAGCTCGCCCAGATCGCAGCGCCGAGGATCGCGATGCGCACCCGCGACTTGCGGTCGGCGAGGAAGCCGATGAACGGCTGGAGCCCGTACGACAGGGCGCCGACGATCGCGATCACCGAGAGGATGCCCTGGTTGTTGAGACCGAAGGCGTCTCGGATCTCCGGCGTGAGCACCGCGAACGCGGCGCGGTCGAGCTCGTCGACGGCGTTCAGCGAGAAGAGGACGAGGAGCGGCGTCGGGTTCGCTCCACCGGTGACGCCGAGCAGGCGCTTCTTCAGCCCGGTCATGCGTTCGACATCTCCTTCGTGGTGTCTGCGTCGACCGCGTCCGCGGCGTGGGCGAGCGATGCTTCGACGTCGAAGTCGTCGGTGACGAGGCCTGCGTCGGCGACCTCCTCGGGCGTGGTGGCCGCGACGCGCATGTCGGCGATCAGGCTCGGCACCACGAGACCTCGTCGGTCGGCGACCGCTCGCAGGAGCCGGTCGCGCAGCGCGTAGAAGAGCTGGCTGAACCCGCCGGGCACGACGAGGAGCACGAACAGCAAGCCGACGCCGGTCGTGAAGAAGTTCAGATACGGCCGGATGATCTCGGGGAAGATGCTCTGGAAGTAGCTGACGCCCTTGATCACGAAGGCGCCGAGGAACGCTCCGGGGATCGACCCGAGACCGCCGATGACGATCATGGTGAACGCCTCTCGGCTCTGCTGAACCGTGTAGGCGGAGATGCCGAGCGCCTGCTGGTGGTGGACGAACACGCCGCCGGCGAAGGCGGCGATGAAGCCCGACATGGCGAAGGCGGTGAGCTTCGCGACGGTGGCGTTCACCCCGTAGGCCTGAGCGCCACGCGAGTTCTCGCGCACCGCGATGAGCACCCGCCCGGTCCTGCTCTTCCTGATCCCCCGCACGACAGCGACCATGAGGAAGAGCGAGACGAGGCAGAGGTAGTACATGCGGTCTTCGCTGGCGACGCTGATGCGCCCGAACAGCGGCGTCCGCTCGAGGCGGTTGACCGGCAGCCACGAGATGTACTCGGCGTTGAGCGCGTACGACGACGTCGCCAGCGCGAACGCCAGCGTCACCACCGCGAGGAACAACCCCCGGATCCGCAGCGCCGGGAGCCCGATCACCATCGCCGCGATGGCGCCGGCCGCGCCGGCGCCGAGCAACGCGAGCGAGAGGTCCCACCCGCGCGTGTTCGACAGGTACCCGCCGACCGCGGCACCGATGCCGAGGAAGGCGACCTGACCGAGGCTGACCTGGCCGCTCCAGCCGGTGAGCACAACGAGCGACAGCCCGATCATCACGAAGATGAGCACGACGCCGCCGAGGTCGGTGCGGGCGTCGCTCGCGATCTGCGGGAAGACGACGAGGAAGCCCACGAACAGGGCGATCAGCCCACGCACGCCCCACTTCACCTCCGGGAGGTGAGCGAGTTCGCGGGGGATCGGGCGGACCTCCCTCGCTGCCTGCCAGGTGCTCGCCTGGTCGTCGTCCACCCGGGCGGCCGCGCCGCGCCGCTGCAGGAGCAGCGCGCCGAGCACGATGACGAACAGCACGGCGTCACCGAGGGTGGGCTCGCCCGTGGCGAAGATGATGTTGGCCTCGACGATGCCGAGGGCGAGAGAAGCGACGAAGATCGTGGGGAACTTCTCCATCCGACCGAGGACCGCTGCGGTCAGCGCCCGGATGAGGATCGTCGGCCCGAGGACGCTGCCGATCGGCAGGCCCACGATGCCCGCCCGGAGGAAGATCGCGATGAAGCCGAGCACGGTCGCGACGACCCACACGATCGTCTGGATGCGCTTGACCGGCACGCCGAGCAGCGCGGCGCGGTCGGCGCCCTCTGCGCTGGCCCGGATCGCGATGCCGATGTTGGTGTAGCGGAGGAGGAACGTGAGCGCCGCGATCACGAGCGGCACGGCGATCATCGCCAAGACCTCGTTGCCGCGGAACACGACGGTGCCGACGCTGAAGCTCCACGTGAACGGCGACGGGAAGTCGGTCGGGGGACGGGAGAGCCCGAACACGCGGGGGAGCGCCGTAGCGACGCCGGCGAGGATCTGCGAGACCGCGATGGTCGCGACGGTGAGGATCAGCCGCGGCGCCTTGAAGAACCGGCGGATGAAGACGAACTCGACGATCCCGCCGAGCGCGAACGCAGCGATCAGCCCGATCGGGACGGCGAGGAAGTAGTTCACGCCGGGCCCGAGGATCAGGAGGACGCTGAGCGCGGCGGGAACGCCACCGAGATCGCCCTGGGCGAAGTTGATGATGCGGTTCGCCCGGTAGACCAGGGCGAGACCGAACGCGATCAGCGCGGTGAGCCCGCCGATCACCATGCCCTGCAGGTAGACGCCGATGGGCGCGGGCCACAGGCGCTGCATGACCCAGTAGAAGACGAGCGCGCCGGCGAGCGCGGTGGCGGCCTTGCGGACGCGGTCGTCGTCGATCGGCGATGCGGCGCGGCGCTCGGCGTCGGCCGGACGCGCAACGGTGTCGCTGCTCACGCGGTGTTGACCCCCAACCCGTGCCCCCCTCGGCTCGGTGCTTCGACGTTAGTGACTCCAGTGTCAATTGTTCGAGTCGCGTCGAATATCCTCCTTCTTCATGGGGGCGCTTTCGGTGATCACGTTGGGCGACGTCAGTCGTGCGCTTCGGCGGTACCGGCCGGTCGCCATCGGCTTGGTGATCCTCCTCGCCGCGTTCGCGATCCTCCCGAAGCCCGAGTCGGTGGAGGGCGCACTCTCCGACAGCGCGTCGCTCCTCGACAGCACGCGCGCTTCCGCGCCCGGTGGCGCCGGCTCCGCGACGTCCGTGCCGCCGGCGGCTCCGGGGGTGGCAGACAGTGGAGCGTTCGCGGGCACGCCTGCGTTCTCTGGCTCGTCGCCGTCGTTCGGCCCGAGCGGATCGTTCGAGTCGTTCGGCGGGAGCACGGGTGGCTCGAGCTCCGGCTCAGCCGACACGTCCTTCCCGTCGTCGAACGACACCCCGGCGTTCGTCTTCGACGGCAACAGCGTCGACAGCGACACCACGACGACCGGTGCACCACTTCGCATCGTCGGCAGCACGTGGGCGTCGCGCCAGTCCGGCACCCCGCTGGCCGCGCAGGGCGTTCCGTCGGGCACGCTTCCGGTCGGCGTGCGCCTCACCGACGACAAGCGCAGCTACATCCGCCTCGCCGGTGACCAGAAGGTGCTGACGCTGGCAGAAGACCCGGCAGGTGCCCGGAGCACGAACGGCCCCGTCGTCGTGCAGGCGTGTCAGGTGACCACCGCGAACTGGAAGGACGGCGAAGCCATCCCGCTCGATGGCGCGCCGCCGTTCGATGCGGGCTCGTGCGTGCTCGGGAAGCGCAACGCGGAGACCGGCACCTGGACCTTCGACCTCGCGTCGTTCCCGTCGCCGACCGATCCGCGCGGGTTCGCGCTCGTGCCGGGTGAGGGTGCGGGGCTCGACTTCCAGGTCGCGTTCAAGAAGGGCGCCTGACCGGCGCGTCGCCGCGTCAGGCGAGGTGGGGCATGACGTCCGCCGCGACGAGGCGGAGGTGATCGAGGTCGTCGAGGTCGAACGTCTGCAGATAGATGCGATCGGCGCCTGCCTGGCCGTACGCGGCGAGCTTGTCGACGACTTCCTGTGGTGTCCCGACCGCAGCCCCTGAGCGGATCTGGTCGAGCGGACGCTGCAGGGCGCCGGCCCGGCGGTGAAGCTCGCCCTCGGTCGCGCCGACGCAGACGACGACGGCTGCGCTGAACGTCATCGTCGACGGGTCGCGGCCCTCGCTCTCGCACGCGGCCCGCACCCGGCTGAACATCGCGCCGGCGACGTCGGCCGTGTGCGGGAACGGCGGCGCGTTGAACTCGCTCGCGTAGCGTGCCGCGAGTCGTGGCGTCCGCTTCGGCCCACCGCCACCGATGATGATCGGCGGGTGAGGCCGCTGCTCGGGCTTCGGGAGAGCAGGCGACTCGACGACGCTGTGGTAGCGACCGTCGTACGAGAACCTCTCGCCGACGGGCGTGGTCCACAGGCCGCGCACGATCGCGAGCTGATCTTCGAGGCGATCGAAACGCTCCCGCAGCGACGACGGGAACGGGATGCCGTAGGCGAGGTGCTCCTGCTCGAACCAACCGGCACCGAGCCCGAGCTCGACACGGCCGCCGCTCATCGCGTCGACCTGCGCGACCTGTATCGCCAGGATCCCGGGATGCCGGAACGTGGCGGAGCTGACGAGCGTCCCGAGCCGGATCGTCGCCGTCTCCCTCGCCAGCGCGGCGAGTGTCGTCCACGCGTCGGTGGGGCCCGGCACGCCGTCGCCAGGGCCCATGTGGTGGTAGTGGTCGCTGCGGAAGAAGGCGTCGAAGCCGAGCTCCTCCGCGGTGCGGGCGACAGCAAGGAGCTGGTCGTAGGAGGCGCCCTGCTGGGGCTCGGTGAAGACGCGCAACTTCATGGCCGGCGACCGTAGCTACTGGGCGAGCCGAGCCACTTCACGGAAGTGGGCGACGAGGTCGTCGAGGCGGACGTGCGCGTTCAGCCCGCTCGTCGAAGGCAGCACGTAGGCGGGACGTCCGCCGAACGTGCGGTCCTGGAGGCCAGGGGCGGCGCCGCGGTCGACCGCCGCGCGCCACCCCTCGAGCCCGACGAAGGCGACCACGCGTGGGCGCAGCCAGCGCACGAGCGCTTCGACGCGGCGCGCGCCCTCGCTGTATTCGTCTGCGTTGACCTCCGACGACGCCACCGTGGCCCGTTTGCAGAGGTCGGTCATACCGAGGCCGTGCACGTCGAACGCGTGCCGCGGGTCGCGCTCGACGCTGGCGAGGCCGGCTGCGAGGACCGCCTTCCAGAAGCGGTTGCTGCCGCGGGCGAAGCCGACGCCGCGTTCGGCCGCGTAGATCGCTGGATTCAGTCCGCACGTGAGCACGCGCATCCCTTGGCCGAGGGTGTCGGGGAGCGAGAGCACACGGCGCGCCCGAGGCGGCCCGACGGTGTGCAGCGGTTGGAAGCCCGCCCCGATCAGGAGGTCGTCGAGGGTTGGCGCGTCGCTGGGTCGTGCGTCGGGATCGACGTCGATTGTGACCTCGTCGCCCACCGACGTGGCCCAGTGCAGATCGGCGAGCCGGCGCGGGAGCCGGCGGTCGAACCTCAGAACCCGGCTGCCGCGCCGCCGTGGCTGCGGGGATCTGCTGCGCCCGCGACGCCGCCTTCGACGCCGGTGATCAGGTGCGCGTGTCCGGCGTCGGACGACCACGGGCGGAGGCGGTCGACGCGATGACCTCGAGCGGCGAGTCCGTCCGCCCACGCTCGCGGCGCGTGCGCGTCGAGCGAGACGGTGACGCGGCCGCCGTCGTCCCACACGTCGTAGCCGGGCTGCGAGCCGGTCAGGACGAAGCGAGGCGCGGCGATGGCGTCACCGGGCTCCTCGGCCACACCGGGGCCGTAGATGCGAGCGAGGAGCTGGAGGACGACCTGCGGCTGGCTGTCACCGCCCATCGTGCCGAGGACGGCGTCGAAGGTGCCGTCGAGCTTCGTCACGAGGGCCGGCGCGAGCGTGTGCGGCGGGCGCCGGCCGGGGCCGTACTCCGCGGGATGTCCGGGGACGAGGTTGAATCCCGCACCCCGGTTCTGCAGGAAGATCCGCGTCCGCGGCTCGATGATCATCGACCCGAACCCCGAGTAGTTCGACTGGATCAACGACACCGCCATGCCGTCGCGTGCGTCGGCCGCGCACAGGTAGATGGTGCCGCCTCCGTCGAAGGAGCCGCCGAGGGTCGCGGCCCGCTCAGGGTCGATGGCGTCGAGCCGCGGCGTCAATCGGTCGGGCGCGATGAGCGCCCGACCATCCGCGTGTTCGTGCAGCACGTCCTGGCGGTCGAATCCCGCCTGCCGGGCTGCTTCGACGAGGAGGTGCGGCCACGCCGGATCGTCTGCGGCGTCGGGCAGCGGCAGGCGCTCCGCGATCCACGACCCGGCGAGGGTGAGGTAGCCCTGCGAGTTCGGCGGGACGGTCCAGATGCGCCGGTGCCAGACCTCGACAGCGAGCCCGTCGACCCAGTCCGCGAGCGGGGTCTCCAGATCCGCGGGCACGAACTCCCCGCCGCCGGCTTCGATCAGCCCTTCGCCGAACTCGCCGCCGTAGAAGCCGTCGCGGCCGTGCTGCACGATCGCGGCCAGGGCCCGCGCCACACCGGGGCGAACGACCCGATCACCGGCCCGCAGCGCGGTGCGGCCGTCGATGTAGTCGCCCGCGCCCGGAACGGTGAGGTCGAAGAGGCGACGTGCAGACCCCGCGAGGGTGGGGGACACGGTGAAGCCGTCGACCGCCAGTGCGTGCGCCGGTGCGAGGACGTCTCGCAACGGGAGCCGTCCGAACCGCTCGTGCAGGGCGAGCCATCCGTCGACGCAGCCGGGCACCGGAACCGCCGCGATGTGTCCCGTACGGGGGATGCGGTCGAGGCCCTCGCTGCGGACACGGTCGGCGTCGGCTCCGGAACCGGCTCTGCCCGACGAGTTCAGCACCGCCGGAGCATCCGTGCCGCCGGTGTGCACCAGGGCGAACAGATCGCCACCCATGCCGCACATGTGCTGCGTCGTGACGGCGAGCACCGCGCTCGTGGCGATCGCTCCGTCGACGGCGGAGCCACCAATGCGCATCACGCTCACGCCGGCGTTGGAAGCGAGGTGGTCGACGCTGCACACCATCCCGTTCGGGGCGTAGCGGGTGACGAACGGGGCGAGCGTGGTCACGGGGCTACGTAACCTAGCGCCGTGGACGCGACCGACCGCTTCGCCGAACTGGTTCGCGGTCCGGCGGATGCGCTCCGCCTGTCACTGGACGAGGCGGCGCTCCTGATCGCCGCGCATGCCCGTCCGGAGCACGATCCGCTCGACGTTCCCGCCTACCTCGGTCGACTCGATGCGCTCGCCGCGTCGTGCGCGGATCCCTCGGCAGACGCCGTTCTCGATCGGCTCTTCGTCGTCGAGGGGTTCACCGGTGACACCGAGACGTACTACGACGCTCGCAACAGCTACCTCGACCAGGTGATCGAGCGCCGCCGAGGCATCCCGATCACGCTGTCGATCGTGCTCGTCGAGGTCGGGCGCCGGCTCGGTGTCCCGTTCCAGCCGATCGGGATGCCGGGCCACTTCCTCGTGCGCCTCGGAGGGCAGTTCATCGACCCGTTCGAAGGCGGGCGTTTCCTCAGCCTCGAGGAGTGCGCGGACCGGTTCCGCTCGCTCTACGGCGATGACGTGCCGTTCGACGCGACGATGCTCGCGCCCGCGGAACCGCTCGACATCGTCGCCCGCATGCTGGCCAACCTCCGCCAGGTCCACCTGTCACGGAAGGACAGCGTGAACCTCGAATGGGTCCTCCGCCTGCGTGGGTTGCTGCCGACCGCGTCGATCGAAGAACGGGCCGAGAGGGCCGGCGTGCTCGCGGCCCTCGGACGGTTCGACACCGCTGCGGACGTCCTCGAAGATCTCGTTCCGGACGCCGACGACGAGCGTGCGCGAGCGCTCGCGAGCAAGGCCAAGCAGCTGAGGGCACGGTTGAACTAGGCCTTGGGTCGGTAGGAAGCGGTCGTTCACGGGGGTGCAACGATGAAGCAGCTGTCTGGTCTCGATGCGTCGTTCCTGCACATGGAGACGCCCAACCAGTTCGGACACGTGTCGAGCGTGTCGATCTACGAGCCGCCCGACGGCCACTACCGACCGTTCGAGTCGTGGCGAGCGCAGGTGGAGCGCCGCCTGCACCTGCTCGAACCGCTGACCCGACGGCTCGTCGAGGTGCCGTTCGGTCTCGATCACCCGTTCTGGATCGAAGACCCGCACTTCGACCTCGACTTCCACGTTCGACACAGCGCGGTCCCTCCGCCCGGTGATGAGCGACAGCTCGCGGACCTCGTCGGGCGCATCATCGGCCGGCCGCTCGACCGCACGCGCCCGCTGTGGGAGTCGTACGTGATCGAGGGGCTCGACGGCGGGCGGTTCGCGATCCTCACCAAGGTCCACCACTCGACGATCGACGGCGCGTCGGGCGCCGAGCTCCTCACGATGATGCTCGACCGGACTCCGAGCCCCGACGGCGACGAGATCCCGCTTCCGGTCGAGGAGATCCGCCGTCCCGAGCGCGTTCCGGCCGACACCGAGGTCCTCGCCAGGGCCCTCCTCAGCATGGCTCGCAAGCCAGGAAGGATGCTGCTCCTCTCTGCCCGCACCATGCGCGACGTCGGGCGCGCCACCCGCAACCCGTTGCTGCAGGCCGCAGGCACGCAGCTCCGGTCGTCGCTGCGCGGTCCGCTGGGCACCGTGCTCAACCTCGGGCGGCCTCGACCGGAGGAGCGCGACGATGCGCCTCTGCAGCTGCCGTCCCTGAACGCGCCGAAGACCCCGTTCAACGCAGCGATCTCGCCCCACCGCAAGTTCGCTTTCCGATCGACGTCGCTCGACGCGGTGAAGTCGATCAAGAACGCGCTGGGCGCGACGGTCAACGACGTCGTGATGGCGGCCTGCGCGGGCGGGCTCCGGACGTACTTGGAGAAGCGGGGCGAACTGCCCGATCAGCCGCTCGTCTCGATGATCCCGGTGTCGGTGCGCACGGGCGAGGAGACCGAGAAGTGGACGAATCGCGTCTCGGCGATCTTCGCGAACCTCCCGACGAACGAACCAGAGCCGCTCGAGCGGGTGCGCAAGGTCCACGAGGCGATGATGGTCGGCAAGGGACTGCACGACGCGTTGCCGGCGGAGGCGCTCACGGAGTTCGCGCAGTTCCCGCCGCCCGCGGTGTTCGCCCGGGCAAGCCGCCTGGCGACGCGCCTCGAGCTCGGCAACCGCTTCCGCCTCCCGGTCAACCTCGTGATCTCGAACGTGCCCGGTCCGCGGGAGCCCCTGTACTCGGCGGGCGCGCGGCTGCTGCACTACTACCCGGTGTCGACGATCGTCGACGGCCAGGGCCTGAACGTCACCGTCCAGAGCTACCTCGACACGCTCGACTTCGGACTCGTCGCGTGCTCGAAGCTCATGCCCGACCTCTGGGACCTGCTCGACGCGATGGTGGCCGAACTGCAGGTTCTCGCCGATGCGGCCGGCGTCGACGTTCCGATCGTGTTGGAGCGAGATCCGGCGTAGTCGTATCGTCCGGCGCCGTCGCTTCGTTCGACGGTGAGCTCAGCCGGACGTGACCTGCAGCGCCCGCAGGCGTTCGCCCATGTCTGCTCGCGCCAAGCGCTGCTTCGTCGAGTCGTAGATCCGGCGCGCGACCTCGCTGCGCCGGCTCGGGTCCATCGCGTTCACGCCCATCACGCTCGCATCGTCAGGGGTCGGCTGGAACGCGACGACGGGCGTCCCTCTCCTGCGGACCGCGATCGCCTCACGGTCGAGGAACGCACGGCACGCCCGGCGAAGGGCGGTGTCGGCCGCGACCCGGATGCCTCGCCCTGCGATCGACATCGGTGAGCTGACGACGACGAGGTCGTAGCCGAGGCCCGCGACGAGGTCGAGGTTCGTCGGCGAATGGACGCCGCCATCGACGTGGTCGACGCCGTCGATGGCGACGGGGGAGAAGTAGCCGGGGATCGCGCAGGATGAAGCGACCGCCTGGGCGACGGGTGCTTTGGGATGCCCTTCGCGACCGAACACGACGCGTCGTCCGTCCGTGAGCCGGACGGCACACACCCACAGTGGGTCGCGGGGCCAAGCGTCGCGGAACAACGGGTCGAATCCTGCGGCGAGGTCGGCGATCGGGATCTCGCCCCGCGGCAACAACGCGGCGGCCATCGCGCCGATCGACGCGCGCGACAGCGCCATCCGTCCGAGGTTGGCTGCGGCGGCCGGCCGGCGGCCGGCCCTGGCCCGCACCTCCCGCCGCAGGGGGAAGTGGCTCGGCGGCGGCGGCATCGAACGCACGAGTCGCGCGCCCTCAACGCTCAACGGGCGGCCGGTCGCTCGGGCGTACAGGTCGCGTGGCGAGAGCCCCGCCCGCAGTGCAGCGCCGGCCATCGAGCCGGCCGACGTGCCGATGACGACGTCGGCACGTCGGGCGTCCCAGCCCAGCTCGTCGTGCAGCGCCGCGAGCACGCCGGCGTGGAACGCACCGCCGGTCACACCACCCGCGCCCAGGACGAGCGCGACCTTCACGTCAATTGCCGATGCGCGTCTGGTGGCCTTCCCAGTACTTGTCCTTGAGAAGGCGCTTGTAGAGCTTCCCGGTCGGATGGCGCGGGAGCTCGGCCTGGAAGTCGATCGACCGCGGGCACTTGAACGACGCCAGGTGCTCCTTGCAGAACGCGATCAGCTCACGCTCGAGCTCGGGGCCCGCCTCGTCCATGCTCACGGGCTGGACGACGGCCTTCACCTCTTCGCCGAAGTCCTCGTTCGGGATGCCGAACACCGCGACGTCGGTGACCTTCGGGTGGGTGATGAGCAGGTTCTCGGCCTCCTGCGGATAGATGTTCACGCCGCCCGAGATGATCATGTTGGCCTTCCGATCCGTGAGGAACAGGAAGCCGTCGTCGTCGACGTAGCCGATGTCACCGAGGGTCGACCAGTCGCTGTGCTCGGGGTGGCGCGAGCCCTTCGTCTTCTCCGGGTCGTTGTGGTACTCGAACGTCGACCCGCCCTCGAAGTAGATCGTGCCCGACTCGTACTTCGGGAGCTCCTTGCCCTCGTCGTCGCAGATGTGGAGGGTGCCGAGAAGGGGCTTGCCGACGGTGCCCTTGTGGGCCATCCACTCTTCGGAGTTGCAGGCCACGAAGCCGTTGCCCTCGGTGCCCGCGTAGTACTCGTGGATCACCGGCCCCCACCACTCGATCATCTGCTCCTTCACGGGGATGGGGCAGGGCGCGGCGGCGTGGATGACCGTCTGGAGACTCGAGACGTCGAACTTCGAGCGCTCGTCTTCGGGCAGCTTGAGCAGGCGCACGAACATCGTCGGCACGACCTGCGTGTGGGTGACCTTGTGCTTCTCGATGAGGCGGAGGAACTCGACCGGGTCGAAGTTCTCCATGATGATCGAGGTCGACCCGAGCCGCTGCTGGGCCATCGTGAAGCGCAGGGGGGCTGCGTGGTACTGCGGCGCCGGCGACAGGTAGATGCTGTCCTCGGTGAAGCCGTAGAGCATCTGGCCGAGCGCGGTGACGCCGGTGGGCGTGCCGTACGGCGACATGGTGAGCGGCGGCTTCACGCCCTTCGGACGCCCCGTGGTTCCCGAGGAGTACAGCATGTCGGTGCCCTCGACCTGCTCGTCGAGCGGCTTCGCCGGATAGCCCCCGACGAGCTCGTCGTAAGCCTCGTAGCCGTCGACGGTGCCGTCCACCATCACCCGCGTGTGCACGTTCGGGATGCGGTCGCGGAGCGCCTCGGCGAGGTCGGCCTTGTACTGCGACGTGAAGTAGGCCTTCGCGCCGCAATCGTTGACGATGTACTCCGCCTCCTCCACCGTGAGTCGCGACGAGACGCACGTGTAGTAGAGGCCGGAGCGCTGCGCAGCCCAGCAGATCTCCAGGTACCGCGGGTGGTTCTCCATGCAGATGGCGATGGCATCGCCCGGCCGGAGCCCGCGGTCGTGCAGGAGCTGAGCGATCTGGTTCGACCGGTCTTCGAGCTGCTGGTAGGTGACGGTCTCACCGGACCCGCCCATGATGTAGGCGGGCTTGTCGGGGTTCTTCTCCGCGTGGACGCCGGGGTGCATGGCCGAAATCTAGGTGACTGCCGTCACCCGTTTCGAAGCGCGACCAGGGCTCCCCTGAGGCCGGGGTCGGCCAGGCCGATCGCCTCGTCGAAGTCGAACCAGCGGACGAACGGCGACTCGTCCTCTCCCGGGTCGGGGTCGACGTCAGGGGAGTAGATCAGGTAGCGGACGTCGAGGTGCGTGTGCCCCTTCGGTCCGGGGTGGACGTCGACGTGGACGAACCGAGGGCCGTCGGGCGGGTGGCTGACGGGTAGCCCCGTCTCCTCCCACGCCTCGCGAAGGGCCGCGTCTGCTGGCGACTCGTCGGCGTCGATGTGCCCGCCGGGCTGGAGCCACAGGCCGAGGCGCTTGTGGAGGTGGAGGACGGTCCCTCGCTCGCCGACGACGATCGCGCTCGCCGTCACGTGGACGGGGTCGGCGTCTTCGTCGAAGGGACGCTCGAGGCGCGTGGTCTCGTCGAGGAACCGCTCGATCGACTTCCGTTCCCGGTCGTCCACGGCGTAGCCGCGTCGTGCCTCGACCTCTCGTCGCAGCTCCTCGATCACGTTCGCTTCATAGCCCGCGTATGTCGTGGAGGGCGAGGCGGGGGCCGAACTTGGGCGCGCGGATGCCGGCGGCCTCGATCAGCTTCACCACCCGGCCGCGCTGACCACGCCACGGCTCCAGGAGCTCGAGCATGCGGGAGTCGTCGGCGCGGACGTCGGCGGCGAGCGCGTGCGAAACCGTGTTCGGGAGGTGGAAGTCGCCCACGCTGACGGCGTCGGCGTCTCCGAGCGCGACGACCGCGACCTCCGCCGCTGTCCAGGCACCGATGCCCGGAAGCGTCGTCATGCGGGCCGCTGCGGCGAGGGGCGGCAAGTCGACGCATTCCTCGAGACGGTCGGCGTAACGAGCGGCGGCCGCGAGCGTGACCGCCCGCTTGCGCTCCACGTTGCACTCGTGGAAGGCCCACGCCGGAACACGGGCCAGCTCCTGCGGCGCCGGCGCCACGCGGAGGCCGAGCGCCGCGCCCGGCCCGGGCGCCGGCGATCCCCACCGGGCGCAGATGGCGCGATAGGAGCGGCGGGCCTGACGGCCCTGCACCTTCTGCTCGAGGACGGCGATCGTCAGCTGCTCGAACACGGCACGGGTGCGAGGGATCCGCAGGCCCGGGAACCGCGCGATCAGGTCGCGCACCACCGGATGCCCGAGCGGCGAGAAGCCGTCCGCCTCATCATTCGCACCGACGATCTCCGGCGCGTGCGACACGGCCCAACGCGATCCGTCGCCCCACGCCTGCACGTCGATCGCACCACCGCTCGTCGAACGCAGCCGGACGGTCGCCGTGCCCTCTGGCGTGCGGGTGGCGCGCCACAGGCCGTCGGGCCGGACCACACCGGTGGGGAACCGGAGCGAGGGACCGAGCGTTCTGCGGAGGTCGACGAGGTGGGGCGGGCGGAAGCGATCCGATGCGTCGGGGCGGTGCATGTTTTCCGTTTCGGATGGTACGGCCCGTCGGGGCACACTTGGACCCATGGCCTTGTTCGACGAGCTGTCCTGGCGCGGGTTGGTGCACGACCTCACCGACCCGGAGCTGCCCAAGCTGTTGGACATAGGCGGCATGACGGCCTACATCGGCTTCGACCCCTCCGCCGACAGCCTCCACATCGGCAACCTCCTGCAGCTGTGCAACCTGCGCCGCATGCAGGACGGGGGCCACCAGGTGATCGGGCTCGCTGGCGGGGCCACCGGGATGATCGGTGATCCCGGCGGCAAGAGCGAGGAGCGCAACCTCCTCGACTCCGACACGCTCGCCGAGAACCTCGCCGGCATCCGGGACCAGATCGAGCGGTTCCTCCCCGGCGCGATCGTCGTCGACAACGCGGAGTGGACGAGGGCGATGTCGGTGCTCGACTTCCTGCGCGACGTCGGCAAGCACTTCACGATCAACCAGATGATCGCCAAGGAGATGGTGAAGACCCGGGTGGAGGACCCCGACAAGGCGATCTCCTACACCGAGTTCTCCTACATGCTCCTGCAGGCGATGGACTTCCTCCACCTGTTCGACACCCACGGCTGTCGGCTGCAGATGGGCGCCAGCGACCAGTGGGGCAACATCACGATGGGCGTCGAGCTCATCCGCAAGGTGCGGGGCGAGACCGCCTACGGGCTGACGACGCCGCTCGTGCTGAAGTCCGACGGCACGAAGTTCGGCAAGAGCGTGTCGGGAACGGTGTGGCTCGACCGGCGCAAGACCAGCCCGTACCAGCTGTACCAGTTCATGGTGCAGAGCGACGACGCCGTCGTCGGCGCCTATCTCCGGTACTTCACGTGGCTCGATCGCGAGCGGATCGAGGATCTCGACGAGGCGACGAAGGAACGGCCGGAGAAGCGAGAGGCGCAGAAGGTGCTGGCGTACGAGGTCACCGATCTCGTGCACGGGAAGCAGGAGGCCAACCGCGCCGCGCACGCCTCGACGGTGTTGTTCTCGGAGGAGATCGCGTCACTCGACGAGCAGACGCTGCTCGACGTGTTCGCAGAGGCGCCGTCGACGACGGTTCCGCGCGAGCCGATCGCCGTGATCGACGCGCTGGCCCGGGCCGGGCTGTGCTCGTCGAAGTCGGATGCGCGGCGCCAGCTGCAGCAGGGCGCGGTGTCGCTCAACAACCGCAAGGTCACCGACGAGTCGGCGACGATCGACCCGTCAACCGACACCCTGCACGGCCGCTACGCGATCCTGCGTCGCGGCCGCAAGCAGTACCACCTGCTTCGCTTCGGCTGACCCCCTCACGATTGGTCGTGATCAGCGGCCGGGGACCTTGACCGTGCGGCGAGCGAGCTCGGCCCCGTCCTTGACGAGGACGAAGTCGACGGTCTGCACGCCGGCCGGGATCGTGACGTGCGAGATCGAGTGAGCGAAGGCGATCCACCCACTCCCTCGAGGATCGGCGTACGCCCCAGGACCGTTCGACGGGACCGTCGTCCGGTCCGGTAGCTCGAGGCGAAGGCCGGCCCCGGAGACGTTCGTGACGGCGTACACCATGAACGCGTCCTGGGTGTAGGCACCGGGAATCGGCGTGAGGGTGCTCATCTGCAGCGTGTCGCCGTTCTCGAGCACACACCCGTGGCCGAGGATCCCTTCCACCGGGCCGCCGAGCCGCCGATAGAGCCCGCAGGTGTATCCGTGCTCGTCGGTGTAGAAGCCGAGCTCCTGGTCGCCGCCGAAGTAGTAGCCGGTCGAGGTCACCTTCCTGTACGCCGGCCAGGCGCCGTATGGGCTGCCGGTGATTCGCTCGAGATCGCGGATCGCGTACGCCTTGTTCTCGGGCGGGATGACGACGCGTGCGAGGTGGTGGGGCCCGCCCCGGACGAGCACATCGCTCCATCCGCTGGCGATCGATCCCGCGACGACGTGGATGCCGCTGGCCGGCGCGCCCGCGACGCCCTCGTGGTAGATGCCGCCGCCGGCGCGCGGATACGAGCTGAAGTCGGTCACCCGAGGGTCGGCCGCCGCGACCAGAACGCGCCCCTGCGGCGAGTCGACCACCACGGCGTGGCCGATGATCTCCGACGGCGAAGCTTCCGGAACGCGGCACAGGAGCCCCGGGAACACGCGCGTGTCGACCGTGAGCTCGAAGCACCGGCTCCCGTCGTAGTAGGCGAGCGTCCAGCGTCCTCTCGGATCCTTCGAGACCTCGTACTTCGTCCCCGCGTGCCGATCGATGACGGTCGTCGGAGCGGGCGGTGCTGCGGTCGGCGGCGGAGCGACGACGACCGTCGGGGCGGGAGCGAGCGTCGAGTGAGTCATGTCGTCGACATCGCTCGACGTCGCATCCGAGGGTTCGGTGGTCGGGGATGCGTCGTCCGCATCGAGAGGCAAGAGCACGAGCTGGTCGTCCCCGCTGCCGGTCAGAACGAGACCCGTCGTGACGAGAGCAGCCACCAGAGCCATCGCACACGCCACGAAGACGAGCGGGTGACGCCATCTCGGGCGGCCGCGGGTCGAGTCGACGACCTCCGGCTCGGCCACCACCGAGGTGTCGACGTCGGGGATCTGTACGTCGGTCATGTCGCCTCCCGCCGTGGAGCGTGTGCGCGCAGTGTGCGCTTCATTCGACGTCGTGTCGAGAGGCGAAGGTTCCCGAAGGTTCCCTCGCGCGGGACTACGCGAGGAGGTCGGTGCCGCGCAGGTGCGCGATCTCGTTGAGCGTCTGGAGCGACCGGTCGCCTCGGCGCGACGCCATCACCCGGTGGATGCTCGTGTACCGGGGTTCGAACCACAGCGGACGCTTGATGCCGAGGATGTGGCCGAGGTACGCGTTGATGACGCCGCCGTGGCAGACCGCGGCGATGGTGGCGCCGGGGTTGCCGGTGATGATGTGCTCGATGGCCCGCACGACGCCCTGCTGGAACTCGATCGGGTCGATGCCGCGCTCTTCGAAGTTGCCTTCGACCATGGCGAACCACCGCTCGTCCTTCGCCGCCTTGAGCTCCTCGATCGGGATGTAGCTCGTCGCTTCCTTGTCGTACTCCGCGAGCTCGACGTCGACGACGACCTCGAGCCCGAGCGCATCGGCCAGGGGAGCGGCCGTCTCCTTCGCTCGCACCATCGGGCTCGACCACACGCCGTCGATGCGTTCGCCGGACAGGTACTCCGCGAGCCGGCGGGCCTGCTCGTACCCGCGTTCGGCGAGATGAGGATCGGCCGGTCCGGACGCCTCGACGATCTTGACAGGCTCGGCGTGGCGGATGAGAAGGAGCTCCACGCTGATCCTTCTAGCCGAGGAGCACGTCGAGCGCGACGAGCGCCTCGTCGACGTCGTCGACGAGGATCGCCGACAGCCCGGCCGCTCGGGCGCCTTCGACGTTGCCGGGTGCGTCGTCGAGGAAGATCGCACGCGCCGGATCGACGCCGCCGAGGCGGTCGAGCGCGATGGAGAAGATCGCCGGGTTCGGCTTGCGCACGCCGACGTCCGAGGAGTCGACGACGACCTCGAACAGCTCGTCGGCGGGAAGGAGCGCGCGCCAGCCGGAGGCCATCTCCTTGACGTTGTTGGTCACCAGCCCGGTGCGGTACCCGGCGCTTCTCAACGAGCGCACCTTGTCGACGACCTGCTGGTTGACTTGGATCCGGTCGCTGAAGCCGCGCAGCTTCGAGAAGTCGAGCGTCATGCCTGCATCGGCCGCGAGCTTCATGACCGCCATGCCGTACTCCGCCATCGGGATCTCGCCCCGCTCGAGGCGATGCCACGGGTGGTCGGTGTCGGTGGCGTAGTCACCGAGCATGAGCTCGAGCACGGCCGCCTGGTCGCTTCCGTCGTCGGTTCCGACCGCCGCGAGCGCGGCCCAAGGGGACGACGTGAGCACGCCGTGGAGGTCGAACAGGACGGCGTCGAAGCCGCGCTCCGACGCTCGGGATCCGGTGGAAGCGTCCGTCAAGGAGTCACCACGACCACGGTGCCGATCGGGGCCCACTCCCACAGGAAGCGGGCGTCGTCGATGCTCTGTCGGACGCAGCCCCGTGACCGGGGCGTTCCCAGCTGCGACGTCGACTGCACCAACCGGCCGCGCCGATCGACGGGGATCGAGTGGAACCCGACGTTGGTTCGGGCGCTCTTGGTGAACCGCACCATGTACTGCATGCGCACCGCCCCCGACCGCGTGTGCTCCGACCGTGAGAACACCGAGTACGTGCCTCGGCGCGGGTAGTTCTTCCGGCCGGAGACGAGGTACGTGCGCGCGACGGTGCCGTCGGCTTCGACGAGCCAGACGCGCTGCTGGCCGTTCGAGTACACGACCCGGCGTCCGTCACCTGATTCGGCCGGCACCGGGGGCGGACCTGGGGGCGCCTCCTGCGCCGACACGACGCCGGGCGCCGCCACGAGGACCGAGAGAGAGAACAGGACAGCCGCCGAGAGAACCGCAAGGATCCGCCGTGTCATGAGCCCGAGGATAGGTGGAGCAACCTGTCAGACCAGGGCCGAACGGATCTTCTGCGCGTACTCATCCATCTCGGCCGGACCGTCGTAGCGCTGACGGGGCCAGAAGAAGCCGCGCAGGCCGTCCTTGCGGCGCCGCGGCACGACGTGGACGTGGAGATGGGGGACACTCTGGCTGACGGTGTTGTTCATCGCGACGAACGAACCGTCGCATCCCAGACCCTCGACGACGGCGGCAGCGACCAGCTGGGCCGCACCGAACACGACCGGGAGCTGATCCACCGGCAGGTCGACCAGCGTCTCGTGGTGGGCGCGAGGGACGACGAGGACGTGGCCGGGAAACACCGGTCGGACATCGAGGAAGCCGACGACCTCAGGCTCGTCGAGCACGATCGTCGCGTCGACGCTCCCGCTGATGATCCCGCAGAACACGCACCCGGCCATGGCGTGCGAGCATGCCCGAATGTCCGACTCGCCCGTCAATCTCTCGTCGGGGCTGCCCGAGACGATCCTCCCCGCGCCCGAACCAGCGCTCGCCGACGCGCTCGCCGCCGCCGGTGACGATCGTGACGCCGTAGCTCAGGTCGTCGCGTCAGCACCGCGCTTCCTCGCGGCATGGGCGACGTTGGGTGATCTCGCTCGCGACCCGATCGAGGCGTACGCCGCGTACCGCGTCGGCTACCACCGCGGGCTCGACACCCTCAGGGCCAACGGTTGGCGCGGCTCGGGCTACGTCCGCTGGCGGCACGAGACCAACCGGGGCTTCCTGCGCGCCCTCGACGGGCTGCGCCGGATGGCCGCCGAGATCGGCGAGACCGACGAGGCAGAGCGCTGTGACGACTTCCTCCACCAGCTCGACCCTGATTGGGACCGCCGTCAGGACTGACTCGCCAGGAGGTCCCTGCAGAAGGTGAGGACGGCGGTCGTCAGCGGCCGTGCCGCCTCCCACTGGACGAAGTGACCGCAGTCGCGCAGCAGGAACGGGCCGACGTGGTTCGGGAACACCTCCGCGGCCATGCGATCGAAGTCCGGGTAGATCACGTGATCGCTCGGGCCGAACAGGATCATCGTCTCCGTGGCTTCGTTGCGGCCGATGCGCGGCGGTTCGGCACGGGCCTCCGAGCGGAAGACGCTTTCGTACGCACCGAACGACGCCCGCAACTTGGCGCCGTCGCCGAACGGCTCGGTCAGAAAGGCGACGGCTTCGGCGTCGAAGGCGCCGGGGTGGGCCCAGAACCGCGGGCCGTAGAACGTCGCGACGTAGCGACGGCGCTTGTCCGGCGTGTCGAGCTCGGCCGCCAGCCCGTCGGGGTCGGTCCCTTGTCGGATGAAGTAGTCGGCCGACTCCGCGGGTGGGCGTGTCCGCATCCCCTGCATGCGCTCCTTGTCGAACGGGAGCGGGCTGTTGAACAGCACCATCCGGTCGACCCGCTCCGGTTCCCGAAGAGCGAGGTCCTGGATGATGGGGCCACCGAGGTCGCCGCCCACCGCGACGAAGCGCTCGTGGCCGAGGTGTCGCATCAACGCGGACAGATCGAGGGCATGCGACGCGACGTCGTGGAACCCGTCGGGCCCCACCTCGGAACGGCCGAAGCCCCTGAGGTCGGGCGCGATCACGTCGAAGCCGGCGTCGGCCAAGGGTGCGATCACGCGCCACCAGATCCGCGCGGTCTCGGGCCAGCCGTGGACGAGGAGGATCGGGACCGAACCGCCGCGCACCCGCACGAACGCCTGCGTGAACCCACGCGGGTCCGCCTGCTCCCACGGGAAGTCGTCGACGTCGAAGGCCATCGCGCCGAACGTACTGTCGAGCGATGCCGACTCGCGCCGACGCCGAAGCTCTCGACGCAGCCGACCCGCTGGCCGCGGTGCGAGACCTGTTCGAGATCGACGACGCTTCGCCGATCTACGCGGACGGGAACTCCCTCGGGCGGCTGTCGCGCGCGAGCCGGGCTGCGCTCGAGCACCACGTCGCCCAGGAGTGGGGGCGGACGCTCATCGGCTCGTGGGACGAGTGGTTCGACCTGCCCGAGCGGGTCGGCGACGCGATCGGTCGCCACTTCCTGGGAGCGGCGGCGGGCCAGACGGTCGTCGCCGACTCCACCACGGTCAACTTCTACAAGCTCGCCGTCGCGGCGTTGCGTTCGTCGGGTCGCCGGCGTGTGGTCGTCACGGACCGGGGGAACTTCCCGACCGATCGGTTCGTGCTCCAAGGGCTCGACGTCGACATCGAGCTGGTGCCGGAAGACCCGTCCACCGCCGACGTCGCCGCGGTGCTCGACCGGCGCCGAGGCGAGATCGCCCTCGTCACGCTGTCGCTCGTGTCGTACCGATCGGGAGCGCTGCTCGACCTGCCCGCCATCACGAGGGCCTCGCACGAGCACGGCGCCCTCGTGCTTTGGGATCTGAGCCACGCGGTCGGCGCAGTCGAGGTCGGACTCGACGCGCACGACGTCGATCTCGCCGTCGGATGCACGTACAAGTACCTCAACGGCGGTCCGGGCGCGCCCGCGTTCCTCTACGTGGCGTCTCGGCTGCACGGCGACCTTCGCAACCCGATCCAGGGGTGGTTCGGCGCAGACGACCAGTTCGCCATGGGTGCCGACTACTCGCCGGCGCCCGGTGTCCGCCAGTTCCTCAGCGGGACGCCGCCGGTGACCGCGCTTCGCTCGGTGGAGGCCGCGGTGGACACGCTGCGAGCCGCGGGGATCGGCCCGCTCGCGGCGAAGGGCCGGCAGCTCAGCGCGTTCACGGTCGAGCTCGCCGACGAACGGCTGGAGCATCTCGGCTTCACCGTCGCGACGCCTCGGCAGCCCGACGCGCGAGGCGCGCACGTCGCGCTGCGCCACGACGATGCGTGGCGCATCTGCCAGGCGCTCATCGCAGCCGGAGGCGTGGTGCCCGACTTCCGCGAGCCAGACATCGTCAGGCTGGGCTTTGCGCCGGCCTACACCCGCTTCGTCGACGTCTACGACGCGATCGAGCGCATCGATGCGACCGTTGCCGCCGGGCGCCACCTCGCCATGCCAGCGGAACGGCGACGGGTTACGTAGCCTCGCCCACAGTGCCTACGCCGCTCGATGCCGAGGTCACCGAGCTCGCCCGGGCGATCGCGGAGCTCGGGGCAGGCGAGCAGAGCAGGGTCTTCCACTCGTCGTGGTGGAGCGAGCGGATGCTCTCCTGGGCGATGGGGCACCCGGACTTCAAGACGCAGCTCTTCCGCTTCGTCGACGTCTTCCCGGCGACGCACGACTCGGCCGACGTGCTCCGTCACATCCACGAGTACTTCCAGGGCGCAGACGCCCCACGGCTCCTCGCGTTCGGGGTCGACATCGCCGACAAGGTTCCGTTCGGTGGCGCGGTCTCCGCCTCGGTCGCGCGGCGCAACATCCTCCGGATGGCCGAGCAGTTCATCGTCGGCCAGGACGCGGACGCCGCGGTCGACGGACTGCACCGGCTGTGGCGCGACGGCAGCGCGTTCACCGTCGATCTCCTCGGCGAGAAGACGGTCACGGAGGAAGAAGCCGATCGGTACGCGGCGCGGGTCGAGGAGCTCCTGCGGACGCTCGTCGACCGCACCCGGAGCTGGGCACCCGACGACACGCTCGAGTTCGACGATCGAGGCCGCCTGCCGCGTGTGAACGTCAGCGTCAAACCCACCGCGCTTGCGTCGCTCTACTCGTCGCTGACTCGAGAGGACGGGCTTCGCCAGGCGAAGGACCGCCTCCGTCCGCTGTTGCGGCTCGCGAACGACGCAGACGCCTTCGTCTACCTCGACATGGAGCACTACGACGTGAAGGACCTCACGTTGCAGCTGTTCCGTGAGCTGCTCGATGAGCCGGAGTTCGTCGACCTCGACGCCGGTGTCGTCATCCAGGCGTACCTGAAGGACTCCCGTGACGATCTCGCCGCGCTGATCGCGTGGTCGGGTGATCGCTCGAAGCCGATCGGCGTGCGCCTCGTGAAGGGCGCGTACTGGGACTCCGAGACGATCCTGGCGCGGGCGGAGGGATGGCCCGTTCCCGTCTTCGAGCGCAAGGACGAGACCGACGCGAACTACGAGCGGCTCGTGAGGCTGTTGCTCGACCACCGCGCGGCGGTGCGGCCGGCGTTCGCGTCGCACAACCTCCGCTCGCTCGCATACGCCATCACCTACGCCCGTTCGAAGGCCATCCCCGACGCGGCGTATGAGATCCAGATGCTGTACGGCATGGCCGAGCCGATCCATGCCGCGATCAAGCGGCTCGGCCTGCGACTGCGCGTGTACGCCCCGGTCGGCGACCTCGTGCCGGGGATGGCGTACCTCGTGCGTCGCCTGCTCGAGAACACATCGAACGAGAGCTTCGTTCGCCATCGGTTCGCCGAGGGGCGCGCGCTCGACGACCTGATCCGCCCGCCCGACGTCGGCGCCTTGCCCGACCTCGCTCCTCCGCGGCAAGGCGATGACACCGACCCCGCCGCACCCGGGCCCTACTCGCACGAGCCGCACGGGGAGTTCCGTCGGTCGGTGGTCCGGACGCGCTTCGCGGCCGCGGTGGCCGACGCTGCGGGCCACGCGACGATCGCGGTGCCCGCCGTGATCGCGGGCGATCGCGTGCGCACACCGCAGACGATCGACTCCGTGGATCCGGCAGACCCTCAGCGGATCGTCGCCACCTCGGCATCGTGCACACGCGCTGACGTCGACTCGGCCATCGACGCGGCACAGCGCGCCTTCGGATCGTGGAGCGCGACGGCTCCCCATGAACGAGCAGCGGTGCTGTTCCGGGCCGCTGCGTGGATGCGGGCCCGTCGCGACGAGCTCGCCGCGCTCATGGTCTTCGAGGCGGGCAAGCCGTGGAAGGAGGCCGACGGCGACGTCTGCGAGGCGATCGACTTCTGCGAGTACTACGGCCGAGAGATGATCCGCCTGGCGGCCGGCGGAGCCGTCGACTCGCCACCCGGCGAACGGAACCAGCTGCTGTACGGCGGCCGTGGTCTCGTCGCGGTGATCGCACCTTGGAACTTCCCGCTTGCCATCCCGACCGGGATGGTGACTGCGGCCCTCGTGACGGGGAACTGCGTCCTCTTCAAGCCGGCGGAACAGACACCGGCCATCGCGTACCGGCTCGTCGAGGCACTCGAGGACGGGGGCTTGCCGAAGGGTGTGCTGTCGTTCCTGCCTGGCACCGGCGAGGACGTCGGCGCCTACCTCGTGCAGCATCCGGCGATCGCGCAGATCGCCTTCACCGGGTCGAAAGCCGTCGGCCTGTCGATCGTGGAGACGGCCGCGCGCCACCAGCCCGGGCAGCGTCACGTGAAGCGCGTCATCGCGGAGATGGGCGGCAAGAACCCCCTGATCGTCGACGCCGATGCCGACCTCGATCAGGCGGTGCCGGCCATCACGTACTCGGCGTTCGGGTTCGCCGGTCAGAAGTGCTCGGCCGCGTCGCGGGTGATCGCCGTCGACGAGATCCACGACGATCTCCTCGAGCGACTAGTCGGCGCCACCGCGCAGCTACGCATCGGCCATCCGTCCGACATGGGCGTCCAGGTCGGGCCGCTGATCGACGCCGATGCCCATGAGCGTGTGCGGTCGTACATCGATCTCGCCGGCCGCGAGGGGCAGGTGCGGTCGCTCCAGCACGAGGTCCCGACACGCGGATGGTTCGTGGCACCGACGATCGTGACGGACGTCGAGCCGCACGCGCGCTTGGCGACGGAGGAGATCTTCGGCCCCGTGGTCGCGGTGCTCCGCGCGCGCGACTTCGACCACGCGATCGCGCTCGCGAACGACACGGAGTACGCACTCACCGCCGGGCTCCTGTCGCGGTCGCCGGCGAACATCGCTCGTGCTGCGGCGGAACTGCGAGCAGGAAACGTGTACATCAACAGGGGGACGACGGGAGCCGTCGTCGGACGGCAGCCCTTCGGCGGCTTCGGGCTTTCTGGGGTCGGGTCGAAGGCCGGCGGCCCTGACTACCTCCTCCAGTTCCTCGAGCCACGGGTCGTGACCGAGAACACGTTGCGGCAGGGGTTCGCGCCGGACGGGGTGGGTTCCGGCTCCGGCGTCTGACGCCGCGTGTGCTGCTGTCGCCACGCGTGGTGACGTCAACACGGTTCAGCAGAGGAAACCCGGCGCGCGATGCGCGCGTTTTGTCCCACCTCCGGTTAGGGTCGCATCCGGCATCGAGGCGCACCCTGGCGGGTGTGTGCGTCGCCGCCATGTCGGGTTCGGTCCCGACAGACGACATCGATCTTCGCCACGCTTGCCATGACTTCACTCCACTTCGTCACGTCCGCGCGCCGGTGGCCGACCCTGATCGGGGTCCTGGCCGCTGCCGTGATCCTGCTCATCGCGACGACCGCGCGGCCCGCAGCCGCCGACGTCTCCTTCATCAACAGCCGGCGCAGCGCGGCGGGTCTTCCCACCGTCGCCAGCTCCGGAGGATTGGCGTCCGTCGCCGCCGCGCACTCACGAGAGATGGCCGCGCGCAACACGCTCGTCCACAGCACCAACCTCGGCAGCAAGGTGTCGTCGGTGATGCCCGGCTGGATCGCCGTCGGCGAGAACGTCGGTGTCGGCGGGTCGATCGCCGAGGTGAACTCGATGTTCATGCAGTCGTCGTCGCACCGGGCGAACATCCTCGGGAACTTCACCCACGCCGGCGTGGGGACCTACACCGGGTCCGACGGCAAGGTGTGGGTCACGCAGGTCTTCGCCCGGATGCCGTCGGGTGGCTCGGGCGGCTCGGGCGGCTCGGGCGCAGTCACCGCTGCGCCGGCGCCCCGCACGACGAGCTCCGCCACCACGGCGCGCACGACGCGACCGACGGCGCCGCGTGTCTCGCGCAGCGCGCCCCGCACCGCTCTGTCTTCACCCGAGCCCGAGCCGGTGCGAGCGCCGATCGCGACGGCCGGCGTGGCACCGAACGGGTCGACGGGCTACCTGGTCGTCACCGACGACGGTGGCGTGTTCACCTACGGCGACGCGGCCTTCTCGGGTAGTGCCGCCGACGGGGCACGGAACGCGCCGATCGTCGACGCCGACGCAACGCCGAGCGGCAAGGGCTACGTGCTCTTCGCGGCCGACGGGGGCGTGTTCGCGTTCGGCGATGGTGCCTACGCCGGCAGCGCGGCGGAGTCGCCGCTGAACGCCCCGATCGTCGCCGGCGACGTCTCGCCGACGGGGCAGGGGTACCGGATGTTCGGCGCGGACGGCGGCGTGTTGACCTTCGGCGACTCGACCTTCCTCGGTTCACTCGTCGGATCGGCGCTCAACGCCAAGATCGTCGCCGCCTCGTCGATCCCGAGCGGCCGCGGGTACCTGCTCGTCGGGCGAGACGGAGGCGTCTTCGCGTTCGGCGAGGCCGCCTTCCACGGCAGCCTGGCCGGGCAGCAGTTGAGCGCACCGATCGTCGGCGCGGCCAGCACTCGCACCGGCCGTGGCTACTGGCTCGTCGGGGCCGACGGCGCCGTCTACGCGTTCGGCGATGCGCCGTACCTCGGTGGGCTGTCGAGCACGCCCGCGACCGCGGTCGTCGGGCTCATCCCCGCGCCGACCGGCAAGGGCTACTGGCTCATCACCGAAGACAAGCAGGCGACGGGCTTCGGCCAGGTCGAGCTGCCGCCGGAGCAGACGCCGAACACCGCGACACGCACCGTCGCCCGCCTCTGACGGTCGTCCCGTAGGGTCGTCGGATGCCTCGCCAGCCCGACGAACCGATCGGCCCGTTCCCCGAGGGCGTCGACCCCGTCGATTACGACAAGCTCCGCCGGCGCGTGCTCTGGAAGATGCCGACGGGGCTGTACGTCATCGGCTCGCGGGCCGGTGACCGGCGCAACGGCATGACCGCCAACTGGGTGCTGCAGGTGAGCTTCGACCCGAAGTTGGTGGCGGTGTCGATCGAGGAGCACGCCCTGACGCACGCGCTGGTCGCCGATGGCAGAGCGTTCTCGGTGAACGTCCTCGATCGCGAAGATCGGGCCATCGTCCGGAAGTTCACGAAGCCGGTCGAGGTCGACGAGGCGGCGCGCACGTTGAACGGCTTCCCGTACCACGACGGGCGCACCGGCGTCCCGGTGCTCGATCAGGCGGTGGCGTACATCGAGTGCGAGGTCCGCCAGGCAGTCGACTGCGGGACGTCGACGCTGTTCATCGGCGAGGTCGTTTACGCGCGGTTCCAGAAGGACGAGGCGAGCGACGTCCTCCGCATGGAGGACACCCGGATGAACTACGGGGGCTGACCGTTCGCGGGTCGCCTCAGGCGGGCTCGACGCCGGTCCGGTGACGCGTGGCGAGGTCGCGGTAGGCGCCCGGGTTCGCCTTCACCCAGAACTCGGCCGGCGTGCCTTCGATCGCCTTCTTCACCTCCGCAGGCGAACCCGCGGCGAGCACACCGTCGGGGATGACCGCGTTCGACGCGACGAGCGAGTGAGCGGCGACCAGCGAACGGGCGCCGATGCGCGCGCCGTCGAGGACGGTGGTGCCGTTCGCCACGAGGCACTCCTCGCCCAGGATCGCGCCGTGGACCACGCAGAGGTGGGCGACGGTTGCGCCACGGCCCACCTCGGTCGGCGTGTTGGGCGGGCCGTGCAGCACCGAACCGTCCTGCACGTTGGCGCCTTCTCGGATGATCACCGGCGCGTAGTCGGCCCGGATGACGGCGCCGTACCAGACCGACGCGTTCGCCTCGACGGTGACGTCGCCGACGAGCGTCGCCGTCGGCGCGACGAAGGCCTCGGGGTGGACGTTGGGGGAGCGCCCCTCGAACGAGAACAGCGGCATGACCGGTGACGGTAGTGGCGACGCGGCACAGTGAGAGGGTGCGCCGGTTCGCTGCCATCCCGCTCCTCCTGAGCCTCGCCCTCGTCGCGGGCGCGTGCGCATCGCGCGACGACGGCACCGGGGTGTTCGGCTACGGCGATCCGGACGAGACGACCCCTGCGACGGTCGACGATGCGACGAAGCCGTCTGAGCCACCGTCGACGTCGCCGCCGACCACGTCGTCCCGTGCTCCGTCAGGCGGTGGGTCGCCGCGGACGACCGAGCGCCCGAACGACGCTCCCGCGCCTGCCGCTCCCCCGGAAACCGCGACGACCGTCGCGCCGCCTCGACGCGACGACGGGCGCCTCGGCGGCGCAGGCGCCTATGCACGCACCTTGCTGCGGCCGACGCCGGCGACCGAACTCGCGGTCGACGTGATCGTCGAGCCGGGAACCTCGATCCGTGCGTCGACGACGTCGTACGTCGAACGGGTGCTGAGCGACGTCACCCGCAAGCCCGTGAGTCTCACGGTCCGCACGGCGGCCTCGACGGGACCGGGCGAGTGGAACGAGACCGCCATCAACGCGTACGCCGATCGACACGCCTCGATCGCGGTCACCGACAGCCGTGCCGTCATCCGCTTCCTTGCCCTTCGTGGCGGGTTCGCTGGGCAGCGGAACGCAATCGGCGTCGCGGTCCGCGGCGACGTCTTCGCCCTCTTCGTCGAAAAGGTGAACGGGGCGGCGTCGCCGCTCGTCGACGCGGCGACGATCGAGCAGGCGGTGGCCGTGCACGAGGTGGGTCACCTGCTCGGACTCGTCGACATCGCCCTCGACCGCAAGCGTGCGGATCCCGACCATCCCTACCACTCGCGCAACCGGGAGTCGGTCATGTTCTGGGCCATCGAGACGGATCTCGTCAGCCAGGTACTCGGAGGCCCACCGCCCCGGACGTTCGACAACGACGACCTCGCCGATTTGGCGGCGCTTCGTTCCGGCGCGTGAGCGGCCGGTAGCGTTCGCCGCCGTGTCCGCCCGCTGGATCGACACCGACCGTGAGCTCGAGGAGGTCATCGACGAGATCGTTCGCGAGCCGGCCTACGCGATCGACACCGAGTTCCACAGGGAACGGACCTACTACCCGCACCTCGCACTCGTGCAGCTCGCGTGGCCTGGTGGCCTCGTGCTCGTCGACCCGCTCGCCGTCGACCTCGCGCCACTGGCGCGGCTCCTGCGCGAGGGCGGGGTCGCGATCGCGCACGCCGCCGATCAGGACCTCGAGGTCCTCGACGTCGCGTGCGGCGCGACGCCGACGCAGCTCTTCGACACCCAGCTGGCGGCCGGCTTCCTCGGGTTCTCCTCACCCTCACTGTCGTCACTCGTCGAGCGCCTCCTCGGCATCCGCCTGACGAAGGGCGATCGGCTGACCGACTGGACCCAGCGTCCGCTCACCGACGCGCAACGTCGGTACGCGGCCGACGACGTGGCGCATCTCCACGACGTCCACCGGGAGATCATCGAACGGCTCGAGAGGGTGGGTCGCCTCGCGTGGGCGGAGGAGGAGTGTGCGGCGCTCCTCGCCCGGCCGCGCTCGGCGCAGGATCCCGATCGGGCGTGGTGGCGCATCAAGGAGAGCCGGTCGCTGCGAGGGCCTGCTCGGGGAGTCGCCCAAGCGGTGGCCGCGTGGCGAGAGGAGCGGGCCATGGCGGCGGATCGGCCGGTCCGCACGATCCTCAGCGACCTCGCGGTGCTCGGCATCGCGCACCGGCAGCCGAAGTCACTCGGCGAGCTCCGGTCGATCCGCGGTCTCGACGGGCGCCTGAAGGAGGATGCAGCGCGGGAGCTCCTCACGGTCGTGGAACGGGGCAAGAGCGTGAAGCCGTCGTCGGCCGACATGCCCCCGACCGACGACCTCGACCGCCGGCTGCGGCCCGCGGCGACGCTCGCGTCCGCCTGGATCGCGCAGCTCTCGCAGGACCTCAAGATCGATGCCGCGCTGCTGGCCACTCGCGCCGACCTGCACGAGTTCCTTCGCGGCTCGCCTGAGGGCCGTCTCGCGTCGGGGTGGCGAAACGAGCTCATCGGCGAGAAGGTCCGCCTCCTCGTCGACGGGCATGCGGCCATGGCGTTCCGTCCCGGCCGCGGCGACCTCGTGCTCGAGGAGCGCTCCGGGCGCGAGCTCGCGACCGATATAGCGGTGCCGGACGATCTCGACGCTACGGGTGCAGGATGACGGCCTCGTTCGCGCCGAGCGTCCCTTCGTAGCCAGCGCCGTCCGGCCCCCGCACGCTCGACACCTCCACACGCCACGAATCGGCGACCTCGCACGCGATCTCGTCGTCGGTGAAGTTCACGAGCACGAGCCGGCGGTCGTCGCCCGACGCACGCACGTACGCGAGCACGCCCTCAGGTGCGTCGAGGTACTCGAACGATCCGAGTCGTAGCGCAGCCGAGCCGCGCCGAGCGGCGAGGATCCGCTGGTAGAGGTGCAGCACCGACCCGTCGTCGTGGCGTGCGACCTCGGCGTTGTGGGTGTCTGCGTTCGCCGGCCACGGAAGCCAGTTGTCGTCCTGGCCCCACCCGTGATCGGATTCCGACGTCCACGGGATCGGCGCCCGGCACCCGTCGCGCCCGCCGGGGTCGACCACACGATCGCTGGGGATGACGGCGTCTTCGAGACCGAGCTCCTCGCCGGCGTAGAGGAACGGCGTGCCGCGCAACGTCAACAGCAGCACCGCGGCGGCACGAGCCCTGGCCTCCGATCCGTACCGAGTGCGGTGGCGGGGATTGTCGTGGTTCGACAGCACCCACGTCGGCCAGGCGTCTTTGGGGTCGAGCTCCTCGACCACACGGTCGATCCGCTTGCGCCACTTCTCGGCGTTCCATGGCGCGTACAGCGGCGGGAAGTTGAAGGCCATGTGCAGAGCGTCGTTCTGGCCGTAGAACTCGGCGACGCGCTCGGTCGAGAGGATGTAGACCTCGCCGACCATGGCGCGGTCGCCGGGGTAGCTGTCGAGCAGGCGGCGCAGATCGCGCACCGCGTCGATCGTGCCCTCGATGTCGTAGCGAACCTCTGGCGTGAAGTGCGCGTCGCTGCCCTCGGGCATGTCGGGGAACCCGGGCTGCTTGAGGATGCCGTGGATGACGTCCATCCGGAACCCGTCGACGCCGTTGTCGAGCCAGAAGCGGAGCGTGCCGTGCATCGCCTCGACCACCTCGGGGTTGCGCCAGTTGAGGTCGGGCTGTTCGGGCAGGAAGAGGTGGAGGTACCACTGCTGGCGCTCGTCGCACCAGTCCCACGCCGGACCGTTCGTGAAAGCGCACCGCCAGTTGTTCGGCGGCCTCGTCGGATCGTCGGGATCCGCGTCGTGCCAGATGTACCAGTCGGCCTTCGCGTTGTCGCGTGACGCCTTCGACTCCTGGAACCACGGGTGCTGGTCGCTCGAGTGGTTGGGGACCCAGTCGATCATCACCTTGATGCCGCGGGAGTGCGCGTCGTTGAGAAGGCGGTCGAAGTCGTCCATGTTCCCGAACAACGGGTCGACGTCGCAGTAGTCGGCGACGTCGTAACCGAAGTCCTTCATCGGGCTCTTGAAGAACGGCGACAGCCAGATCGCGTCGACGCCGAGCCACTCGAGGTGATCGAGCTTGCGCCGGATCCCCTCGAGGTCGCCGACACCGTCGCCGTTGGTGTCGAGGAAGCTGCGTGGATAGATCTGGTAGACGACGGCCTGCTGCCACCACGGGGCGGGCGATGCGCTCACCGGCGCACCGTACCCATCCGCGTCATCGCTGCTCGTCGAGCTCGCGCATGACCTCGTCGGTGTCTGCTCCGAGGGGACGGCCAGTCCAGCGGACCCGTCCGGGGGTGGCCGACAGGCGGGCGACCGGCCCCTGCATCGGGATGCCGTCGACGGGCGCGACCGCGCCTCGGGCGACGATGTGCGGGTCGACGACGATCTCCGTCATCCGCATGACCGGCGCGATCGCGGCGTCGGCGCCTACGAAGGCGTCGATCACCTCGACCGACGACCGGGCGCCGATCCAGTCGCTCACCGCACCGTCGACCAGTGCCCGGTGCTCGACGCGGCCCGCCATCGAGTGGAGTCGCTCGTCGCCGCCGATGCCGATGAGGTCGAGCACCCGGCGAGCGACCGACTCCGACGACGTGCTGATCGCCACCCACCGGCCATCTGCGCAGCGGTACGTGCCACGAGGGACCGAGTACGGGATGCCTGCACCGAGGCGCGGCTGGTCGTAGTCGAGCATCGCCGCGGCGGACGGCAGCGCGCCCATCAGCTGCAGCATCGACTCGAGGAGGTTGACGTCGACGACCTGCCCGACGCCGGAGCGCAGGGCGACCATCGTCGCGAACGCCGCGCTCAGGGCGGTGACCTCGTCGGTCAACGCGATGGGCGGGAGGAGGGGAGCGCCGTCGGGTTCCCCGTTCAGCGCGGCGAACCCGCTCATCGCCTCGGCAAGCGTCGCGAACCCTGGACGAGCCGCGTAGGGGCCGTCCTGCCCGAAGCCGGTCACCCTTGTGATGACGAGCTTCGGGTTGCGAGCCAGGAGGACCTCGGGACCGAGCCCGAGCCGCTCGAGCGTTCCCGGGCGGAAGTTCTCGATGAGCACGTCAGCGGTGTCGCAGAGCCGGAGCATGGCGTCGCGGCCCTCGGCGGATTTGAGGTCGAGAACGACCGTCCGCTTGTTCCGTCCGATCAGCTTCCACCACAGCGTCACGTCGTCGGTGGGGTCGCGCCAGCCCATCCCTCGGGTTCCGTCGCCGCCGTCGGCGCGTTCGACCTTGATCACGTCCGCCCCGAAGTCGCCGAGGTGGCGCGCTGCTCCCGGGCCTGCGACGACGGTCGAGCAATCGACCACACGCAGCCCCTCGAGCGGTCCGGAAGGCGCGCCTCCAGCGGCGGCACTCGGTGTGTCAGGTGTCATTGCCGGTGTTCACGCTAGGGGGATTACGGCAGAATGGACGACGTGGCAGGTGCTGGGGCCCCGCCCGAACGCGTGCCGGCGCGGCCGCCGTTCCGGGTGCAGTCGGCTTCGGTCGCGATCTCCGCGACCGTTCTCGCCCTCGTCGTCGCGCTCGCGGTCAGTCTGATCGCGTCCGCGGGCGAGGGTCCATCGACGCGGGCCCAGGTCGCGTCACGTGCCGCCTCCACGACGGACGCGGCAGATCCCTCGGCGCCACCCCACGCCGTTGCGCCGCCGGGGCGTTCGGGGGGTCCGGTGGGTGTCGTCGATGCGCGGGGCGCCGGCGCCGCTGGTGCGCAGCCGGCTGCGACAGGCGCTGACCTCGATGGCGGTGTCGCCTCGCCCGGCGGCGAGCCGACCGCGTCGCCGGCCTCCCCGTCGACGGTGACGAGCGCCGGTGCGGAGGGCGCCCCTGCCGCACCTCGCCGCTTCGAGCTCCGACATGCGCGGCCGGGGGAGTGGTCGGCGCGGGCGACGATCACCGAGGGAACGACACTCGTCGGACCGCGGGAGAGCGCCGTCGAAGCGCGGTACCGCGTCGGCCCGTCGACCTCGGGGGCGCAACGGGTCGATGCGCCTTACCTCATGATCACCTCGGAACTGGTCCGCTACGACGGCCCGGGACGCCGTGCCTTCGAGCTGCTCGTCGCCACGGGTGGACGGGCCCCGTTGCGGTTCCGGTCGGCGGCCGGGTTCGTCGATGTGCCGGTCGCGGAACCGGACGGCGCGGTCTGGACGTGGAGCGCGACGAGCGACGACCGCCGCACATCGCTCGACGCGACGCTTCGGCTCGTCGGCGCGGGAACGCGCACGGTCGGCGCCACGGGACGGTCGGTCGACGTCGTGGAGTACACCGTCGACATCTCGCTCGGCGGCGACCACTCCATGCGGATCGCCCGCCACGTGTGGTTCGCGCCGGAGCTCGGTCTCCCGCTGGTCGTCGACGAACGGGTGAACGGCACCGACGGCGCGGGGTCGGCGGTCGACCGCCGGGTCGTCGTCGAGCTCGAACGGGACGAACCGCTCGATCCCGCAGCTGCTGGCTGACGCGGGCTAGTCGCCGGCCGACGCCGGCGCGGACGCCTTCGTCCCCTTCGGCCGCAGGTCGACACGCAGCGTGAGGACGCCGTCGACGACCTCGCCTTCGGCGTCGCCGATCATGGCGAAGTCCATGTAGTCGAGCTGCATCTGCTCGATGAACTGGCGTCGCTCCGGCCCCTCCACCGGTGGGAGGCCGCGGCTGCGGACGGCCCTCGCCCGGCTCCGGAACCGGTCGATCATCGCTGCGACGTCGAGGGTGTCGCCACCGCCCGTCTCCGTGTCCGGACCAGCCATGGCGCGCACGTTACCGGGCGTCGCAGGGTCCGCACGCACAGCGCGGCGAGCGCGGTAATGTGAACGCCCGATCAGGACCTGTCGATTGGGAGCGAGCCCGTGAAGAAGGGACGCCATCGGCGCTTCGAGGAAGCGCGTGCGCTCAAGCGGACGACGGAAGTCGTCATCGAGCCATGCCCGGAGTGCGGCGCCATGCCCGGTGCCGACCACGCTTCGTGGTGCCTCGCTGAGGAAGACGAGGAAGAGGGCGGCGAGGATCTCGACGAGTAGGCACCGATTGACGGTCTGATCGCGACCGTCTTGTCCTACCCTCGTCGGCAGTGCACCGTTTCCGCCGCATCTCTGCGCTTCTGTTCGTCGCGTCCATCCTGCTGACGACCGCCTGCGGGCGGGGTCAGTCGCCGGCGGTCGACGGCCGTGACGTGGCCGCGGCCGCGGCCACGACGTCGACCACCGCAGAGCCGGCCACCACGTCGACCGCCGAGCCGACAACGACGACCGAGCCCGCGACGGCGTCGACCGAGCCGGCGACGACCGCCCCGCCGACGACGGTGGCTGCGAAGGCGCCCGCGCCGGTCGCCGCCCCTCCCCGAGGCCTGGTGGCGCCCACCCGACCGAGCGCCGGCACGCTCGAGCCCTACCGGGGGCTCGGCACGTGGGTCGACGTCTACGACTGGAGCCACTACAAGGGCTCGACGCCGACCGTGGGGCCTGACCAGGTCGACCAGATGGCGGCCGCAGGCGTCCAGACGCTCTACATCCAGACGACGAAGTACGACGCGCCGGACCTGATCCTCGAACCCGAGCTCCTGCTCCCGATTCTCGAGCGGGCTCGGCTGCGGGGCCTCGCGATCGTCGCGTGGTACCTGCCGACCCTGGAGGACCCCGGCCTCGACCTCCGCCGGATCGTCGCCAGCGCGAATCTCGACGTCGACGGCATCGCGATCGACATCGAATCGCGCAAGGTCAAGGACGTCAACGACCGCAACCGTCGCCTCATCGAGCTGAGCTCAGCGATCCGGGAGCTGCTACCCGGGCGGGCGATCGGCGGGATCGTCCTGCCGCCGGTGCTCCTCGAGGTCGTCAACCCCAACTACTGGCCGGGGTTCCCGTGGCGGGAGATCGCGCCGTACTACGACGTCTGGCAGACCATGGGCTACTGGACCGACCGCACGTGGGCGTCGGGGCATCGGGAGGCGTACTCGTACACCAACGAGAACCTCCGCCGGCTCCGCAACAACCTCGGCCTCCCGGATGCCGTGATCCATCCGGTGGGCGGGATCGGCGACGAGACGACCGACGGCGACATCGACTCGTTCTTCCGGGCCGCGGTCGAGCACCGCTCGATCGGTGGGTCGATCTACGACTGGCGCACCACCCGTCCCGAGGCGTGGGCGCGGTTGCGCCAGTTCCGCGTCGCTGATCGATCACTCTGACCCCCACGTGGGGTAAGTAGCTCCGGTGCCGCACACCGACTGGCATTCAGAGCTCGCGCGGGCTCGGCGATTCGCCCGGCGCCTCGGCCCGATCGACGCCCTAGCGCCGGACCCGCCGGCGAACCTGCCGCCCGCGCGTCTCTTGCCGCTCCCCGGGCGCGGCGAGATGTTCCTTCGTGACGCGCCCGCAGCCACGCCGGCCGCTGCGTCGAACCCGCCGATCGCGCTGCTGCACGGTTGGACGGCGTCGGCCGACCTGAACTGGCTGCGGGTCTACGACACGATCCCGACGCTCGGCCGCATGATCGCGGTCGACCATCGCGGCCACGGCCGCGGGATCCGCACCGAGCAGCGCTTCACGCTCCAGGATGCGGCCGACGACGTGGCCGCCACGCTTATCGCTCTCGACGCCGCCCCCGCCATCCTCGTGGGCTACTCGATGGGCGGACCGATCGCGCTGCTCACGTGGTTGCGCCACCCCGAGGTCGTGCACGGGCTCGTGCTCGAGGCCACCGCGCTCGAGTGGCGGGCCAAACGCAGCGAGCGGTTCACGTGGCGGTTCATGGCGGTCCTGGAGTTCCTCCTCCGCCTCGGTCGTCCGCGGGGGATGATCGAGCGGGCGCTGCGAGACATGGTCGAGCAGTCACCCGACCTCGAGCCGCTCGTTCCGTGGCTGAAGGGCGAGATGCGGCGCGGCGACCCGGAGGCCCTGGCCGACGCCGGACGAGCGCTCGGTGAGTACGACTTCCGGCCCCATGCCTCGAAGGTCGACGTGCCGACCGCGGTCGTGGTGACGACGAAGGACCGGCTCGTGCGCCCGCGCAAGCAGCGACGCCTCGCCCACGCGATTCCCGGCGCGAAGACCTTCGATCTCCATGGCGACCACGACGCGGCCCTCGTGCTCGGGCGCGAGTTCCCCGCCGTCACCGCGGACGCCGTGCGCTGGGTGCAGCGGGAGCTCGAGCGCGCTCAGTCGTTCCGACGAACGGCGGGGTGAGGCAGGTACGTCGTGGCCTTGCGGCTCTCGAGGTACGCGACCAACCGGTCGTACGGCTTCTGCCCGACGAGCTCGATGATCTCGTCGCGCAGCGTCTCGTAGACGGGGCGGCGATCGACGAACGCGTCGGGTTCCTCGGTGCACCACCAGTGGAACTCGGAGCCGCCGGCACCCCAGTGCTTCCGGTCCCACTGACGGAGGGTGGAGGTGACGTGACCGTCGCCGTCGTCGGCGTCCTCCCGCCGCAGCGGTAGCTGCCAGCAGACGTTCGGCTTGAGGTCGAGGGGACGGTCGCCCTTGGCGATGGCGTACTGGTGCAGCGCGCATCCGGGGCCGTTCGCGAACCCCGGCCGGTTCAGGAAGATGCACGCGTCCTCGACCTGACGGGTGATCGTGTCGCCGTCCTTGTTCACCCGGGCGATGCGGACGTTGCCCTTCTTGGTGATGCCCTTTTCTCGGAACTGCCAGTGCTCCGCCGGCATCTCGGCGGCGATGCGCTCGATCTTCGCGAGGTCTTCGTCGTCGGTGAAGTGGGCGCCGTACGAGCAGCACCCCTGCACGAGCTCGGGTGCGGGTCCGGTGAGGACGCCCTGACACCCGTTCCCGAAGATGCACGTCCACCGACTCGTGAGGAACGTCACGTCGAACACCCAGGTGCGCTCCTCCTCGTCGTCTTCGAAGCTCACCCACTCGTGGGCGGTGGCGGGGGGGAGGGCGCAGCCGGAAGTCATCACCGGTGAGGGTAGAGGCTCTACGTTGCAGCGCTGTGGAGGTACGGGCGCCGCAGACGGAAGAGGAGTGGCAGGAGGCCGACGCGGTCTTCCAGCGAGGGTTCGGCTTGTTCGTCGACACCGATGCCTTCGAGCGCAACCTCGCGCGCCAGATGCGCGACCGCTACCTCGCGGTGTTCCTCGACGGTCGGGTTGCAGCCGCGGCCCAGGTGCGGCCGTTCGGCATGTTCCTCGGCGGGCGCTCGGTGCCGATGGGCGGGTACTCGCCGGTGGCGGTGGCGCCGGAGTTCCGCGGGTTCGGCCACGGCACGCGGGTCACCGAAGCCCACTTCTCCCACCTCCGCGAGCGGGGCGAGGTGCTCGCGGGCCTCTATCCGGCGTCGACGAAGCTGTACCGAGGCGTCGGCTTCGAGGTGGCAGGGGTGCTCGTCCAGCACTCGATCTTCACCCGCCACCTCAACCAGATCCGCCCGACCGTTGCGTGGCCGACCGAGCGTCGCCTCACCGACGACGACATCCCCGCCATCAAGGCCTGCTACCGGCGCACCGCGCAGCGCAACCAGGGGTGGCTCGATCGCCCGGACTCCTGGTGGGATCAGGCGATCCTGGAGAACTTCGCCAAGGAGCACTGGTACGGCGTCGACGGAGACGGGGGAGAGCTCGCCGGCTACGTCCGCTACCGCCACGCCCGCGCCTCGCCCCCGTACTCGTACGGCATCACCGTGAACGAGCTCTGCGCCGACGACCCCGACGTCGCCATCGGGCTCTGGAAGCTCGTCGGCTCCTCGTCGTCACAGGGCCACACGACGAAGTTCCTCGGCGGCCACGAGCACCCGCTGCTCGTCCTGCTCCCCGAGCAGGACGCCAAGGTCGAGCTCGACATCCGCTGGATGGCTCGCGTCATCGACGCATCAGCTGCCGTCGCCGCCCGCGGCTTCCCGGCGGCCGTCACAGGCTCCGTCGGGCTCGAGCTGCGCGACCCGCAGTGCGACTGGAACGCCGGCAGCTGGACCCTCACCGTCGAAGGCGGCACGGGGACGCTCGAGAAGGGCGGCGATGGGGACGTCCAGCTCACGATCAACGGCTTCTCGTCGTTGTTCACCGGCTACGCCACGGCCGAGACGCTGCGCATGGCCGGACTGTTGTCGGGTGGATCACCCCGCGACCACGATCTGCTGACGGCGGCGTTCTCGACAGCGACACCGTCGATCGTCGACTTCTACTGATCTGCAGGGGGACCGATGACCGCACGCGAGCTCGACGACATCACCGCCCGGTTGGAGGCGATCGCGGAGGAGCTGGCCGAGCGGGCGATCGAGGTGCTGCGCGAGGCGGTCGACCGCGGCGACACCGGCCGCCCGGACGAGGAGCGGCGGCTGACCCGAGCACGGGCCGCGGTCGAGCGGGCCGTCGGGATATTGCGCGACGGTTCCGCCGGCGACGTGTGACGATGCACGGATGCCATCCGACGTCCTCGTCGCCAACGGGCTGAGGAAGCGCTTCCGCGGCGTCCAGGCCGTCGACGGCATCGACCTGCGGGTCGGTGCGGGCGAACGCGTGGGCCTGCTCGGTCCCAACGGTGCCGGCAAGACGACCACGCTTCTGATGCTGCTCGGCGTCATCACACCCGACGAGGGGAGCGTCACCATCCTCGGCAACGTGCTGCCCAAGCAGCGCACGAAGGCGATGATGGACGTCGGCTTCGCGGCCGGCTACCTCCCGCTCACGGAACGCCTGCGCGTGCACGAGTTCCTGCGCATGTACGCCGAGATCTACGGCATCGCCGCACCCGATCCCCTCATCGAGGCCGGACTCGATCGTTTCCGGATAGCTCACCTCGCCGATCGGCTCGGCACCGAGTTGTCATCGGGGCAGCGGACGCTCGTCGGCATCGTCAAGGCGACCCTCCACCGGCCCCGCCTGCTGGTGCTCGACGAGCCCACCAACGCGCTCGATCCCGATGTGGCCTCGCGGGTCCGGACCGGCCTGCTCGACCTGTGTCGAGACGAGGGCATCGCCCTGCTGGTGACGAGCCACAACATGATCGAGGTCGAGCGGGTGTGCGAGCGGGTCGTGTTCGTCTCCCGCGGGCGGGTCGTGGCGAACGGCTCTCCGGCCGACGTCGCCACACAGTTCGAGCGGGACGACCTCGAGGGCGTCTTCCTCCACCTCGCGGAAGACCACGAATGACCGCGATCCCGCACGCCGAGAGGCGCGACAGCTCGGTGCTGCGCATCAAGGCCATCGCCCGCCGCCACTGGTTCGTGATGGTGCGAAGCCCCCACCGTCTCTTCGACGTGACGATATGGCCGCTCGTCGACGTGCTCCTGTTCGGATCGATCGCGACGTTCTTCCTCCGCGCCGAGGGCACCGACGTCGGACGAGCGGCGTTCGGCTACCTGCTCGCGGGCATCCTCCTCTGGCACGTCGTGTACCAGTCGCAGATCAGCCTCTCGACCGGGTTCCTCGAGGAGACGTGGTCGCGCAACCTGCTCAACCTGATGGTCACGCCGATGCGGGAATGGGAGTACATCGCGGGCGTCGTGGTGCTCGGGCTGCTCAAGCTCGTCCTGGGCGTCGGCGCGGTGGCCCTGCTCGCTCTGCTGGCGTTCGCGTTCGACGTCACCGACCTCGGCCTCACCCTCGTTCCCATCGCCGCGGTGCTGCTGATGACCGGATGGGTCATCGCGCTGTTCGTCATCGGCCTGGTGCTGCGCTTCGGTGCAGGAGCCGAGGCCCTCGCCTGGGGGATCCTCTTCGTCGTGATGCCGCTGTCCGGTGTCTTCTATCCGGTCGACGCGCTGCCCGGCCTGCTCCAGCCGATCGCGAGGTTGCTGCCCACGACGCACGCGTTCATCGCGGCGCGGTCGGTCCTCGACGGCGGTGGCGTCCCGTGGGGCCGGCTCGGTGTCGCCGCGGTCGCCGCGGTGGTGCTGGCGATGCTGGCGGTCGCGTGGGTCGCTGCGATGCTCCGGCTGTTCCGGACGCGCGGCTACGTCACCCGCTACAGCTGATCGCCGTCGCCGTCCTGCACCTCGGCCTCCATCGGCTGACCGCCGGCCGCCTCCTCTCGGGTGGCCGCGACGGGAGGATGCTGCGGCGCGGACGCGAGGCCGTTGAGCGCGTCGATGAAGGCGCGGAAGCGACCGTGGTGAACCTGGTCGAACGACAGCGCGAGGCGCGGGAGATCGACGTGGTCGTTGCCGCTCACCTCGGGACCGAGCGGCCCGCTGCGTTCGATGCGGCCGCGGGTCAGCATGTCGGCGAAGTCGTCGTTGAGCTTCGCGATCTCGTCGTCCGTCGGCGCCTGCCGGACACGCACGACGAGCGTCGAGCCCACGAACCGGCGTGAGTGGTAGTTGCGGTAGAAGCCGATGATCTCGTCGACGGCCTCGTTGGCGTCATCGGTGATCCGGTAGAGGTTGCAGTCGTCCTCGCTGATGAGGCCGCGTTGCGCCACTTCCCCCTTGAGGAAGTCCTGCCAGCTGTGCCAGTAGCTGCCGCCCGGCACCTCGAGGAAGACGATCGGGCACGGCTCGGCCTTGCCCGTCTGCACGAGCGTGAGCAGCTCGAACGACTCGTCGAGCGTGCCGAAGCCGCCGGGCAGCACGATGAAGCCGTCGGACTCCTTCATCAACATGAGCTTCCTTGTGAAGAAGTACTTCATCTCGATGAGCTTCGGGTCGTTCGCGATGAACTCGTTCGCGCCCTGCTCGAACGGCAGCCGGATGTTGATCCCGAACGACATCTTTCGTCCGGCGCCTTCGAGCCCGGCCGCCATGATCCCGGGACCGGCCCCGGTGATCACCATCCACCCCTTGCTGGCCAGGGCGGCAGCGGCCTCGCGGGTCTGGGCGTACAGGGGGTCGTCGCGCTGGGTCCGGGCCGAGCCGAAGATCGTCACCTTCGGGATGTTCCGGTACGGGGCGAAGATCTCGAACGCGCCGGCCATCTCGTTGAGGGCCGCCGACGCGATCTTCATGTCGAGGCGGTCGGTGTCGCCCTCGGCGAGATCGACGACGCTCAGGAGCATGTCGGCGAGCAGGTCGCGGTTGCGTCCGACCGGTAGGCCGTCGAGGAAGGCGTCGACGCGCGCCCTCACCTCGGGGGAGTGGTCGGCACGTCCGGGGCGAGTCGTCACCCCTCTACCCTGTCACCGTGGGAGGCCCTCCGGGAACCGAGCCGGGCGACGCGTCGCCGGTCGTGCGCACGTGCAGCCGCTGCGGCTCCCAGGCCGAGGCGCCCGCCGACGGGCTGCCCGAGGGGTGGTCGTTCGAGGTCGAGCGGGGCGGCGTCCGCTACCAGTGCATGACCTGCGTCCGCGCCAACATCCGCGCCATCGAGGGCAAGTTGCCTCAGGAGTACTGGGAGTGGTGAGTGCCCGATCGTCTCGCTGACCGGCGGGGCGAGGCCCATCTCTGGCTGGTGCTCGAGGAGGCGCTCGCCTCCGCCACGCACGCCGGCGACGAGCACGGCGTCTGGGACGCTCGCCGCTCGTTCCGCACGGTCGCCGACGCACTGATGGTCGTCGGCGCTGTCGAGCCGTCGCGGGCGGAGGCGATCGTGGCCGAGCTCGACGACGCGCTCGCCGTCCGCGGGCTCACCGTCGCTCATTCGTTCGGCGGCCGTGCGTTTCCGGCGTGGGATCCCGATCGGCAGCCGGTGCGCCGTCGCGGCGACGGCTGGCTGGAAGCAGAGATCGAGCACCACCTCGACCTCGTGGCCGACATCCAACCTGGCGCCAACCCGATGCTCGGGATGCGCGTGCTCGAGGTGCTCGGGCCGGCCGTGCGCGCCTTGCAGGCCGCAGGCGCGCTTCCGCACGGGCCGGCACGGCTCGCCGATGTCGCGGCGACGTTCCACGCGGCGGGGTTCTTCGTCGATGCACCCCTGGGGGAAGCCGACCGGGGATGGCTGGGATTCCTCCGGTCGCGTCCTGCGCCGCTGACCGGCGCCACCGAGCCTGCCGCGTCCGTCGACCTCGAGGTCGCCGTCGGCACGATGGCAGGCCGGCCCGTCGTGGTTCGGAAGGTCGCGTGGTCGGAGTCGGTCCTTGAGCTCGACGTCGACGCACCGGAGCTGCCCGACACGTCGCTGTCGACGGTCGGCTGGCGGTGCAGCGTCTTCGACGACGCCGGCCGGCTCCACCTCGGGCAGGTCGGGATCCGGCGAGGCGAGGGCGGGCCGGTCGTCTTCCGCCTCCGTCCCGGGCTGATGGCCGGCGTGAGCAGCATGTCGGTGCGGATCACGCGCGGCTCGGAGCGCATCGAGGAGCAGCTGTGGCTGTGAGGCCGCACGTCCCGCCGTGGTGGGCGGGGCTCGCCGACGCGGAGGCGTCCGTCACGTGCGGCGGCGCGGAGCACCGGGTGCGATGGTCGCGCGGTGTGCTCGAGCTCGTCGACCACGACGATCCTGCGGCCGAACGATCACTCGCTGCCCTCGGTGGCGATCCGCCGGGCTGCGTCGTGTTGTTCGATGCGTGGCACCGCCACATCGCATCCCCGGAGCTCGTGACGCTCGGACGCCGTCCTGGCGAGCTCGACCTCGGGCTTCCTCCTTCCAGCGACGGCGAGCTCGCGACGTCGTCGGTGGGCTTCCCCCGCCGCTCGCTTCCTTCGGCGGCGATCGCGGCGGTCGAGCGCAGCCTCCAACGGCGCGACGACCTCCGGCGCCTCCTGTCGATGAGTGGCCCGATGATCGACCGCCTGGTGCTGACCGTTCTCGCATCGTGCGCCGATCGGTGGAGCGACGAGGCGTTCCGGGCGACCCACGGCCTTCGCGTCGGCGCCGCGCTGTCGGTGCGAGCGACGCCGGCGATCCGTCGCTTCGGCGAGCGCCTCGGCTGCGGACCGGCGGAGATCAGCATCTCCCCGGCCCGCCCCGAACGGGCGTCGCCGATGGTCGCCGCGCGGCTCGATACCGGCCAGCCGGTTGCCGTGAGCGCGGAGCTGCCGGTCGGCTGGCTGACGAACGTGTGGGGCCGCGGCATCAGCGAGCCCGACGGCGAACTGGTGCTCGACGTGACGGGCGGGAGCGACGACGGGCGCGAGTTCGAGGTCGTCGTGGCGGAGTGGGAACCCGCAGGGCCGATCACGTGGGAAGCCGCGCTTGTCCCGGCGACCGTGGTGGTCGGCGACGACGGCTCCCGGCGGGTCAGACGCCGGTGGTGACGGGGGTGCCGTACAGCGTCGTCCGCGGCACGACGCGACGCGGCCTCGGCAGCCCCTCGACCATGGCCGCGAACCCCTCCGCATTCATCTCCTGACCGTGCGTCGCACCGGCGGCCCGTGAGATGTTCTCGTCCATGAGGGTGCCCCCGAGGTCGTTGGCGCCCGCCTGCAGCGCCTGGCGTGCGCCGGCCGAGCCCATCTTGACCCACGACACCTGGATGTTGTCGATCGCGCCGCGGTAGGCGATGCGCGCGACCGAGTGCATGAGCAGCGCCTCGCGGAACGTGGGCCCACGACGGCTCTTCCGCTGCAGGTACATCGGCGCCGCCATGTGCACGAACGGGAGGGGCACGAACTCGGTGAAGCCGCCGGTCTCTCGTTGGAGCGCGCGGGTGCGCACGATGTGGCGGGCCCAGTGCACCGGCTGCTCGATCGAGCCGAACATGATCGTGACGTTCGACCGGAGGCCGACGGAGTGCGCGGTGCGGTGCGCGTCGAGCCACTCGTCGGTGGTGATCTTGTCGGGGCAGAGGTCGGCCCGGATCTCGTCGTCGAGGATCTCGGCCGCCGTGCCGGGCAGCGTCTTGAGCCCCGCCGCCATCAGTCGCTTCAGGTAGTCGGCCAGCGGCTCCTCGTTGCGCTTCGCCCCCTCCGTCACCTCGAGCGCGGTGAAGCCGTGGATGTGGATCGTCGGCGACGCCTCGCGCACCGCCTCGATCACGTGGAGGTAGTAGTCGCCGTCGAAGTCGGGGTGGATGCCTCCCTGAAGGCAGACCTCGGTCGCGCCCTTGGCCTCGGCCTCCACGACCCGGGCGGTGATCTCCGAAAGGTCGAGGAGGTAGGGAGCGCCACGGAGGTTGAGAGAGAGCGGACCCTTCGAGAAGGCGCAGAACCGGCACTTGAAGGTGCAGACGTTCGTGTAGTTGATGTTGCGGTTCACGACGAAGGTGACGTCGTCGCCGCAGATCTGGCGCCGGAGGTCGTCGGCCACCTCGGCGACCGCGGCGACCTCGGGCCCACGGGCCCCGAACAGGGTGACGATCTGGTCGACATCCACGGTCTGCCCCGCGGCCACGCCGGCGAGCACCTCACCGACCGGGCTGTGGGCGGTCGGGAGCGGCGCGGGCACGAGGCCGGGCGGTTCCTCGTCGGCGCCGGAGTACCAGTGCTCCGAGGGATCACGGGCGAGGCCTTCGGCGTCGGAGAGGTCCTGCACGGGGAACCGGAGCGCGGGCGCGAGCCACGTCGCGGGTGCCAGAGCGAACTCCGGGTAGATGGTGAGGCGCGGTGCCAGCGTGCGCCCTGCCGCCTCGGTCTCGACGCGGATCTTCTCGACGTCGGGCCACGGGCGCTCCGGGTTCACGTGGTCGATCGTCACCGGGGAGACGCCGCCCCAGTCGTCGATGCCCGCGTCGAGCAGGACGCCGAAGTCGTCGGACAGGTTCGGCGGCGCCTGCAGGTGGATCTCCGGCGGAAGGATGAGGCGCGCCGCAGCGATCGACCAGAGGAACTCGTCGTGCGGGCACGGCGGTGCGTTGTGCATGGAGGTTCCCGGCTTCGGCAGGAAGTTCTGCACGATGACCTCTTGCACGTGGCCGTGCCTGCGATGGGAGTCGGCGATCGCGTCGAGAGCGACGATCCGGTCTTGCCTCGTCTCGCCGATCCCGCAGAGGATCCCGGTCGTGAACGGGATCTTGAGCGCGCCGGCGGCCTCGAGGGTCGCGAGGCGGCGCTCGGGCGTCTTGTCCGGCGAGCCGCGGTGCGCGTCGAGGTCGTCGCGCAGCGACTCGAGCATCATCCCCTGGCTCGCGCTGACCTCGCGAAGCTTCGCCAGCTCGTCTCGGTGGAGCGCGCCGGCGTTGGCGTGGGGGAGCAGCCCGGTCTCGTCGAGCACGAGCTTGCACATCGCGGCGAGGTAGTCGATGGTCGACGCGTAACCGTTCGCGTCGAGCCAGTCGCGGGCGACGGGATACCGCTCCTCGGGCCGCTCGCCGAGCGTGAACAACGCTTCACGAACGCCAGCCCGCTTCCCCTGCTCGGCGATGGCGAGCACCTGCTCCGGGGTCAGGTACGGGCTGTCGATGCGGGCGGGCGCCTTGGCGAAGGTGCAGTAGCCGCACTTGTCGCGGCACAACATCGTCAAGGGGATAAAGACCTTCGGCGACCAGGTGACGCGAGTCCCCGTCGTCGCGAACTTGATCTCGCGCGCCGCCGCGAGCAGCTCGTCGAGGGGCGTGGCGAGCAGGTTCACGCGGTCTCCTTGTGGGCGCGTTCGTGCGCGCCCGGGCCGGGGCGGCTGCGGATCTCGGTCGGGCGGACGGTCGTCTCGCACTCCCAGCAGATGAACGCCTGGTCGAGCGGGGTCCCGCACGCCTTGTGGGTGAGCTCGAGGGGCGCGCCGGCGTCGCCGCACAGCCAGGTGTCGCCCCATCGCATCAGCGCGACGAGGGCGGGGGAGAGGTCGATCCCCTTCGGAGTGAGCCGGTACTCGTAGCGGACAGGCCGCTGCTGGTACGGCCGCCGTTCGAGCACGCCGTGGTCGACGAGCTTCTGGAGGCGGTCGGTGAGGATGTTGCGCGCGATGCCCAGATCACGCTGGAACTCGTCGAAGCGCCGCACGCCCCGGAACGAGTCGCGCAGGATCAGGATCGACCAGCGGTCACCGATGACCTCGAGGGTGCGTGCGATCGAGCACCCGAGCCCCGCCCCGTCGTTCGACATCCCGCGCACCGTAGCAGGTCAGTTGCTTTCCGCAACGGACCACGACGACCTGCAACTGCCCCCGCACCCGGGCACCGGGCGGGAGGTGCGCGCAGCGACCAGGAGCGAGGAATCAGTGGGGCGCGGCAGCGGGGTCGACGAGCCAGACGACCTCGTCGGCGGTCACCCTCGCAGCGGGCACGTCGCGGCCTTCGTACACCGCCTGCATCGCGTCGGCCTTCTCTTCGCCCTCGACCGTGACCAGCACGAGTCGGGCGCGCGCGATGCCGGCGAAGGTGAGCGTCATGCGCTTGTGGGGGTTGTTGCCGAGAGGATCCTCGTTGCTCACCACGAGGAGCCCGGGGTCGGCGTCGAGCGCGGCCGACTCGGGGAACAGCGACGCGGTGTGGCCGTCGGGGCCGAGACCGAGGTGGACGATGTCGAACCGGCCGAGGTCGCCGACTCGAAGCTGGTACGCCTCGGGTCCTTCGTCGCATCGCATCGGATAGACCGCGTCCGCCGCGCCGACCCGCTCGAGCAGCGCCTCGCGGACGAGGCGCTCGTTCGATTCCGGCGAGTCCGACGGGACGCAGCGTTCGTCGCCCCAGTAGATCTGGACCTTCCACCAGTCGATGCGCTCGGTCGCCACCTCGGCCAGCCGCTCGTAGCAGCGGCGTGCCGTCTCGCCGCCCGACAGCGCGATGGAGAAGCTCTCCGTCTCGCGCGCCTCGTACGCCTCGACCACGCGCGCGGCGAACGCGGCAGGGACGTCGTCGACGACGGTCAGCTGTCCGTTCACGCCGGCGACTCTAGGTGCGCCTCGATCACCGGCTCGCAAGCACGAGCGCTTTGGCGAGCGCACCCTCGTACACCTCGTCGCGGTCGAGAGACGACAGCGCCGATGCGAGTCCCCAGGCCGGTGACAGATCGGGGAGCGGGACGAGCGCTTCCGACGTGGCGCCGTCGGTCACCGAGGCCCGCGCCCGCACGACGCGCTCGTCGCTCGTGCGGACGACCTCGAACCGGCCGTGCCGGCCGTCGATCTCACAGATCACCTCGATGCTCACGTGCTCGGCCGGTTCGAGATGGACCTCGGGTGTCGGGACCTGCAAGCGGTCGGCGATCCATCCGGCGAGCAGGTGGCGTGGCCCGGTGCGTCCGGCGACCCGCACCGATCGCACGCCGCGGAGGAAGGGCCGGGTGTCGGGACGTTCGAACAGCGACGCGAGCAGCTCGCGCCACGGCCGCAGCCGATGCCAAGACAGGTCGACGAGCGGGCGAGCACGCAGCTCTGCCAGCGTGGCGAAGCAGTCGGTGTCGCCGAAGTCACGCGCGTCAACGAGCACCACGTCGGCCGCCTCGAGCAACGCCTCGTCGGGCGTCGGTAAGCCGTCGACGAACCAGACGACCACCGGCAGGTCGGGGATCGTGAAGGGCTCGACGAGGGAGTCGAGGTGGTCGATGACGCGCCCGCGCACGGTGAGTCGCACGTCCTCGAACCAGACCGGGTGTCCTTCGGCCTCGCTCCCCAGAAGGGTGAGGTGCGCGTCGAGACCGCCGGGAGCGTGCGCCGCGGCTGTGTCTCGGTCGACCAGCAGCGTGAGCACCCGCGCCGGATGGCGGCCGCCGAGCTCGTGCAGTGCCTGCTCCGCTCGGTCGGCCGAGGACGCCTTCGTCGCGACGACCACGAGCGTCAGCACGCTCGTGCGCGTGGGGGGCATCGGCTCGGGCTTCCGCATGGCCTCGAGCGCGGCGAGCACGTCACTCAGACGGACCGCGTCCTCCGACCACACCGACAACGTGCAGATCTCGTCCGGCACCACGCCGCTCATGGTGTGCGCCATCGGTGCCCCTCGCGCTCGAGAAGCTCGTCCGCTTCCTTCGGACCCCATGTGCCCGCCTCGTAGCGGGCGAGGGGGGCGTCCCCGTCCGCCCACCGGTCGAGGATCGGCTGCACGATCCGCCAGGAGTGCTCGACCTCGTCGGTCCGGATGAAGAGCGTCGGGTCGCCCACCATCGCGTCGAGGAGCAACCGCTCGTACGCGTCAGGCGTCTCCTCGACGAACGCGGCGCCGTAGGAGAAATCCATCGACACGGTGCGCACCTTGAACGCCTGCCCCGGCACCTTGGCACCGAAGCGAAGGGTGATGCCCTCGTCCGGCTGGATCCGCAGCACCAGCGCGTTCCGGTCGAGGCCTCGGGTGAGGGTCGTCGCGAACGGCAGGTGGGGCACGGCCTTGAACTCGAGAGCGACTTCGGTGACCCGCTTCGGAAGACGCTTGCCGGTGCGGACGTAGAACGGGACGTCCGCCCACCGCCAGTTGTCGACGAAGAGGCGCATGGCCAGATACGTCTCGGTGCGGCTGCCGGGCGCCACGCCTTCCTCCTCTCGGTAGCCGACCACCTCCTCGCCCTCGACCCACCCGCGGTCGTACTGCCCCCGCACGACCTCGGTCTCGACCTCCGCCGGCGTGAGGGTGGCTACAGAGCGGAGCACCTTCACCTTCTCGTCGCGGATCGACTGGGCGTCGAACTGCGAAGGCGGTTCCATCGCCATGGAGGCCAGCACCTGCATCACGTGGTTCTGCACGATGTCGCGCATCGCGCCGGCCGACTCGTAGAAGCCGGCCCGGTGTCCGACGCCGACCGACTCGGCGACGGTGATCTGCACCGCGTCGACGTAGCGCCGGTTCCAGATGGGCTCGAAGATCGCGTTCGCGAACCGGAGGGCGAAGACGCCCTGGACCGTCTCCTTCCCGAGGTAGTGGTCGATGCGGTAGATCTGGTCTTCATCGAGCACGCCGTGGAGCTCGCGGTCGAGAGACCGAGCACTTTCGAGGTCGTGCCCGAACGGCTTCTCGAAGACGACGCGAACGAACGACTCGTCGGTGTCCGGCTTGGCCAGACCGTGGACGGCCAGAGCACGAGCCACGAGCGAGAACACCGATGGAACGGTGGCGAGGTAATGGACCCGGTTGCCCGCGGTACCGACCGTGCGGTCGGTGTCGTCGAGCACCCGACGCAGCCGCTCGAACGTCGAGGGGTCGGCGTAGTCACCGGCGACGTAGCGGAAGCGTTCGCACACCGACCGCCACTCCGGGCCGGCATCCTCGACCGCCTCGATCATCCGGGCGCGGAAGTCGTCGTCCTCCCACTCGGTGCGGGCGACGCCGACGACGGTGAAGCCGGGAGGCAGCAGCCGGCGTCTCGCCAGCCGCTCGAGCGCGGGCATGAGCTTCCGAGAGGTGAGGTCGCCGGAGGCGCCGAACACGACCAGGGCGACCGGAGGGGCGCGGCGCTCGTCGTCGAGCCCGGCCATGAGCGGGTTGTCGCTCATCCCGCGGTCGCCGGCTCAGCGATCGGTTGCGGCGGCTTCAGGGCCCGCGCCCGCCTCGGCCGATCCGGCCGCTTCCTTCGCGGCCTCGGCCGCTGGGGCCTCGGTGAAGAACCGGTGGCCGCCGAACTGGTTGCGCAGCGCCGCGACGATGCGGGCGGCGAACCGCTCGTCGTCCCGAGACGCGAACCGGGCGTAGAGCGACGCTGCGATGACCGGCGTCGGCACCGCGCGGTTGATGCCCTCCTCGACGGTCCACCGTCCTTCGCCGGAGTCTTCGACGTACCCCTTGATCCCGCGGAACTCGTCCGGCTCGGCCAGCGCGAGCTCGGCCAGCTCCAGGAGCCACGACCGCACGACCGACCCGTGGTTCCACAGCGACGAGATCTGGTGGAGGTCGAGCGAGAACTCCTCCGCCGCGTCGAGCAGCGCGAAGCCCTCGGCGTACGCCTGCAGCATGCCGTACTCGATGCCGTTGTGGACCATCTTCGTGAAGTGGCCTGCACCAGACGGGCCGACGTGGGCGAAGCCGTTCTCCGGCGCCAGCGCGGTGAAGATCGGCTCCAGGCGGGCGACCGCCTCGCGATCTCCGCCCACCATCAGGCAGTAGCCGACCTTAAGGCCCCACACCCCGCCTGACACGCCGGCGTCGATGAAGGAGATGCCACGGTCGCGTAGTCGCGCGCTGTGCTCCATCGCTTCCGTGTAGCGGCTGTTGCCCCCGTCGACGATCGTGTCGCCGGCCTCGAGCAGCCCCGACAGCTCCTCGACGGTCGCGAGCGTCGGCGCGCCCGCAGGCACCATCACCCACACGGCGCGCGGCGCCTCGAGCTTCGCCACGAGGTCGGCGAGCGAGTCGGCGGCCGTTGCGCCTTCCGACGCCGCGGCGGCGACGGTGTCCGGATTGCGGTCGTAAGCCACGACCTGATGCCCGCGCTGGAGCAGGCGTTCCGTCATGTTGCCGCCCATGCGGCCGAGCCCGACCATGCCGAGCTGCATCTAGGCAACCTCCCCGATGTGGTCGATCGGGACCCGCAGCACCCGACGGTCGTGGTTCCTCAGGCTCTCGTAGTCGCCCTGGGCCTGCGCGGCGATCAGCGTCGCGAAGTCGTACTCGAAGCCCGGGATGTCGAGCTTCGCCGTGGGATGTGCGGGCACGAGCTGGACCGCCACCACGTTGTTCGCGCCGCCCTTGTGGAGCTGGCCGGTCGAGTGCAGGAACCGCGGTCCGAACCCCGCGGTCACGGCGACCCCGCCGAGCGTGTCGCGCACCTGGCGCCGGAGCGTGTCGAGGGCGTCGGTCTGGTCGTACGGGAGGAACGCCTGGATCGACACGTAGTCGCCCTCCTCGACTTGATCGGCCAGCCACGCGGTGACACCGGACGGCTCGACGTGGTCGACCTCGGGGAGCGGGAGGTTGTCGAGGACCCGCTTGGTGTTCTCCTTCGACTCGGTGACGTTCGGTTCGTCGAACGGGTCGATGCCGAGGACGTGACCGGCGATCGCCGTGGCGATCTGCCACCGGAAGAACTCCCCGGCGACGTCGTGTGCTTCACCGAGGTGCACGCTCTGGATGAAGCGGTCGTCTCCCTCCTCGACCTCCGTCGTCGGCACGGGCACGCAGCCCTTGCCCTGCTTGCCGGTCGACTCCGCGATGAGCTGCTCGACCCACAGGCCGAACGCCGCGCTGGCCGGTGCGGTGCGTATCGTGACCTTGTCTCGTCCCTCGACCGCGGCCCTGCCCATCGCGAGGCCCAGCTCGACGGCCTCCTCGCGATCGATGCGGCCCGCCCTGTCGCAGAGCTCTGCGACGTCGTAGCCGAGCAGCGCGGCGGGCACGAGGCCGAACAGCGAGAGGACCGAGTACCGCCCGCCGATGTTCGGGTCGTTCACGAACGCGCGCGAGAACCCTCGCTCCTCCGCGAGCTTCCCGAGCGCGGTGTCAGGGTCGGTGATCGCGGCGAAGCGCGAGCCGTCGCCGCCGGCGCGGTCCCACGCGTGCGCGAGGAGCGTCTGGACCTCGAGCGTGCCGCCCGACTTGGAGCTGACGAGCACGAAGGCGTCGTCGAGCTCCGTCGACGCGATCGTGCGAGGGTCGGTGGTGTCGAGGACCACGAGTCGATCGCTGCCCGCGAGGGCGCGCAGCACCTCGGGACCGAGGGACGAGCCGCCCATGCCGAGCAGGACGATCTTCGACGCGTCGATGGTGGCGGCCCAGGACTGCAGGTCGGCCGCCTGGTCTCGGTAGGTCGTCGGGCTGTCGAGCCAGCCGAGCCGCGTGGGGGAGACGTTGCCCTCCGGCCACAGCGACGCATCGCGGCGCTGCAGCCGGTCCCAGAGTTCGCTCACGACAGCGACGAGGCCTTGTCCTGGAGCGACTGGATGAGCTCGTCGAACGACTTGACGAATGCCGCCACGCCCTCGTCCTCGAGCCGCACCGCCACGTCGGCCAGGTTCACGCCGACCTCGCTGATGCGGTCGAGCGTCCGGCGCGCGTCGTCGAGCCCGACGTCGACGGTGCGGGCGACGGTCCCGTGGTCGAGGAACGCCTCGACGGTTGCGTCGGGCATCGTGTTGACGGTGTCGGGACCGATCAGGGTGTCGACGTAGAGCAGGTCGGGGTAGCTCGGGTTCTTCGTCGAGGTAGACGCCCACAGCGGGCGCTGCGCGCGCGCACGCTTCGCGGCGAGGGCCTTCCACCGGTCGCTCGCGATCGTGTCGAGGTGGAGCGCGTAGGCCAGCTTCGCCTGAGCGACCGCAGCCTTGCCGCGAAGCTCGAGGGCTTCAGGGGTCCCGATCTCCTCGAGGCGGCGGTCGACCTCGGTGTCGACCCGGCTGATGAAGAAGCTGGCGACGCTCGCGACCGACGACAGTTCGCCGCCGCCGGCGGCGAACTGCTCCAGACCCGCGAGGTACGCCTCGATCACCTCCGCGTAGCGCTCGACGCTGAAGATGAGCGTCACGTTGATGTTCCGGCCCTCGGCGATCATCTGGCGGATCGCCGGCAGCCCCTCGGCGGTGCCCGGGATCTTCACCATGAGGTTCGGCTCGGCGATCGTCTCGTGGAACCGGCGTGCATCGGCGGTCGACGTCTCGGTGTCGCGCGCGAGCGACGGCGAGAGCTCGAGGCTGACGAACCCGTCGGTCCCGCCGCTCTCGTCGTACACCGGCCGCAGCACCTGGAGCGCGTCGCGGATGTCGTCGAAGACGACGTCCCAGTACGCCTCTTCGACGTTCTTCTCTCGGATCAGGCGGCCGAACTGGTCGTCGTAGGCGTCGCTCCCGGCGATCGCCTTCTGGAAGATCGTCGGGTTGCTGGTGACGCCGCGGATCCCCTGATCGACGAGGCGCTGCAGGTCACCGTTGCGGAGCGCGGTGCGGGTCAGGTTGTCGATCCAGGGGCTCTGCCCCTCGGCTTCGAAGAGGTCGTGGAGGCGGGTCCGGGTCACGAGGCGGACCCTACCCGGCCTCCTTCGCGAGTTGACGGGCGGCGTCGGCGATCGCGGCGGCGTCGATCCCGGCCGCCGCGACGAGCTCGTCCGGGGTGCCGGAGCCCGGCAGGTCGCGCACCGCGAGCTTCCGGACACGAAGCGGAAGCCCGCTCTCGGCGAGCGCGCCCAACACCGTGTCGCCGAGGCCTCCCTCGGGCCAGTGGTCTTCCACCACGACGACGCGGCCGCCGGTGGCGCGAGCGGCGTCGAGCAGCGTCGCCGCATCGACCGGCTTCACCGAGTAGAGATCGATCACGCGCGCGCTGATGCCGTCGGACGACAGCGCGTCGGCGGCCTTGATCGCCTCGTGCAGCGTGATGCCCGCACCCACGATCGTGACGGCGTCGTCGTCGCCTCCGCCACGCACCACGCGCGACCCGCCGATCTCGAAGTCGTCGTCCGGGCCGTAGATGACGGGCGTGTTGCCACGGGTGGTGCGCAGGTAGGAGATGCCGGGCTGGTCGACGAGGAGCGAGAGCAGCTTCGCCGTCTGGTTGCCGTCACAGGGGTACAGAACCGTCGAGCCGTGGATGGCGCGGAACTCCGCGAGGTCTTCGAGCGCCATCTGCGAGGGCCCGTCCTCACCGATCGACACGCCTGCGTGCGAGCCGCAGAGCGAGAACGTCGCCTGGCTGATCTGTGCCATGCGAACGAAGTCGTAGGCCCGTGCCAGGAACGCGGCGAACGTCGCGACGAACGGCTTCCACCTCTGGACCTGCATCCCGATGGCCGTCGCCACCATCTGCTGCTCGGCGATGTACATCTGGAAGAAGCGCTCGGGCGCGACCTTGTCGACGGTCTCCGAGTACGTGGAGTTGCTCACCTCTCCATCGATCGCTACGAGGTCGCCGTGAGCGAGCGCCAGCGCAGCAAGCGCATCGCCGTACGCCTTGCGGGTGGCGACCTTGGAGCCGACCTCGTACGTCGGAAGATCGAGCTCGCCGCTGTCGAACGACCTGCGCTCACCCGGCTCCGGCTTGGCGACGTCGATCCGCACGTCGCGCCGGCCCCCGAGCTCCTCGATCGCCGACTCGGCGTCGTCGAGCGGCTTGCCGTGCTTGTCGGGCAGGTCTTCGACGGCTTTGACGCCCTTGCCCTTCTTGGTGCGGGCGACGATGCACGTGGGCTTGCCGGTCGTCGACCGGGCCTCGGCGAACGCGGCGTCGATGGCGTCGACGTCGTGGCCGTCGATCTCGACGACGTGCCAGCCGAAGGCCTCGGCACGGGCCCGGTAGGCGCCGAGGTCCCACCCGTGCATCGTCTCGCCGCGCTGGCCTAGCCGGTTGACGTCGATGATGGCGCAGAGGTTGTCGAGCCCGCGGACGCCCGCGGCTTCGAAGGCCTCCCACATGGAGCCCTCGGCCATCTCGCTGTCGCCGCACAGGACCCACGTGCGGTACGGGAGCTGCTCGAGGTACTTCCCGGCGATCGCGACGCCGACGGCGATCGGCAGGCCCTGGCCGAGCGAACCGGTAGCCACGTCGACCCACGGGATGCGCGGCGTGGGATGGCCCTCCATCCGGCTGCCGAGCTTGCGGAACGACAGCAACTCGTCGTCGTCGATCGCGCCGCACACCCGGTAGAGGGCGTAGAGCAGCGGCGACGCGTGCCCCTTCGAGAAGATCAGGTGGTCGTTGTTCGGGTGGTCGGGCTGGTCGAAGTCGTAGCGGAGATGGTTCGCCGCGAGGACGGCGACGAGGTCGGCCGCCGACATCGACGACGTCGGATGCCCGCTGCTGGCAGCGGCGGCTGCCCGCACGCTGTCGACCCGAAGCTGCTGACCCAGTTCTCGAAGCTCGTCCGTGCTGACCACGGTCCGACGCTACCCGGGGGCCGTGCGGTCGCTGATCAGGGCGATCGACGCGGTGAACCCGTGGAGGAAGTTCCGGCCGCCGACCGGCCCGAACTCGCCGGCCGCGAACATGCCGGCGACCGGCACCGCTCCGAGCTCGGCGCTCACGACCGACGCGTCGTGGTCTGCCACGCCGAACGTGTGCAGGCCGCGTCCGTTGCACGTGAACACGAGCGCGCTGTCGGCCCGTCGCCCCCGAAGCAGGGTGTGCAGGTCGTCCGTCGCGGACGCCGGATCGCGGAGGTGGAACTGCAGCGTCGTCCCGACCTCGATGTCGTCGGCGACGGCGAGCGCGCCGGTGATTCGGTCCCCGCCGACGATGTTGCGCACGAGGAAGTCGCCGCGACCGAACGTGGCCTTCCGCTCGTCGATGACCCGTCCCACGTGGAGCGCACCCCGGTTCACGAGCGCGATCTCCTCCTCCGACAGCGCGTCGCTCGCGAGGTGCGACAGGCGCTCGAGCGGTGGGCGGCCACCGAGCTCGCGGACGAGGTTGCCCTCCGCTGCGGTGACTGCCCACGGTTCGCCGATGGGGCGACAGCCCTGGCTCACGACGGTCTCGACGGCGACGTCCGGGCCGAGGAAAACGGCCACGGCGCCGTCGGTGACGAACTGCTCGTCGAGCACGAGCGTCGGGCGAGGCGACGACGCGAACCCCCCGATCACGGGCAGCCCCGGACGATCGTCGTCGACGAAGCCGAGGAATGCAGGAGCGGGGAACGAGTACGGATCTGCGAGCACGATGACGCCCGACGGCCCGAACCCGAGCTCGTCGTCCGTCAGCCACCCCGCCAGTGACGCCTCGCCTTCGCCCGATGGCGACGCGCGGAGGACTGTCCCGCGAGCAGGACCGGTGACCCCCGCCCACAGCGAGATCGCCGGCCGGTCCTCGACCTCGCGCTCGGTGCCGAGCACGGATCCCGTCACGCACCCTGCGAGGACCGCGGGATCGACGATGCGCCGCACCGCGGCGGCGATCTGGTTGAGCTGCGTCTCGTGGGAGGTCGTGACGAACAGCAGCGCCACATCCGGCGCCTCGCCCAACTGCTCGATCACCCTTCCGGCGACCTCGCCGACCGCGGTCGCGGCATCGGGGTGCTCCGACAGCGCCGACGCGAACGGCACGGCCTACGCGGGCGCGACGAGGGTGAGCGGCACGACGGTCTTCGGGCCGTCATCGAGCTGGCAGTGCGCCTCGATCGTGCCGTAGTCGTCGAAGGTCAGCTCGGCCCGGACGAGGCGGTACCCGAACTTGCCCGGCTCGACCTGGAACGGCATCACGCTCCGCGCCACCTGCTCGCCGGCTTCGTTGGTGAACACGACCTCGAGGGCCGAGAAGTCGCTCTCGCCGACGCGGCAGCGGACGAGCACGACGAGGTGGGGCGCGATGGTGACGGGCGGCGGGCTCGGAGCGGCCAGCGAGAAGTGGACGCCAGAGAGGTCGATGCGGGTGGTGCCCCCCTCGGCCTGACGGAACTCGATGTTCTCGACGAACGTCGCCGACAAGATCTCCATAGCGTGCCGGACGCTACCCGGCGCCTACCCCCACTCGTTCACGTGCGGCAGCGAATCCGGCGTCGAAGCGGAGCACGACGTCGGCCGTTCGAATCGTGGCGGTCGAGGGCTCGGCCACGAAGATCGTGCGCCCGCCCACGACGAGCCGGCGCTCGCCGGTGTCCGCGTCGGACACGATCGCGAGCGACCGGAGATGGGAGACGCGGTCGAAGTCGCGCAGGTCGACGCCGTCGATCCCGACCGTGCCTCGCACCGGCAGGCGCCGGCCCGTCAGCAGGTCGAAGATCCCGTCGGCCGCTCCCGCGTCGTGCGGCGCGTCGATGGCGACGACGGCGCCCGGGGTCGCGACGAACGACAGATCGCAGAGCGCCCACGTGCACCGGCGTCGGTCGTCGAGCCACACGCCGTCGAACTCGACGAACCCGAGCGGCCGGTCGATCGTGACGGCGAGCGGGGTCACTCGTCGTCCTCGGCTGCGTCGCGATCGTCGACACCCCGATCGTCGTCGTCGTCGAGGGGGTCGCCGCCCGCCCGGCGGATGAGCAGCTCCCGCACGGTCTCCATCTGCGAGGGGGTCAGGCGCGCGTCGTCCACCCACTCGGGATGCCGGGAGCGGAACGTCGCGAAGTCGGTGACGCTGAGCACGTCGCGGGGATCGTCATCCGCGTCGACCTCCACGACGAGACGACGGCGGACGTCGCCGCGGGGCCCGCG
>Ga0247719_1000046_pt1 | contig 82735 bp, 80 predicted proteins | sample 41E_DmetaG_FD_189046 | JGI IMG/M metagenome (GOLD analysis project Ga0247719, IMG submission 189046) | Soil microbial communities from hillslope of Landscape Evolution Observatory, University of Arizona, Oracle, AZ, United States - 4-1-E_D | ecosystem: Engineered > Artificial ecosystem >...
GCGATCGACTCGCGCAGCCGATCGGTGTGGGTGGGGGCGATGGCGACCATCGGCGGATGCTACCCCGCGCAGGCACGCAGCGGCCGCTTGCAACGCGGCTGAACGGCAGGAAGGGCGGGCGTTGGTCAAGTTGAGCCTTGGCGGGTGCTTTGCTCGCTACGACGGCCGCGCGTTCACCCAAAGCGGCCGCAACCTGTGGAGTTCTCAGATGGTCTTTGGCTACATCGATGCCGGCTCAGGCAGCATGGTCATCCAGGCTCTGATCGCTGCTGCCGCGGCGGTGCCGTTCTTCTTCCGCCGCCAGATCTCACGCGTCTTTGCCGCCGTGCGTCGCGACGACCAGCCGAAGGATCGCGCTCGCCGGTGACCTTGCGCGCGGGGGTCACGCCCGGCGCCGACCGCGACTCGGTCCCAACGCGCGATCCGGCCTCGTTCCGCGACCCAAGCGGCCTCGTCTACCGGCGCGACGGAACGCTCTACCGCCAGATCAACCAGACCTCGGCCGATGATTGGCAGCGGCTGCATTCGAGCGGCCTCTACGCCGAGCTTGTCGGGCGAGGCTGGCTGCTGGAGCACGAGGACGCGCCGCTCACCGAGCGCTTCGACGATCTGGCCTGGCGCGTTGTTCGGCCGGTCGAGGTCGGCTTCATCGGCTATCCCTACGAATGGACGTTCGGCCAGCTCAAGGACGCGGCGCTGCTGACGCTTGACATCCAGTCAGCCGCGCTGCGCGTGGGCATGCAGCTCAAGGATGCATCCGCCTATAACGTCCAGTTCCATGCCGGCCGGCCGGTGCTGATCGACGGGCTGTCGCTGGCGCGCGCGCCGGACGATGCCCCGTGGGTGGCCTATCGCCAGTTCTGCCAGCACTTCCTCGCGCCGCTGACGCTGATGGCCCAGCGCGACGTGCGCCTCGGGGTGATGCTGCGCGACTTCATCGACGGCATCCCGCTCGACCTCGCGGCCGGCCTGTTGCCGGCCTCGTCGCGGCTGCGCTTCGGCCTGGCCAGCCACCTGCACCTCCATGCACGGGCACAGCGGACACACGCCGGCAACGGCGCGTCGAGTGGGCAGCCGCCGAAGCTGAGTCGGGGCCGCCTCGAGGCGCTCCTGGACAGCCTGCGCGGGGCAGTCGATGGGCTGCGTTGGCAGCCGGCGGGCACCGAGTGGGCCGAGTACGGCGAGACGACCAGCTACAGCCCGGCGGCGGCGGCCGACAAGGTGCGGCTCGTGCGCGAGCTGCTAGGCCGGACGGACGGACGGTGGGTCTGGGACCTTGGCGCGAACACCGGCTACTTCAGCCGGCTGGCCTCGGACCTGGGCCGGCAGGTCCTCGCGCTCGACGGCGACGCCGCGGCCGCGGAGCGGCACTACCGTTACCTGCGCGAGATCGGCTCGAGCTCGGTCCTGCCGCTGGTCATGGACCTGGCAAATCCTTCACCGGCACTCGGCTGGGCCGGCACCGAGCGGCGCTCGCTCTTTGAGCGGGCCAACGCCGACGTGCTGATGGCCCTGGCGCTGGTCCACCACCTGGCCATTGGCAACAACGTGCCGCTGCCCATGCTGAGCAGCTTCTTCGCCCGCCTGGGCAGCCAGCTGATCGTGGAGTTCGTGCCCAAGTCAGACCCGCGCGTGACCGCGATGCTGGCCAGCCGCCAGGACGTCTTCACCGACTACTCGCTCGAGGGCTTTCGCGCCGCTTTCGCCGCCGACTGGGAGGCAGTCGAGGAGCAGCCGGTCACCGATTCAGAGCGGGTGCTTTTCCTCTTCCGCCGTCGCTAGAGTCCCAGCAGCAGGGCAGCAATCTGGGCGTAACCGGAGTGCCTTGGGCGAGACCTCAACGCATCCTCGAGACTGATCCGGGCGCGCCTGGGGCCGCGCCGAGGTACGCCAGGGCCGACTTGTCAGCTTGACGCGGAATCCTGCTCGGAACGCCCGCGGGCCTCTACGGCCGGACGAGGTCGCCGTACGCGTCCGGCCGGCGGTCGCGGTAGAACTGCCAGGTCTGGCGCACCTCCTGGATCTTGTCGAGGTCCATCTCGCGGATGATCAGCTCCTCCTTGTACGCGTCGCCCAGGTCGCCGATGAACTGGCCTCGCGGATCGACGAAGTACGACTGGCCGTAGAAGTCATCGTCGCCGATGTCCTTCTCGATGCCGACGCGGTTGATCGTGCCCACGAAGTAGCCATTGGCCACGGCATGCGAGACCTGCTCGATGCGCCACAGGTACTCGCTCAAGCCGCGCGAGGTGGCGGACGGGATGAAGACCATCTCAGCGCCGTTGAGGCCCAGCGCCCGAGCACCTTCCGGGAAGTGGCGGTCGTAGCAGATGTACACGCCTACCTTGCCGACGGCCGTCTCGAAGACCGGGTAGCCCATGTTGCCAGGGCGGAAGTAGAACTTCTCCCAGAAGCCCTTGACGTGTGGGATGTGGGTCTTGCGGTACTTGCCCAGGTACTTGCCGTCGGCGTCGATTACCGCGGCGGTGTTGTAGTAGATGCCGCTGGCCCGCTCGTCCTCCTCGTACATCGGCACGACGAGCACCATCCCCGTCTCCTTGGCCAGCGCCTCCATGCGCTTGGTGGTCGGGCCGTCGGGGATCAGCTCGGTGTAGGAGTAGTACTGCGGATCCTGCACCTGGCAGAAGTACGGCCCGTAGAACAGCTCCTGGAAGAGCATCACCTGCGCGCCCTGCTTCGACGCCTCGTGGGCGTAGCGCTCGTGCTTCTGGATCATCGATTCCTTGTCGCCGGTCCACTCAGCCTGGAGCAGCGCGCCGCGGACGATTCGGGGCATTCCTCGCAACCTCGATGTGTGACAGTCTGGGTCTCCAGAGCGTACACCGCACCCGTCCCATTGAGGAGCGCCCGATGACCGACGACCGCTGGGGCGACGCCACGGCCGACCTGCTGCGCGAGACCGCCGACTACGCGACCGACTTCCTGCGTGGACTGCCCGATCGGCCGGTCCGCGCTGCAGCGAAGCACGACGAGCTCCGCGAGGTGCTCGGCGGGCCGCTGCCCAAGTCGGGCGACCGCGCGTCGGAGGTGGTGGAGCGGCTGCGCCGGTCGGATCGGGGCGTGGTCGGGATCGCCGGGCCGCGCTACTTCGGCTTCGTCATCGGTGGCTCGCTGCCCGCCGCGCTGGCGGCCGACTGGCTGACCTCGGCCTGGGATCAGAACGCCGGGGCGTACGCAGCCGGGCCCTCGGCATCGGTCGCGGAGGAGGTCGCGGGCGAGTGGCTGATCGACCTGCTCGGGCTGCCCGCTGGCTCCGGCTTCGGCCTGACGACCGGCTGCCAGATGGCCCACGTCACCTGCCTTGCGGCGGCTCGTCACGCGGTGCTGGCGCGGGCCGGCTGGGACGTCGAGAGCAAGGGCCTGACCGGGTCGCCGCCCATCCGGATCATCGCCAGCGACGAGGCGCACGCGACCGTGCCGGCCGCGCTCCAGTACCTCGGGCTGGGCCACGATACGGCGACCCGCGTGCCCGCCGACGGCCAGGGCCGGCTCCGCTTGGATGGCCTGGCGCAGGTGCTCGCCGAGGAGGGCCATGGCGCTCGACCAACGATCCTCATCCTCCAAGCCGGCAACGTGAACACCGGCTCGTTTGACCCGCTGGCCGAGGCAATCGAGCTCGTCCGTCGGAGTGCCACGAACTCGTGGGTCCACGTCGACGGCGCGTTCGGGCTGTGGGCCGCGGCCAGCACCAGTCGACGGCACCTCGTCGCGGGCCACGCCGGCGCGGACTCGTGGGCGACCGACGGCCACAAGTGGCTCAACGTGCCCTACGACTGCGGCTACGCGTTCGTCGCGGATGCCGCGACCCACCAGGCGGCGCTGTCCCCGCCGCATGCCGCGTACATCGAGTACGGCACGGCCGAGCGTGACGAGTTCCTGTGGGTGATGGAGTACTCGCGCCGGGCGCGCGGCTTCGCCACCTGGGCAGCGCTGCGCTCGCTGGGCCGGCAGGGCGTGGAGGAGCTGGTCGACAGGTGCTGCGACCACGCCGCGCTGTTCTCCGAGCTGCTGTCCGCGCAGTCGGGCGTCGAGGTGCTCAACGAGGTGGTGCTCAACCAGGTGCTCGTCCGCTTCGGTGACGACGATGCGCTGACGCGCGATGTAGTCAAGCGGGTGCAGCAGGACGGGACCTGCTGGCTCGGTGGCAGCACCTGGCGTGGCGGGGCGGTGCTGCGCATCTCCGTCTCGAGCTGGGCCACCACGCGGCGCGACGTCGAGCTCTCAGCCGAGGCAATCCTGCGCTGCCATCGCGAGGCGACACAAATGGCGGTGCCAACCGGCACCAACAGCCCCTGACTGCACCAATCCACACTTGCCTGCCGCGCTAGGATGCGCCGATGAGGAAGATCGCATTCATGGCCCTGCTGGCAAGCATGGCGCTGATGTTCAGCCTGCCGGCGCAGGCGTCGGACAGCGTCCGGCTGAAGGTCGCGATGAGCGGTCGTCAGGTCGTGGGCGGTGGCGACCCTGACGGCGCGGGCGGCGGCCGGCTGGTCATCTACCAGAGCCAGGGTCGGGTCTGCTACACGTTCACCGTCAAGCGCGTCTACTACGCCTGGTCGGTCCAGCTGCACCGCGCCACGCGGGGCAACGACGGGCCGGTCGTGCTCGAGCTCAAGTGGCCCGGCTGGGACGAGCGCTGGTCAGCCTGTGAGTCGGGCGTGAGCAGCTCGCTGCTGCAGGAGCTAGGCCAGAACCCGGGCGGCTTCTACGTTGACGTGCACACCTGCGAGCACTGGTTCGGGGCGGTTCGCGGGCAGCTTGCCTTCGTTCGCTGAGCCGTCGCCACCGTTCGGTAGCTGAAGGGGCTGGCCGGGGCTGAGCGGCTCGTACGGCTGGTAGGGCCCCACGGACGCTGGCACGAAGTCCTGTGAGGCTGCCCATTCGAGCCAGGCCTCCCAGCCGTCAACCATCTCCGAGCTGCTCGACGAGGGCAGCATCAGCATGAACGGGTTCGGCGCTGCCGCAGGCTGATCGATCAGCGCCGGCGCGGGCGGCCCAATCTCGACCTCGGCCGGTGCCGTCTCCGGCTCGGGCAGGGCCTGGGGCAGCATGATCGGCACGATGCCCTCAGGCAGGGCCCCGAGCGCCTGCTCGGTCGTCAGCTCCGGCGTGGGCGTGGGCGTGGGCCGAGGTGTTGGCCGCGGCCGGGGTCGAGGAGTGGCCGCTGGCGCCGGCCTGGGCGTGGCCTTTGGCTTGGGCGTGGCCTTGGGCTTGGGCTTTGGCTTGGCCTTGGGCTTGGCGTCGTTGCCCGGCTTGGAGGCGGTGGTCACGCCGCGGCTGCTGTGGATGGTCAGGTTGCGGCCGTAATAGATCGCCTGGATCTCTTCACGCGAGTGGCCCTTCTTGGCACAGTCGATGACGCTCCGCGCGAACAGCCGCCAGCCGTCAGCATCACGGCCGCAGGCGACGTTGCTGCCGCGGCGATAGCCGGTCTGGAAGAACTGGCCGCCCTTGCGGACCGAGATGTCCCACGTTGCCCGTACGGCCTTCTTGATCCGGCTGCCGGGCTTGCGCAGCTCAGGCTTGTAGAGCTGGTCGCGCGTGCCGTCGGTCACGTCGTAGCACTCGCCGCTCTTGGTCCGGTAGCCGCCGCGATGGCGCCCCGCCAGCGCCTTTGACCAGCCGTACTGCTTGACCGCCACGGCGGCAGTCTCGAGGGCGGCCATGGGCAGCCTGTCGGGCCACTCTGAAGCCATCACGACCTCGACATAGCGACGGAAGTCGATGGTCTCGACCTTGCCCTTGCCGTTGCGGAAGACACGGATGCTCTTGGGCGGCACCTGCTGGCTGTCCCAGCCCGTGCATGAGCTGCCGGCGGCGACGACAGTCTCAGTCGCGACCTGCGTGGCAATAGCGGCCGGGAAGAGGAGGGCGGCTGCGACGATCGCACCAACGATGGGCCGGGCAAGCCGCCGCGCGCGGTTGCCGCGCGGGGTAGCACCGGACTCTGGACGGGGGGTGGACGGGTACGGGATCAGGTTACTGCTCCTTCTGGGCCACGCCGAGACAAGTGGGCACATTCCCGGGCGGGGCACGGTCGGGCCGCATGGGCGGGAGCAATGAGTGCGATGTCACGGCATGCACCTGTCGCGCGCCTGTGGGCGCGACATCGTCAAAGGGGTCGGACCGGCCCGCGATCTCTGGGGAGATCAGCCACGGCTCTGGCCGTCGTCCGGGGCTCCTGCCGCGTCTGCGGCTCTTTGGTTGCACCTCGTGCTGGCGCAAGTGCGCAATGCCAAGTATGGCACCCCGAGTACGTTCGCGAACTTGCTCGGCCGTACCAATGTACTGGGCGCGACCTTGCAGAAAGGCGATATTTGGTGCCTGGACGCACCAGCAAGCCCAGCTATGGTGTGATGTATGGCGTTCGGCGCGGCCCGACCGTGGGCTAGGGCAGCACCAGCCCGGCGTCGAAGTGCAGCCGCTGGCGGCCCTTCAGTGCCACCAGCTCGACGCTGACGGTGTGCTTTCCTGGCGCGTCCCAGTGGCGGGCGAAGAGCTGCTGACGCCAGCGGTTGCGAGGGGCGAAGAGGTCGATCTCGGCCTCGAGCACATCGTCGACAAAGACACGCGCAAGACCGAACCGGGGGCCCTGGGTGCCGACCAGAGCGAACGCGCTGCCGGTGAAAGTGTGGGTCACCCGGCTGCCGACGCGCGTCGTCGTGCCGACCGAGCCGCCCGACGCGTTCCTGGTCGACGACCGCGTCCAGCCGGAGCTCCAGCTGAGCGCTCCGCTGGAGCTGCTGTTCTGGACGAGCAGCGGCTTGAACCTGGCCGTGCTGTACCAGCCCCCTAGGTTGCCTGCCTCGTCGCGCAGCCGCACGCGGAATCCGTGCTGGACGCCGGTCTTCAAGTAGAGGTCGACGCTCGGCCGGGTGGCATCGGCCAGCGCAACGTCCTTCCACGCGCCGCGGACCAGCCGCTGTAGCTGGTACGTCGTGCCCTCAGGCCGCTTGGCTTCGCGATCCCAGCTGACACGGGCGTTGGCGCTCCCGAGAGTCACGCCTGCGAGCAGCTCGACGACCGGGTCGCCGATTGCCACATCGACGGGTGCGACCTGCCCGCTGGCAGTCGCCGACCAGTGGAAGCTCAGGTTCGGCGCGTAGTAGATCTGCTGGATCTCCTCCCGCGTCAGGCCGTCGTTGGCGCAGTCGATGACGCTCTTGGCGAACAGCCGGTAGCCCGTCGCGTCGCTGCCGCACTCGACCGCTGAGCCGGCCCGATAGCCGGTCAGGAAGAACTTGTTCGACTTGCGCACGGACAGGCCCCACGTGGCGTCGACGGCGGTCCAGATGCGCGCGGCGACGGTCACGTCCGATCGATAGATCTGGTCGATCGTGCCGTCCTTGACGTCGAAGCACTCGCCGGCCGGGTTGACGTATGACTTGCGCCAGTTGCCGGCGAGCGCGTAATACCAAGCGTACTGCTTGACCGCCACGGCCGCCGTCTCGAGCGCGGCCGGCTGCTTGAGGTTCCACTCCTTGGCCATCACGCGCCCGACATACGTCCGGAAGTCGACGGTCTCGACCGCCCCGCTCCCGTTGTTGCGGCCGACCCGAACCGTCGCCGGGGGGTCGATCGTGCTGCGGTGACCGGTGCAGCTCGGGCCGGTGCTGCCGAGGGCGGCAGATGGCTCACGCAGCGCCAGGGCCGGCAGGGCCAGCGCGGTCGCGAGCAGCGCAGAGACGAGGAGTCGGAACAAAGTTCCTCCTTGTTCCGCCAGCGCCCGACGATGGAGATCACGGCACCAGTCGGCGGGACCGAGCGAGGAGCGCGACGGTCCGGCGGATCAGTTGTCCCACCCCACGGCTGGGCGGCGGGCGTGCACCTCGGCGGCACGCCTGAGAGCAGCCGGCAGGCCCGGGCATCCACGGCGGACGCCTGGCTATTGACGAGTTCCCCCGCGCAGCACCCTGCCGAACACGACTTCGGCGGCGCCGCGACTACCTGCTGCCGCTGGGGCGGAGCTGTTCGGTTGGAACCTCACTTGGTTCGCGCCTGGGGGCGCGGCCCGAGTATGCCACGCGGGTGCCACCCGGTGCGCGTCATCAACGCAGTGCGCCAGCTGGCGGGCCGGCGCGAGCTAGTCCGCCGGTGGGCGCTCCGCGGGCGCAGCCTGGCGCTCTGCCGGCGCGGGAGGGCGCTCGGCCGGCACGGGCTCGAGGTCGATCGTGCGCACCTGGCGGGTGTTGTTGGCAGCAGTCCGGACCAGCGCCGAGGGGATCGCGCCGGCGCTAAGGCGCTCGATGACCGCGATCTCGCCGGCGTACAGCCCCGTGCCGCCGATGCGCACCCGGTCGCCGACTGAAAGCCCGGCGCGGCCAGCGCCGGCTTGCATGTTGATCGTGGCCAGGTTGGGACGTTCGACCGGTGCGCCGTCAGGTCCGGCCGGCGGGCCGCGGCGAGCCTGCGGGCGGCCGCGCGAGTAGTCCACCTTGCGCTTGGTCATCGGTCAGCCGCCATCAGTAGGACCGTCGCGAACGTGTCGCTTCCTTCTTGGGCTTGGGCTCGCGTCCGGGCCGCGGCGGGTTCGGCTGGGTGCCCGGTGCCATGTCAGGCGGCGGCGGCAGCGGGCCTCGTGCACGGGCGGCTGCCACGGCGGCGGCGAACTCGGCCGCCTTCTCGCGCGGGACGCTGCCCTCCCAGGCTGCCTGGATGCGGGCGACTGCCTCTGACTCTGACTTGCGACGTTCGCGCTCTGCCCGTGAGTGCTTCACCAAGTTGAGGTCCTCGCATGCTGGTTTGGGGTCGCTCGGACGACCTAGGCTGACAGTATGGGCGCTCGCGCGCCTTCGGTCACGAGCGCAGCGAGTACGCGCGCGCTACCCTCGAGGCGGCGAGACCGCTCCGTCAGCCAGTCGAGGTGAGGCACCGCGATGACGCCGCAGATGCAGCCGACCCCTGGAACCGACCCGGTTCTCCGGCGCCTGGCCGAGGAGATCGCCGACTACGAGGCGAGCATCGACGAACTGCCGGTGACGCGCTCAGTGGACCCGGCCGAGATCCGCGCGCGCCTGGCCGCGTACGACTTCGCCGCCCCCATACCGCTGGACCAGCTGATCGATGAGGTCGCCGACCTGCTGCGCCAGTGGTCGCTGCACGTCAACCACCCGCGCTACTTCGGGCTGTTCAACCCGACCGTACGGCGCGCCGGCGTGGTGGCGGATGCCCTCGCCGCGCTGTACAACCCGCAGCTGGCCGCTTGGCCCCACGCGCCCATCGCCAACGAGATCGAGCGGCACGTGCTCGGCTCGCTGATGAGCGCATTCGGTTTGGATCCGGCCAGCGGCTTCGCCAACTTCACGACCGGTGGCCAGGAGGCCAACCAGACCGCCGTCACTGCCGCCCTGACCCGCGCCTTCCCCTCCTTTGGCGAGCAGGGGGCGCGCTCGCTCGAGGGCCAGCCGGCGCTATACGTCTCGGCCGAGGCGCACCACTCGTTCGTGAAGATCGCGCACCAGTCCGGCATCGGCCGCGACGCGGTGCGGCACGTTCCGGTCGACGCGCGGCTGCGCATGGACGTCGACGCGCTGGCGCGCCAGGTCGAGGCCGACCGTGCCCGCGGCGACATCCCGTTCCTGGTCGTGGCCACGGCCGGCACCACGGCGGCCGGGGCGATCGACCCACTGCCCGAGCTCGCCGAGGTGGCCCGCCGCGAGAAGATGTGGCTCCATACCGACGCCGCCTGGGGCGGCGCGGCGATCCTGTCACCGGCGCTGCGCCACCACCTGGCCGGCATCGAGCTGGCCGATTCGATCACCTGCGACGCGCACAAGTGGCTGTCCGTGCCGGTTGGGGCGGGCATGTTCTTCACCCGCCATCGTGAGCCCATCCTGGAGGCCTTCCGCGTCGAGGCCTCCTCGTACGTGCCACCGGCCGTGCCCGACACGTTCGATCCGTACGTCAGCACCATCCAGTGGTCGCGCCGCTTCATGGGCCTGAAGCTGTTCATGACCGTCGCCGAGCTGGGCTGGCAGGGGCTGGCCGGGCTGATCGAGCAGCAGGCCGCCATGGCGGAGCTGCTCCGCACGCGGGTCACGGAGCGTGGCTGGCGGTTGGTCAACGACTCGCCGCTGGCGATCGCCTGCTTCACCCATCCGAGCATCGAGAGCGGGACGCCGTCGGCAGCGGAGGTGGTCGACCGGGTCGTCGGCAGTGGCAGGGCGTGGATCTCGCAGGTTCGCCTGAGCGGCTCGGGCGTGGCCCTGCGCGCGTGCATCACGTCCCACCGCACGCAGCCGGCCGACATCGAGGTCCTGGTGGACGAGCTCGAGCGGGCGCTCAGGGGATCCGCATGAGGCAACCTCGGCGCACTGGCACGCGCCGGGATCGGTGGCTGCTGCGCGTGCCGCCCGAGCACGCGTTCGAGCTGGCGGCCGACCCGAGCCGCTTCCCCGAGTTCAACCCTACCGTGCGCGTGCCCGCCAACAGTGGCCGCGTGGAGGTGCTGGGCAACGTCTACTACCAGCTCTTCGGCATCGGTCCGCTGCGCCTCACGATGCGCTGGGAGACGGTCGCCGTCGACCCGCCCAACCTGGCCGACCGACCCCGCCCCAGCCTGCCCTGGACCACCGTCGAGGTGGGCACCATGCCGCTGCTGGGCACCTGGCGCTCGACGAGCCGCTACGACGCGGTGACAGCCGGAACGCTGGTGACGCACGACCTCGAGTACGAGCTGCCGGCCGGCCGCCTCGGGCCGGTGGTCGACCTCATGCTGCGGCCGGCGCTGGGGATCAGCTTCGAGTTCCTCGCCCGTCGCCTCAAGCGCTGGATCGAGTCGGCCAGACCGGCTGACAGCACAGCCGATCGCGGAGAGTGAGGCTGTTGACCGCGGGCGCAAGCTGCTTCTCAGGGCTCGCGCTTGGCCGCTGGATGGCAACCAGACAATGAGTCCAGGAGGTGTGCTATGGCGAAGGACCTGACTGTCTACCTCGAGGACCGACCGGGCACGCTGGCGGAGGTCGGCGAGGCACTCGGCGGCGCGGGCATCAACATCGATGGCGCGTGCGGCTTCCCGAGCGATGGCCGTGGGGTAATGCACGTCCTGGTTGCCGACGCGTCGGCTGCCCGCGAGGCGCTGCAATCGGCTGGGCTGGAGTGCGGCGATGAGCGCGAGGTCGAGGTGGTGATGGTGGTCGACCAGCCGGGCGAGCTGGGACGCCACCTGCGCCGGATAGCCGACGCCAGGGTCAACGTCAACCTGCTCTACCTGACGACCGGTGGGCAGCTGGTGCTGGGCTCGGACGATCCGAAGGCGCTGCACGACGCGATCAGCGGCTAGGGAGCTTGGGTGGGCCATTAGGGTTGGGCCCTGGTGGGCTGGCACCGCGTCCTAGAAGGGACTGAGCGCGGGCGCCCGCTCCGCAAAACTCGGACGCTCAGCGGCGGTCGATCTCCTCGATCGTCACCGTCCACGTCCCGCCGCCAATGCCCGGCGCGAACTCACGCTTGATGCCTGTCGCCCGCATGCCCGGCTGGTAACCGGTCGGGAAGCCGATCTCGGTGTTGATGATGCGCTGGTCGTTGAACGGCGCATAGAACTGCGAGGGGATGGCCTCCCTCGGCTTGACCTCGGGGTCCTCGTATGGCTCCGATCCCCAGCGGAAGGGCAGGTCGTAGTCGCAGCGGATGTCGTTCAGCTCGGGTGGGGCGGCGGGGAAGAAGCGAAGCACGATCCCGGTCGGACCGGGGTCGTCGCCATGGCCGCCATAGTCGGTCAGCTCTGCGGTCACGATCAGATCCTGCTCGGCTGAGATGCTCCACGTGCAGTCCTGGTCGAAGGCGCGCTCGTAGTACTCGGCGCGGGTCGTGCCGCGCATCGTGCCGCGCCAGGTGCCGTCCTCGCGCAGGGCCAGGAAACCCTTGAACGTGTCTTTACCGACCCGCTTTACCTCGCCGATGCTCATCTCGGCGCCGCGCACCTTGGGGAACTCAATGGTGATGTCGTATTCGTCGACCATCTCGATCTGCAGTCCCTGCAGGCCGTGCCACTCGATCTCGAGCACTGCACCGACCTGCTCACCCGCCCTTGCGCTGGCGGTTCCGCCGCCTCGCTGCAGGTAGCCGAGAAGCTCTGTCGGCAGGGACCACGTCCGCCGGGCGATCTCGTGCAGCGGCGCGGTCGCGTTGAGCACCAGCGCGTCCTCCGCAATGAGGCCCTGCTCGTCGGCCTCCTCGCGCTTCGGCACGAAAGTGACGCCGGTTCGGCCGCCCACCGTCCGCGTCCCGGCAGCCAGCGGATCGCCGCTACCCCAGGCGTCGCGCAGCGTGCCGTGATCGGTGAGCGTCTGCGCCGGCGTCGGCTGCCACGAGACCGTCAGGTTGTCCGGGTCGGGCGCGGGCTGCAGGAAGAAGTCGTCGCCGAAGGGCGTCAGTCGGATGTCGGCCCCCGGGGTGAACCAGACCTCGTAGCTGACCGGATCACCCTCGCGTCGGTGGCCCTCGTGGGCACGCTGGCTGGTCGGGATGATCGTGAAGGGGACTGCCCGGGCGAGCGTCTCCAGCCGCTGGGCCGCTTCGAACCAGTCGACGCCAAGTTCCGCTCCAGTGAGCGGCTTGCGGATGGCCGACGATGCCCCGCCCCACTTCTCCTCGTGGTTGCTGGCGATGAACGCCGGACCGGCATGGGGCAGCGCGCGCACTCCCCCGACCGAGTCGTCCGGGCCGGCGACGAAACCATCGAGCAGCAGCAGCCAGGCGTGCAGTCGGGTCAGGTACGTCTCCGACGGCGCGCCCTCGACCAGGTCGAGCCCCTGCGCCAGCGCCATCTTGACGAAGAAGGATTCGTTCTCCCAGTCGTAAAGGTACGTCTCGACGTACGCGTCGAGCAGCTCGTTGGCGCTCATCGTCAGGCCCAGCTCACGCAGGGCGGCGTGCCAGTCGGTGAAGCGGATGAAGTTGGTGCGCGACTCGGCGGCGGCCATCGCAACGAGCGAGTGGACCTCGTCCTCGTACAGCCACGGGTCGCCCGGCGCACGCTCATCGCCGGCGCGGATGGCCGTGCCGTCGGTGCGATAGATGCCGATGCCCAGGCCCCTGAGCATGGACACCACACCCTGCACCCGACGCTGCGGGCTGGCGATGGCCTCGCCGACGGCGGTCGGGTCGTCCAGCTCCGGCTCGGGCAGCGGCGGGCGGGCGATCGGAGGCGGGCTGGCGTTGGGGTCGGGCGTGCCGGCCGGTGGCCGATCGATCGGCTGGGTTGGCGCGGCGTCGGTTGGTGCCGCACCCGCACCGGTCGGCGTCGCGGCGGGCGAGGTCGGCGGGCCGGTCTCTCCGGCGGCCGGAGTGGTGGGCGCGGGCGGCGCCTCAGCCTGGCACGCAGCCACCAGCAGCACGACAAGCAGGCTGATCGCGGTGCGGCGCATGGCGGGCCCCCCTCGGCTCTCTGGGCCTTGGCGGTGAGAGTCTAGCCGCCGCCTTTCGTGCTGGGCAAGTGGGCCGCGCTGCCGATGTCGTTCCCGGTCAGCGGGCATATTGCTCGTCGCGCGGCGCACCGGGCTCGGCCTCGACCAAGTCATTTGCCAGCGGGCGTGCCTGTCCAAGGCGCCGTTCGTGAGCCGCAGGGAGGCGCGGTCGTTCGTCCGCTCGGCAGCGCCTCCTCCAGCGCGCCGGGCAGCACCTCGTCCCACCACTCCTGCGGCACCAGCCTCTGGCCGTTCACGAGCCGTCAGCGGTACTTGACAGGCGCGCGAATATTCGTCTAGCCAGCGCGAGGAGAGCATGAGCGAGGGATCCGCGACTGCCGTGGCGGGGGTGCAGTCGACGGCTGGCCGAGTCCGAGGGCTTTTGCTCGGCAGCCTGCCTGACGAGCTGCTGCACGGCGGCCTGCTGCTCTCCGTGCTGTTCCTGCTGCTGGCCGTACCCCATTTCATCCGCGGCGGGGCGGAGGAGCTGGTCGCCAATCTCGTCCACCACGCGCACGCGTTCACCGTGCTGATGGCCGTGTCGATCCTCGGCAGGACTTTGCCGCTGCGGACGATTGCGGCGTTCTTCTTCGTCGGCCTCTTCCCGGCCGTATTCCTTGCGCTGCTCGTCAGCGGTGCGGTTGCCGGCGTCGTCCGGGACGACCGGATGCTGGATTCACTGCTCGTGCCGCTGGTCGAGGAAGGCGTCAAGGCTGTGCCGCTGATCGCGTTCTTCTGGCTCTCGGTCCGGCGCGGCTGGCAGCCGTCGATCACCGATGGCGTGGTGCTCGGCTTCGCCATCGGCGCGGGCATGGCGATCCACGAGGACGGGCTCTACCAGAGGGTGTACGCGGAGGGCTCGGGGGAATCACTCCTGCACCTCATCTTCCCGACGCTGGGCAGCCAGTCAACCCTCAGCCGGGTCGAGGTCAACGGCTTCTACCACTCCGGCTGGGGCTCGCTGATCGGCCTCGGGATCGGGGCCTGGTTCTCGCTGCGGTGGCGCTATCGGTGGGCGTTCCTGCTCGGCCTGGGCGCATTCCTGCTGGCCGCCTTCGACCACGCCATCGGCAACTTCATCATCACGAGCCTGGGGCCGCGCAACCTTGGCGCGTTGTGGACGCTGGACCTCGAAGGCATGCTGCCGGTGCTGGTCGTGCTCATCGGCGTCGCGGCCGCGGCGGTAGGCGAGGTCCTGCTGCTGAGGCGCATGGCGCGCGAGGACCAGCTGTTGCCGGGACAGTCGTTGCAGGCGGCGCTCAGCGGGCTGGGGCCCACGCTCGACGGGCTGCTGCGCTTGCAGGCGGCGCGCAACTACAGCCGCGCGCGGCGCGCACTGCACTACCTGGTCTGGGCCGGTCGCGGGACGCCCGATCCGGTCGCGCTCGATCGCCAGATGGGGCGGGTAGCGGCGCCGGCGGGCAGGCTAGGCATGACTCTCCTGCGCTGGCGGCCGGACCGATGATCCGCTCGGTGGTCTTCGTGGGCGGGCTCGCGCTGTCGGCTCTGGGCGCCGCGATGATCCTTGCCACGATGTTCGGGGTGGGGCCGGCTGGAACGGGAGACGCGACGTGCCTGTGGTGCGTAGCGGACGAGGCACTGGATAACCTGCTCAATGGGCTCGGCACCCTCGCCGCCGGTGCCCTGGCTGTCGGCGGTGCGGTGGGCGGTCCCATGCGCGACGCCGCGCAGTCGGCCTATGACGGGGTGAGCGCAATGGGTCGCGGTGCTGTCGCGGCTGGAGGCGCGATGGGGCGTGGAGCCGGTGCGGTGGCCGACACGCTGACCACCCCGGCGAACACGGCGATGAGCGTCGCACGGGATGCCGCGCGTGACGCGTACAACGCTGCCGCGGACACGGCGCGAGATGCGATGACCCCGGACTACGTCCCCGGCACATCGCCCGTCCCGCAGCCGGGCGACACGTACAACTTCCCCGGCCTGGGCAAGGCGACCGTCAACTCGGTGGACCACCACTCGAGCAGCTCGCCCATGTTCCCCGGCACCACGACGAAGGTCCACACCGACCGCGGCACGATCACCCATCACGAGTCTCCGTACGGCGGTTACACCAACTCAAGCAGGCGGAATTGAGGCGGTAACGGCGCCCAGGAGTCGCAGACGCCTTAGTCGAGTGTCTCCTCGTCAAAGTCCGACCGGGAACTGATCGTGCCTCTAGGCTGGGCAGGTGGGCGACGACCGAGCCGCGCGGCTGCTGGATGACCTGAACGAGGCCCAGCGGGGGGCTGTCCAGGCACCTTCCGGCCCGCTGGTCATACTCGCCGGCGCCGGCACCGGCAAGACTCGCGTCATCAGCCGCCGTGCGGCGTACGCGATCGAGACCGGCGTCGTCCCGGCATCACGCGTCCTGCTCGTCACGTTCACCGATAAGGCGGCCAATGAGATGGTCGAGCGCATGGCCACCCTCGGCCAGCGGGGCGTGATGGCCCGCACGTTCCACAGCCACGCGGTCCGCCAGCTGCGCCACTTCTGGCCCAGCCGCCACGGCGGTGACGAGCCGCCGCAGGTGCTCGAGTCGAAGCTGCCGCTGATCGTGCCGCTCGTTCAGCGCCTGCCCGGCGGCTACCGCTTCACGCCGGCCAGGGATCTTGCCGACACGATCGAGTGGGCCAAGGTGCGGCGCATCCCGCCGGCACGCTGGGTGACCGAGGGCGCCGATCGGGCGCCCATCCCGGCCGACCTCTTCGGTCGTCTCTACGCCAGCTACGAACGCGCCAAGGACCGAGCCCGGCGGGTCGACTTCGAGGACATGCTCGCGCTGACCGTCGAGCTGCTCGAGTCGGACGCTGACGCCGCTCGCCTCGTCCAGTCGCAGAAGACCTGGATCAGCGTCGACGAGTACCAGGACACCAACCCGCTGCAGGAGCGGCTGCTCGAGCTGTGGACCGGCGAGTCGCCCGACCTCGCCGTCGTGGGTGATCCCGACCAGACGATCTACACCTTCACCGGCGCCACGCCCGACTACCTGCTGCGCTTCGCCGACCGACACCCGGGCACCCGGACGATCGCCCTGACCGAGAACTACCGATCGACCCCGCAGGTCCTCGCGCTGGCCAACCGACTCACCGCCGGCGGCCCACGCGGCGCGCTGACGACATCCCTACCAGCCGGCCCCGAGCCGACGATAGACCGCTTCGCAGGTCCCGAGGTCGAGGTCAACGCGCTGGTCGCCGGCATCCGGCGGCTGGTCGGCAGCGGCGTGGGGAAGTCGGAGATCGCGGTGCTCGTGCGGATCAACGCCCAGCTGCCGCCGATCGAGGAGGCGCTCACCCGCGCCGGTGTCGAATACACCGTCCGTGGCCAGCGTTTCTACGGGCGGGCGGAGGTGCGCCAGGCGGGTCGGCTGATCGGGCGCTCGCAGATCGCCGCGACGGGGGGCGCGCTTGTCGACGCCGTGCGCCAGCTCTTCGCGGAGCGGCTTGGTTACGAGGCAGGCGCAGAGACGGTGGGCGACGAGGGTGGCGAGCGCGCCGCGTCGCTGTCGCTGTTGCTGACAATCGCCTCGGACCTGGTCGAGTCGAACCCTGAGGCTGGCGCGGCGGAGCTGACGGCAGAGCTGGATCGGCGGGACGCGGCGGAGTCGGCCGCCCAGGGCGCGGGCGTCAACCTGCTCACCTACCACCGCGCCAAGGGCCTCGAGTGGGACGCGGTCTTCCTGCCCGCGATCGACGAGGGCACGCTGCCCATCCGCCAGGCCAAGACGGACGAGCAGGTGGCCGAGGAGCGGCGGCTGCTCTACGTGGGCATCACCCGCGCGCGCACGCACGTGGCGCTCTCCTGGTCGCGCAGGCCGTCACGCTTCCTGGCCGAGATCCGGCCACGGACGGTTCGGACGCTCACCTCAGCGCGAGCGGCCTCCCGCGGAGGCCCGCCGGGCGACGACGCGCTGCTCGAAGCGCTGCGCGAGTGGCGCCGCGAGCGGGCCAAACAGGATGCGGTGCCCGCCTACGTGATCGCCCACGACTCGACACTGGCCGCCATCGCAGACGATCGGCCGCAGTCGATGGCCGCGCTGCGTCGCGTCAAGGGCATGGGCCCACTGAAGTTGGACCGCTACGGCGCCGAGATCCTGGCGATCCTCAGTGGCTCGTAGCCGCGACCGGGGCCGGCGCCCGCGCCGCGGCGTTGCGCCCGCTTGTTCGCGTGGGACGCGCTAACGGCCAACTTCGCACGTCGGGTCACGCGCAATGCCAGCGCTCTTCGCCGACTGTTCGCCGCCAGCGAACGAAACACGGCCGCCCAGCCCATACGACGGCCGCGCGACGATGAACTTGGCCGTTACCTCGCGTGGGACGAACAAGCGGGAGGCCGACCGGGGTCGGGCAGCAGGCCAGCTCGTGAGGCGCGTGGTCATGGCTGCTACATTCGCGGCGATGACCGGCCAGCCCTCCCTCGCCCAGCGCGTTCGCCTGCGCGTGTACGAGCACTTCCTGGAGCACGCGCGTCCGCCGGTCGTCGAGGAGTTGATGCGCGATCTCTCGCTGTCGCGGGAGGAGGTGGGCACCGTGTTACGCGAGCTCGATGCCAACCGTGCCCTGGCGCTGGTCAAGGGCACTGAGCGGATCCTGATGGCCTGGCCGTTCTCCGCCATCGCGACGCCCTTCCGCGTCCGTGCCCGCGGCCGCGACTACTTCGCCAACTGCTCGTGGGATGCGATCGCCTTCCACGCGATGCTGGGCGCTGACGGTGTCGAGATCGACTCGTACTGCCACCACTGCGCCGCGCCGATCCGCCTCGAGCTGGCGCGCGGTCGGGCGACAGCCGTCGAGCCGGCGGCCACGATCGTATACCTCGCCCTGCGCCCGACCCAGTGGTGGGAGGACATCATCACCACCTGCTCGAACACGATGGTCTTCTTCTGCTCAGCGAAGCACCGCGATGCATCCGCGCTGTGCGCGCCGCCCGAACAGGCCGCCTCACTCACGCCGGACCAGGTCCACCGGCTCGGCGAGCCGATCTACGCTCGGCGGCTCGAGATCGACTACGCCCGCCCATCGCGCGACGAGCTCAACGCCCACTTCGCTGCGCTCGGGTTGACCGGCCCGTACTGGCAGATCTGAGCGCTCGACCTTAGGCGCCGCCTGTGCGGCCCAGTGAATCGACGGGCAGTGTCGGAGGCTCCGAGCCCGCAGCATCGAGGAGCAGCGCCTCGGCGTCGACCGTGCGCAGCGCGAAGCCGAATTCGCTACCCCCGCCCTCGCGACGAGTCGCCCAGATCCGCCCGCCCATGCCCTCGATCAGCCAGCGCGCGACGAACAGGCCGATGCCCGAGCCGTGGGCCAGGCCCTCCGTCAGCGGCGAGCGGTAGTCGATCTCGAATAGCCGGCGTGCTTCAGCAGCGTCTATGCCGACACCGCGATCGAGCACTCGCAGCGCCGATTCCGTATCGCCATGGTCGATCCGGACCTCGATCTCGCCGCCGGCCGCGCCGTACTTCACAGCGTTCGAGAGCAGGTTGCGAAGCAGCTGCTCGACGTACGTCTCGTCGCCCATCACCGGGCCGGCCATGCCGTGGACGCTGAGCTCGAAGCGCAGCTCAGGCGAGCGCAGCCGGAAGGCTTCCACGACGCGCTCCGTGACGCGCTCCAGGCGGACCGGCTCGAGCGACATCGCCAGCGCCCCACGTTCGGCACGGGCGAGGACGATCAGGTCCTCGACCAGCCGGTACAGCCGATCCGCCTCTTCACCGATGTCTCGGACGAGCTCTTCGTGCGGACCCTCGCTGGCGCGGCGGGCGAGCACCTTGGCACCGCCATAGATCGCCGTCACGGGCGTGCGCAGCTCGTGCGAGAGGATCTCGAGGAAACGGTCGCGCGCGGTCTCGGCCTCCCGCTCGCGGGTGATGTCCCGGATGAAGGCCGTGAACATGGGGTCGCCCTCGATGCGTGCCTCGGTCACGGTCAGCTCGATCGGGAAGCGTGATTCGTCGGCGCGGCGGCCATGGGTGCGCACACGCTGCCCGAGGATGCGCGGCGCGCCCGTCTCGAGATAGCGGCGGAGGCCGGCCTCGTGGGCCGGACGGAGGTCTTCCGGGACGAGGATGTCAGCGATGCGCCGGCCAACGACATCCGAGCGCCGGCGGCCGAACAGCTCCTCCGCGGCGGCGTTGAACTCCACGATCCGTCCCTCCCGATCGGCTGAGACGATGGCGTCAATCGCCGCGTCCAGGATCCCGGCCTTGCGCGCCTCGCTGACCCCCACAGCCCGCCGAGCCTCTATGCGCTCCATGAACGAGCCGAGTTGGTGGCCAACAGCCTGCAGGAACTCTGCCTGTGCCTGATCTACCTCCCGCACCTCGCCGCCGAATAGCTCGACGACGGCCCGGACGGTGCCGCGCACGTGGATCGGGAAACAGAAGCCGTGGCGCAGCCCGACCTGGCGGGCCAGCTGGCGCCGGGGGAACTCCGTCTCGCGGTCGGTGTCGCTGACCCAGATGGGCGCGGCCGAGACCCAGACGCGGCCGGGCACCCCTTCCCCTACCTCGAAGCGCCGCCCGGCTGCGTCCGCGGCCCACTCATCCAGCGCGCCGCCGACCGAGTAGATGGCCGCGCAGCGCAGGGATCCGTCACGGGCGCGGACCCAGACGCTCGCGGCCTGCCAGCCGAGCGCCTCAGCCAGCGGCTGGAGCACCAGGCCGGCGATCTCCTCGAGCTGGTCAGCCTCAGCAAAGGCGCGTGCGATCGCGTACTGGACCGCGAGCTGCCTCTCCAGCAGCGGCGTGCCACCGGGCTCCCCCGCCATCGTCACCGGCGCAGGCGGACGCTGGACCAGACCGGCGGTATGGACATGGCGCGCATCCTACATCCCGTCCGGCCGCGATTTGGCGGCGCCTGTGCCTCGCCAGAAGGGTGCGACTGGCGCCGTGGCGGTCGATTCCGTCAAATGTGCTGCTCACCGGTCCTTACGCCGATGACAGGGCGAGATTCGTGTGGAGAAGGCGTGGCCAGGGCCGTGGCCCAAGCGTGGCTGGCGCGCGTCAACCAGCCGCCGGCCTGCGCTGGCCGGCGTAAGGTGCGCCTGCTGGCACAGACGACGGAAACGGTGACCCTGGGCCGGCGGTGCTCTCGTCCGGCGCCACGTCAGCCATCTCAACGAGCGCGCACAGGCCGTTGGCCATGCGCAGCTGGTCGGGCGTGCGCGGCACGGCCCCGAGCAGCTTGTCCGACCCGACCACGATCGCCAGTGCTTGCGCGCGCGAGGTTGCAACGTTCAGCCGGTTGAGCGAATAGAGGAAGTCCATGCCGCGCGGCGCCTCCTCCGGCCGCGAGGTGGCCATGGTGTAGATCGAGATCGGCGCCTCCTGGCCCTGGAACTTGTCGACCGTGCCGACGCGTGCGAGCGGCCCCAGCCGTTCCTGGATGAGCCGACGATGGGCATTGAACGGCGAGACGATCACGATCTCGGCCGGGGTCAGCGGCCGGGTGACGCCGGCACGGTCCACCCAGTCCCGCCCGACGAGCGCCTCGACGATCCGCGCGACCTCGTCCGCCTCCTCGGCGGAGGCGTTGGTGTTGCCGTCGTGCGCGACGGGCACCCAGCGCAGCCCTGAGCCGGCCAGCCAGTCGGTGCCAGCAACGCGCTGGCGCTCCAGCCCCTCGCCCTCCACCGGTCGCAGCCGGCTCTCGTAGAACAGCTCGGATGTGTAGCGCGTGATGTCGGGGTGCATCCGCCAGGTCGACTCGAGGAAGATGCCCTTGTCGTCCGGCACGACCTCCGCCGTGTCCAGGAAGTGGGCCAGCGCCGAGCGGCCGGCGCCGTCCGGGTGGACGCCCTGGGTGGGCTGGTCGAGCTGCTGCGGATCGCCGAGGAGGACGATGTTGCGCGCCGCCGCTGACACCGCCAGCACGTTGGCCAGCGCCACCTGTCCGGCCTCGTCGATGAACAGCGTGTCGATTCGGCCGGCCATGTCGTCGCGCGACCACAGCCACGATGTGCCGGTGACGAGGTCGACGCGGCCTTCTGCGAGCGCCATGTCAACCGCATCGGTGCTCTTCGCCCGCTCGACGAAACGGTGGTCAGCCAGCTCATCCTCATCGCACAGCTGGAGGGCGCGCACGGTGGTGCCGGCTTCATCGGCCGCCTTGCACGCCGCCAGGAGCAGGTGGGCGATGACCTTGTGACTGTTCGAGGTGATGCCGACGACGCGCCCCTTGCCGACAAGGTCGAGGATCATCCGCGCGCCGGCGTAGGTCTTGCCCGAGCCGGGTGGGCCCTGGACGGGCAGCGTCGCACCGTCGAGCTGCGTCACCAGCCGGCGCGCGGCCCGGGTCCCTGCCTCGCCTTCGCGCACGAGCCGACCGCCGGCACCGCCGGCCAGCCGTGGTGCGCGCCGCAGGAGCAGGTCGCGGGCGGCACGGTAATCCGGCAGCGGCGAGTCGATGCCGTTGTCAGCGACCCATCGACCGATGGTCATCAGGGCCGCCTGCTGGGCCGGCACGCGATACATGTTCAGCGGCACCACCGCGCTAGGGTGCTGGCCCGTCCATGCCTTGTTGCGCTTGATGTCGATCGTGCCGGCGTCGGCATCGATCGCGTGGCAGGTGCCCGTCTTCGTCGCGCCCACGAGGCGCGGATCGTGCAGCTCGAAGTCCGGCTCGACCTTCAGCTCCTGGCCCGTCGGGAAGGTGTAGCGGTGGATGATCGACCTTGCCGTTTGGCCCACGACGCCCTGGTAGGTCAGCTCGGCGATCGGCTCCTTCTCATCGAAGAGCTCCTCGTCAGTCCGGCCCATCAGGTCGTAGAAGCGCCACCAGGCGGCCTTGTTCTCGCGCCGGTGCCAGTCGACGAGATGGCCCACCAGCCAGGTCGCGTGCTGTTCCGGGCTGCGCGCCAGCGGGTCGTCCGACACGCCGGCGGTCAGGCGACGCTCGAGCTCGAGGACCCGCTGCTCGCGCTCGGTGAGCTCCTCGCTCGGCTGCTCGTCCGCCGGGGCCGGCCGGGGCAGGATCACGTCGTGGACGTGGGCGTAGTCGGTGCGCCGCTCCTCCAGCCAGTCGCGCAGGCGCTGGTTCGAGACGCAGTCGTCGCGGTTGTAGGCCTCGATCTGGGCGCGCAGCTCGCCGCTCGGATCACCAACCTCGAGCAGGTTCTCGAACTCGACGATGCTCGAGTTGGCGTCGCGCAGCTCGATCTCGCGCTGGAAGCCGTAGAGCGGTTCGAGCTTCTTGATCGAGTAGCTCTCGACGCCGATGCGCAGGCCCTGGCGGACCACCCTGAACAGGTCAACCAGCACGCGCCCGCGAAGCAGCCGATCGACCTCCTCCTCGCGCGTGGCGTGGCGGCCGGCAAGCCGCTTCAGGGCCGTCGGCTCGTACGGCGCGTAGTGGTAGACGTGCATCTCCGGATGGCGGTCCAGGCGCGCTATCAGCCAGTCCATCAGCGCCTCGAAAGCGACCTTCTCCGCTGCCCGGTCGATGGCCCACCAGCTGTGCCACTCGCCCTGCCCGGTCCAGATGCCGAACAGGTAGTCGATGCCTTCCCAGTAGGCAAACGGATCGCCTTCGATGTCGAAGAAGACATCGCCCTCTGATGGGGGAGGGAGCGCCGCCAGCCCCCGGTCCGGCACCGGCACGCCGTCCGCGTCCCACTCTGCTTCCAGCAGCTCATAGGCGGGCACCGGCTGGCCGGCGCTGAGCAGCTGCAGGCGGGCCTGCTCGCGGACGCGCCACAGCGAATCGTGCTGCGAGCGCTTCAGCCCCTCGAAGGTGAACGGCCGCTCCAGGGCGGACAGCGCCCGGCCGGTGATCACCTGGCCCGTGGTGAGCAGCTGGCGCTGGCGGCGGCTGATGCCGGCGACGAGGGGCAGTGCGTCGTCGTCGCGCCACTGCTTGCGGCAGAAGTCGACGAACCAGCGGCAGACCTGGCAGTGATCGACTGGATCGGGATAGCTCAGCTCGCGACCGATGGGCCAATCCGGGGCACCGGCAACAGCGTCGTCGATCGCCTGCTCGAAGTGTCCCTTGGCGCGGCGGTAGTAGGCCATCATCTCGGCCGTGCGGAAGGGCCGCTCGATTGCCTCCGCGCCGCCGGTGACGACGTAGACCCACTCGGGTCGGACGCCCTGGATGCGCTCGACGTGCTCGACGTACGAGCAGATCTGGATCAGCGCGCCGGCCTTGGCCGTGCGTGCCAGCTTGGTGTCCGAGACCTCGTAGTGGAAGTCGCCAAGGGTGGACGTGCCGGGCGTCCGCAGCAGGAAGTCGGGGTGACCGACCCACCGGCCGTCGAACACCGTCGCCTGGTAGATGACGTCCGTGCCGGCGCGCATGTGCTCGATCGTCTCGGCGGCGCGCTCCTCGTACGGCCGGTCGCGGTCCGCGTCGAGGCGTGTGACCTGGCGGCCGCTGGCCTCCAGCATCCCGATGTAGCGCTGCTCGTGCACTCCACCGCGCCGCTGCAGCAGCTCGATCTCCGGATCGTCGCGAATGGGCTTCTCGATGAGGCCGGCTACCGCTGCACGCTCGAGCCGGGTCAGGTGGCCGCAGGCCAGGAAGCCGACGAGGTCCGTGGCTGAGACGATCAGCTTCCCCTCGCGCCGATGCATCGGACGATGCTAGTCGAGGCAGCCCGATACTGGTCACATGAAGGCGAGCAGGCTGCTCATCGCGGTCTTCGTCGCATCGGCCGCCATCGCGTGCACGGGGCCGGCCCCGAGCGCACCTCTCCGAACCCCGGCGCCAACGCCCACGGCGGTGCCGACGCTGGCGCCGACGCTCGTGCCGGGCGCGACGGCCACGCCGCTGGAGCCCGGTGCGGCGCTGCAGGAAGGGGTGGTCATGCGCGTCGTGGACGGCGACACGATCTGGGTCCGTTTCGGCGGGCGCGACTGGCGGGTGCGCTACATCGGCATCGACGCGCCGGAGCTGGGCGATGTCGTGCCCGAACCGTGGGCGGTCGAGGCAACCGAGGCCAATCGGCGGCTTGTCGAGGGCCAGAGCGTGTACCTCGAGCGCGACGTGTCTGAGACAGACCGCTTCGGCCGGTTGCTGCGTTACGTCTGGCTGCCGCCGCCCGGCGAGGAGTCACCGATCGGCTGGCGGATGGTCAACCTCGAGCTGGTCCGCGCCGGCTTCGCGCATGCCGTCAGCTTCCCGCCGGACATCGCGTACCAGGAGGCGCTCGTCGCCGCTGAGGCCGAGGCACGCGAGGAAGCCGCCGGCTTGTGGGCGGAGGAGCCGTAGCGCTCGCGGAGGCGGATCGGCGGCTCTTTCCTGGTCGAGCGTGGCCGTAATCACCAGCGCACTGGGTAGAGGCGCTCGCCCCGAACCGATACCCACAGCAGGCCGGGCTGCTGTGGCATCGTCGCGTGTTGGTCGCCGAGAGCGCGCAGCCAGCCGACGCTGGATCCTGGCAGCAGCGCACGGAAGAAGTGCTCGTGCCCGCGCAGGAGCTCGCGGTTGCGTCGCGTGGCGCGGACGATCCACACACCGCTGACGCGGGGCAGCGTGTCGTCGCGCATCCGCGCGATGGCGTAGCGCTCGACGGCGTCAAGCCGGCGCGGCCAGTCGCGCGCGGCGGAACCGACGTCGGCGAACCAGTCCCAGATCTCGACCAGCGCGTAGTCCCTGGCGCGGCAGAGCAGGACGTCGGCGGCGCGCGATGTCCGTGCGTCGAAGTCGATGAGCTGTTCCGGCAGCGGACGCCATTCTCCGCCGCTGGCCGTGCGAATCACGAGCTCCTGGTTCCGCAGGTGGACGATGTCGCGCGGCTGGTCCGCGGCCGAGGCTCGTTCAAGGTACGCATGTAGCGGCCGGCCCACCGCGCTGGCGGCCCGGTTCATCGTCGCAAATGTCGTCCGGCCGTCCGCGCCAACCTCAAGCCTGCTCCAGGTGCTCGTCGCGATGCCCGCCCGGCCGGCGGCCTGTTCGATGGTCCAGCCGCCCGCGCGGCGCGCATCCTTGAGCATCGAGCCGACACGGCCCACGGTCTCATCCGCAGCACGATCGGCTGCGGCTTGGGCTGCGGTGCGGCGTTGTTGTCGATTGCGGCGTCCCATTCCAGCGCTATCGTCGGGATCGGCTCTAGCCAGCCACATGCCGCCCCATTACCGCCGGATTACCAGGGTCACGGCCCCGATCCACGCTTGGCGACGCCGCGGCCCGCGCCCGCGAGGCTACTTAACGCCCCTTTGACGCTTTCCCTGCGATAGCGCGGTCGGCCGCGGCCCGACGGTTTCGACGCAGGAGCAATGTCGGCTGGCAGCAAGCGCTATCCTTCGCGCGAAAACCGCAGCGAGAGGGGCTGAGGGATGCCGCTGTTCCGAACGATCGGGGCCTGGACCACGCAGCGGGGCGTGGACAATATGGCCATCGCGGTCCTCGCGACCACGATCATCGCCCTGCCGCTGATCTTGGGTGTGGGCCTTTTCTACGAGCTGGTCAGCCGGCTTGATGCCCGTCGAATGCTGAGCAGCCGTGCGCACTGGGCACTGGCCGTCGGGGTCACGATCTTCGTGATAGCGCTGGCCGCGGTGCTGTTGCTGCTGCCGCCGCCGGAGCGGGTGGCTACCGGCTGACCGAGCGGTACTTCCTCACGCCGAGCGGCACGAACACCGCCAGGATGATCCCGACCCAGATGATCGTGACCAGGATCGGCTGCTCGGCCGGCAGGCCCGAGGCCGCGAACGGGTTCGGGTTGCCCCACAGCCCGCGCAGCGACGAGGCCAGCGTCGAGACCGGGTTCCACTCGGCGATCGGGCGCAGGAAGTCTGGCAGTGTCTGCGGCGGCACGAACACGGACGAGATGAAAGTCAGCGGGAATATCGTCGTAAAGGCGACTTGCTGGCCGACCTCGACGTTGGGCACGGACAGCCCGAGCCAAACGCCGATCCACGACATCGCGTAGGTGAACAGGCCGAGCAACGCGATGCCGGCGACGAGCTCGCCTACGCCGGTGTTGACGGTCCAGCCGACGAACCAGCCCGCGCCCATAAGCACGAACAAGATGCCTGTGTTGTAGATGACGTCCGAGAAGGTCCGCCCGACGAGCACCGCCGAGCGCGCCATGGGCAGCGAGCGGAATCGGTCGATGATCCCCTTGGCCATGTCGTCCGCCATGCCGATCGCCGTCGTGGCGGAGGCAAACGCGATCGTCTGGGCGAAGACGCCGGGCATCAGGAACTCCCGGTAGTTGCCGCCGCCGGGCAGCGGGATGGCGCCGCCGAAGACGTATGCGAAGAGCAGCACGAACATGATCGACTGGAGCACGGCGAAGATCGCCAGCTCGGGGATGCGTGGCACGCGCTTGAGGTAGCGCCAGGCCAGGATCAAGCCGTCGCGGAAAGGCTGGCGCAGTGACACCGTCATGCGGCGCGGGCCTCCGGGTTGGCGTTCGCGTCGGCATCGGGCGTTGGCTCGGCTGTTCGCCCGGTGAGGGTCAGGAAGACGTCGTCGAGGGTCGGCCGGTGGAGCGCGATGTCGTCGATGTCGATGTGCTCGGTCGCAAGTTGGCGGACCAGCGACACCAGCGCGTCGGCACCGCCGTTGGTTGCCATCGACAACCGGCGCGTGTGCTCGTCGAGGTGGACGTGCGGGTCGGTCGTGTCGAGTGCCCTCATCAGCTCGGTCGCCCGCTCGACCTTGTCCGGATCGCGCACCACCACCTCGATTCGCTCTCCGCCAACCTGCCGCTTCAGCTCATCAGACGTACCGCGGGCGATGATCTTGCCGTGGTCGACGACCGCGATCAGGTCGGCCAGCTCGTCAGCCTCCTCGAGGTACTGCGTGGTCAGCAGCAGCGTCGTGCCTTCCTTGACGAGCTTGCGAATCACGTCCCACATGCCGAGCCGGCTCCTTGGGTCGAGTCCGGTCGTGGGCTCATCGAGGAATAGCAGCCGCGGCCGCCCAATCAGCGCCGACGCCAGGTCGAGCCGTCGACGCATGCCGCCCGAGAACGTCTTGACGACCCTGTCCGCAGCATCAGCGAGATCGAACTGCTCGAGCATGGTCGCGGCGCGCGCCTTCGCCTCAGCGCTCGAGAGCTGGTACAGCCGGCCGAACATCCAAAGGTTCTCGCGCGCGGTCAGGTTCTCGTCCACGGCGGCGTACTGGCCAGACAGCCCGATCAGGGAGCGGACGCGCTGCGCCTCGCGGACCACGTCATGGCCGTAGATGGTCGCCCGGCCGCTGTCCGGCTGGAGCAGCGTGGCCAGGATGCGGACGGTGGTGGTCTTGCCCGCACCGTTCGGCCCGAGCAGTCCGAGGACGGTTCCCTCGGCTACCGCCAGGTCGACGCCGTCGAGGGCCCTTATCTCATTCGATCCGCGGCGACCGCGGTAGACCTTGACCAGCCCCTCGGCACTGATGACGTCCATGCAGAGATAGACCCTCGCCTCGATCGTTCACGGCGTGACGGCCCCCGCAGCGCACACGGCTGTCCTTCGCTCCGTTGGTACCTTGCCACACTGGCCGATCTGGCGCGCTTGACGGGCCCTGAGCGCGGCAGGCACGATGGGTGCCCGTCATGAGCCAGCGCCTGTCTACCCTGCTGCTCAGCCTGGTCATGGCTCTGACCGTGCTCGTCGTCGCGCCGGTGACGGCCAGCGCCGCCAGTCCGGGGCCGCTGCCAGCCTGCCGCTACGCCGACGTGACGACACCGCGCCGCGCCTACGACGATTGGGACAAGACGCTGGTCGACACGATCTACATGGTGCCGCGCTCGTATGTGCCGCCGGGCATGGTCAGCGTCAGCCAAGCCAAGATCGGCGGCTCCGGCAGGGTGCGCAAGCTCGTCATTGCCGACCTTGCTGCGATGGCGGCGGCCGCGCGCAAGGCAGGCAATCCGATCGCCGTCCAGAGCGCCTACCGCTCGTACGCCAGCCAGGCCTCGATCTACAGAAACAACGTCCGTCGCCTTGGCACGAAGCGGGCCCGCCTGCAGAGCGCTCGACCCGGCCACTCGGAGCACCAGCTTGGCACGACGCTCGATCTCAAGGCGGCCGGCGGGAGCTTGCCCTGGGCAGGCGGCTCGTTCCACAACAGCCGCGCCGGCAAGTGGATGGCCTCGAACGGCTGGAAGTTCGGCTTCGTGATGAGCTACCCGCCCAACAGGCGTGCCAAGACCTGCTACATGTACGAGGCTTGGCACTGGCGATACATCGGGCGCGACGCCGCGGCCAAGGTCCGCGCCTCCGGCCTGACGCTGCGCGAGTGGCTCTGGCGCCAGGGCTACGGCAAGGGCTGAGCCGCGCGGCCGCTGAGCCGATCGTGCCAGGCGGCACCATAGATCGGGCCGGTCGGCCGTGGCAGGTGGGCGCTGCGCAGCTCAAACATGACGCGCGGCTCAAACATGAATTGTTTGGACCTGCTAGCGCGAGGTGTCCCGATGCTCAGGCACCAGTTCCTGCTCGCCATGGCGATTGCCCTTGCGATCCTGCTCGCCGCCGCGCCGGTCGTCAGCGGGGCGTCGACGAATGCCTGGCTCATATCGACTAAATGCACCAACTCGGGCGGCGCCTCCGGCTACGGTTACGTAACGCTGAAGGTGGGCGCAAGCGAGATTGGCAAGAGCGGGGTAAACAAGATCGTCTTCCGCATCCGCCTCATCCGCAGCAAGACGAGGTCCGGCGCCGGCATCGTCGCAGCACAGACAAGCAATTCGTCTCGCTACTTCCCGAACACGGCTAGGAACCACAGCTACACGAATTCCTCGCGCGCGAACCTCGACCGTCTTCACAGGTCCTACTACTACCGTCTCGAGACAGTCGTTCAATTCTGGAGGACTGACGGGCCGGACAAGATCCTGCGCAAGATCAAGATCGTCGGCAAGTCCTGCTGACTCGCGGCCGCTGGCAGGTCGCATCGTCTTGAGGATCTGACGCTGCGCGAGTGTGGCACCAGCGCCGCCCCCAGCCGCCGGTGCCGACGTGGATGAAGCGCAGCGGCGTCACCCGGGTGGCAGCGTCCGGATCGGGTGGCCGGCGGCCTCCCCCGGCGTGCGGTGCAGGTGGCCGGCCCGGCCGTCGGGCACGAGCGCGCCCTCGAACCAGAACATCTCGAGGACCGCGTCGATGGCCAGGATGTCGTGCACGAGCCCGGTGTTGGTGCAGACGATGTCGCCCGGGCCAACGATGTAGCGCTCGTCGCCGACGCTGACCAGCGCCCGGCCGCCGTAGACCAGCCAGTACTCATCACAGTCGTGGTAGTGCGGGTCGAAGGTCTGGCCCGGCCGCAGCTGGGCCGAGCCTGCGGAGGTGACGTCGCTCCACTCAGGCCGCTCGTCTGGCTCCATCCGCCGGTAGACGCTCATCGGCAGGCAGCGTAGCCCAGTCGGCCGCGCCGCGGGTGGCATCATCAGGCAGCAATGACCACCGGCATGATCGTCACCGTCACCGGGCTGCTCGACCCCGCCGACCTCGGCCCGACCGACGCCCACGAGCATCTCTTCCTCGACACGCCTGCCCAGCCGGGTGAGGGCTTCGCGGACATCGACCACGCCGAAGCGGAGGTAGAGGAAGGCGCAGCGACCGGCCTGCGGGGGATCGTCGAGCTGACCCCGATCGGGTTGGGCCGACAGCCGCGGCTGCTGCGCCAGGTCGCTGAGTCGACCGGTGTGGCGATCATCGCCGCCAGCGGCTTCCATCGTGACGCGCACTACCGGCCCGGCGATTGGGTGCTCGAGGCGGCCGCAGAGGAGCTGGCGGAGCGCATCGTCGACGAGCTGCGTGAAGGCATGGACGGGACCGGGGTCAGGGCCGGCGTGATCAAGGGCGGAGCGTCGCTCGACGAGATCAGCTCTGCCGAGGAGCGCCGGCTGCGGGCCATCGCGCGTGCCAGCCGCGCCACGGGCGCACCGATGGTCGTCCACACAGAGGCCGCCACCTGCGCCCACGAGATCGTTGCGCTGCTGCTCGAGGGAGGCGCGGCCGCGGATCGGATCACGCTGGCGCACATGGACCGCAACATGGACGAGGCCCTCCACGCCGACCTGGTGGCGCGCGGCGTCAGCCTCGTGTACGACACGATCGGGCGTGAGAAGTACGCCACTGACGACGCTCGGCTCGACTTCATCGAGCGGATGGTCGGCGCCGGCCATGGCGCCAGCCTGATGCTCGGGCTCGACCTTGGCCGGCGCGGCTATCACCGCGCGTGGGGCGGCGAGCCCGGGCTGCGCCACCTGCTCGGCGGGTTCGTGCCGCGGCTGCGCGAGCGGATCGGCGACGGCCCGACGGACCAGCTGCTGATCGGCAACCCGCGGAGGCTGCTGGCGTGGGCCTGAGCGATCGGTATGACGTCCTCGTCGTGGGCGCGGGATCGGCCGGCTCGTCGGCGGCCATCTCAGCGGCACGCAGCGGCGCGCGCACGCTGCTCGTCGATCGGCTGGCCTTCATGGGCGGCACCTCGACCGCCGTGCTCGACACGTTCTACGCCTTCTACACGCCTGGCGATACGCCGCGGCGCGTGGTCGGCGGGCTTGGCTGGGAGGTCGTCGAGCGGCTCGCCGCCGAAGGTGTCTGCTTCGAGCGGCCGAACACGTATGGCGCGGGTACTGGCGTGACCTACGATCAGGAGACGCTCAAGCTGGCCTGGGAGCGGCTGGCGACCGAGGCCGGGGTCGAGCTGCTGCTCCACACCTGGGCGACCGGCGTTCGGCGGGAAGCTGGCCGCGTCAGCGCGCTGCGCGTCTGGAACAAGGGCGGTGAGCGCTGGTTCGAGGCCGCCGCGTTCGTCGATGCGTCGGGCGACGCCGACCTGTGCGCGCTCGCCGGCGTGCCCTACGAGGACATGCACACAAGCGGCCAGGTCCAATCCCTGTCGACGCTGTTCCGGCTCGCGAACGTGGACGTCGCGCGCGCCGCCGGGACGGCCAAGAACGAGCTGTGGGCGCTGATGCGTGAGGCGGCCGCAAGCGGCGAGTACCAGCTGCCGCGCTTGGAGGGCTCGTGGCACCGGACCCCGTTCGATGGCGTGGTGATGGTCCACATGACGCGCATCCCGCGCGTCGACGCGACCGATCCTCTGGCGCTGACCAATGCCGAGCTCGAGGGGCGCCGGCAGGTGCGCGAGTACCACCGTTTCCTGCGCGATCGAGTGCCGGGTTTCGAGCGCTCGGTGGTGGTGGGGACGAGCCCGTCGATCGGCGTGCGCGAGAGCCGGCGGGTGATCGGCGAGTACCAGCTGACCCGCGAGGACGTCCTGACTGCCCGCCGCTTCGACGACGAGATCGCGCTGTGCGGCGCGCCGATCGAGGATCACGGTTCCGGTGGCGACACCGAGTGGCGCTACGTTAAGGACGGCGGCGTGTACGGCATCCCGTACCGCTGCCTGCTACCGAACGGCGTCGAGGGACTGCTGGTCGCCGGCCGCTGCTTCAGTGCTACGCACGACGCTCACGCCTCGGCGCGCTCGATGGCGACGTGCATGGCAATGGGCCAGGCCGCCGGCACGGCGGCAGCGATGGCCGCCGACGGCGGGATCACGCCGCGGGAGGTGCGGGCCGAGGAGCTGCGCGCCCGGCTGAGGGTTGACCGGGCCCTGCTCGAGCCGCTTCCCGCCCCAACGGCGGTGGGCGCGTGATCGTCGAGGGACTTCGTACCGGCGCGGTGCCGGAGCAGATCCGCCGCCGCCGGCTGATCGTCGTTCTGCGTCGGGTGGAGCCGCGCGCGCGGCTTGTGGCGCTGGTCAAGGAGCTCGCCGAGGCCGGCGCGGGCATCTTCGAGGTCACCTTCGACGCGCCTTCAGCGGCGGATGATCTGCGCGCCCTGCGCGACGAGCTGGGCCCGGAGGTGCTCATCGGCGCCGGCACGCTGCTCGACGACCAGGTGCTGAGGCAGGCCATCGATGCCGGTGCCGACTTCGGCGTCTCGCCGGTGCTCGATGTGGCGCTGCTCCAGCGTGCAACCGAGGCGCAGCTGCCCTTCATCCCGGGCGCCTTCTCGCCGACCGAGATCCGCGCCGCCTGGTTCGCCGGGGCGACGTTCGTCAAGCTCTTTCCCGCGTCAGCCGCCGGTCCCCAGATGGTGCGCGAGCTGCGCGGCCCGCTGCCTGAGATCGAGATCGTCCCGACCGGCGGTATCGACGCCTCGAACGCGGGGGCGTTCCTCGATGCCGGGGCGGCGGCGGTGGGCATCGGCTCGGCGCTCCTGCGCGCGTCAACGGTGGAGCGGCGCGACCTCGTCGCGCGGCTGGCACGGCCATGAGCAGCCAGCGCTTCGCCGGCAAGGTGGCGCTGGTCACCGGCTCGACCGGCATCGGCGCCGCGGCCGCGCGGGCGCTGGCGGCGGAAGGCGCATCGGTCTTCGTCGTATCGCGGACGGCGGATCATGCGCGCGAGCTCGCGGAGACGATCCCCGGTGCTCGCTGGCAGGCCGCCGACCTGGCACACGAGGAGGCCGCCGAATCGGCTGTCCGCGGCTGCGTCGACGCATTCGGCCGGCTCGACTGCCTGTTCAACGTTGCCGGCATCAGCGGCCGGAGGTTCGGTGACGGCCCCGTGCACGAGCTCGCCGCCGAGGGCTGGGACACGGTCATGGCGGCCAACCTGCGCTCGATGTTCCTCGTCACCCGGGCGACCGTGCGCCAGATGCTGGCCCAGGGCGGCGGCGCGGTCCTGAACATGTCGAGCATCCTCGCCGACCACCCCTCGGCGCCGCTCTTCTCGACCCACGCCTATGCCGCCAGCAAGGGCGCGATCAACGCTTTCTCGCTGGCCGTGGCCGCCCACTATGCGCGCGACGGCATCCGGGTCAACGTCATCGCGCCGGCGCTGGTGGCGACGCCGATGAGCCAGCGCACGCAGCAGGACCCCGAGATCCTCGACTACGTGCGCCGCCGCCAGCCGCTGGCCGCTGGCCCACTCACCGCCGAGGACCTGGTCGGGACGGTCCTCTACCTGCTCAGCGACGACTCGCGGATGGTGACCGGCCAAGTCCTGGCCGTCGACGCCGGCTGGAGTATCGGTGGCGGGTAGGACGCCGCGGCGTGGGCGCGGGCGTGGGCGTGGGCGTCCATATCGCCACTATCTTTGGCAGACGGGTTGACCATTGGCGCGGGCGTGCCCGGATGGCTACGCGGCAGCTGCTGGCGACCCGATTCCGCCTGCACCAAGCGCCCCCGCCGTGCCGCTCCGGCTGCCGGGCCGGCCATGACCGAGGATCAGCACCATCTCCAAAGATAGTGGTGATCAGGCGGCCGTGACCTCGGCGGCGACCGACGGCCGGCTGGGCTAGGCCAGCCACTCCCCGGCGATCATCACCCGCTGCACGCCCAGCGCGGCGTCCAGCTCGATGACGTCGGCGCGCTGGCCCACGGCCAGGCGGCCGCGATCGGTCACGCCGAGCAGCGCCAGCGGGTTGCGCGTTGCCGCCGCCGCGGCGCGCCACAGCGGCACGCCCTCAGCGACCAGGTTGCGCACGGCCTCGTCGAGCGCGATCAACGAGCCGGCCAGGGCGCCGCCGGCGACGAGCGCGGCGCGGCCGTCCGCTACTGCCACCTCCAGGCCCCCCAGCGTGGCTCGGCGGACGTCGGTGCCACCGAGGAGGGTGCCGTCGCTGACCAGCAGCAGCCGATCGGGCGGTTTCGTGCGCAGGATGATCGGCCACAGGGCCGCGTCGACGTGGTGGCGGTCGGCGATCAGCTCGACGTAGGCCTCATCGGTGGTCAGCGCAGCGACTGCCAGTCCGGGCGAGCGGTGGTCGACGCCGCTCATCGCGTTGAACAGGTGGGTCGTGCTGCGCGCGCCGGCGGCGTAGCCGGCGCGCGCCTGGGCCAGGGTTGCGGCCGAGTGGCCGGCAGAGACCACCACCCCACGCTCAGCCAGCCAGCGGATCATGGCGGGCGCGCCGGCCACCTCCGGGGCGACCGTGATCAGGCGCAGGTCGGGCAGCATCGGCGCGAAGAGGGTAGGGAAGTCGGCATCGGCCGGTGCGCGCAGGTGGGTCGGGTCGTGGGCGCCGCGTCGCTCGGGCGCCAGGAACGGACCCTCGAGGTTAAGCCCGAGCGGCTGCGCGCCGTCAGCCGGCGCCCGCGGTCGCCACTCGCGCACCTGCTCACCGAAGCGCGCCAACGCGTCTAGCGGTGCGGTCACGCCCGTCGGCAGGAACGACGTCACGCCGCGGCGCGCCAGCGCGCGGGCCATACCGTCGAGCTGTTCGGGCCCGGCCATCGCGTCGTAGCCGCCGAAGCCGTGAACGTGGACGTCGCACAGGCCCGGGCTGATGAACGGAGCGTCGGGCGGCACCGCCGCCGGCTCGACCGCCACGATGACTCCGTCCGCGATGCCCAGCCTCCCACCGACGACTTCCTCGTCGAGCACCAGCCGGCCGGCGACCTCGATCATCGAGCGACCATCTCGGCGCCGTGCACCGCCGCCCCGATCGCGCCGGCGCGCGTGCCCAGCTCAGCAGTTCGGATGGCGACGCGCTCCAACTCGGTCACGTGCACGCGCCGCGCGATCTCTTCGCGCATCGGGCCGAACAGCCAGTCGCCGGCGGCCGCGACCCCGCCGCCCAGGACGACGACGTCAGGCGTGATCAGGGTGATCAGGTTTGCCACGCCGATGCCCAGGTAGCGGCCCACCCGCGCCAGCCCCTCGCGCGCCCGCGCGTCGCCCGCGCGGGCGCGCTCGAATGCCTCCTCGGGGGTGCGCGTGCCGCACACCTCGGCCAGCCGATCGGCGCGAGCGAAGGCCTCGAGGCAGCCGTTGTTGCCGCAGTTGCACGAGGGGCCGTCAGGGTCGATGGTCTGGTGGCCGACCTCCCCGGCCGTGCCGTCGTGGCCCTGGTGCACCCGCCCGCCGACGGCGATCACGCCGCCAACCCCGGTGCCCAGCGTGAGCCCGACCATCGACTCGGCCCCGCGCCCGGCGCCGAGGCGCAGCTCCGCCAGACCGAAGGCGCGCGCGTCGTTGACCAGGAACGTGGGGACCCCGATCCGGGCGCTCATCGGCCCGGCGACGGGCAGCCCCTCCCACTCAGCGGGGTCGGGCATGTTGATGATGTCGCGCGTCCGGCCGTCCTGCGGGTAGTACAGCCCAGGCACGCCGACGCCGCAGGATGCGACGCCCGGCCAGGCGGCCATCCGTTGGGCCGCAGTGCGCGCCATCAGCTCCACGACGGCGTTCGCGCCGCGCTCGGCATCAGTCGGCAGCTGGCCCTCGTCGAGTACCCGCCAGTCATCGGCAGCGTCCGTGGCCGCGCGCTCGACCACCGCCCACTTGAGGTTGGTCACGCCGAGATCGAGCCCGACGTGGCGGGTCGGGCCTTCCGCCCGCGCCATCAGCCGCTCTCGGTGATGCGCGTGTAGGCCGCAGCAACAGCCAGGATGATCGCGCCGTAGATGATCTGGCGGACCGCCTCCTGGGCCACGCCGACGAAGCCGAGCATCGGCATGGCGACGGTCAGCAGCGTTGTCAGGACGCCCAGGATCAGCGCTCCGACGATGCTGCCGCCATAGCCACCTCGGCCGCCGAAGATCGACGTGCCGCCGATGACCGCCGCTGCCACCGAGGGCAGCAGGTAGTTGTTGACCAGCTGCGTGCTGGCCGTGTTGAGCGCACCGGCGAAGAGCAGGCCGGCCACGGCGGCCAGCACGGCTGACAGCACGTACAGCGTGATCAGCACCTGCCACACGCGCACGCCCGAAAGCCGGGCGGCCATCTCGTTGTCGCCGATCGCGTACAGCAGCCGGCCGAAGCCGGTCCGACGCAAGATCAGCAGGATGATCACTGCCAGCGGGACGAACAGCAGCAGGCTGTGAGGCAGGAAGCCGAACGCGTTCTGCTGGCCCAGCCAGAGCATCTCTGCCGGGACGCGCACGCCGGTCGCGACCATGGTGATGAAATAGACCGTCGCCAGGCCGCTCACGACCAGGATCATGGCCAGCGTCATGATCAGCGGGTGGACGCGGAAGACGCCAATGCCGATGCCGTTGACCAGCCCAACGAGCGCTGCTGCTCCGAGGGCAACAGCAATCGCGATCCACGGTCCGTGGATGGGGGCCTGGGTGGCCATCACGTAGGCCGCCATGGAGGCCACGGCCCCAACTGAAAGGTCGATGCCGCCAGTAAGCATGGCCAGTGTCTGGCAGGCGGCCAGGATCGCCAGCGGGATGGCGAACCTGATCCAGCTCGCCACCCAGCCCTCGTTGATGATCCCTGGCCGGACCATGTGCAGCGTCGCGATCAGCACCGCGAGCAGCACGAGCAGCGGGATGAGCGGCCGATCGCGGAGCCATAGCCGAGCCTCGCGCAGCGCGCTCTGCCGCTCGACGGCGGTCGTCGCCGCGCTCACGCTGCGGCTCTCCGTTGGCGCAGAGTGACGTAGGCCCCGAACATCACCACCAGCACCATGATCCCGCCCTGGATCACCTCGGCCCAGTTCGGGTCGACGCCCAGGAACAGCAGGTCGGCACGGATCAGGGCCAGGATGTAGACGGCCACGATCGGCCCGAGCAGGCCTCCCCGGCCGCCGGCCAGGCTGACTCCGCCGAGCACGACCGCAGCGACGCTAAGCAGCAGGTAAGGGCCGGCGATCGGCTGGCCGATGCCGGTGCTCGCAGTAAGTGCCAGGCCACCGGCCGCGGCGAAGAAGCCGGTCAGCGCGTACGCGGCGATGCGCGTCCGGCCGACGGCCACGCCGCTCCGGAACGCGGCCAGGCGGTTGCTGCCGACGGCGTACAGCGAGAGCCCGAGCTTCGACCGGCGCAGCGGCAGCCAGACGACGCCGACCACGATTGCGAGGACCAGCAGCGCGCGGGGCAGGAAGTCGACGAAGAGCGAGCCGGTGATCAGCTCGCGCAGCCAGGGCGTGACCGTGCCGCCGGGGCGGCCGAGCACGAGCAGCGCCGCGCCGGCCCAGACGAACAGCATCGCCAGCGTGACCACGATGTCTGGCACGCGGGTGAACACAATCAGGCTGCCGTTGATGACACCAACGACCAGGCCCAGCAGCAGCACGACCACGACGACGCCGACCGACAGCTCCGGGCTGGCGCCCACGAATAGCGACGCAGCGGTCACGTTGGCCAGTGCCATCACCGAGCCGATTGAGAGGTCGATGCCGCCGGAGATGACGACGATCGCCTGGCCGACTGCGGCCAGCGCCACCGGCAGCGTGCCCAGCGCGAGGCCCTGCAGGGCAGTTGGGCCGTAGCTCGGGTTGATCACCCGGGTCAGCACGAGCAGCACGATGACCAGCACGAACAGGCCGAGTGTCCAGGCGTCGCTGCCCAGCAGCCGCCCGATGGCCGAGCGAAGCGGCACGTCCTTGAGTGCGCCGGCCACGCGCACCGAGCGGCTCATGCGCCGGCCTCGCGGTGGGCGGCCGCTGCGGCAAGCTCCTCGGGCGACTTGGCGCCGCGGGGCAGGCCATGGGCAGCACGCAGCAGAGCGGCCTCGTCTGCCTCGCTGGCCGGCATCTCCTCGACCACCCGGCCACCGTAGATGACAACCGTCCGGTCGCAAACGCGCGGGATCTCGTCCAGCTCGGACGTGTACAGCAGCACTGCCGCGCCGGCCGCGGCCAGTTCGCGCAGCAGCGCGTAGATCTGGCGCTTGGTGCGGATGTCGATGCCGCGCGTCGGGTCGAAGCAGAGCAGCGTCTCGAGTCCGCCGACGAGCCAGCGTGCAATCGTCACCTTCTGCTGGTTGCCGCCCGACAGGCGCTGCACCTCTGCCTGGGCGCGGGTGTCGATCTGCAGCCGCTGTATCGCCCGGCCGACCAGCTGGCGCTCGCGACGCATCTGGATCGGGCCCCAGTGACGGATTCCAGCCGACATCGGCAAGGCCACGTTCTCGCGCACCGAGCGCTGAGCCAGCAGGGCGGTCGCTCGGTCGGCCGGCACCAGCACCATGCCTCGCGCGATCGCGTCGGCTGGGTGCCGGAAGCGCATCGGCTGGCCGTCGATCAGCAGGTCGCCACCGCCCGGCCGGCGCCCACCGCTGAGCACGTCGAACAGCTCATCCTGGCCCTGGCCCTCCAGCGCGGCAAGGCCGAGCACCTCGCCCGCATGCAGGTCGAACGAAACGTCGGTCAGGCGCGTGCCGGCACGCAGGTTGCGCACCGATAGCCGCGCCGGCTGATAGTCGGTGACTGCGCGGGTGGCTGCTTCGACGCTTGTTGAGCCGGCCTCGGCAACGGCCTCGCCCGGAGCGTAGTCATCCGTCCCGAGCATGAGCTCGACGATCCTGTCCTCGGCGCCGGGGCCCATCTCCACGACGCCAACGGTCTCGCCGTCGCGCAGCACCGTTGCCCGGTCGCACAGGGCGGTGATCTCGAGCAGCCGGTGCGAGATGAAGATCACCGAGCGGCCATCGCCGCGCTGCTTGGCTACGACGTCGAGCACCCGCTCGGTCAAGTCGGCGGGCAGGGCGGCTGTCATCTCGTCCAGCAGCAGCACGTCGGGCTTGCCGGCCAGCGCGCGTCCGAGGTCGATGACGCGCAGCGTGGCAAGCGGCAGGTCGCGCGCGTAGGCGTCCAGGTTGAGGCCATTCATGCCCAGCTCGAGCATCTGCTGTCGGAAAAGCTCGAGCGGCGTGTCGGTCAGGCGCAAGTTCTGGGCGACGGTCAGGTCGGGCACGATCGACGGCTCCTGGTAAACCGAGACCATGCCTTTCCGGCGTGCCTCCGCCGGCGACGGCACCGCGCCCTGTTGCCCGCGCAGCCGGATCGTGCCGGAGTCGGGGTGCACGGCGCCGGTCAGGATCTTGACCAACGTGCTCTTGCCGGCGCCGTTGGCACCCATCAGCGCGTGCACCTCGCCGGGGCGCACGGACAGTGAAGCGTTGCGCAGCGCGACGACCGCGCCGTAGCGCTTGGTAACGCCGACGGCACTGAGCAGCGCTTCCTCCGGCGCGTCAGACGGCGGAGCCTCGAGCAGGGCGGGTGAGCCTTCCAAGGTCGTGATTGTGGACCTCAGTGATATGGGTGAGGTGCCGGGGCAGCAGCCCCGGCACCTCTTTGCTCGCTACGTGAACAGGTCCCAGCTACGGGCCCGTGCAGGCGAGGATCTGGTCCTTGGTGTAGGTCGTCCAGCCTTCGATGTGGATGCCCAGCGGCCAAGTCGGATCGATATCCGGGTCATTGGCCTCCTGAAGCTTGGCGCGACCGGCGTCGGTCGTGTTGTCCCACACCTCGGGGTTGACCAGCACCGCGCGATCCGACGGCCCCTGGCCTTTGAGGATCTGCAGGGCCAGCGCGACGCCCGCACCACCGACCGAGGCCGGATTGGTGACGGCCGCGCCGGTGACGCCCTCGTCCTGCATCTCGATGAGCTGCTGGACGAAGCCGGCGTTGTCCGCGCCCACGACTGGCACCATCTTGGCATTGGCTGCGCGCAGGGCGTCAACGATCACATTGTCGATGCCCGACGTCCAGATGCCATCGTAGTTCTGGCCGGTGGCGAGGAAGGCGTTCAGCTGCTGCACGCCGGTGTCCTGGCTCCAGCCGGTCCAATCCTCGTGGACGATGTTGATGTCCGGGTGCTCTCCGAGCGCGCGGCGGAAGCCGCGGTCGCGGTCGTCGTCAGCCGTGGCACCAGCGGCGCCGCGCATGTAGACCACGTCACCTGAGCCGCCCATCTGTTCGAACAGCCACTTGGCACCCAGGTACCCGTACTCCTCCTGGTTGTTGGCCATCAGGTACGCGTCCTCGAGCGTGACCGCCTGGTCGACGGCGACGACGACGATGCCCGCGTCGATGGCCTCCTGGAGAGCGGCATTGACCGCGTCAGCGCCGGCAGGGTTGACGATGATCGCGTCGACATCAGCGGCAATGAGGCTGCGAAGGTCTTCCAGCTGGCCTGCTGGATCGGTGTTGCGGTGCGCGACGCGCAGCTCGGAGACCTCGCCCGAGGCCAGCGCCTGCGCGCGGATCGAGCAGATCATCTCCTCTCGCCAGCCATTGCCGGCGATGGTGTTGCTGACGCCGATGCGGTAGCCCTCGCCGGCAGGGGTGCCGGCGGGACTCCCGGCGGGGGTCGCGCCCGGCGTGGTGCCGGGACCCGCGCACGCTGCGGCCAGCATCATGGCCGCGAGGGCCACGCCGACCGTCTTGAACTTGGTCATTCGCTGAGTTCCTCCTCGTGAATTTGATGAAACGCGCCAGAGAGTGTGCTCCAGTTTCGTCACTCACCTCCTTGCTGGCCGATGGCACGGGCGATCCGTCGCGCGTGCTCTCGGTAGGCCTGATCGAAAAGCTCCCGCGACCGCCGCTCACCCACGACTGCGCCGCGGGTGATGACGGGGGGCATGGCGTCGCGCTCAACGAGCAGCTGAGCGACGCGCACCTTTATCTGGTTGACGATTGCCACCGCGGCCAGGGTCGATCCCGGCCCGACCGGCGTCTCCAGCCCCTCTATCTCAATCATCGCATCAGCGACCGGAGTGCACAGATCGAGCACGAGATCAGCCTCGTCCATCAATCGCCCACCGGCAGCGGGCTCCGGCTCAGCTGAGCGCGACTGGGCGACCGAGGTGACGGCGATCACTCGAAGGCCGCGCGACCGCGCGCCGCGGGCCATCTCGACGGGCACCGCGGTCAGGCCGCTGGCGCTGAAGACGACCATCACGTCTCTTGGCCCAAAAGAGAAGTTGGACAGGATCACCTCGGCCAGGCCGGGCATGCGCTCGATGGCCATCGCCTGGCGCTGGCCGTTCGTGCCAACGACCTGAGTGTGGAAGGTCATGGATAGTTCGACCATCGGGTTGAAGCCCGGATAGGACCCGTAGCGCGGGAACATCTCCTCGACCGGGATGCGCGAGTGGCCCGTGCCGAACAGGTGGACCAGACCGCCGGCGGCGATCGCGTCGGCGCACCACTGGCTGGCCTGCTCGATCTGCTCGGGCTGGCTCGACTCGACGCGCTCGAGCAGCGCGTGGGCGGCGGCAAACCATGAGGCGCGGCGTGTGGCGGCCATCGTCATGCCGCCACCGGTGCAGGCTCGACGACGACGTCCTCCCAGCGGCAACTGCGCATCGACCGATATGCGGCATCGATCGTCGCGTTGACAAGCAGGCCGTCATGGAACGTCTCACGCGGCAGGACGCCGGCGCGCAGCGTGCCGACCATGTGGGCCATCATCTCGTCGTGTCCATGGGCGTACGTCTCGTTGGTCACCGGGAAGACCCAGCCCGTGTCCGAGTCGGCCTTCTCGCCGAGATAGCCGGCCGGCTGCTCGATGAAGGCGCGCAGGTTCGTCGAGGCGATGTCGCTGATCAGCCGCCCGGCCGCGCCATTGACCTCGAAGCGGCCTTCGAGCCCGCCCTTGGACGACCACGAGTTGTCGATCGTGGCCAGCCGGCCGTCGGCGAAGCGGACGAGCATGACCGCGTTGTCCTCGCCGGTCGTGCGATTGCCGTGGACGAGCGTGTCACCCCAGGCGACGACCTCCTTCACCGGCACGTCCTTGCCGAACAGGTAGCGCGCCGCCTCGACGCCGTGCGAGCCCATGTCGAGCAGCGCGCCGCCGCCGGCCAGCTCGGCATCCCAGAAGTGCGCCGCGTGCGGACCGGAGTGACCCTCGCGGGCGCGGATGGTGACCGGCCGACCGATTGCGCCGGCCTCGATCATCGCGCGCATGCGCATGATCTCGCTGTTGAAGACGACGTTCTCGAGATAGCCGTGCCAGACGCCGGCGCGCTCGACGGCGGCGAGCATCTCGGCCGCCTCGGCAGCGTTGCGGCCGAGCGGTTTGGTGCAGGCGACGGCCTTGCCGTGGCCGGCAGCGGAGCGAACAGCCTCGAGGTGGAGCTGATTGGGCAGCGAGACGACTACCAGCTCCACCCCGGGGTCGGCGCAGACGGCGTCGATCGAGTCGAGCGCACGCGAGCCGAAGCGCGCCGCGAAGCGCTCGCGCCGCGCCGCCCCCTGGCCGTAGTTGGCGACCACGGCCGCATCGGCGACGTGGCGCAGCCCAAGCGTGTGAAACTCGCCGATGAAGCCCGACCCGAGCATGCCGATACCGAGCTGCCCAGCCACGCTAGTACGCGCCCTCGCCGGCGGCCATCGCCTCCGTCGCCGGGGCGGTGCCCTCAGCGCCGGCCTTGCGGGCGCGGAAGTCGTCGAGGATCGTCTTGGTCGCCGTCGCCCCGACGCGCGTCACGCCGATCTCCATCACGGCCAGCAGCGCGTCGAGCGTGCGCACGCCGCCGGCGGCCTTGACCTGGACCCTGTCCGAGACGCTGGCGCGCATCAGCCGCAGGTCGTCGTGCGTTGCACCGCTGGGCGCGAAGCCGGTCGAGGTCTTGACGAAGTCGGCGCCGGCGGCCTCTGACAGGCGGCAGGCACGGACCTTCTCGTCGTCGGTCAGGTACGCGTTCTCGAAGATCACTTTGACGATTGCGCCTTCGGCGTGCGCCAGCTCGCAGATGGCGGCGATGTCGGCCTGGACGTCAGCGTCACGGCCGGACTTCAGGGCACCGATGTTGATCACCATGTCCAGCTCGCGCGCGCCCTCGGCCAGCGCCTTGCGCGCCTCGAATGCCTTGACCTCGGTCAGGTGTGAGCCGTGCGGGAAGCCAATGACAGTGCCCACCAGCACGTCACTGCCCTCGATCAGCGAGCGCACGCGGGCCACGTCCGTCGGCCGGGCGGTCACCGAAGCGACGTCGTACTCGACCGCCAGCGCGCAGTTCTGCTCGATGAAGTCGTCCGCCAGCTCCGGCCGCAGCAGCGAGTGGTCGATCGTCTTGCTGACGTCGCGGTAGGCCAGGCGGTCGAGCAGGGCGTCGGTCATGAGGACTCCTTGGGGATGTACGTCCGGAGCACGTTGCGGGCGAGCAGGAAGCCGCGCTTGACGAGCTCGTCGGTGCCTTCGAACTTGCGGTCCTCGTGCTCGATCGCCACGTCGCCGTCGTAGCCCACGCGGTACAGGGCAGAGAAGATCTCGCCCCAGTTGGCGTCACCCAGGCCGGGCAGGCGCGGGATCTGCCAGCCGATGCCGCCCGACAGCGTGCCGCGCTCGTAGAGCCCGTCGCGATCGATCTGCACGTCCTTGGCCTGCATGTGCAGGATGTGCTGGGCGAACTCAGAGATGAAGCGCGGCTGGTCGATCATCAGCCAGACGAGGTGAGAGGGATCGTAGTTGAGCCCGATCGTGCCGCCCCACTGCTCGATGATCCGGCGCCAGATGTAGGGCGACCAGGCGATGTTGTTGCCCGCCGGCCACTCGTCATGGCTGAAGATCATCGGGCAGTTCTCGATGGTCACCTTGACGCCGTTGTCCTGGGCGTGGCGGACGATCTCCGGCCAGACGCGCAGCGCGTCCTGCCAGTTCTCGTCGAGGTTCTTCTTTGGGTCGCCGCCCATGAACGTGTTCATGAATGGCACGCCCATCCTGCGGCAGGCCTCGATGACCAGCTTGATGTGGTCGATCGCCGCACGTCGGCTGGCCTCGTCCGGGTGGAGCGGGTTGGGATAGAAGCCCAGGCCGGAGATGGCCAGCCCCTTGCCGGCGATCTCGTCGACGATCTCCTTCGCCTGGCCGTCCGACAGGTTGGCGACGTCGATGTGTGACGTGCCGGCGTAGCGCCGCGTGGTGCCGGTGGTGTGCGGCCAGCAGGCGACCTCGAGGCTGTCGAAGTCGTTGGCCGCCGCCCAATCGGCGACATCCATCAGCGGTGTCTCCGGGAAGGGCGCGGTCAGGAAACCGAGTCTCACGCGTGAGCCTCCTCGACTGCTGCGGGTCGGGATGGGGCGGCGTCTGGGGCAGCCGCCCTCCCGTCGGGTGGGACGACCTGGGCGCGGTCGACCCTGATCCATTGGCCGGCTCGCGCGCTGGCCGCAACGGCGTCGCCGATCAGCGCCTCCTCGTGGCCATCGGCGAAGGTCGCATACGGCGGGGCGTCGCTCATCGCACCGGCGGCGACATCGGCGTAGACGGCTCGAAACAGCGCGGCGAAGGTGTCGGCGAAGCCCTCGACATGGCCACCGGGCAGGGTCGCGGCACGTACGCCGGCGGCGTTCATCAACGCCGGATTGCGGATGAGCAGCTCGTTCGGTCGGTCGCGGTGGCCCAGCCAGAGCTGGTCGGGCTGCTCCGAATCCCAGGCCGCGGCCCCGCTGGCGCCATCAATCTCATACTGGAGTGAGTTCTTGCGGCCGGCGCTGACCTGGCTGATGGCGACCACGCCGCGCGCGCCGTTCTCGTAGCGCAGCATGATCGTCGCCACGTCCTCGGTCGCGATGCGCCGCTCGATCGTCTCCGTGGCGCGCTCCAGGCTGAACGTCTCGACCGGCCCTGACGGCTGGCGTCGCACGTTGACGAAGGTTGCGAGGTCGGCCATCACCTCCGTCACGCGCAGACCGCCGACGAAGCTGGTCAGGTCGAGCCAGTGCGAGCCGATGTCGCCGACGGCGCGGAGGATGCCGCCGAACTCCGGCTCGAGGCGCCAGTTCCAATCCGTCTCGAGCAGCAGCCAGTCCTGGAAGTAACGGCCGCTGACCAGCCGCACGTCGCCGACAGCGCCTTCGGCGATCGCCTGCCGGAGGTGCTGGTTGAGCGGGTAGAAGCGGATGTTGAAGTTGACCGCGCAGACGCTGCCCGAGGCCCGCGCCAGCCGGACCAGCTCGCCGGTCTGCCGCGAGTCCATGGCCAGCGGCTTCTCGCAGATGACGTGCCGGCCGGCGGCGAGGATCTGGCGGACCTGGTCGTAGTGAAGGTGGTTGGGCGAGGTGACGTGGACCAGCTCGACCCCGCTGTCGTCCAGCAGCTCGTCCAGCGAGCCGTAGCCGCGCGGCACGCCCAATCGCGCGGCGCGCGCCTGCGCGCGCTCCGGACTTGATCCGAGCAGGCCGCGAACGGGCACGCCAATCCGGCGCAGCGCCTCAACGTGGACCGTGCCGATGAACCCGCTGCCGATTACCGCAGCGCCGATCTCGCTGGCTGACCGCATGTGGTCGGGACCTCCTCCGGCACGCGCACGTTGTGCCATTGCTGGGCTGACGGGGCGCTGTGCGGCCTTTTCATGGTACTTCCGCATGTCAAGGACAAAAGTGTGTTGATCAGCGTCCTTAGGCCGTTATAGTCGGGCCATGGCGATTGCCGACAGCAGGCCCGCCGCCGCACTCGCCGAGGAATCCCTCGACGCCCTGGTGGTCGTGCTCGACGAGATTCGGCTCGGCCGCTCGCGCTCGCGCAGCGAGCTGATTGCCCGCACCGGGCTCGGCCGGGCGGTGGTCACCCAGCGCGTAGCCGAGCTGATCGAGCGCGGGCTGGTGCTCGAGGCCGGGCCGGGCATGTCGAGTGGCGGCCGGCCGCCGCGCCAGCTGGCCTTCCATGCTGCTGCCGGCCACGTGCTCGTAGCCGACCTGGGCGCGACGAGCATCGACGTGGCCGTGACCAGCCTCGACGGGTCCATCCTTGCCCATCGCGACGAGCCGGCTGATATCGCCGCCGGGCCGGAGGCGTGCCTGTCGCGGGTGGACGAGCTGTGGGCCGAGCTGCTGCGCTCCGCGCGCGGCCTGCCTGGGCGGCTGTGGGGCATCGGCGTCGGCGTGCCCGGGCCGGTCGAGTTCCGCACCGGACGCCCGATCTCGCCACCGATCATGCCCGGCTGGGACGCCTATCCGGTGCGCGAGCGCTTCTCGGCGCGCTACGACGCGCCGGTCTGGGTGGACAACGACGTCAACCTGCTGGCCATGGGTGAGTGGCGCAGCGGCATCGCGGTCGGCCACGACAACGTGGTCGTGGTCAAGATCGGCACTGGCATCGGTGCCGGCATCATCTCTGACGGCCGGCTGCATCGCGGCGCGCAGGGCTCGGCGGGCGACGTGGGCCACATCCAGATCAGCGACGACCAGGCGATCATCTGCCGCTGCGGCAACGTCGGCTGCCTGGAGGCGCTGGCCGGCGGCGCGGCACTTGCCCGCGATGGGGAGGCGATCGCGCGTGCCGGCGAGAGCGCGCGGCTGCGTGCGGCGCTCGACCAGCACGGCCGCGTGACGGCAGCAGACATCGCCCGTGCGGCGTCGTTCGGCGACCCGGTCGCAGTCGGGCTGTTGCTCAACGCCGGCCGGCGGGTCGGCCGGATGCTCGCCTCGGTGGTCAACTTCTTCAACCCGTCGCTGATCGTCATCGGCGGCGGCGTGGCCCAGAGCGGCGACCAGCTGCTGGCCGCCGTGCGCGAGACGGTCTACCGCCGCTCCCTCGCCCTGGCCACGCGCGAGCTGCTCATCCAGCGCTCGTCGCTGGGCGGCCTGGCCGGGGTGATCGGCGCCTCGGCAATGGTCGTCGACCAGCTGTTCGCGCGCGACAACATCGGTTCGTGGCTCGCCGCCGGCTCGTCAGCCGGCATGCCCGAGGTGGCCCTGGCCGGCTAGACGGCGGGCCGGCGGCGCGGCGCCGCTGGACGCGCAGGATTCCGCGTCAAGCGGCAGCTCATGCGGATTTGGTCGGGCCCACGCGGCTGAGGCTGCCGGATCTCCGCCGTGACGCGGAATCTCGTCTCGTATGGCGCCATGAAGGACGACTCCGCCTGGCCGATACGGGCTGGTTGGAAGCGTCAAGCGGAAAACGCGCAGCTTCGGGACGGTTCGGGTGCCGGCGGCGACCCCTAGAGTGCGGCCAGCTCGTCAGCCCAGACCACGAGGCGCGGGTGGCGGCGCAGGTATGAGGCGGGACAGACTGGCGTCTCCGGACCCTCGAGCGCGGTGCGCAGCACTTCAGCCTTGTGCGCGCCGGTGACGAGCAGCCAGATCTCGCTTGCCTGGAGCAGCCGGCTGAGCCCGAGAGTGATGCCATGGGTGGGCCGGCCGTGCGCACCGTAGCCCACGGCAGCGGCGATGCTCTCATCCGTCAGCTCGACGACCCGCGTAGGGCTGTCCGCGGTCGAGCCCGGCTCGTTGAAGCCGACGTGCCCGTTGCGGCCCAGCCCGACGAGCGCGATGTCGATGCCAGCGGCTGCCGTCGCGTCGTGGGCCGCGGCCGCGACCTCCGGCGTGAGCGTGTCGACTGGGATGGCACGGAACCGTGGCCGCGGCGTCGGCAGCCGATCCACGAGCTCGGCCCGGAGCTGGGCATCGCAGCGCGCCGGGTCGCCCGGCTCGAGCCCGACGTACTCGTCCAGCAGTATCAGCTCCGTCTCGGCCAGCGACAGAGATCCACCATTGGCTCGCGCGACGATCTCGGCGTAGAGCGGAGCTGGTGTGTCGCCGGTGGGCAGGACCAGTCGCCCGGCGACCCGGGCTGCCAGTCGAGCGGCGAGCTCGTCGGCGACGGCGCCCGCCCACTCGGATGTGGACAGGACGCGCAAGTCAGCCACCGGGCCTACTGCTCGCCCGGTGCGGCGATGACCCGGTCGACGAAGTCGCCGCTGGCCTCGTCCTTGAGGATCAGCTTCTGGCGGCCATCAGGCAGGATCTCGCGCTTGATGACGACCAGGCCCGCGTGCCGCTCAGGCTCGCGCCCCGCGCCGATCCGTTGGACCGTCCCGCCGCGCCAGTCGGCCAGCTCGACTGGCTCCCACTGCCGCGAGCGGGCCGACTTGAAGGCCGCGTCCATCACCGCGTTGACGACGTAGCCGTCGTAGAACGTCTCCATCGGCTGACGGCCTTCCTCCAGTGACCGGAACATGTCAGTGAACATATCGACGTAGCCCAGCTCGACGACCTCGTCGCCGACGGGGAACATCCAGCCGCGCTCGGTCTCGGCCTTCTCGGCCACGTAGCCGCCGGCGCCGCCTGCGCTGAACATCTCGAACCCCGTGCGCAGGAAGTTGTTGACCCAGACCGTGCCCTCGGTGCCGGCGACCTCATCGCGCAGGTCCATCCCGCCGCGGAATGTCCACGACACCTCGAACTGGCCCAGCGCGCCCGACTCGAAGCGGATGAGCGCGACCGCGTTGTCCTCATCGCTGATCGGGTGGACGAGGGTGTCAGCGTGGCACATCACCTCGACCGGTCGGTTGTCCTTACCGACGTAGTTGCGGATGATCTCGATGCAGTGGCAGCCGAGGTCGACGATCGCGCCGCCGCCGGTCAGGCGGCCGTCCCAGAACCAGGCCGAGTGCGGCCCGGGGTGGGCCTCGCGTGAGCGCACCCAGGTGACCTCGCCGATCATCCCGCCGCGGACGGCCCTGACCGCCTTGAGCGTCTTGGGCGTGTAGCACAGGTCCTCGAGGTAGCCGGCGAAGACGCCCGCCTTCTCGACCGCCTCGAGCATCCCCCGCGCCTCCTGCGCGTTGCGCCCCAGCGGCTTCGTGCACAGCACCGCCTTGCCGGCGGCGGCAGCCAACGAGATCGCCTCCTCGTGCAGGAAGTTGGGCAGGCCGATGACCACCACCTCGGTCTCGGCGTGCTCGATTGCGGCTCGCATGTCGGTCGTCGACTCGACGATGTCCCAGCGGCGCTTGAACGCCTCGCCCCGCTCGGCGCTGCGCGAGTAGACGACGCGCACGCGGTCGCGGCTGCGCTGGCCGTGCAGGGTCATGGTGTAGAAATCGCCGATCAGGCCGGTGCCGAGCATGCTGATTGAGCTCATCGAATCCCTCCTGGGTGGGGTCGGGGCCGCGGGCCGCTGAGCCAATTCTAGGAGTGCCGCGCCGGCAGCCCCGCCGCTACGGGTACAGCTTCTCGAGCCCGAGCATGTCGCCCAGGCCGAGCGTGGCCTCGGCGTTGTTGCAGTCGCCGTCGATGTAAGTGCTCATCGTGAGGCGCCCGTGGCGTGCCTCGCCGACGTGGCCCATCCCGAAGACGTGACCGGCCTCGTGGGTCATCACCGCTTCGAGCATCAGCTGCCCGCTGCAGCGCGAGAGGGAGGTGGCCCAGCGTTCGCGGGTGTTGATCTGGATGTCCGCCTCGACGATGTCGTCGCCGATGTACCACCAGCAGGCGCGGGCCGCCGTGCCCGCGGCGAGCTTGCGGAAGCCGACCACGTTGTGCCCGTCGCTGGCGCTGCAGCTGGGCTTGCGCGTGGTCGTGCCCAGGTAGCTCGCGCGTGCTGAGACCTTGTCAGCGCGGCCGCAGTCGTTGTTCGCGCCGGTGATGTTGCCGATGCCGCGCTTGATCGCCGCCTCGACGGCGGCGCGGTTGAGCCCGCTCGGCGTGGATCCGATGCGGAACGACCAGCGATACGTCTGCCGCCAGCGGCCGCCGTCGAGCCGGTAGGCCTTGTCCGCGCACGGCCTGGGTGAGCGGGCCGCGCTCGTGCGCGCGAGTGCTCGGGCGCCGCTGCCGGCGGGAGCCACGCGCAGGATCTCGATGCGCAGCTGCAGCGGCACGGCGGCGCCGGAAGCTGCGCCGGCCGCGGGAAGTGCCCCGCTGACGGCGAGGACGGTCAGCAGCGCTGCCAGCCGGATGGTCGATCGGGTCGCGGAAGGTGTGGGCATGACGGTCTGCCGAGGATAAGCCCGTCGGTCCGCCGGCGCTCGGGCTCAGGCCTCTTCGAGCAGCCGGTCCGCGGCCAGGGCCAGCCGGACCACGGTGTCGACGCCCATCAGCCCGGGCCGTTGGCGGACGAGTCGCGAGAGACCGCGGCCACACACGACGAGCACGCCCTGGACCTGCCACGAGCGCCAGGCCGTCTCGGCGCCGGGCAGGGCGATGACCGGCGTAACGACCAGACCGAAGGGCGCCAGCTCTTCGGCCAGCGACTGCTGGACGCCAGCGGCGGTGCGCAGCGCGCCCTCCGGCACGCCGGCGCGCAGTCGGCCGTCGACGTACAGCTCCTCGGCGGTCACGGCCACCTGGCCGCGCCACGGCCGATCCTCGACCGCGTAGATGCCCGACGGCGCGATGACCAGGTGGTCGATTCGCCGCCTGCCGTAGCTCGTGCGCAGCCCGCCCAGCATCACGCCGCCGACAGCCTCGATGCCCTCAAGGTGACGTGCCGGTGGGACCGTCCGGCGGCTCGGCGCAGCCACTCCAGGGGTGCGTCCGGCCAGCAGCGCACGCAGGCGATCGATGGTGGTCGCGGGCACTGCCGAGGCGCGTACGCGCTCCAGCTCGAAGCGCTGCTGTGCGGATAGGCCGTCATCGGCGGCCGCACCTGCTTCGATGTGCCGCGTCGCGGCGGGCTGGTCATGCATGGTGACGAATGGCACCACGCGTGACCACAACCGACCCATCCACCGGAAGTCGAGTCGGACAGGTACTTAGGTTCACTGCACCTGAGCGCCCCCGACCGCCACGCTGCGGCCGTGCTGATCATCAGGCCTGCGTACCGGCCGGGCGTAACAGCGCGCGTTGCCTGACGCGTCGCAGCTGGATGATGTGTAATCACCCGAGGGGAAAGACAACGAGGGGACCATGGCGGTGACGCCGCGATCGATCGCCGGCCGGCTTGCTGCGCTTGCCAGTAAGGGGAGCGAACGCGCCATCGGCGGGAACGAGGCGCGCCCGGATGCGGGTTTCCGGCCTGACATCGAGGGCCTGCGCGGCCTGGCGGTGCTGCTCGTCGTCGTCTTCCACGCCGGGCTGGCAGCGCCCGGAGGCTTCATCGGCGTCGACGTCTTCTTCGTCATCTCCGGCTTCCTGATCACCGGCTTGCTGCTGCGTGAGCGCGAGCTGCGCGGGCGTATCGACCTGCTCGCGTTCTACGCCCGGCGCGTGCGCCGGCTGCTGCCGGCGGCGATCGTCGTCCTCGCGGTCACGCTGCCCGTGGCCTACAGCCTGTACGCGCCGCTCGATCGGGCGGAGGTGCTGCTCGACGGCGCGGCGGCCGCGCTGTCCGTGGGCAACGTCCGCTTCGCCATGGCCGCAGGCGACTACTTCAGCTCGGTCATCACGCCCTCGCCGTTCCTGCACTTCTGGTCGCTTGGCGTCGAAGAGCAGTTCTACCTCGTCTGGCCGGCGCTGCTGCTCTTTGCTGCCGGCGGGCTGGTCGCCGCGCGCGCGATCCGGCTGAGCGTCGGCGCGGCGCTGGCGATCGTCTTCGTGCTCTCGCTCCTGGCCAGCTTGCTGCTGACCGAGATCGCCGCCAGCTGGGCGTTCTACTCGCTGCCCACTCGCGCCTTCGAGCTTGCCGCCGGCGGGCTGCTGGCCGTTGGCGCGGCGGGCGTCGCGCGGCTGCCGGGCATCTTGGTCACGCCTGCCGCCTGGCTTGGACTGGTGGCGGTGGGCTGGTCCGCCATCGCGTTCGACTCGAGCATGGCCTTCCCGGGCTACGCCGCGCTGGTGCCCACCTTGGGCACGGTCGGGCTGATCGCGGCCGGCGGCCGGCGCTTTGCGCCCGGCACGCTGCTCTCGCTGGAGCCACTACGCTTCCTAGGCCGGATCAGCTATTCGCTGTACCTGTGGCATTGGCCGATCCTGGTCCTGAGCGGGCTGGCGCTGGGCTTCAACGAGCCGGGCCTGATCGGCGGATCGTTGCTGATCGGGGTGTCAGTGGCGGTGGCCACGCTCTCGTGGGCGTTCGTCGAGGAGCCGTTCCGGCGCGGCCTGCCGGCCTTTGCCTCGCCGCCCGGCCGGACTGTGTTCGCAGGCAGCGCGGCCATCTTGTCGGTGGTCGTGGCGGCCAACGGCATGGCCTTCGCCAGCAACCGCGCGCTCACCGAGGCCGCGACCAGCGGCCGGCCGCTCAGCGCACCCGGCCTGCCAGCGGGCGATTATGCCGCTCCCGATGACCCGTTGGTCGACAACGAGGAAGACCTCGGCGAGGGGGTCGACATTGAGCTGCTGCCGGAGATCGTCCTTCCGAATCCCACGCTGACGCCGCCGCGAGCACCTTCGGCCGCCCCGATCAGCCTGCCCGAAGATTCGCGCCCGCCCACCTCTGCCCGCCCAAAGCCGCATCCGACCCCCACGCCTGAGCCCACGACAGTACCGACTACCAAGCCCCGGCCGGCGGCTACGCCGAAGCCCACGCCGGCGCCGAAGGTGACGCCGCGCGCCGAGCCGACATCGGTCGCCGCACCGGCCGCCTCGCCGCCGCCTCCATCGGGCCATGCGCTCAGCCCGACCGTCCAGCCGGCGCTGGTCGATGCGCGCAAGGACAAGGAGCGAATCTGGTTCGAGCGGTGCCTGGCCGACGTCCAGCACACAGCTCCACGGCCGGGCTGCGTATATGGCGACAAGGGCGGCTCCTACACCATCGCGCTTGTCGGCGATTCGCATGCCGCCCACTTCTTCCCGGCCTTCGAGTGGGTCGCAAAACAGAACGGCTGGCGGCTGGTGGTGATGGTCAAGGTGGCCTGCACCTTCACCGACATGCGCGTCAACAACATCATCCTCAAGCGTGAGTACACCGAGTGCAAGTCGTTCAACGAGGGCGTAGTGGCGCGCGTCAATGCCGAGCGCGTGGACCTGACCGTCGTCGTCAACAATCGCTCGATCTTCCCGGTCGACAAAGCCGAGAACACGGTCGCGGCCAAGGCTGCGGGCGTGGCGCGAATCATCGCCCGGATCAACGGCCGCGTCGTGCTGCTGGCTGATAACCCGCGTTCGGCCTTCGACGTTCCGGCCTGCCTGTCTTCGAACCTGCACGATGTCCGCGCCTGCGCCACCGGCCGGAAGAAGGCGCTGGCCAATCATGCGGTCATCGAGCGCCGGGTGGCCGAGCAGGCGGGCGTGCCGCTGATCGATGTCGCGGCGCGAATCTGCGTCGACAACCCGTGCCCGGCCGTCGTTGACAACATGATCGTCTACCGCGACTCGCACCACCTGACCGCGACTTTCGCTCGCTCGCTCGGTCCGGATCTGGAGAGACTGCTCAAGCAAGTTCGCTGAACGCCGAAGTTCATTGGTACTTTCGGTCACGCCCGTGGTCTAATGCTGCCTGGCGAAAGCCTGAGGGGAGGTAGCAATGCAGCGGAGTGCGCGCGGCGAGCGGCGCCTTGGTGGCCTGCCGCTCAGGCACCGCGGTCGGCATGGCACCAGCCGCATCTCGTCCGTCCTGGCGGTGCTCCTGGCTCTCACTGTGATGGGCACGGTCCCACCTTCCCCGGCGGCCGGCCAATCCCGAAGCTCATCTGATTGGGCACTGCCCGCTGACATCAGCCCGCCGGTCAGCAAGGCTCGTCGCGACCGTGAGCGCCCTTGGGCAGACAGATGCATCGGGCTCGCCCCGGCAACCGTGCCGCGGAACTGCGTCTACGGCAATCCGAACGGCTCGTTCAGCTTGGCTCTGGTCGGCGACTCACACATCTCCCACTTCTTTCCGGCCTTCGAGCGAATCGCGAAGGAGCGTGGCTGGCGGCTAGTGGTGATGCTGAAGATCGGATGCCCCTTTGTCGACATGCCCATCCGCTACCCCGTCGAGAATCGGCATTACCACGAGTGTGCGACCTGGAACGACAACGTGGTCGCGCGGCTCGCCAAATCCCCGCCCGATCTGACGGTCGTCGGCTATAGCCACTGGATCTACCCAATCAAGCCTGTCCATCGAACGACGGCAGCGAAAGCGGCATCGGCAGCCCGGATGCTTCAGCGATTGCCCGGCAAGCGGGTGCTCCTCGCCGACTCGTTGGTTTCCTCGGTCGATGTGCCGGTCTGCCTGGCCGCCAACAAAGCAGATATCCGGCGCTGCGCCACGCCGCGCAAGCGTGCCTACCGTGGTCACGCCGCGATCGAGTCCAGAGCGGCCAGGCAGGCCGGCGTGCCAATGATTGACATCGCGGACCGGATCTGCCGCACTGACCCCTGTCCGGCCGTGGTCAACAAGATGATCGTTTACCGCGATACGCACCACCTGACGGCGACGTTCACGCGGACACTGTGGCCCGATCTGGCATCACTGCTCGACCAGCACCTCTGACGGGCGTCCACCTCGCCGCCGCGAGGCGAGCACGAAACACCTAACCTGTCGTCGATGAGACGCCTGCTGCTGTGGATGGCCGGCAACGGCTGGCTGCGGCGCAACCTGCCGCGATTGTGGTTCACCCGCCGTGCCGTCCGGCGGTTCATGCCTGGCGAGACGGCCGAGGAGGCCATCGCCGCGGCCGAGAAGTTTCGCCAGCAGGGCACGCCCGTGCTGTTCACGCTGCTCGGCGAGAACCTGACCCGGATCGAGGACGCCGACGCCCACGCGCAGGAGTACCTCGAGGTGATCGCCGAGATCAACGAGCGCGGGCTGGATGCCGAGATCTCGGTCAAGCCCACGCAGCTCGGCTACGACCTCGATCAGACACGCACGCTGGGCCATCTCGAACGGCTGGCCGACGCGGCGGCGCCCCGTACCGTTTGGATCGACATGGAGAGCTCGGCCTACACCGAGGGCACGGTCGCGCTCTACGAGGCGCTCAAGCGGAGCCGTCCGAACTCCGGCCTGTGCCTGCAGTCGTACCTCAAGCGCACCCACTCGGACATCGAGCGGCTGCTGCCGCTCGCGCCGCGGATCCGGATGGTCAAAGGCGCCTACGCCGAGCCGGCCGAGATCTGCTATCGCTCACGACGCGAGGTCGACGCGAACTACCTGGCCCTCTGCGTCTGGATGCTCGATCAGCTGCGCAACGGCCATGAGCTGTTCCTGGGCCTGGGCACGCACGACGTCGATCTCGTCCGGCAGGTGGCCGACTACGCGCGCTCGGCCGGCTTCGAGGGCATCCCCTTCGACGTCGAGATGCTGTATGGCATTCGGGCCGACCAGCAGCAGCGGCTGAAGGAGGAGGGCTTCCCGGTGCGGGTGCTGATCGCCTATGGCCGGGCCTGGTACCCGTGGTACATGCGCCGCCTCGCAGAGCGCCCGGCGAACGTGATCTTCGCCATCCGGCAGCTGCTGCCGCCCTGGTAGAGCGTCAGGAGTCGATCGGCGGCCGTCCCTGGCCTGGTGGGCAGAGCTTGACCTCGCCGCGCTGGCTGGCCCGGAAGTCGTACTCCTGGCCACCCGCTCGGAGCACGACCCAATAGCCGTCAACCAGCGCCTGGGTGTACATCTGGCCCGGCTCCGGGCAGCCGAGCGAGCCGTCGCTCCAGGTCACGGCCTGCGCGCGATCGACTGACACCTCGGCAATGCTGACGCCGGCCACGGCGGCGGCCTGCTCGACCATCTCGGCGAAGAGGTCCTGAGGCACGACGCCGGCGGGCGGGAGGCTGTGGTCGGGCATCGTTGGCTCCCCCTCGGCGGGCGTGGGCTGGGTCAGGTCGGGCGGGCTCGCGCCAGGGCTGACGCCGGGCAGCCCGCCGCAGGCGGCGAGCAGGAGGGTCAGGCTCAGGAAAGCAACGGCAGTGCGCATGGCGAGCAAAATCCTAGCAGCCGAGCCTGATGTACCCTACGCCGCGTCAGCGCCTCATGGAGGGTGAGTAGGTAACGCGCTTGGCGACACTGGCCTTGAGCGGGATCCGGCAGCGCTACAACGAGTTCGTCGCGCGCCACGAGATCGCCTGGGAGCTGACGATGGCCGCCCTGGCGGTGCTGTTCGTGGCGATCGGCTTTGCCCTCGACGAGGCGCCCGACCACATGGTCGCCCCGCTCTTCGCGCTGGACCTCGCATTGACCGCGATCTTCGTCGCCGAGTTCACGTCTCGGCTGTACGCCGCGCCAAGCCGGCGCGGCTACCTGCGCGGCCATTGGATCGACGCGCTGGCACTCATCCCCACGGCGCGCGGAGTGCGCCTGCTGCGGCTGCTGCGCCTGTTCCGGCTGGTGCGCGCCTTCTCTGGGCTGTACCACGCGCTCGACGAGGTCGAGCGGATCGCGCAGCATCGAGGCCTGCTGCGGCTGTTCATCTCGTGGCTCGGCGTGGCCGTCATCTCGTCGGCGGTGCTGTACTACGCCGAGGTCGGGCGCAACCCGAACATAACCGAGCCGTTCGACGCGCTGTGGTGGGCGATCGTCACCCTCGCCACCGTTGGCTATGGCGACATCACGCCGATCACCTTCGCCGGCCGGGTGGCGGCGATCCTGCTGATCCTGCTCGGCATCACCCTCTGGGCGGCGATCACCGGCACGATCGTCAGCTACATGCTGGCCGGCGAGCGGCAGGCTGCCACCGACCCGGCTGAGACGCTGCTCAAGCTCGGCCGGGCGCGCGAGCAGGGCCTGCTCAGCGAGGAGGAGTTCGAGGCCAAGAAGCGGGACCTGCTGGCGCGGCTCTAGATCGGTGCGCTGCGCTGGGCGGCGAAGCGATCGATCGAGATGAAGTCGATGTCAAAGTCTGTCTCGCCGGTCAGCGCGAGGTCAGCCGCAAGGCGGCCCATGACGTTGCTGAACTTGAAGCCGTGACCCGAGCAGGGTGAGGCGATGACCACCCGCTCGTCAGCTGGGTGGTGGTCGAGGATGAAATCGAAGTCAGGCGTGTTGGTGTACATGCACACCTTTGCATCGAGCCGCCGGCCCGCCGCCGCGGGCACGTGGCGCTCGGCGAAGTCGCGTACCGGCCGCTCGTCCTCGTCGCTCGCCCCGCGCTCGAGCGTGTCTGGATTGGTCGGCCGGCCGCCGTGGTGGCGCGCGATCTTGGCGCCCTGGCCGGGCAGGAGCGGGAAGCCGTAGAAGGCGTGCTCCTCGTCGAGCTCGACGATGTACACCGGCAGCCGCTCGGGCTGCAGCACCGCCGCGTCGAGCGGCTCGAACCAGAAGAGCACGTTGCGCTCGACGGTCAACGGCAGCTCGAGCTCTGGTGCCAGCTTGGGCAGCCAGGCGCCGGCGGCGATGACCAGCCGGTCGCAGGTATAGCTGCCGGCGTCGGTCGCGACCTCGATCGTCGGGCCGGCGCCCCATGAGACGACCCGCTCGTTGAAGTGGAGCTCCGCTCCGGCTGACTCGGCCAGCGCGAGGTGCGTCTCGATGCAGCGCTCGGGGTAAAGCAGCCCCGCCATCTGCTCGTGGAGCACGCTCATCTCCGGGTCGAGCTGAAGAGCGGGGAAGCGGCGTTCGGCCTCCGCGGCGTCGTAGACGCGATGGGGCAGCCCATGCTCGGTCGCGCTGCGCAGCGCGCCCTCGAAGACGGCGCTGCCGCGACGGCCGCCGTACAGCCCGCCGCACTGGAGCAGCAGCTCGCGGCCCGTTTCTGCCTCCAGATCGCGCCAGCCCTGCCAGGCGGCACGGAGCAGCGGCACGTAGCTCGGATGCTCGAAGTAGGCGAGGCGGATGATGCGCGACAGGCCGCCGGACGAGCCGAGATCGTGGGCACGCCCGAAGGCCTCGATGCCGAGGACGCCGGTGCCCCGGCGGGCGAGCTCGGCGACGGTGGAGCTGCCCATCGCGCCGAGGCCGATGACGATCGCCTGGTAGTGCATCGCCCGCAGGTTAGCGCCTCGGCCTCACCAGGGTGCGTCCTTGACCAGTCGAGGCCTGGTCGTCGGAAGAGGTTTCCAGCCGTCTGCCGCAGTCGGTACAGGTGTCGGCTCGACGTCGGGCAGGTCCATCGCCGCATGGCAGGCCGCGCGTAGCAGCCTCCCGACTCCCGCGGGCACGGCACAATGCGCTCATGGCGCAGCGCGAGATCGAGCTGATCCTCTTCCGCCAGCTGGCCTCGAGCCTGGCCCTGCCGATACTGCTCGTCGACCATGACAGTGACCTGCTGTTCTTCAACGAGCCGGCGGAGGTGCTGCTCGGCCAGCGTTTTGATGACGTCGGTGAGATGACGCTGGACGAGCGGCGCGCGGTCTTCGCCTTCCTCGACCAGCACGGCAACCCGCTGCCGCCCGACCAGCCGCCGCTTGTGGTGGCGATGCGCGAGCGCCGGCCCGTCCACCGCCTGGTGTCGCTGCGCGGCTTCGACGGCGTCTATCGCGCGCTCGAGGTGACCGCTTTTCCGCTGCTCGGCGGCGGAGGCCACCTGATCGGCGGGGTGGTGATGTTCTGGGAGCGTGCCGGCCAGCAGGCCGGTCGTTGAGGCTCCGGCTGCGGCGGTGACGATGCGCGTCTGCCTGTGGGGCACGCGAGGCTCCATCGCCAGCCCGGGCCCGGACACGATCGCCTATGGCGGCAACACCTCATGCGTGGAGGTGGAGGCGGCTGACGGCACGATCCTGATCCTCGACGCAGGCACGGGCATCCGGCGCGTCGGCGACACGTACGGCCAGCCGCGCCGAGTCGACATCCTGCTGACCCACCTGCACATGGACCACATCCAGGGCCTGGGCTTCTTCGCGCCGTTCTACGTTGCCGACTTCGAGATCCACATCTGGGGCCCGCCGTCCACGACGGAGGACCTGCGCCGCCGCCTGGCGCGCTACTTCTCCCCGCCGCTGTTCCCGGTCCGCCTGCGCGACGTTGCCGCGCAGCTGACCCTGCACGACGCGCCCATTGGCAGCTTCCGCATCGGCGGCCTGGAGGTGATGGCGCAGAGCGTGATCCACCCCGGGCCGACGGTGGGTTACCGGATCACCGACGGCCGCTCCAGCTTGGCCTACGTGCCGGATCACGAGCCCGCGCTGGCCTATGACGACCGACCGACCGACGGGCGCTGGACATCCGGCACGGACTTGGCGCGCGATGTCGATCTGCTCATCCATGATGCGCAGTACACGCCCGAGGAGTACGCGATGCGGGTTGGCTGGGGCCACTCGCGCGTGAGCGACGCCGTCGCTCTGGCGCAGCTGGCCGGAGCGCGCCGGCTGGTGACCTTCCACCACGACCCCTCGCACGACGACACGGAGCTTGACGCGATGCTCGAGGATGCCCGTGCCGCGGCCGACGGCGTGGAGGTGCTCGCCGGTCGCGAAGGCCAGACCTTCAAGCTCGGCGGCGACTCGGAACACGACTGATAGGCAGGGCGGCCGCGCGCCGCTCGACGGCCGCCGCGGGCCGCCACAGAATGCGGCCTATGCCTGACGAGATCATCCCTGGGCTCCTCCCGATCGCCCCGCCTGAGCCGCTGGAGCGGCCGGAGCGCGAGCGCGCGCGGAGCGGCATGTCCGTCGCGGGGCTGGCGTTCGCAGGCTTCCTGGGCCTGTTCGCCGCCGTCAAGGCCAACCGGAGCGAGCGCATCGACGTCGCGATCACGCTGCGCCTGCAGGCGCGCCGGCATCCCTCCCTCGCCCGGCTGATGGAGGCCTGCTCGTGGCCCGGGTTCCCGCCCCAGAGCCGGGTCATCCCGCCGGCGATCATGTCCGGCCTGTGGCTCAGTGGCCACCGCACCGAGGCCGTCTTCCAAGCGCTCGCCTGGGGCACAGCCGGCATGTCAGAGATGCTCAAGTCGACCATGCGCCGCCAGCGCCCGCTGCCCGAGCAGGTAAGGGTCGTGGTCGCGCCCCTCGGCGGGTCGAGCTTCCCAAGCGGCCACGTCCTGACCTACATGGGCACGTACGGCTTCGTTGCGTACCTGGCCCACACGCTGATCCGGCCGCCGCTCGTGCGCTGGCCGCTGGTCATCTTCCTGCTGGCCATGCTCGCCGGCGTTGGCCCGAGCCGGATCTACCAGGGCCACCACTGGCCGACTGACGTGGCTGCCTCGTACCTGCTTGGGATCAGCTACCTGATCGTGCTCGAGGCCGCCTACCGCCGGCTGCGCGCGCCGGAGTGAGCAGCGAGGCGAGCCAGCAGGGCGACGCAGCCGAGCGCCGCCGGCCGATGCTGGTGCTGTACAACGCGAGTGCCGGCCAGAAGCGCCGGCCGCTCGGCGGCGCGGTCAGCCAGGAGCAACTGGCTGAGCTGCTGGCCGGCCGCGGCCTCGACTTCGAGATAGTGGCCACCGACACCGAGGAGCAGGCCACCGACGAGGCCACGGCGGCGGTCGCCCAGAAGCGGCCGGTGGTCGTAGCCGCCGGTGGTGACGGAACGATCGGCGCAATCGCCAGCCAGCTGGTCGGGTCGGAGACTGCGCTCGGCATCCTGCCCCTGGGCAGCGTGATGAACGTGCCCCGGATGCTGGGCGTGCCGCGTGACCTCGAGGGCGCCGCGGACGTGCTGGCGGCAGGTTCAGTGCGCGTCGTGGACGTTGGCGAGGCCAACGGCCGGCTGTTCTATGAGGCCGCGTCAGTGGGCCTCAACGCGACCATATTCAGCGCCGCTGAGCGGCTGATGGAACGCGACTACCTCTCGGTCCGGCGGCTGCTTTGGCTCGCGCTGCGCTACAGGCCGGCACGCATCCGGCTGGAGCTCGACGAGGAGACGGTTCAGGCGCGGGCGCTGATGGTCACCGTATCCAACGGGCCGTATACCGGTTTGGGCATGACCGTCGCCCCGAGCGCGCGGCTCGACGATGGCCTCTTTGACGTACGCGTCTTCGGGCACTACTCGAAGCTCGAGCTCCTGCGCCACCTGCTCTCGATCAGCTTCGGCCGGCGCCAGTACCTGCCTCATTCGCGGACCTACCGCGCGGTCAGCGTCCGCCTCGAGGCGCGGCGCTCGCTGCCGGTCCGGGTTGACGGCGTCAACCTCGGGCGGACGCCGCTCGAATGCCACGTTCGGCCGGCCTGCCTGCGCGTCGTCGCGCCGCGACCGGAGGAAGGCGCCGCCGACTGACCACGTCCTGCCGTGGAGGGCCATGCCCGAGGGCAGGTCAGCCGCTCGCGCTCAGGCGAGCCGGCTCAGTTGTCCTGGCGGGCCCAGCGTGAGTAGACCCAGCCGGTCTTGCCGTTGCGCAGCTTGACCTCGTACCACAGGGCGCCACTCGGGCTGTTGCCGGTGCCCAGGATGACGAAGCTGGAGCCGCGGCTCACCCAGCCCACGATGCGCCCTGAGGGGTCTGCCTCGCGGCGCAGGTTCATCGTTCCGACGGCGTAGCCACGCTGGCCCTCGGCGTCAGTCGACGGTGACTCCGGCGATGGCTGGCCATTGTTGGCCGGCTTCTTCTGCTTGGGCTTCTTCTGCTTGGGCTTGTCCTTCTGCGACTCGGTGCCGGTGTCTTTCGGCGGCTCAGCGGCGGGCGGATCGCCCTCCGACCAGTTGACCTTCAGGAAGGCCACGAACTTGGAGGTGATCGTCTGGAGCCCATGGATCTTGACCCCGGTCACCAGCGCGCTGAGCACGCGGCCGTTGCCCAGGTAGATGCCGATGTGCGAAACCTTGGTGTAGTACACCAGGTCGCCGCGTTCGCCCTTGGCCGGATTGCTCTCGACCAGGCCGCGTGCCTTGAACCAGTTGAAGTACTGCAGCGCGCGCATGCGCTTGCCGCCGATGCGCGGCAGCTCTCCTGCGTCGGCGAAGATGCGGAACATCAGCCCCGAGCAATCGAAGATGCGCGGGCCGGTCGTGCCCAGCCGATATGGGGCGCCGATGTAGCCCTCTGCGGCCCCGATGACCGCGTCGGTCGGACTTGCCGCGCGCGTGGGGGAGGCCGGCAGGCCGGCACCCACGACGACCAGCGCCAGCGCCAGGACGGCCGCGGCGCGGAGCGGTGAGACGCGCGGCGCAGGTGCGCGGCGCCAGGCTTCTTCGACGTAGACCGAGCCGACGACGGTCGCGCCCAGCGCGAGCGCGAAGCCCGGCCGCAGCGCGGACCAGATCCGGCCCGCCAGGGCGGCGACGTAGACGGTGACGATGACGGGGATTGCGAGCAGGTACACGAACAGGCGGCGCGAGCGTCGCTCAACCGGCATCCCGAGGCTTCCTCCCTCAACCGACGGGGCACGACGGCGGTCGACTTTTCCCGCGGTTGCCCATCACAACGGCTATCTGGGGCACGGCGCGCCGCTGGGGCGGTGCACAACAACTGCGGGTTCTGTTCGGTTATGGGCCCTCCACGACCCGAGCCAAGTATGCCCATAGCGAAACCGCGCTGCACGGTCGCTGCGCACGTCGAGGACGGCCCGGTGTAACGGTCGCGATAGGCGCGCCTGCCTGACTACGGCTTGCTGCAATCGGGCGTCGGGCAGGCTGTTGGTCGCGGGCTGCCGTGGCCTGCGATGACGACCACATCCTGAGTTGGCGGCGCCCCGAACGGGGCCGTCGACCGCATCTCTGATCGGAGAATCCCCATGCGCAAGCTTTTCCTCGCGCTCGTCGCGAGTGCCGCACTGGCTGTCGCCGCGTGTGCGCCTGGTGGCGCCGAGCCGCAGCAGCCGATGGATCCGCAGCCACCCGCCCAGCCGGGTGGGACGCTTGGCGATCCGGGCATGTCGCCCGGCCTGCCCGGCGAGTCGCCTGACGGCACCGGCGGCGAGCAGACGACCACCCCCTAGCAGCGAGCCTCCTCCTCCCCGAGAGGCCCGGGCCCAGCGCCCGGGCCTCTCTGCATGTGTGGCACACTCGGCTCATCCCTGACCAAGAGGTGAGCACGACATGGGCATCTCGGTCGCCCCTGGAACGATGAGCGCGGAAGAGATCGTCGCGCTCTCCCGACGCCACACGCTGTACGAATGGTCGGCCCAGTCGGCGGTCGACCCGATCCCCGTCGAGCGTGCTGAGGGCGTCTACTTCTACACGCCTGACGGCAAGCGCTACATCGACTTCAACAGCCAGCTGATGAGCGTCAACATCGGCCATGGCGACCGCCGTGTCATCGGCGCGATCAAGGCCCAGGTCGAACAGCTGGCCTATGCCAACCCGTTCATGGCCACCGAGGCGCGGGCACGGCTGGGCGCCAAGCTTGCCCAGATAGCGCCAGGCGACATCGACGTCTTCTTCTTCACCAACGGTGGCGCAGAGGCGAACGAGAACGCGATCAAGCTGGCCCGCCAGGCCACCGGCCGGCAGAAGATCCTGGCCCGCTACCGGTCATACCACGGCGCCACGGGCGGCGTCATCACCCTGACCGGCGACCCGCGCCGCTGGGCCGCCGAGCCGGGCATCCCGGGCGTCGTCCGCTTCCCGGACACCCATCGCTGGGGGGCCGCCGAGCCCGAGCCGGTGGGGGAGGTACTGCAGGACCTCGAGGACGTGATCATGTTCGAGGGGCCGCAGACGATCGCGGCCCTGATCCTCGAGCCGGTCGTTGGTACCAACGGCATCCTCATCCCGCCCGACGGCTACCTGCAGGGCGTGCGCGAGATCTGCTCGCGCCACGGGATCATGCTCATCGCCGACGAGGTCATGTCCGGCTTCGGGCGAACGGGTGCGTGGTGGGCGGTCGACCACTGGGGCGTCGTGCCCGACATGATCACCATGGCCAAGGGCCTGACCGCCTCGTACGTGCCACTTGGCGCGGTCGGCATGCGGCGTGAGATCGCCGAGGCGTTCCGCGACAAGGTCTTCTACGGCGGCCTGACGTACAACTCGCATCCGCTCGGCTGCGCCACGGCGCTGGCCACCATCTCGGTCTACGAGGAGGATGGGCTCATCGAGCGCGCGCGGGCGATGGGTGAGGTCATGGCCGGCCATCACCAGGCTCTGCGAGAGAGCCATCCGTCGGTCGGGGCGGTGCGCAACATCGGCCTCTTCGGCATCGTCGAGCTCGTCCGGTCGCGCGATCCTTACACGCCGATGGCGCCGTACAACGGCACATCCGACGAGATGAAGGCGGTCCACAAGCACCTGAAGGAAAGCGGCCTGTACACCTTCGTCCGCTGGAACGGGATCATGACCAACCCGCCGCTGATCATCACGCAGGAGCAGCTGGCCGAGGGCTTCGCGATCATCGACGACGCGCTCGCGCTCGCCGACGAGGCCGTCGCCTAGTCTGACTGGCCGTCGCCGGTTCGCGCCCAACCGGGCCCTGATTGCCCGCTACCTGCGCGCGAAGCTGTTCGCGCGGCGCTTGCCTAGGCGCCGATCGGCGTGAAGAAGCTCAGCACGTAATCCCAGCCGGGCTCGTAGTTGGCGCGCTCCTGTGCGGCTTCCTCGCCGAGCGCCTCCCAGCCGCTGTGCACCAGCCGGACGGTCGTGCCCTGCTCAGAAGGCGTGAACGTGACCTCGAGCAACTGCGCTGCCTCTGGCCCACGGCCCGCGTGCCAGGTCATCGTCAGGCCGCGCGGCGCATCCCAGGTTTGGACCGTGCCCCAGGTGTGCTCGGCGCCGTCCGGCCCGATCTCGTAGAGCCGACCGCCAGCTCGCTCTTCGAAGGCACAGCCGAGCGCGCGATCGCCCTCCACCGAGTGCGTCGCCAGCGGCCACCACTCGCCGATCCGGCGAGTGAACAGCTCGAACGCGCGCCGCTGGTCAAGTGGCACGCCGACCTCCTTGATCACCGGTGCCAGGGCGTCGCCCGGCCGCTGCGCATCGTCCGACATCAATTGCCTCCTGCCTGCTCCTCTGCGGCCGTGGCGTACGCAGCCAGCACGTCGTCCCACAGCTGCTCGACGTAGCGCCGCAGCGGCGCCAGCCCCGCCGGATCCAGCCGATAGACCCGTCGCCGCCCGTCCCGGCGTTCGCTAACCAGGCCCGCCCGCTTGAGCGCGGCCAGGTGCTGCGACACTGCCGGCCGGCTGACCGGCAGCCCGTCAGCGACCTCTTTGACGGACCGCGGCGCCCGTCGCACACGCTCCAGCACCGCTCGGCGGGTGGGGTCGGCGAGGGCAGCCAGCGCGGCCTGCGGGGGCCTCATATGCGTAAGTATACGCTTACCTATGATGGCATGTCAAGCCCGGGACGCACGTGTCGCGAGTGGCGCTAGAGTTGCGGGCACATGAGCGGGGAGGGTTCCGTCACCGGCCGCAGTGCGGTCAGCCGCCGTAGACGCGTGCTCGGCGTGCTGATCGTGGTGCTGGTCATCGCGCTCGCCTGGGTGCTGATCAAGTTCCTGGCCGGCGACCCTTGGCGCATCGACGGTCAGCTCGTCCACAACCCACCCTTTCGCTGGAAGCTGGCCAACGACCAGAGCCTGCCCCACATCTGGCAGGTCTTCGGGACGATGACCCGGCCGATCCAGCCCGGAGGCCCGGCGCTGGCCTCGCTGCTGTTCGACTTCTCGGTCTACACCGCCCGCGGCGCGGCCCTCGGCTTCGCCCTGGGCGCGGGCTTCGGGCTGTCGCTGGGCATCCTGCTCGCTCACGTCCGGGTGCTGGAACGGGCGCTCGTGCCATATGTCGTCATGTCGCAGACGGTGCCGATCATCGCCATCGCGCCGGTGATCGTCATTGGCCTGCAGGCGGGCTGGTTCTCGGTCGCCATCGTGGCCAGCTACCTGACCTTCTTTCCGGTCACCATCGGAACCCTGCGCGGCCTTCGCTCGGCCGACCCGCGGGCGATCGAGCTGATGCGCTCGCTGGCTGCCGGCCGGCGCGAGGTGCTCTGGAAGCTGCGCCTGCCCGCATCCGCGCCGTACCTCTTCACGGCCTTCAAGATCTCGGCCACGGCGGCGGTCGTCGGCGCGATCGTCGGCGAGCTGCCGGCCGGCGTGCGCGACGGCCTGGGGGGCGCCCTGCTCAGCTTCAACCAGTACTACACGATCGCGCCCGAGCGGCTGTGGGCGGCACTGATCTTCTCGGCCGGCCTGGGCATCGTGGCCTTCATGCTCGTCGTCGCCGCCGAGCGCCTCTTCCTGCGTGGCTACAGACAGACCGAGGAGCTGACATGACCGCCGACCAGCCAGCCAGCGCCAGCGCGTCCCCGGTCGTCGAGGTCCGCGGCGCGAGGAAAGTCTTCGCCGGCCAGAGCGGGCAGCGCGTCGAGGCCCTGCGCGATATCGACCTGACCATCGGTCGGGGCGAGTTCATCTCGCTCATCGGGCCGTCAGGCTGCGGCAAGAGCACCCTGCTGAGGCTCATCGGCGACCTGACCTCGCCCAGCGGCGGGAGCGTGACGATCAGTGGCAAGTCCGCCCACCGCGCCCGGCTGGATCGCGACTACGGCATCGTCTTCCAGTCGCCGGTGCTGTTCGACTGGCGCACGGTCGAGAAGAACGTGCAGCTGCCGCTGGAGGTGAGCGGCGTGCCGCGCGCCGAACGCCACGAGCGGGCGGCGCGGATGCTCGAGCTGGTCGAGCTCTCTGACTTTGCCGGCCACCGGCCGTGGCAGCTGTCGGGCGGCATGCAGCAGCGCGTCGCGATCGCGCGCGCCCTGGCCCTCAACCCCCAGATCCTGCTGATGGACGAGCCCTTCGGCGCGCTCGACGAGATGACGCGCGAGCGGATGAACCTCGAGCTGCTGCGCGTCTGGCAGGCGACGGGCACGACCGTCGTCTTCGTCACCCACTCGATCCCCGAGGCGGTCTTCCTTTCGACCCGGGTGGTCGTCATGTCGCCGCGGCCGGGCCGGATAACCGACCTGATCGACGTCGACCTGCCCTACCCGCGGACGATCGACACGCGCGAGCTGGAGCGCTACTTCGAGCTGGTCACGCGCGTGCGCGAGAGCCTGCGGGCCGGTGAAGGGCGCGAGGCGGGCGAGCAGGCCGAAGCCGGCAGGCGCGTTCGCGCAGAGGGCCTGTCTGCGTGACCGTCGGTAACACGGCCGTGGTCCAGCCTTCGCTGGTCGAGGCGCGGCGCAGCCTGTGGCGGCGCGTCGGTGACTGGCTGCCGGCGGTGATGGTCGCGATCGGCTTCCTGCTCGTCTGGCAGGTGGCGGTCATGGCGTTCGGTGTCCAGCGCTTCATCCTGCCCGCGCCGCTGGCCATCGCCGGCGCCTTCGGGACGTACTTCAGCGAGATTGCCGCCGCAGCGGCATACACCGCCACCGAGGCGATCGGCGGGCTGATCTTCGGCGTCGCCGGCGGGCTGCTGGTGGGCTTCGTGACCGCCCGCTGGGTGTCGGCGCGCGAGGCTCTGCTGCCCTTCGCGGTGGCCATCAACGCCATCCCGATCATTGCCTTCGCGCCGATCATGAACAACTGGTTCGGGCTCGCCAACCCGGCCTCCAAGATGGCCATCGCCGCGCTGCTCGTCTTCTTCCCGGTGATGATCAACACCGTCCGCGGCTTGACCCTGGTCGAGCCGGCGGCGCTGGAGCTGATGCGCTCGACCGCCGCCTCTGAGCTGACCGTGCTGCGCAAGGTGCGCATCCCCAACGCGCTGCCGTTCATCTTCACCGCGCTGAAGGTGGCGACGACACTGGCCACCATCGGCGCCATCGTCGGTGAGTACTTCGGCGCGCCGCGCGCCAGCCTGGGCCAGTACATCGTCCAGCACGCCGCCTACTTCAACTTCGAGCGCTCATGGGCGGCGATCATCTTCGCCGCCGCGATCGGCATCTCGCTCTACCTGCTCGTCCTGCTGCTGGAGCGCCTCGTCATGCCCTGGCATGCGTCGTTCCGCTCGCACGAGACCTGAGCGCGGTCGTAGACTGTCGGCGCCCGGCCCGATCGCCGAGGCTTCGGAGGGGGCGGGCATCATGCATCCGCCCGGATGGAGGAGGAAGGATGAGGATCAGACAACTGCTCGGCCTTGCCGTGGCCGGGCTGATGCTGGCAACGGCCTGCAACATGCTGCCGGGCTCGTCGCCCACGCCACAGGCGATGACGCCGGTCAAGCTCCAGCTGCAATGGGTCACGCAGGCCCAGTTCGCCGGCTACTTCGCCGCCCTCGACCAGGGCTTCTACGAGGACGAGGGGCTGCAGGTCGAGATCCTGCAGGGCGCGGTCGACATCGTGCCCCAGCAGGTCGTGGCCCAGGGCGCAGCCGAGTTCGGAGTCGCCTGGCTGCCCAAGGTGCTGGCCTCGATCGAGTCCGGCGCGGATCTGGTGAACATCGCCCAGCCGTTCCAGCGCTCCGGCACTCTGCAGGTCGCCTGGGCGGACAGCGGCATCGACTCGCCCGAGGACTGGCGTGGCAAGCGCGTCGGCACGTGGGGCTTTGGCAACGAGCATGAGCTGTTCGCGGCCATGCGCAAGGTTGGCATCGATCCTGAGAACCAGAGCGACGTGACCATCGTCAGCCAGGACTTCAGCATGGACGCCCTGCTCAACAACGAGCTCGACGCGGCGCAGGCGATGACCTACAACGAGTACGCACAGGTGCTCGAGAAGGTCAATCCTGAGACAGGCCAGCTGTACCAGCCGGAGGATCTGACGGTCATCTCGATGGAGGACGCCGGCACGGCGATGCTCCAGGACGGCATCTTCGCGCGCGGCGAGTGGCTCAGCCAGCCGGGCAACGAGGATGTTGCGGTGCGCTTCCTGCGCGCCTCTTTCCGCGGCTGGATCTGGTGCCGCGACAACTTCGAGCAGTGCGTCGATGCCGTGCTCGAGGCCGGCCCGACGCTGGGCCGCGGCCACCAGACGTGGCAGCTGAACGAGATCAACGCGCTCATCTGGCCGTCGCCGAACGGCATCGGGATCATGGATCCGACCGCCTACGAGCGGACGGTCCAGGTCGCGATCGAGGGCCAGGTGATCACCACCGAGCCACCGGACGGCGCCTACCGGACCGATCTCGCCCAGCGGGCGATGGACGGCCTCCAGGGTGACACCCGCGGCACCAACTTCCAGAAGCGCCAGGTCGAGCTGACCGAGGGCGGCAACTAGGTCGCCCCTCACGAAGCGGACGCCAAAAGGGCCCGGGCTCAGGCCCGGGCCCTTTCTTTGCCGCGGGGCAGCTCTGCCTTGGGCCTGCACCAGTCGACGCCGCGATGGGTAGGCGGCCACGTAGATCACTCGCGAGCGGGACGCGTCGATCGGCTTGACCTCGATCGTCTCGGCGAGGCCCCGCGACGGCCCGCTCCTGTGGCGGTAGTGGATCTTCAGCGGTGGATCGAGCTCCACGGTTTCGCGAGTGGCAAAGCGATAGCGGCGGCCCAGTGGGAGCGGAAAGCAAGCGAGGATCCCAGCTGCCTGCCGGGCGGAGCAACGGTACGGCTCGTCACTCCGTCAGCGGACGTAGGCGTGCTCGGCGTAGCACCAGGCGAAGCCTTGGCCGGCGCCGGTGATCTGCTCGATGACCGGGTGGCCCTCACTGAGGGCGTGCGAGCGCGCATGGCCGGCCTGCGACTCGCAGCAGCCGACGTGGCCGCAGTGGGCGCATGAACGCAGGTTGAAGCTGCTGCCGCACTCCTCGCAGCGGTCGGCCCGCGGCACGGCGTGCTCAGACGGGGCATGGGCGCACAGCCGGTCAGCGGTGGGCGGCGGACTGATGATTTCCATGCTCACACGCTACGTGAACGCGACACCTTCCGTCCGTGGGCCAGATCACAGCTCGGCTATTCGCCTTCGGCCACCTCGAGCAGCCGCTCCGCGTTCTGGATGACGACGCGATGGCGCTCGGTTGCAAGCAGCCCCTGGCGCCGGAACTCGCCGATCGTATGCGCCAGCGTCTCGCGGGTTGTGCCGATCATGTCGGCCAGCTCCTGCTGTGTCAGGCGCGCCTCAATCAGCGTCCCGCGAACGGTCTTGACGCCGAAACGCTGGCCGAGGTCAATCAGCTTCCGAGCCAGGCGCTGGCCGACACGCTGGTAGGCCATCGCCTCCAACTCGCGCTCGGCCTCCTGCAGTCGCGCAGCGAGGTGGCTGATGACGTTGACCCCAATCGCCGGGTATCGCTCGATCAGCCGCCGGAGCTCGTCGGGCGACAGCGTGCAGATGACGCCCTCTTCAACCGCCTCCACATATGCCTCAGGCAGGCGGTCCTGGCCGAGCATGCGCATGTCGCCCAGGATGGTGCCGCGATCGTAGATGTCGAGGGTCAGCTGCTTACCGTCAGGGGTCATGCGGTAGACCCGCACTTTGCCCTTCTTGACGATATGAATACGGTCGGGCGGATCGTCCGGTGAAAGCAACATCTGGCCCGGCGTGCAGAAGGTCATCGTGGTGGCGTGACCGATGGCCTCGATGTCCTGCTCGGACAGCCCTCGGAACAGATCCAGTTCGCGCAGCAGCCCGAGTTTTTCAGATAGCGAGCGGGCAGCCGACCTCTCGTTCACCAACTCAGTCTAGGTGGACGAGCGGCCCGGCCAGGAAAGGATCGGCGAAGTAGAGACCGGCCCGGGCATAAAGTGCCGGAGGCAGCCCGATGTCGGCCAGGTACAGGTCACCCGACTGCCGCCTGCCGGAAGCAGTCAATTGGCCTCGCTTGGGAAGGGCGATGGTCATCGTCGACGTTGCGCGCAGCGCGGCGTCGTCGACGGCGCCGGTGTCGGGATCCATGCCGCATGGCAGGTCAAGGCTCAGCACGCTCGTGCCACTGCCGGCAGCTCGCTCGCCGAGGTCGCGCACCGGTCCCCTTGGTGGCCCGTCCGCCGAATAGCCCAGGAGGGCGTCGATGAGCAGGTCGCTGTCGGCCAGCAGCGCTTCCAGCTCACCGGCGCCAAGGTCCCACGCGGCAACGCAGCAGGGGACGTCCATCTCGATCAACGTCAGGAGACGCTCCCTGGCCGCGACGTGCAGCCGGCCCACGGGCTGGGCCAGAACGACGTGGACCTCGGTCCCGCGATTGGCCAGGTGGCGCGCCGCGACAAGCCCTCCGCCGCCGTTGTTGCCCGCTCCGCTCAGAACGGTGACGCGCTTACCCGTCGTGCGACCCATTGCCTCCGCCGCCAGTCGGGCCAGACCCGCACCGGCCAGCTCCATCATCTGGGCCAGGCTGATGCCGAAGTCCTCCTCCGCGAGGCGGTCGATCTCCCGCATCTGGCCGGCGGTGACGGCTGGGACATCGGTGAGTGGAACGGTGGGCACAGCGCTCACTCGCCGGCGACCCAGATTCGCGTCTCGGGTTCGAACGCGGCCCAGGCGAACCAGAAGTGGTCGCCGTGGCCGATCGGCTCCAAGCTGGTGCCCTCCAGTGGACCCTCAGTCGCCACGCCGAAGATGCTCCAGAGCGAGCCGGTCTCGCGGTCCACGATCGCACCGGAGCCAGGCTCGAAGGTCAGCCGCTCTCCATCGACGACCGGGCTGAAGACTCCGGTCGCGCCGATGTCTCGGCCTTCGTCGATGCGTGCCGCGTCGAGCGCCGATGCGACGCCGGGCTGCCAGAAGACGACGACGGGCGTGCCCGCGACCTGATCGTGAATCACGCCAAGGCGGGCCACCTCGGAGTGCGGATAGGCCACCGCCGCGTCGTCGATGTTGACCGCCACGACGCGCTCCATCGGTGAGAGTCGGCCGTCGATCTCCCCTCGGAAGAGGAACGGATTCTGGTCGACGGAGTCGTACCCCACATAGGGATTGCGCCCATAACTGCGCGAGAATCCCGTCTCGCGACTGAGCGCCAATGCGTCCGGATAGGCGGCCGCGAAGTCGCCAAGCGCGACGATCTGCGAGGGCACGAAGGGCAGGCGCGTGCCAGTCAGCACGCCCACTATCGACTCGCCCGTCGCCTGCTGCCACCAGCTCTCGGTCTGGCGGTCGTACATGACCAGGTCGCTGAAGCGCAGGTTGCCGGTCGTGCCGAAGTCGTACAGCACCCCATCGAGATCGCGCTGGAAGACGAGCGCCGTATTGCACAGCGGACAGAACGTGACCACGACCGGCACACCGCCGAGCGTGTCGTTGACGATCTCGTGCCACATCAGGATCGAGAGCGGGTATGCCCGCGCCTCGCCATTGACCTCGAGAGCGATGACCGGGGCTCGCTCGTCCTGCCAGCTGCGTGCGTCCTCGATCGGCTCAAAGCGTGGCTCGTCGATGGCCGGGATGCCGTCCTTGCCCGGTCCGCCGCCGATGATCTCCGACAGCTCCACACTGGCGATCTCGAAGTCCGTCTGCCAGCCTGAAGTCGACACGTTCAGTCGACCGCGCGGAGTAGGCGCAGGTGGCTCACCCTCAGCGGTTGGCTCCGGTGGCACGGGCGCGGCCGCCGGGCCCGGGTCGGGACTCACTGACGGATCGCCCGGACCAACCTCGCCCAGCGGGGCACAGGCACCGACCAGCAGCACACCAGCCACAGCGAGTGCCAGCGTTGATCGGTAGCGTTGCACAGGCAGATCCATGGTCCAGACGCTAGCCGGATTGCCGTCAGGCGACAGTAGCGCGGCTTACAGGCCAGCCCGCCGTCGTCTCCTCAGGCCTCGAGCAGCAGGCGCACCGGCTCGGCGAAGGCGGCGACGATGAGCAGCGCGCCGGCAACGCGCATCAGGCGCGTGTGGTTGCGCGCCAGCCAGGCGGTGATCGCGCGCGCCCGCACGGCACCGATCAGCGACAGCCCGATGAGCGGCAGCCCGAAGCCGACGCCGAAGGCGACGAAGCCGGCCATCCGCGACGCGGTCTCGGCCACGCCGATCGAGATGGCCAAGAGAGCGACGACGAAGGGCCCCGCGCAGGGCAGCGCGACGGGGCCGAAGAGCAGGCCGTAGACATACGCCTGGCCGAGCGGCCGGCGAATGACGGGCACACGCACGCTGGCCATCCGCGCGAATGGATTGCGCCCGGAGAGCATCAAGAGGCCGAGCGCGACGAGCGCGACGGTGGTGGCCGGCACGATGTAGGCCAGGAGGCTGCCCAGCGAGACCGACAGCGCCACGACCACCGCCCCCACGATGACCAGCGCCGTCACCACGCCGAGCACGACGACCAGCCCGAAGAGCGCCGGCGCGCGGGCACTACCGGTCGCCTCGCCGCGCCCGACGAGCATAGCCAGGAACGCCGGGTAAAGCGGCAGCAGGCAGGGACTGGCGGCGCTCGCGAAGCCGAGCACGAAGGAGGTGGCGAGCGCCTCCATCTAGGGCAGCAGCGCGGCGAACTCGGCCTGCAGCTGGTCGGCGCGCTTGATGCCGAAGCTGACCTCGGCCTGCCCGTCAGGCGCTACGACGATCTTGGGTGTCGAGGGCGGTGAGAGGACCTGGTCGCCGAAAACCTGCGCGAGTGACCGCGCTGCGTCGCGCGAGGCAACGACGAAGTGCCACGGGTAGTCGCGTTCGTCGGCGTAGCGCGCCAGGTCGGGCTCGGTCTCGTTGGGATCGACGTCGAGGCTGATGTAGACGATGTCGTCGCGGGCCAGGCCGGCCAGCGCCATGCGCGCCTCGTCCTGCTGGATGCGGCAAGTGGTGCACCAGATGGCCATCGGTTCGATGATCACGAGACGGCCCGCCGCGACGAGCTCGTTCACGACCAGCGTCTCGCCGCTGCGCACATCGCGCAGCTCGGCAGTGCGCCACAGGTCGTCGGGTGCTGGCACAGGCTGGGATGCGCCGGGCGCGCAACCGGCAGCTAGGACCGTGAGCAAAAGCGTGGTCGCGACGAGGAGGCGCAGGCTGGGTCTAGTCACTGACCCACACGTATCTGAGTGCGCCGTCATCGACGCAGCGCGCACTCAACCGGCTACGCGTGCGACGAACCATCACGAGCGGGCGGCCTCGACGAGTAGGCTGCCAAGCACGCGCGCGGTGGTCGGAAACGCATGGATCGTGTCGGCCAGGACATCGAGCGACGTGCGCGTCTTGATGGCCAGCACGGCCTCGTGGATTGCCTCCGCTGCGCCCGGGCCGGCAATGAAGGCGCCCAATAGTTCGCGCCGCGACCGGTCCACGATCACGGTCACGTGACCGACCGCGTCGGCCACGTAGCCCTTCGCGGTCAGGGCCAGGTCCTGGGTGTACTCGGCCGCGGCGTGCCCGGCTTCGCGTGCCTCGTCCAAGGTCAGTCCCACGCCGGCGATCTCGGGGTCTGTGTAGACCGCACGCGGAATGGCCCGGTAGTCAGGCCGGACATCTTCGCCGAGCGCCATGCGGACGGCCATCTCGCCCTGGTAATGGGCGAGATGGGTATGCATCTCGGGCCCGGCCGGGTCGCCCACCAGCCACAGCCCGTCGGCCAGGCGAAGATTGCCGTCGCGGGGCAGCTTCTCGTCGGTCAACTCCACGCCTGCGTTTGCCAGCCCCAGGTCGTCCATTGGCGCAGTCCGACCGACGGCGACCAGGATCTCGTGCGCCCTCACTTCGCTGCCGTTCGACAGCTCGACGCAGTGCTCGGCGGATCGGTTGGCCACGACGCGCTCGGCCCTGGCCGACTTGATTATCGCCACACCGTCCTTCCTGAGCGTTTCCTCGATCGCCGCGGAGTTTCGCGGATGGTCGCGCTGGTTGAGCCGCTCATGCGGGTGGACGAGCGTCACCGGCACGCCGAAGCGAGCGTACACCTGGCTCAGCTCGAGGCCGGTCGGCCCGCCGCCCAGGATGAGCAGGCTGCGCGGCAGCTCGCGTACAGACGTGCCCTGCCGGTTGGTCCACAGCCCCACTTCGGCCAGGCCGTCGACCGACGGGATAGTGGGGTTTGTACCGACCGCGACGATGATGTTGTCGGCGGTGAGCCTGCGGCTCGCCCCGTTGGCGGTGACGCGCACGCTGGCCCTGTCGGTGATGTACGCCTGACCTCGGATGACGCTCGCGCCGGCCTGCTCAAGGCTGCGCACGTGTCCGCTATCGTCGGGCCACTCGGTGCCCTGGCGATTGATCATGTAGTCGCGCCGATCCGATGCCTGGCGCCACGTCCGTTCCCCGCCCAGGGCATGTATGCGTGCGTCGTGAAGCAAGGACTTTGACGGCATGCACGCCCAGAAGGGACATGAGCCGCCTACAAGCTCGCGCTCAACTACAGCCACGCTCGCCCCGCGAGCGGTAGCCAGGTGCGCCGCGGCCTCGCCCGCGGCCCCCGCGCCGATGACGACGAAGTCGAAATGCTCGCGTCCCCCGGCGCGATCGGTATCAGCGTTCATGCCGCCAGTCTCAACGGTGTGGCCGCGTTGGGCTGTGCGCTCTCCCACAGTCCAGCACGCGCACGGCCAGGTCGAGGGCTACCCGTGCCCCGTCCCGAACTGGCGGTCGCCCGCATCGCCAAGGCCGGGCATGATGTAGCCCTTCTCATTGAGCTGCCGATCGAGCGCCGCGCAGTAGATGGGCACATCGCGGTGGGCCTCCTGCACAGTCCGCACGCCCTCTGGCGCCGCAATGAGGTTGATCAGCTTGATGCGCTTCGCGCCCCAGTGCTTGAGCACCTCGATGGCGGCCGTGGCCGAGCCGCCGGTGGCGAGCATGGGATCGAGGATCAGGCACATGTCCACCGTCGCCGAATCGGGCAGCTTGTTGTAGTACTCGACCGGCCGCAGCGTGCGCTCGTCGCGGAACAGCCCCAGGTGCCAGACCTGCGCGGTCGGCATCAGCTCGAGCATCGCGTCGACCATGCCCAGGCCGGCGCGCAGGATGGGCACCAGGCCGATGCGGTCGGCCAGCTCGACGCCATCGGTCTTCTCCAGCGGCGTGGGCACCCGGATCGCGCGCACGCGCGCGTCGGCCAGCGCCTCGTAGCCGACGAGCCAGCTGATCTCGCGCACCAGCTCGCGAAACTTCTTGGGCTCGACACGCTCGTCGCGCAGCAGGGCCAGCTTGTGGAGCACGGCAGGATGCTGCGAGACGTGCAGGCTGGGGAATTCGGCGGCGGCCATCGCAGCCGATTGTAGGCGCCGGTCGCTGCGGCCGCGGACCCTCGGCGGGCCGGGCGCTACCATCGCCCAGATGGCCAGGAGCACAGTCCAATCGGCGGCCGGCGGTCCCGTGCGCGCAACCGTCCGAACCGGCCGACTGCCGCGCTACCCGCGCAACGCCGCGCCACCGGTACTGGTCGAGGTGCGACGCGGCATGATCGTGGAGAGCCGCCATCGGGGCCACGTCGTGCAGGTCGCGGCTGATGGCCGGATCGAGCGCGGCGTGGGCGACCCGGACGTTGTCGTGTCGCTGCGCTCGGCGGTCAAGCCGTTCGCGCTGCTGGCACTGCTCGAGGCCGGCGCGGACGGGCCGCTGCAGCTGAGCGACACCGAGCTGGCGGTGATGGCTGCCTCGCATACCGGCGAGGACGCCCACGTCCGAACGCTGCAGGGAGTGCTCCGCCGAGCCGGGCTGTCGCAGTCGCTGCTGGCCAATGGCTCGGACGGTGCACCGCTCGACGAGCTGACCGCGTCACGGCTGGCACGCGAGGGCGAATCGCCAAGCCCGATCCGGCACATGTGCTCGGGCTTCCACGTCGCGAGCCTCGTCCTGTCGCGCCACGCCGGCTGGTCGCTCAGCGACTACTGGCGGCCCGACCACCCGAGCCAGCACGCCGTAGCTGACGTCGTGGCCCGCGTCTTCTCGACGACGCCCGCGCGCCTGGTCAGCGCCGTCGACGCCTGCGGCCTGCTGACCTACGCCTTCCCACTGGCCGAGGTGGCGCGCGCCTACGCGCTGCTCGCCGAGCCTGACGCGGCCGACACGCCCGGCCGGCAAGCCCTCCAGCCGCACCTCCGCCGGGTGCGCGACGCGATGCTCGGCGCGCCGGAGATGATCGGCGGCAGCCGTGACTCGAGCGACACGCTGCTGATGAAGGCCCGGCCGGGGCAGCTCCTCGCCAAGGGCGGCGCCGAGGCGCTGCGCGGCATCGGCCTGCTCGCCGGCGCGCGCGGCAAGGACACCGGCGCGGTGGGCATCGCGATAAAGATCGAGGATGGCGACGGCCGGGGCCGGGCCAGCCGGGCGGTGACGGTCGAGGCACTTGCGCAGATGGGCGTGCTCGACCGAGCGCAGCTCGATCGGCTGGTCGAGCTCCATCGCCCCCCGGCCCGAGATCCGCGCGGGGTCGAGGTCGGCCACGCCATTGCGCGCTTCGAGCTGGCGCCGATAGGTGAGCTGGCCTAGCCATGGCCCAGCTGTCAGATCCCTACCGCCTGCTGGGCGTCCAGCGCGACGCGTCGCTGGCCCAGGTCAAGGCTGCCCACCGCAAGCTGGCCAAGCGCTACCACCCCGATTCGCCGACCGCCGACGCGCAGCGTTTCCTGCGCGTGCAGGAGGCATACCAGCTGCTCTCCGACCCCCTGCGCCGGCGCGAGTGGGACGCCCGCCACGCCCCGGCGCCGGTCCGTGCCGACGAGCCGGCAGGCTCCGCGCCCCGTGGCCGCAGCCGGCGCACGCCGTCGCCGGCCGCTCGTGAGCAGGCCGCGCGCAACTACACCTGGTCGGCCGGCGAGGTGCCGTGGTGGGAGGAGGGCGGTCGCCGGGCCGCAAGACCCGGGCCGACGGGCGGGCCAGCGGCCGAGCAGCCGCTCCGCGGCGCGCCGCCGCGAAGACGCGCTCAGAATCGCGATGAAGACGCTGCGCCGCCGCCGGCGCCCACCGAGCCGCGGCCCGACTTCGACGTCTACAACCGCTCGAGTGGCGCCGCCTGGTCGGCTGCGGCGCGAGCCTACTTCCGGCGGGCCGACCAGGACCTGCCTCGGCGCGGCTCGTTCCAGTACCAGGGCTCGCAGCCTCTGACTGCCGCCCGTGCCCGCGCCGCGGCCGAGGAACAGGCGCGTCGCCAGGCTGCGCCGCCCACCCCTCAACCCGCTCCACGTCGACGGGCCGCGGCAAGCGCCGCCCAGCCGCCGGCGCCCGAAGCGGGCATCGCCCGCGACGCCAGCACGGTCGCACGCGTCCGTGCTCGCTTCCAGGCTGAGCAGCGTGCCGGCCGCTGGCCGAGCCGCTTCCAGCGGCTGCGCTACGCGCTCCTTGCCTGGGCGCCGTTGGCGCTGCTAATCGGCTACGGCGGGCCGGCAGCGGCGGAGTGCCAGCCGGCGCTGGCCAGCTGCTCGCCCATGCTCGTGCCCGGCCAGGCGCTCGTCGCCGGTCTGCTGCTCGGCCTGCTGCTGGCAGCGCCGAGGTTGGCGTACGCCGGCGCGCTGGCCACGACGGCGCTGGTCGTCGGCGGTGGGGTAGCGCTGCTGGGCGCCTGGCTGACCGGCCTGCGCGCGCCACAGCTCGCGGCACTGCCGGCGTGGGCGCTGCTTGCCGGCGCGGCGGCGCTGGCCCTGGCCTACCTGATCGTGGCCATCTGGCTGCTGTCCGACCGCGGCCGCCGGCCGTGGGCAGGCGTCAGGATCACCCGATGAGCGTCCGCTGCCGCATCGCTCCCAGCCCGACCGGGCCGCTGCACATCGGCACTGCCAGGACGGCGCTGTTCAACTACCTGTTCGCCCGCCACGAGGGGGGCACGTTCATCCTGCGCCTCGAGGACACGGACGTTGCGCGCTCGGCGGTCGAGCACGAGCGCGACATCCTCGAGGGCCTGCACTGGCTGGGCCTGGAGTGGGACGAGGGACCCGAGGTTGCCGGCCAGCCTGCCCGCGGGCCCTACGGGCCATACCGCCAGATGGAGCGCCTCGACCATTACCGCGCGGCGGCGGACAGGCTGCTCGCCCAGGACAAGGCGTATCCGTGCTACTGCACGCCCGACGAGCTGGCGGCCGATCGAGCCGCCCAGCAGGCGGCCCACCAGCCGCCGCACTACGTGGGTCGCTGCGCCCACCTGGCGCCGGACCAGATTCGCGCCCGCGAGGCAGACGGTCGCAGACCCGTGCTGCGCTTCCGCATCGGCGAAGGCACGGTCGCGTTCGACGACCTCGTCCGCGGCCGCGTCGAGATCGACACGACCGCCCTCGGCGGCGACCTGGTGATCGCCCGCTCGGACGGCTCGCCGCTGTACCACTTCAGCGTCGTCGTCGACGACGTCGGGATGGCGATCAGCCACGTCATCCGCGGCGAGGACCACCTGTCGAACACGCCAAAGCACATCCTGCTCTTCCGCGCCCTGGGCGCTGACGTGCCGGTCTTCGCCCACCTGCCGCTGATCCTCAACCCGGATCGGACGAAGATGAGCAAGCGGAAGAGCCAGACGTCAGTCGCTGACTACATCGCGCAGGGCTTCGTGCGTGAGGCGCTGGTCAACTACTTTGCCCTGCTCGGCTGGTCGAGCGGCACGGAGGAGGAGATCTTCAGCCTCGACGAGCTGGCCCAGCGCTTCGAGCTCTCGCGCGTCCAGTCGGCCGGTGCCGTCTTTGACCGGGAGCGCCTCGAATGGCTCAACGGCCAGTGGATCCGCCGCCTGCCCGAGGAGGAGCTCGTCGAGCGAGCGCTGCCATTCCTGGTTCGCGAGATCGACTCTGCGAAGGCCGCCGGGGTGCCGGCACGAATCCCGACGGCGGATGACCTGCGCCCGCTCATGCCGATGATCCGCGAGCGCATCCCCACCTTGGGTGCGGTCGCGGGCATGCTCGACTACCTGTTCATCGATGAGGTCCGGGCTGACCCCGGGCTGCTCGTGCCAAAGCGCTGGGACGCGGCCACGACGCGCGACGCACTGGTCGCTGCGCGGCAGGTCGTCGCCGATGCGGGCGAGGTCAGCTTCGAGGCTGACGAGCTCGAGCCGCCGCTGCGCCGGCTGGCAGAGGAGCGCGGCTGGAAGGCCGGTGACCTGTTCATGGCGATCCGCGTCGCGGTCACCGGCCGGACGGCGACCCCGCCGTTGTTCGACACGCTCGTCGCGCTGGGCCAGCAGCGCACGCTCGAGCGCCTGGACGCGGCCGTTGCCAGCCTGAGCGGAGCAGCCGGATGACCCATCCCGAATTCCAGGCCTGGCTCGATCGCTATGTGGCGGCGTGGCAGAACTCCGACCCCGACGCGATTGGCGAGCTGTTCGCCGAGGACGCCGAGTATCGCCACCGGCCGCCGGACGACCCTGTCCGCGGGCGCGCTGCGATCGTCGCCGACTGGCTCGATGAGCCCGATGAGCCGGGCACGTTCGATGCCCACTACGAGCCGCTGGCGATCGACGGCGAGAACCACGTCGCTTCGGGCTGGACGCGCTACTACGCCGACGGCGATCTCGACGGGGAGTACTGGAACGTCTTCCTGTGCCGCTTCGACGATGCTGGGCAGTGCACGTACTTCACCGAGTGGTGGGTGCGCAGCCGCCGCTTCGACGGGGCCGGCTGAGCGGCCATGGCCCAGACGATCCTGCTCGTCGACGACGAGCAGACGCTGCGCCAGCTGGTCGCCGAGGCGCTGCGCGACGAGGGCTATCGCGTCGTCGAGGCGGCCGACGGATCAGCCGCCCTCGAGGCCTTCCGGGCCGATGCACCCGACCTGGTGCTGCTCGACCTGATGCTGCCCGAGCTCTCGGGCATCGAGCTCTGCCGCATCCTGCGCCGCGAATCGGATGTGCCGATCCTGATGCTGACCGCCAAGGGCAGCGAGCTGGACAAGGTCGTCGGCCTCGAGGTCGGCGCAGACGACTACGTGACCAAGCCGTTCAGCCTGCGCGAGCTGATGGCCAGGGTGCGCGCGCTGCTGCGTCGCAGCGATGCCGCCGACCGACGGAGCGGCTCCGTCTCGAAGGATGGGCTGCTGTCGCTCGGCCGCGTCGAGGTTGACCTTGCCGGTCACCGGCTGATGCGCGGCGGCCAGCCGCTGGCGGTCAAGCCCAAGGCGTTCGAGCTGCTGACGTTCCTGTTGCGCAACCGGGGCCAGGCGTTCACCCGCGAGCAGCTGTTGGAACGCGTGTGGGGCTACGACTACGCGGGCGAGACCCGGACAGTGGACGTCCACGTCCATTGGCTGCGCCAGGTCATCGAGGACGACCCGCACCGGCCACAGCTGCTCGAAACCGTGCGCGGCGTGGGCTACGTGCTGCGGCCCTGAGGCCGACTCGCTAGCGGCTGTTGCTCGCCGCCGGGTCGACCATCAGCTGGTCGGGCTGGGTCGGGCAGTCGGCGCAGATCGGAGTCTCGCGCAACGAGAGCAGGAACGTCTCGCTCGGCAGTAGGTCGCGCGGCACGGCGAGCAGCATCCCCTGCGGGCCGAGATCATCAGTGCAGGCGCGACCCTGCTGGGGGTGCCACCGTCCGAAGACGCGCCCGCTCTGCTCGTCTACGACGATCCCGTCGAGGATCTCCGGGCAGCTGCTGCTGCCGGACATGCCGAGGTAGATCACGACCTCGCTGGCGAAGTCAACCGGCGGCCGTGGCTGGGCACCGCCGAGCTCTGACCAGAGCATCTCGAACGCTGTCGGGCCCAGCGCGACGCGGACCGCAAATGGTGTCCCGGGTAGTGAGAGCTCCGTTCCCAGCACCCGCCACTCGGAATCGAAGGCGGCGGTCGGCGAGGCAGCCGGCAGGGGTGAGGGAGTGGCGGGTGGCGCGCTGCTGCACGCCGCGAGGAGGAGGGGAACGACGAGCAGCAGCAGCTTGCGCACGGCTCTAGAACGCCCGGCGCTGGCGGCTTGTTCCGGGCCGCCTAGACTGGGCCCGTGCTCAGCCCCGAACTGGCGCTGGTCCTCGCCCTCGCGGCGGGCTGTGCCGCCGTCGCGGCAATGGCGGTCGCGGTTCGCCGTGGGCGAAGGCTGGAGCGGCTCGAGCAGCGCCCGCTGCGCACCGCGGCTGGCAGCGGCGGGGCAACGGCCCAGTCGCTGACGCGCGAGGGGCTGGAGCGGCTGACCGAGCAGGCCGGCATCGGCCTTGTCCATGTCGCGCCTGACGGGCGGATCGATGAGGCCAACGGTGCTGCCCATCGGCACCTTGGGCGGGCCGGTGGAGCGCTGGTCGGTGAGAGCCCGATCGGCGCGTTCCTCGACCATCGCGTCGACTCATTGCTCGGGCGGGTGGCAACCGCCGGCGCTGCCGAGCTTGATCTGGCACTGCCGGGCGAGCCGCAGCGAACGCTCCAGCTGCGCGCGGAGCGCGACGGGACTGGCCGCGGAGCCTGGATCGTGATCCTCGATGTCTCCGAGCTGCGCCGGCTGCGTCGCATCCGGACCGAGTTCATCGACAACCTGTCGCACGAGCTGCGCACGCCGCTGACGACGGTCCGGCTGCTCTCCGAGGTGCTCAGCGCCGAGGCCGAGAAGTCCGAGCTGCCAGTGCGGGTGCGTGACTCCATCGCCAAGATCGACGTCGAGACCGGACACCTTGTCCAGATGGTCACCGAGCTGCTCGACCTGGCGCGCATCGAGCATGGCGAGACGCCGCTCCGTCGCGCGCCGGTCGACCTGGGCGCGGTCGTGGAGGATGTCATCGGAAGGCTGCGGCCCTATGCCGACCGCCAGGGCGTCGCGCTGCGCGGGGAGGTGCCGGGCACGGCTGGCGAGCGCATCGTCGACGGCGACGCCGAGCGCCTGGGCCAGCTGCTGCTCAACCTGTTGCACAACGCGATCAAGCTCTCCGAGCCAGCCGCGGAGGTGGCGGTACGCCTGCGCGCGTCCGGGGACGGCCTCCGGCTCGAGGTGCAGGACCATGGGCCGGGCATCCCGCGCCGCGATCTCGAGCGCATCTTCGAGCGCTTCTACAAGGTCGACCGCGCCCGCACGCGCGAAGGCTCGGGCGGGACCGGCCTCGGGCTCGCGATCGCCCGCCACATCGCCGAAGGGCACGGCGGCCGCATCTGGGCCCAGAGCCGAGAAGGGGCGGGTGCGACCTTCGTGGTCGAGCTGCCCCGAACGACGGACGGGAACAGGCCCGCAGATTAGGCCTGGCCTGACACCGCCTGCCATAGGACGAGCAGGCCCAACCCGAGGATGACCAGGCTGCCCAGGATGGTCGTCGGTCGGCGCAGGCGGTGGGCCGGCCCACGTCCGAGCACAGCGCCGATCGCCGCCAGCAGGCTCTGCCAGGAGAGCGAGGCGAGGAACACCGCACCGACGAAGGCCGCTCGCTCAGGCGCGCCGCCCAGCTCGGGCAGGCCCAGCACCAGCGCCGCGAAGTAGACCACCGTGACTGGGTTGAGCAATGTCAGCCCGAGCAGCACGACGAAAGTCCGCCGGTGACGCGCCGCGGCGACCGCCGCCGCCGGCGCCCCGTCATCGCGCGGCCCGCGCAGCCCCGCCAGGCTGCGCAGCGCGATCAGGATCAGTACCAACCCGGCGGTCAGGCGCAGGGGCGTCTGGAACTCGCCCAGCAGCCGGGCCGCGGCAACGCCGGCGACGACCGCCAGCAGCGCATACACCCCGTCAGCCGTGGCCGCGCCGGCGCCGGCGACCATACCCGCCCGCAGGCCGTGCTGGATGCCGGTGTGGATGATCAGCAC
>Ga0247719_1000047_pt1 | contig 81437 bp, 78 predicted proteins | sample 41E_DmetaG_FD_189046 | JGI IMG/M metagenome (GOLD analysis project Ga0247719, IMG submission 189046) | Soil microbial communities from hillslope of Landscape Evolution Observatory, University of Arizona, Oracle, AZ, United States - 4-1-E_D | ecosystem: Engineered > Artificial ecosystem >...
GGGTGAAGGAGGTCATCCGCCGCGCGGCCGCGGCGGCCGGCACCGTGCTGATCACCGGCGAAACGGGGACCGGCAAGGAGCTGGCCGCCCGTGCGATCCACGCGCACAGCACCCGCGCGGCCGCGCCGTTCGTGCCGCTGAACTGCGCCGCGGTGAGCGAGTCGCTGCTCGAAAACGAGCTCTTCGGCCATGCCCGCGGCGCCTTCACCGGCGCGTCGGCGGCCCGAGCCGGCCTGATCGAGCATGCCTCCGGCGGCACGCTCTTCCTCGACGAGATCGGCACGATGGCGCCGGGCCTTCAGGCCAAGCTGCTGCGCGCGCTCGAATCCGGCGAGGTCCGGCGCATCGGCGAGAACCAGACGCGCCGCGTCGACGTGCGCTTCGTCGCCGCCACCAACGTCGATCTGAAGGCGGCGGTCGAACGGGGAGACTTCCGGGGCGATCTCTACTACCGCCTCGACGTGCTGCGCGTGCATCTGCCGCCGCTGCGCGACCGGAGGGAGGACATCCGTCCGCTCGTGGAGCACTTCCTGGCGATGTACGGCGCGGCGGCCGGTATCAGGGGATGTACCGAGGCCGCGTGGGCCGCGCTGCTCGCGTACGATTTCCCGGGCAACGTCCGGGAGCTCGAACACCTCGTCCAGCGAGCCGTTGCCGTGGCGCCCGGTGAACAGATCGATACCGCCGACCTGCCGGCGGAGCTGCTGGCGCCGCCCGCGCCGCCGTTGCCGCCCGGCGGCTCGGTCGTCGCCGCGCGCGGCCGCGCGGAGCGCGAGATGATCGTCGCCGCCCTGGACCGGTGCGGCGGGGAGATCTCGGCGGCCGCCCGCGAGCTGAACGTCAGCCGCACCACGATGTGGCGGTTGATGAAGAAGCACCGCATTCCCGGCTCCCTCGCCTGACGTTCCATCCCTGCAACCCGCGGACGTTTCACCCCTGGAACGTCCGCGGCGCCGGCCGCGGAGCACCGGGGCCGGACGTCCCCGAAACTCGCGGCAGATCGCCCCGGGGGGCCGCGTGCTCCGCGTGAGTGCGGACGGCGCGCACTTTGCCACTCGTGGTGCCGGCCGGCTCACCGGCGCTCCATGTCCGACCCCCTGCTTCGCCTGCTGATCGTCGAAGACGACGAAGACCTTTCGCGCGTGATCGCGGCCGCGGCCGCCGCACGCGGGATGACCGTCGAGGCGGTGTCGACGCCCGCCGGAGCCCGTGCCGTCCTCGAGCGGGGGGGCTGCGACGTCGCGCTCGTGGACCTCGTTCTCGGGGGGGAGTCGGGGTTCGACCTCCTGCGGGCGATCGGGCAGGAGTGGCCCGACACCAGCATCGTGGTGATGTCGGGGAATTCATCCATCGGGTCCGCCATTCAGTCGTACGAGATGGCGGCCTTCGCTTACGTCCAGAAGCCGTTCGACCTCGACGAACTGCTGCTGACGGTCGAACGCGCCGCCGAGCACCGGCGCATCACGCTGAACAACCGCCGCATGCTCTGGGAACTGCAGACGATCACCGACATTGCCGATGGCATCGCACACTCGCTGGAGCTCGACGACGTGTTGAAGGGGGCGCTGGCGCGGATGTGCGAGGCGCTCGACGTGCCGAATGCCGCGGTGCGGCTCAAGGACGAGACCAGCGGCGCGTTCGAGGTGGCGGCGTTCGTCGGACCGCCCGCGGTGCGCCGGATGTGGAGCCCCTACGGCGGCCCCCTTCCCAGGCCGAGCGATGCCGTCATCGCCACCGGGCGCCCCGTGGTCATAGAGGATGTCGCATCGCTCGTCGGGCGCGAGATCGCCGAGACTCTGCCGGTACGCAGCGCCGTCAGCGTGCCGATGATCGTCGCCGACGAGCTGATCGGCACGATGACCCTGAGCTACACGAAGCCGCGCCGGTTCACCGCGGCCGACGAACGGCTGCTCCTGACGATCGCGGGGCAGATCGGCGGCGCCGTGCAGAGCGCGCGGCTGCACGCCGCCGTCCGGCGGGCGAAGCGCGAGTGGGAGGAGACGTTCGACGCGATCGGCGAACCGATCGCCGTCTACGACTCGGGCGGGCGCCTGATGCGCGGCAATGCGGCACTGGCGCGCGAGCTGGGATGCTCGGTCCGGGAGCTGCCCGGGCAGTCCTGCGACGGCATCGGGTTCTGCGGCGCCGCGTTCCCCGCGTGCGCGGTGGGGCTTGCCGTCGGCGAGGTACGCCGCGACGAGATCACGCGGCCCGACGGCCAGATCTTCAGCGTCACGACCTTTCCGCTGCGATCGGATGGCGACGGCGCGGTCGTCCAGGTGGCGAAAAACGTCACGCAGGAGATCGTCGGCGCGCGGCGCATGCGGGCCTTGAGCGAGGAGCTCGCGGACGCGAACCGGCGTTCGATGGCCGCGCTGATCCAGTTGAAGTCGACGCAGGCGCAGCTCCTGCAGGCCGAGAAGCTCTCGGCCATCGGACAGCTCGTGGCCGGCGTGGCTCACGAGCTGAACAACCCGCTGACGAGCGTGATCGGCTACGCGCAGCTCCTCGAGGAGGAGGTGCGGAGCGCCAGCGTGGCGGCGCTCGACGTCGACGCACTGAGGCAGGATCTTGGCCGCATCGCCGAGGAGTCGGAGCGGGCGGCGCGCATTGTCCGCAACCTGCTGGCGTTCGCGCGCCGCCAGTCAGCCGCCCGCGCGCTGCAGGACGTCGGGGAGCTCTTCGACCGGACGCTCGCGCTTCGGGAATATGCGCTCCGCAGCAGCGGAGTCGAGCTCACCAGGGCCTTCGCGCCGTCACTCCCCCCCGTATTCGCCGACGGCAACCAGATCCAGCAGGCGCTGCTGAACCTCGTGCTCAACGCGGAACACGCGATGCGCGGGCGCGACGTCCGGCGGCTCGCCGTCGGAGCGGCGTACGACGATGCCGCGTGCGCGGTGGAGCTGTTCGTCCGCGACACCGGCCACGGCATCGAGGCCGCGAACATCGGCCGGATTTTCGATCCGTTCTTCACGACGCGCGACGTCGGCGAGGGCACCGGCCTCGGCCTCAGCATCTGCTACGGCATCGTGCGCGATCATGGCGGGCAGATCGTCGTCGACAGCCGTCCCGGCGAGGGGGCGACGTTCAGGCTGCTCCTGCCGGCGCGGAGCAACGGCGCCGGGGGGCGCGATCCGCTGCTGGTGGCGCACGGCGACGGCGGCGACCACGATACGGTCGCCACCGCGCTCGACGCGTGGGGCTGGTCGGTACGCATCGTCTCGTCGTCGGCCGCGGCGCTCGACCAGTACCGGTCGTCGCGTTTCAGCGGCCTGTTCATCGAAACGCGCCTGATCCGCGGCGATCTCGCGGCGTGGCGCGCGGCCCGCGGCGGAGATCCCCTGCGGACGCCGCTGGTGCTGATGGGGCTCGATGACGATCCCGACGTGGAGCAGTTCGGCCTCGAACAGGCGAGCGCCGTGCTGGCGGCGCCATTTTCGCTGCGGAGTCTCCGTTCGGCGGTCCGGGCGGTGTCGGAGGAGTGTGTATGAAGGGGCAGTCGCCAGTCCTGGTGGTCGTCGACGACGAGCAGGGCATTCTCGACGTCGTGAGCCGCTTCGCCCGGCGGGCCGGGTTCGAGGTCGTGACCTGTTCGGGCGGCCGCGAGGCGATCGCCTGCCTCCAGTCGCGCCGCGCGGATCTCGTGCTGGTGGATCTGCGGATGCCCGATGTGGGCGGTCTCGACGTCCTGCGGACGATCCGCGACACCGACCCCCACTGCCAGGCGGTGCTGATGACCGGCTATGCGTCGGTCGACACCGCGGTGGAGGCGATCAAGCTCGGGGCGCGTGATTACCTCAGCAAGCCGTTCGATTTCGCCAGGCTGGAACAGTTGCTGAAGTCGGTGCGCGAAGACTCGGAGCGGCGGCGCAGCCTGCTGTCGCTCGAGAGCGACGTGGCCCGCCGTCTCGAGTTCTGCGGGATGATCGGCCGGTCTCCGGTGATGCAGGAGCTGTTCGACATGATCCGCCGCCTCGCGCCGCACGTGCGCACGGCCCTCGTGACCGGGGAGACGGGGACGGGCAAGGAGCTCGTCGCGCGCGCGCTGCACAAGCTCGGGCCGCGGCGCGACCGCCGGTTCGTGACGGTGAACTGCTCCGCGGTCGTCGAGACGCTGTTCGAAAGCGAGCTGTTCGGGCACGTCCGTGGCGCCTTCACGGGGGCAACCGATCACAAGCCGGGGCTGTTCGAGCTCGCCGACAACGGCACGCTCTTCCTCGACGAAGTGGGGGAGCTGCCCCTGACCGTGCAGGCGAAGCTGCTGCGCGTGCTCGAGCTCGGCGAGGTGCACCGCGTCGGCTCGCTGGATCCCCGCCGCGTGAACGTTCAGGTGGTTGCCGCGACGAATCGCGATCTCCGCGCGGAGGTGTCAGCCGGCCGCTTCCGCAGCGATCTCTATTACCGCCTGAACATCGTCGAGGTGAAGCTGCCGCCGCTGCGCGACCGCCGCGAAGACATCCCGTATCTCACCGCGGCATTCGTCCGCGAGACGAGCAGCCGGCTCCAGAAGCCGCTGTCGGGGCTGACGCCCGGCGCCGAACGACTGCTGGGGACCGCCGCCTGGGAAGGGAACGTCCGGGAACTGCGGAACGTCATCGAGCGCGCGTGCATCCTGGCCGACGGAGAGTTCATCAGCGAGCGCGAGCTGGCGAGCAGCATGCCCGTCATGCCCGCGGCGCCGATGCCGGTTGCGGCACCCCCGGTCTCGCCCGCGGCGGACCCCGATCTTCTGGCGACCGTCGAGCGGGATCACATCCAGCGGGCGCTCGCCCGCGCCGGCGGTAACAAGAAGGCGGCGGCACGGATGCTGGGTCTCAGCCGGCGCGCGTTGTACCGCCGGCTCGAGCGGCTCGATCTCGCCGAAACGATCACCCGGCGCGGGCAGGGCTCGGTCGCCGGGCTGTGAGGAATTCGACATGCACCTTGCATCATCTCTCTCGCCGTCAGTGACTGGATCCGCGGACGCGGGCCGGGGCCGCTCCATCCTCGTGGTGGACGATGAAGACAGCGTCCGGGAGCTGCTGATCCGATGGCTGGAGGCCAGCGGGTACGTCGTCGTCGCCGCCCGGAGTGCCGAGGAAGCGCTCGCGCGCCTCGAGGTGAACCCGGCGGCCGTCGTGCTCTGTGACATCCGCATGCCGGGGCACGACGGACTCTGGCTGGCGGCGCGGGTGCGGCAGCGCTTTCCCGAGACCGCCGTCATCATGGCGACCGGCGTGCAGGATGTCGAAGCCTCGATCGAGAGCATGCGGCAGGGGGTGGTCGACTATCTGACCAAGCCGTTCGGCCGCGACCGGCTCCGTGACGCCGTGGCGCGCGGCGTCGAGTGGCACCAGGCGGCATGGGACGCGAGGCGCTGGCGCCACGCGCTCGAGTGCGAGATGGACGGGCTGAGAGTCCGCCTGCACGACGCTCTGCACGCCGTGCCGATCGGCTCCGACGAGGAGCTCGACGCGATGCTCGCGGCGGTGATGGGGGCAGCGGGCGACATGCTGGCCCACGCGCGCCGCGTCGCCGACGCCGGCGTCAGCCTCGGACGCGCGCTGGAGGTCGGCGACGCGGCAGTGCCCGTGCTGCGGCGCGCCGCGCTCCTGCACGAATTCGGCAAGCTGGCGCTGCCACAGGCGATCCTGCGCAAGCCGGCGCCGCTCACCCCCGAGGAGCTCGCACTGGTGCGGATGGCTCCGCAGATCGCCGCCGACATGCTGGCGCCGGTGCCGTTTCTCGCAGCCGTCGCGCCGATCGTGCGCGAGGTGCACGAACGGATCGACGGCCACGGCTACCCGCGGCGGCTCCGGGGGGAGCAGGTGTCCCTCTGCGCCAGGATCATCAGCGTGGCCGACGCGTTCGACACCCTGACGCATCCTCGCGTCTACCGGGACGCGATCTCTCCTGCGGAGGCGCGCCTGGAGCTCCAGCGCTGCGCCGGCACCCACTTCCACCCGGACGTCGTCGCCGCCTTCTGCGCGTCGCGGTAGCCCGCGGCGCGGCGGCGCCGCGGCGCCGGCGGATCGCCGCTAACTCCCCGGCCTGAATTGACTTCGCCGAGGCCGAGCCGGTACGATTTGTCGGTTTGCGCGCTCGATGAACGCACTCGCAGGGGTGCGCGCGTTTTCATATTTGCGGGCCGGCGCCTCCGCCGGCGGCGAGGAGTTATGGCACAGGTGCAGCAGGCAACCGGTCTCGAGGCCCACGGCATCACGAACGTGGCCCGCGTGTACTGGAATCTCAGCGTCCCGGCACTGTACGAAGAGGCGGTGAGCCGCCATGAGGGGTCCATCTCGGTCGAGGGGCCCCTGGTCTGCCGCACCGGGCAGCACACCGGCCGGTCTCCCAACGACAAATTCATCGTCCGCGAGCCTTCGAGCGAAGACAAGGTGTGGTGGAGCAAGGTGAACCGCCCGATCGAGCCGGCGGCCTTCGACGCGCTGTACGAGCGGATGCTGCGCTACAGCGAGGGCAAGGAGCTGTTCGTTCAGGACTGTTATGCCGGCGCGGATGCGCGCTACCGCCTGCCCATTCGTGTCATCACCGAGCAGGCGTGGCACAGCCTGTTCGCGCGCCACATGTTCATCGACATCCCGGATGCCACGGGACGGCCTGTGCACGCGCCGGAGTTCACCGTCATCGACATGCCGGGGCTCACCGCCGATCCGAAGGTCCACGGCACGAACTCCGAAGTCTTCATCCTTCTCAACTTCGCGAAGAAGGTGGTGCTCATCGGCGGCACGAGCTACGCGGGGGAGATCAAGAAGTCGATCTTCACCGTCATGAACTACATGCTGCCGCTGCGCCACGTGATGTCGATGCACTGCTCGGCGAACGTAGGGCCGGGCGGCGACGTCGCGCTGTTTTTCGGGCTGTCGGGCACCGGCAAGACGACGCTCTCGAGCGATCCGGAGCGGCAGTTGATCGGCGACGACGAGCACGGCTGGAGCGAGGACGGCGTGTTCAACATCGAAGGGGGCTGCTACGCCAAGATGATCCGCCTGTCGCCGGAGGCCGAGCCGCAGATCTACGCGACGACCCGCCGCTTCGGCACGGTGCTCGAGAACGTGCGGATGGACACCGCCACGCGCCGGCTCGACCTGGACGACGATTCGCTGACCGAGAACACCCGCGGGGCCTACCCCCTGGAATTCATCGACAACTCGGTGCCGTCGGGCCAGGCGGGGCACCCGAAGAACATCGTCATGCTGACCGCGGATGCCTTCGGCGTGCTGCCGCCGATCGCGCGGCTCTCGCCGGCGGGCGCGATGTACCACTTCCTCTCGGGCTACACGGCGAAGGTCGCGGGAACCGAGAAAGGGGTCACCGAGCCGAAGGCCACGTTCAGCACGTGCTTCGGCGCGCCGTTCATGGTGCTGCACCCGACGGTCTATGCGAAGTTCCTGGGGGACCGCATCGCGCGGCACAACGCGCGGGTCTGGCTCGTGAACACCGGCTGGACGGGCGGCGCCTACGGCGTGGGCTCACGGATGAAGATCGCCCACACCCGCGCGATGATCCGGGCGGCGCTGTCAGGCGCGCTCGATCAGGTGCCGTACCAGACCGACCCGGTGTTCAATCTCGACGTGCCCCAGCAGGTTCCCGGCGTGCCCGCCGAGGTGCTGAATCCGCGGAACACCTGGGCGAACCCCGCCGACTACGACGCCCAAGCCCGTAAGCTGGCGGCGATGTTCGTCGAGAACTTCAAGGCGTTCGAGGCCGAAGCGTCCCCCGACGTGACGGCGGCCGGTCCCCGCGCCTGAGCCCTGCGCGCAGATGGCGGACGCTGGATCCTGATGGCTGAAGTATCCTCGCTGCAGCATCAGGCACACAGCGTCCGGCATTGACACCCCTTCCGACGATCGGCCTCGAGGTTCACGCGCAGCTGCTGACGGCGTCGAAGGCGTTCTGCGCGTGCTCCACCGCCTTCGGCGCGCCGCCGAACTCCCTGACCTGCCCCGTGTGCCTCGGTCACCCCGGTGCGCTGCCGGTGCTCAATGCCAAGGCCGTGGAGTTCGCCGCCCGAGCCGCGCTGGCATTCGGCTGCATCGTGCACCCGGTGTCGGTCTTCGCCCGCAAGCACTACTTCTATCCTGACCTGCCCAAGGGGTACCAGATCTCGCAGTACGACCGGCCGCTCGCGACCGACGGCGGCATCGAGATCGAGACGCCTGGAGGCGCGCGGCGGATCGGGATCGTGCGCGTGCACCTCGAGGAGGATGCCGGCAGGTCGCTGCACGACGTGTTCGACGACGCCACCGGCGTCGACTTCAACCGCAGCGGCGTGCCGCTGATCGAGATCGTCACGGCCCCCGACATCGATTCGGCGGCGGGCGCTGCCGCCTGCTTCAGCGCGATCCGCGACATCCTGGTGGCGCTCGGCATCACCGACGGCAACATGGAGGAGGGGAGCCTGCGGTGCGATGCGAACGTGTCGGTGCGCGCGGCCGCCGAAGCGCCGCTCGGCGTCAAGGTGGAGGTGAAGAACATCAATTCCTTCCGCTATCTGCAGCGCGCGCTGGAGTTCGAAATCGCCCGGCAGTCGGCGTGCCTCGCGCGCCGCGAGCCGATTGCCGCCGAGACCCGCCTCTGGGACAGCGCCGCGGGCTGCACGGTGTCGATGCGCCGGAAGGAAGAGGCGCACGACTACCGGTATTTTCCGGAACCGGATCTGCCTCCGCTGCGGCTCGATGCGGCACTCGTGGAGGAATGGCGGCGCACGCAGCCGGAGCTGCCGGCGGGAATGCGCGCGCGTTTCGTCACGGAGTACGGGCTGCCGCCGTACGACGCCGGCGTCCTGACCCAGAGCCGCGCGCTGGCGGCCTTCTACGAAGCGACGGCGCGGCTCGCCGCGAACCCGAAGGCTGCCAGCAACTGGATCATGGTGGAGCTGCTGGGGCGGATGAATGCCGCCGGCCTGCCCCTGGAGGCGGTGCGCGTGACCCCCGACTCGCTCGCGCGCTTGATTCGGCTCGTGGACTCGGGCAGGATTACCGGACCCACGGCCAAGACGCTGTTCGAACGGATGTTCACCGAAGGAGCCGACCCCGCCGCGCTCGTGGCATCGGAAGGGCTCGCACGGGTGGACGACGAGGGGGCGCTCGAGCGGCTGGTCACCGACGCGCTCGCCGCGCATCCGAGGCCGGTCGCGCAGTACCGCGCCGGCAAGCGGCAGACCTTCGGATTTCTGGTGGGGCAGGTGATGAAAGCGAGCCGCGGTACGGCGGATCCCGAGGCCGTCTCACGCATCCTGAAGAGGCGGCTCGACGAGCCGGACCCGGCGGAGTGAGCCGGGAGCCGACCGCGTTGCCGTGACAGTGTTGCCCCGTGTTGCTCCGTGTTGCTCCGTGGCGGTTGCTCCGTGGCGGTTGCTCTGTGGCGGTGTTGGACCGTGACAGTGTTGCACCGTGACCGTGTCGCACCGTGTTGCTCCGTGTTGATCCGTGGCGGTTTGCTCCGTGGCGGGTTGCTCCGTGACAGTGTTGGAGCGTGACAGTGTTGCACCGTGTTGCTCCGTGTTGCTCCGTGGCGATTGCTCCGTGGCGGTGTTGCAGCGTGTTGCTCCGTGGCCATGATTGACGCGCGTCACATCTCGAAGATCTACGGGCGCGGGATCTACGCGCTCCGTGACCTCTCGCTGCAGGTCGACAAGGGGGACTTCGTCTTCCTGACGGGGCCGAGCGGCGCGGGCAAGTCCACCTTTCTCAAGCTCCTGCTGCGCCGTGACGTGCCGACCGAGGGGCGGCTCGTCGTCGGCGGGCGCGACCTGGCGAGCCTGACGCCGCGGCAGGTCCAGGCGTACCGCCGCTCCATCGGGTTCGTCTTCCAGGACTTCAAGCTCCTGCCGAACAAGACCGTGCTCGAGAACGTCGCCTTCGTGCCGCGCGTGCTCGGGGTCGCGGCCTCGCAGCAGCAGCGCCGCACCTTTCAGGTGCTCAAGTGGGTCGGGCTGCAGCACCGCATGAGCGCGTATCCCATCGAGCTGTCGGGCGGGGAGCAGCAGCGGGTCGCGATCGCCCGCGCCATCGTGAACGATCCGGTCGTGATCCTCGCCGATGAGCCCACGGGCAACCTGGATCCCGATCTGTCGCTCGAGATCATGAACCTGTTCCGCGAGATCAACGCGCGCGGCACCACCGTCGTCGTCGCCACGCACGACCGCGAATTGATCCGCCGCGTCGGGCGGCGGTCGGTCACGCTCGATCACGGCCGGATCGTGGAGGTCGCCTGATGCGCGCGCTGCGCTATTTCGTGAGCGAAGCGGCGGCGAGCCTGTGGCGCGGCCGCGGCGCGGCGGCGCTCGCCGTGCTGACGATCGCGACCGGCCTGTTCGTGCTCGGGTTCTTCCTGCTGGTGAACACGAACTTGCAGCAGCTCATCGATCGCTGGAGCGCGTCGGCGGAGCTGTCGGTGTACCTAAACGACGGCGTGACGGGGGAGCAGTTGAAGGATCTCGACACCCTCGCGGAACGGAGCGGCCTCGTCGCCGAGCGGACCTACGTGTCGAAGGCGGAGGCACTGGAACGGTTCCGCAGCGATTTTCCCGATCTCGCGGGGGCTGCCGGCACGCTCGACTCGAACCCGTTCCCGGCCTCGTTCGAGTGGCGGGTGAAGCCGGACCTCCGCGAGGCGTCGGGCGCGATCGAGGGGCTCGTGGCCGCCGTGCGGCACATGCCGGGCGTGGCCGACGTCCGGTACGATCGCGACTGGCTGGCGCGGCTGAACGTCGTGATCCGCGGCGCGCGTACGGCGGGTGTCGTGGTGGTCGTGCTGCTGGCGCTCGCCGCCGGCCTGACCGTCGCCAACGTCGTCCGCCTTGCCGCTGCGGCGCGCCGCGACGAGATCGAGATCATGCAGCTCGTGGGGGCTCCCTTCGCTTACGTGCGCGGGCCGTTCGTGGCCGAGGGGGTGCTGCAGGGAGGCATCGCCGCGGTGGTGGCGCTCGCCGGCCTCGCGGCGGCGTTCTTCGCGTTCAAGGCGCGCTATGGAGCCGCGGCCGCCCAGGCGCTCGGCGCGGACGCGCTGGTCTTTCTGCCCCCGCCCCTCATCGCGCTGATCGTGGCCGGCGGGATGGCGCTCGGGTGCGTCGGGGGCTATGCGGTCGCCCGCAGGGTCCGGTAGCCCGTAGTACTACGTATGGCCGCCGTTGACAGGTACGGAGCTCCCGTTTACACTCGATTTACCCAACCCCATATGACCCCCGCGAGGACTCGCATGGCACGCGTCAACCCCCGAAGGGTTTCGAGCGCCTCTGTCACCGTCTACACCGACTTCTATCGCCAGGAGTTTCTCAGGCATCGCGAGTGCCTGGCCCTCCAGCGCGAGTACTTCTCGGAGCGGGCCATCACTGACGCCGACGCGGCGCTGGCGCGGGTGATCGGCCAGCTCGACCAGCTCTGCGAGCGCGACGGCGCCGATCAGCTCATCGGCAAGCTGCTGCGCCAGTTCAACGCGGTGACCGGCCTGTCCGGCTGGTCGGATCCCAAGCAGTTGCACTGATCCCCACGCTCGACAGCCTCCGGTTCGATGCCGTGCGCATCCTGCGCGCGACCGTGGAGGGCGTCGATCCGTTCGCTCTGACGTCGGCGGCGCTTGCCGACGCGTTTTCCCCTTCCGCCGATTCCCTGCTTCTCGTTGCCGCCGGCAAGGCTGCCTGGCCGATGGCGCGCGCCGCCGCGGACCGCCTCGACGATCGTGTGCGTGCGGCGCTCGTGGCTGGGCCGCGCGGAGAAGGGGGGCTCCCGGCCGCTTTCGTACACGTTCCCGGCGGACATCCGCTGCCGGACGCGGCGAGCGTGAGCGCGGGCGAACGCGCAGTCGCGCTCGCCGAACAGGCGGCGGCAACGGGCGACCTGCTGCTCGTGCTGCTGTCGGGCGGCTCGTCGGCGATGCTCGCGCTACCGGCGGCGGACCTCACCCTCGACGACAAGCGGCGCACCACAGAGCTGCTCCTGGGCAGCGGCGCCACCATCCAGGAAATCAATGCCGTCCGGAAGCATCTGTCGCGGCTCAAAGGCGGCGGGCTCGGCGCCGCCGCTGGCCGGGTCGTGACGCTGGCGCTGTCCGACGTTCACGATCCCGAGGACGACCCCGCCACGATCGGCTCGGGTCCGACGGTCGCGGATCCCACGACGTTCGACGAGGCCGTGCGGGTGATCCGCTCGCGTGCTCTCGCGGTTCCCGAAGCGGTGGCGCAGCATCTCGAGCGGGGCGCAGCCGGCGACCTCCCCGAAACGCCGAAGCCCGGCGACGCGCGGCTCGCCGGCTGCACGTTCCGCGTCATCGGCAACCGCCGCACCGCCATGGAGGCCGCCGCCGTGGCGGCGAAGCGGCTCGGCTACGTCGTCCACGTCGTCGACCGGGCAACGCGGGGTGAGGCGCGCGACGCGGGGCGGGTGTTTGCCGAACTGGCGCTGGCGACCCGGCCGGTGGCAGGAGCGTCCTGCGTCATTGCGTCCGGCGAACCAACCGTCACGGTTCGTGGAGATGGACACGGCGGCCGCAACCAGGAGTTCGCGCTGGGCGCCGCCGCCGTCCTGGCGCGTCCCAGCGAGCTTGCGCTGGTCGCCAGCATCGGCACCGACGGGATCGATGGCCCGACCGATGCCGCAGGCGCCATAGCGACGTCGACCACCCTGGTGCGGGCGGCGGCGCTCGGACTCGACCTCGAGGCGGCGCTTCGGCGAAACGACGCTTATCCGCTGCTGGAACGCCTCGACGATCTCGTGAAGTGGGGGGCGACGCACACCAACGTCGGCGACATCCATATCCTGCTTACAATGAGGTCATGACGCGCGGACGCATGCTCCTCACCGGCCTCGTGGTCGTGGTCGTGATTCTCGGTCTCGGGTACACCTGGGGCGCGTCGGGGCGCCGCACGGTGCAGCGAACGCTCGACGAGTCGCGGCAGCAGCTCGACCTCGCGGAAGCGCGCGGGGCGATCCTCGACGCGCGCGTGAGCCTCTACAACAACAACTTCGGGGACGCGTCGCGGCGGCTCGAGGACGCGAAGGACCCGCTCCGTGCGGCGCGGCAGCGCTACCAGGACGCGGGTGAGAGCCGGGCGGCGGCGAGTCTCGACGCCGCGCTGACGCACGTCGAAGAGGCGCAACGCCTCGCCGGCCGTCTCGACGCGTCGGCGAACGCCCGGGCCGGCGAGGCCCTCGAGGCCATCAGGGTCGCGACGAACCGCTGACGCGCCACGCCCGCCAGCGCGCTCACTTCAGCAGCGTCGCCTTCGCCTCCACCCGCACGGAGCGGTTCGACATGGGGTCGGCCGACTGCGACACCACGAGCGGCTTGCCGTCGTCGAGCAGCACGGCGAGGCTTTCGGTCAGGGCCATCGGGATATAGCGCTCGTCCTGCGCCTTGCCCGGACGGTACTCCACGGTGAGGTAGACGCGGATCCGGCCATCGCGAACGATCTCCGGCCGCGCGTCCACGTTGAGCTGCAGGTCGCTGCCGCCGGTGCGAATCCGTCCGTTCTCGCGATCGGCCACGACGAGCGAGACCACCTTCGGCGGCTGCGCGGAGCCGTCCCGCTCGTCCGTGATCGTCAGATCGATCTTCACGTTCACGAGCTGCGCGGCAGCGCGCGGGGCTGCCACGGCGGGAGCGTCCTGTTTCGCCTGCTGTGCCGCCCCCTCCTGCCCCGCGACGAGGACGGACGTGAGCACGATGCCGGCAAGGGAGCATGAGAGGGTCTTCGACATGGATCTCCTGATCATCGTGAGCCTCCGCGGGGGGCCGTGGAGGGAATAGGCGCGAGTTCGATGGGCCGGATGAGGATCTCCGGCGGCACCGCGAGCGGCGCGATCGCCGTCTCGGGGGGGCGGCCGCCGGTGGAGAACCCGCCGAGCGGCATGGCCTGTTCGTCGCCGGCGGCGACGGGCTCTCGCGCACTCACCGTTGCGGCCGAGACGCGATCCCGGCGCTCGCCGAAGATCGCCTCGGGCGCGGGCTGCCGGCGCCCGGGGGGCGCCGCAACGACAGGCCGGGTGTCGGCCGCCCGCGGCTCGGCGTGAGGGATCGCCGGGGCCGCGGGCGGCTGCGTCACAACCTGCGGGGGATCCACAGGCTGCACGCCGGCCGAACGGAACGTGAGGAGCGCGACGGTCAGAAGCGCCAGCGCGGCGCCTCCCGCGATGGCGGCGCGCAGCCACGCCGCGCGCGGCACGGGTGTTCTCCGCCGGTCCATTCGCCGAAGCACCCGCCGGCCCAGCCCCGGGCGCGGGTCCACCTCCACCATGTCGCGGAGCGCCGCGTCGATGGCGCGGTCGAAGCTCGTTCCGCGCCGCATCTGGTTACTCATCTCGATATCCCATGGCCGAGAGCTTTCGCTTCAACACGCGGCGCGCCTCGGCGACGCGCCACTTCACCGTGCCGACGGGCGTGGCGAGCATCTCGGCGATGTCGTCGTACGTGTGCTCGCCGGTGCCGGCGAGCAGGAGGGCGTCCCGCAGCTTCCGCGGCAGCGTGCCGATCAGCCGCCGCACATCCTGCTGGAGCTCGGCGGCCTCGTACGCGAGGTCCTGGGGTCTCGCCGGGGAGGGGACCTGCTCGACGACGTCGAAGAGGTCCTCACCCGCCTCGTCGCGGGCCGACGAGGCGGCCAGCTTCAGCCAGCGCGTGAGAGACTTGCGCCGGTCGATCGCCTTTCGCCACGTGATCGACAGCAGCCAGGTGCGGAACTGAGAGTCCCCCCGGAAGCCGGAGAGCTTGCGCCAGGCCGTCACGAACGCCTCCTGCGCCACGTCGTCAGCCTCGGCAGGGGAGCCGACCGCGGCGAGCGCCGCGCGGAACACGGCCCGCCGATTGCGTTCGACGAGCTCGCCGAACGCCTCGGTGTCGCCCGCCTGAGCGAGACGCACGAGGTCGAGGTCGGTGACCTCCAACGACTCCGGGGCCGTCACACGCTCTGTAGACTCAGCCACGCCTTCTTCGGTTGGAAAAGCTCGCTGTGGAGGCCCGGCTGCGCCAGCCGGCGGGGGATCGCACGTAAGATCTCAGATGATGCTGAATCACGACCAGCTGCTCCGCCTCATCCGCGACCGGATGGAACATCCCGCCACCCCCCGCGAACTGCAGCAGCGACTCAAGATACCCCGGGAACAGCGGGGCACGCTGAGCCGGCTCCTCAAGGAGCTGACCCGCCGGGGGGAACTCGTCGAGACGCGCGGCAACCGCTACGGCCTGCCGGATCGGATGAACCTCGTCGTCGGGCGTATCACGATCCACCCGCGCGGCTTCGGCTTCGTGTCGGTGCCGAAGAGCGCGGCTCCCGCGGACGAGGAGGACGGCGGCCTTCGCGGCGACCTGTACATCGCCGGCAGCAACCTGAATCAGGCCATGCACGGCGACCGCGTCGTCGCCCGCATCGAGCGGATCGGCTCCGACGGCCGGGCCGAGGGACGGATCGTCCGCATCCTGGAGCGAGGCGCCTCGACGATCGTCGGGCGGTTCGAGCTGGATGACTCCGGCTACGGCTACGTGGTGCCCTTCGACCGGCGGCTCGTGATGGACGTCGGGGTGCCGTCGGGTGACGAAGGAGAGGCCGAGGCCGGAGACATGGTGCTCGTCGAGATCACGCGCTGGCCGACCCCGACCCGCGGGCCGCTCGGGCGCGTCACCGAGGTGCTCGGCGACATCGACGAGCCGGGCGTCGACACGGAGATCATCATCCGCAAGCACGGCATCCCCGACGAGCACAGCGAAGAGGCGATCGCGGAGGCGGCGAAGCTCGGCACGGTCGTGAAGGAGCGCGACCTGCGCGGGCGCACCGACTTCCGGCCGCTGACCACCGTCACCATCGACGGCGAGCACGCCCGCGACTTCGACGACGCGATCACGCTCGAGCGGCTGCCGAACGGCAACTTCTGGCTCGGCGTCCACATCGCCGACGTCGCTCACTACGTCCAGGAGGGAAGCGCGCTCGACGAGGAGGCGTACGAGCGCGGCACCTCGGTCTACTTCCCGGAACGCGCCGTCCACATGTTTCCGCCGGAGCTCGCGACGGGGCTGTGCAGCCTGCGGCCGAACGTCGACCGGCTCGTGCAGTCGTGCCTCATGGAGATCGACCGCCGCGGAAAGGTGGTGCGCTACGAGCTGCACGACGGCATCATCAACAGCAACGAGCGGATGACGTACACGGACGTGAACGCGATCCTCACCGAACGCGACCCTGAGGTGATGGCGCGCTACCGCGATCTCGTGCCGTTCTTCGAGTCGATGCAGGAGCTCTTCGAGATCCTGAACAAGAAGCGCCGGCGACGGCGCGGTTCGATCGATTTCGACCTGAAGGAACCGGAGATCGTGCTCGACGACGAAGGGATGGTCGAGCGGATCATCGCGCTGGAGCGGAACGTCGCCCACCGGCTCATCGAGGAGTTCATGCTGGTTGCCAACGAGACGGTCGCCCGGCATCTCAGCGAGCACGACGTGCCGACCCTGTACCGCGTCCACGAGGAGCCGGACCCGTTGAAGGTCGCCGAGTTCGAGGAGTTCATCTCGACGCTCGGCTACGGCCTGGGTGCACCTCCAGACGACGTCCAGCCGAAGCACTTCCAGAAGCTGGTCGAGCGCATCCACGGCACGCCCGAGGAGAAGGCGATCGCGTTCCTCATGCTGCGCACGATGCAGAAGGCGCGGTACGACCCGGAGAACCTCGGGCACTTCGGCCTGGCGGCCGACAGCTACACGCACTTCACGTCGCCGATCCGGCGTTACCCGGACCTCGTCGTGCACCGCACGCTGCGCGAGTCGCGGCACGGCCTGCTGGACGGCGGGCGCCGCGAGCAGCTCACCGAGGACATGCCCGAGATCGCCCGCCACACATCGGAGCGCGAACGGCGCGCCGACGATGCCGAGCGCGAGCTCGTGCAGTGGAAGAAAGTGCGCTTCATGGCCGACAAGGTCGGCGATGAATTCGAGGGGTACGTCACGGGAGTCAGCGCGTTCGGCCTCTACATCGAGCTGATCGAGCACTTCGTCGAAGGCATGGTGCACGTGTCCACGATGGCCGACGACTACTACCGGTTCGTGGAACGCGCGCACCTGCTGAAGGGGGAGAACACCGGCAAGGTGTACCGCCTCGGCGATCGCGTGACCGTGCAGGTGATCCGCGTCGACATGGAGCGCCGCCAGGTCGACCTGGGCCTGACCGAGATCCTCGAGCGCGTGCGGGAGAAGGAGGAGCATCGGGGGCCGCGCCGCTCGAAGGTGCAGCCGAAGAAGGAGGCGCACCTGCGCGACGCGGGAGGACGCTCTGGACGGAAACAGCGGCCCGGGAAGCGGGAGCGCGCCAGCCGCGGGAAACGCTGAAGAGGGAACGCGAAGGCTGACGGCGAGGCAGGAAAGCGAATCGCGACGGACGGTCAGCGCTCGGAGTTCAGCGTTTTTTCGCGCTCTTCGGCGTCGCGGGCGCCGTCGCGCGTGGACTCCTTGAAGTTCTTGATCCCCTTGCCGAGTCCGCGGCCGATCTCGGGCAGCCGGCTCGCCCCGAAGAGGAGCAGGATGATCACGAGAATGATGATGAGCTCGGGGATGCCGATGCTGCCGAACATGATCGCTCCTTCTGGTCGCGGGAACAGAAGGCATTCTATCACCCTTGCCGCGGCGCTCCTGGCGACGTCGGTGGGCGTCGCCGGCGGCGGCGCGCAGTTCACGTCGGGCGTCAACGCCGTCGAGGTGTACGCGAGCGTCGTCGACGCCCGCGGCGAACCGGTGCGGGGGTTGACGCGCGAGGATTTCGAGCTGCTCGAAGACGGCGTCCCGCAGCGGCTGTCGGCGTTCACGGCAGGGGAGTTTCCGCTGACCGTCGCGCTTGCGCTCGACCGGAGCTTCAGCATGGAGGGGGCGCCGCTGGCCGCGACGAAACGCGCGGCGCGGGCGTTTCTGGGGGCGCTGCGCCCTCAGGACGAGGCGCTGGTGATCGGCATCGGGAGCGACGTGACGCTGCTGGCCGGAGCCGGGGAGCCGCGCGACCGGCAGCTCGCCGCGGTCGACGCGCTGCACGCCTGGGGCACTACCTCGCTGCACGACGCCGTCATCGCGGCGCTCGAGGCCGTCGATGCCGGCACCGGACGCCGCGCCCTCGTCGTGCTGTCGGACGGCGACGACCGGTACAGCGAGGCCTCGGCGGCCGAGGCCATTGCCCGCGCGCGCCGCTCGAACGTCATGGTCTATCCCATCGCCCTCGGCAGGCGCCGTCCGCCGCTGTTCGCCGAGCTCGCAACCGTGACGGGCGGCCGGTCGTTCCACGCGCGTGAGTCGAAGGATCTCGACCAGGTGCTGGTGACCATCGCGCGGCAGCTCCGCGAACAGTACCTCCTCGGGTACTCGCCGACGCGTCCGCCGGTGCCGGGGTCGAACGAGTGGCGGTCGATCACGGTGCGGGTGAAGAAGCCCGGCCTGACGGTTCGTGCCCGCGACGGCTACTACGTGCGGTAGTTGGGCGAGGGCCCGCTGAAAGCCGGCGTCTAGCGACGAGGGCCGGCTAAAGCCGGCGCCTGCTACCGAGGGCCGGCTGAAGTCGGCCCCTACCGACACGGGTCGACGCCATCCCGGTAGGGGCCGACTTCAGTCGGCCCTGATCGCACGGCCCTCATGCGGCCCGCGGGTTGCCTCACCCCCACCCCATGGTCACCTATCCGCGTCATCTGCCCGGCTTCAGCTACCTGGGGCGGCACCGGTATTCCCTCACGTTCTGCACGTTCGAGCGCCTGGAGCTCTTTCGGGATCCAACAACCGTGGATCTCGTGTGGAAGCAGTTCCTGCGATCCGGCCGTGAGCACGCCACTGCAGTTCTTGCGTACTGCTTCATGCCGGATCACGTGCATCTGGTCGCCGAAGGGCGCGAGGAGTACTCCGACCTCAAACGCTTCGTCGCACGGGCGAAGCAGTACGCGGCGCACCAGTACTCATGCGCGAACCAGGGCCGCCGGCTGTGGCAGCGTTATGGCTTCGAGCACGTGATCCGCGACGACGAGTCCACGCAGCGGACCGTCCGGTACGTCCTCGAGAACCCGGTGCGCAAAGGTCTTGTGGCGCACCCGCGCGAGTATCCCTTCATTGGCTCCGGCGTCTACACGCTCGATGAGCTGCTCGAGTTTGCGTACGCGTCGTCGGAAGGGGAGTACGAGGAGACGTGACGAGGGCCGGCTAAAGCCGGCCCCTACCGAGGCCGAAGAGCTCCGCCATCAGCTTCCACTCGAGCGTCGCGAGCAGACGGCGACGGAGCGTGTGGTACGGCTGGTCGCCGGCGACGAGGTCGGCCATGATGCGGCGGATCCTCGCGCTGCGGTTCAACGCCGAGACGAGCAGCGCCATGAACCGCGGGCGGAAGAACCGCGCCTTGAGGCGCGCCGCGAGGATCAGTTCCGCGTAGATCGTGTCGCGGACCCGCGCAACGTAATCGGCCGCGGGATCCCGTCCATCGAGGAGCGCCCGCGCCGCCTCTTCGCCAGACCTGAGGGCGAAGAAGATGCCCTCGCGCGTGATCGGATCGACGAGGCCGGCGGCGTCTCCCGCCAGCAGCCAGCCGTTGCCGGCGGGCCGCTCGCGCTCCAGCGTGCCGGCCCGCAGCGAAGGGATCGGCCAGCTGTAGCGCTCACGCCTGCCCGCCGGCTCGTGCCGCTCGAGCCACCGTTCCGTGAGGCGCAGCAACCGCGCCGAACTGGCGACATCCGCCTGTGCGCAGACGCCCACGGCCAGGTGGTCGCGGCGGGGAAACGACCACAGATACCCGGGAGGATCCTCGACGAACGCGATGTCGATGGTGCCGGACGAGACGCCGTGCACGTAATACCCGCTCGCGATCGACAGGTCGGCGCGCTCGAACGGGTGACCGAGCCGGCGCCGCACGAGGCTGCCCGGACCATCGGCGCCGATCACCCAGCGGCTGCGGACCTCGCCGTCGCGCGTGGCGAGGCGCCAGCCCCCCGGGTCGCGACGGATGTCCACGACGCGCGTGCGCCGCACCGTGGCGCCCGCCGACTCCGCCTGAACCACGAGCTGCGCGTCGAACTCCTGCCGTGGGACGACGGCGAGCCGCAGCGGCTCGGCGCCCGCCTGGAGCGGCACGTCGGCGCGTCTATCCGCATGCGCGAACCTGGCGTGCTGGATCGGTACGCCGCCGGAGAGCCTGTCCACCGATGAGCCGACAAGGGCCAGGGCTCGGCCGGTGACGCCTCCACCGCACGGCTTCTCACGCGGATGTGACCCATCCAGCAGCTCGACCCTGGCGCCTCCCTGTGCCAGCCGACAGGCCGCCCAGGCACCGGCGGGTCCGCCGCCAACGATCGCGACGTCGATCATCAGCGTCCATTCTCGTGCATTCGGCGTCCTAAGCAGAGGACCCGGCCGTCCTGTCACCGCATTCCGGGCGCATATGGCAGAGGCACCCTTATTGCAGCCTTGCGGAGAGGGGCCGAAAGGTCGAAAATGACACCAGTTCCCGGCATCAGGTCCAACGCACGCATGAGCGATCAGCCCCAGAGCGCCAGTCCCAACGCGCGGTTTCTCGCGGGCGACGTCTCGTCGCAGTCGTTCGGCCTGAAGCGGGCTGGCAACGCGACACTGACGTCCCTGCTCGTCCACATCGGCTTCGTGCTGCTCGCGCTGCTCGCGATCGCCAATCCTCCGCGCGCGACGGCCCCGCAGCAAGCGGATCGCCTCCCGGCGGAGATCGTGTGGCTCGACGTGCCCGGCCCGGGCGGCGGTGGTGGCGGAGGCGGGAACAGGACGCCGGAGCCGCCGCGCAGGGCGGAATTGAAGGAAACCGAGCCGGCGAAGATCACCGTGCCGGTCGCCAAGCCGGAGTCGGTTCAGGCCAGGAAAGAGATCGAGAAACCACCCGTCCAGCTCGACATTCCCGCGCAGCCGACGGCCACCGGCGTAATGGAACTGCCCGGCGTGGTGTCGACGATCCCGAACCCCACGACGGCGCTCGGCAGCGGCACCGGCGGCGGCGCCGGCACGGGATCCGGCGGCGGCATCGGCTCCGGACGCGGCACCGGCCTCGGCGAAGGGAGCGGCGGGGGCACGGGCGGCGGCGAATACCGGCCGGGCAACGGCGTCACCTCGCCGGAGATCCTCTTCGAGAAGAAGCCCGAATACACCTCGGAGGCGATGCGCGCCAAGGTGCAGGGGATCGTCGAAGTCGAGGCGCTCGTGAACCCCGACGGCACGGTGGGGCGCGTGCAGATCACGCGCTCGCTCGACGACCGCTTCGGCCTCGATCAGAAGGCCGTCGAAGCCGTCCGCCAGTGGCGCTTCAAGCCGGGGATGCGGATGGGCAAGCCCGTTCCGGTGCTCGTCACGATCGAGCTCACCTTCACGCTGCGCTAGACGCGCCACGCGCCTGCGTCCGCAGCGACATTCATCAGAAGAAAAACGGCCGGCCACGCGAATGCGTGACCGGCCGTTCGTGCGTACTCCGGCTCTGCCGCGCCTCAGGCGCGGGACGTGTGCTCAGCGCTGGCCGGCGCCTCGCGGCCGCACGACGTAGTCGATCCAGCAGGCGTCGCGGTCGGACGTGACGTCGAACTCGTCATCGAGGTCGGTCGTGGACCGGTTCGCCGGGGCCTGGGCGGCCGCATCGAGCGCTTTGGCGATCTCGATCTTCAGGTCCTGGTAGTGGAGCTGGGTCGCGCGGTCGACCGAGGCGCTGCGCGCCGCCGCGTCGAGTTCCCCCTCCAGCGTCTTCAACTCGCCACGGAAGAAGGCACGGACGTCGTCCGACTGCGCCTGCGGACCGTTGGCGCGGTTGCTCAGCGTCTCGACGTACGCCCGCTGCAGGTTGCGCCGATAGGCGTCGACGGCGGTGCGGGCATAGAGCTCGCTGAAGACGCCCTTGCGTACGTCGCCGAGGAAGTCGAGCGGCGCGTACGCGGCGGAGCCGTCGAGGGCCTCCTGTTCGACGAGCCGGTTGACGCGGGCGCTGCTCAGCAGCGAGTTGAGCACGCGCGTCTGGCTCGCCTCGATGCGGCCGAGCACCCCGACCGGCTCGATGCGGCGCAGGATCTCGGGATTGAGCGCCCACTTCGGCGCGTGGAACGCATGGTCGACGAGGAATTTCACGGCCGCCTGCTGTTTCTCGCGCGGCAGCAGTTGAAAGCGGACGCCGTTCTGGCCGATGTGCTTCTGCTGCGAGTTGTAGCCGCCCACGATGGCCGCGACGTGGTTCATCTCGAGCGCCCACTGGCCGAGCACGCGGCCATAAACTTCCGCGAGGTCCGTATACGGGTCGCCGGTCCTCGTCGTCGTGGCGGTGAGCAGCATGCCGGCGATGCGCTCGAGGTTCTTCATCCCGAGCGTGGTCGCGGCGACCGCGTCGGCGTCGCCGACGGCCTCGGTCAGTTCTCCGGGGTCGGAGCCGGCGGAGCCGGCGGTGGAGAAGCGGTACCACGGCGTCGTGTCCTGCTGCCGCGCCCACTGGTCGAGCGTCTTCTTCTCGTCGTCGGGGCTCTTCGCGCCCGCGATCGGCTTGTAGCCCCACATGGTGGCCCACTTGTCGTAGGGCCCGATCTTCGGAATCAGGTCATCGAGCGCGATGCCGTCTTCCGGCTGCGCGACGTAGTTGAAGCGCGAGTAGTCCATCAGCGTGGGAGTGTGCCCGTTCTCCTTCACCCACTTCGGGTCGCGCACCTGCGCGAGCGTGTACATCGAGCTCGCCTTCATGTTGTGCTGGAAGCCGAGCGTGTGGCCCACCTCGTGAGCCGCGACGTACTGAATCAGCTTGCCCATCAGATCGTCGGGCAGCGGAAGCGTCTTCGCTCGCGGATCGAGATGTCCGACCTGTACGAAATACCAGTTCCGCGAGAGGTTCATGACGTTGTGGTAGAACTGGATGTCGGTCTCGAGGATCTCGCCGCTGCGAGGGTCGTGAATGTGCGGACCCGAGGCGTTCTCGATGGTCGACGGCAGCCAGCGGATCACCGAGTAGCGGGCGTCTTCGGGGCTCCAGTCGGGATCCTCTTCCGGCGTCGGCGCGTCCTTCGCGATCACCGCGTTCTTGAACCCCGCCGCTTCGAACGCCACCTGCCAGCTCTCGACCCCGGCCTTCAGGTACGGCACCCACTTCTTCGGCGTCGCCGGATCGATGTAATAGACGATCGGCTTCACCGGCTCCGACAGGGCGGCGTTCGGATCCTTCTTCTCCAGGCGCCACCGCGTGATGTAGCGGCGCTGCGGCGCGCGGTGTTCGTCCAGGCCGTAGTCCACCTTCGCGGTGGAGAAGTACCCCACGCGCTCGTCGAAGAGGCGTGGCTGCATCGGCTTCTCGGGGAGCAGCACCATGCTGTAGTGCATGACGACGCTGTGGCTGCCCGGCCGCAGGGCCTGGCCGCGGCCGCGTCCCGCCGGTGCCGGCGTGCCGCGCCCGGCGGCGGGCGTCTCGGCCGGCGGATTGTTGTAGGTGTGCGTCGCCTCGACTTCGATGTTCTCGGGGAACGACACGGCGCGATCGACGAAGGAGCGCGACGCGTCGAACGTGCGCGCGCCGACGCGGGTCCGGCCGCTGAACTCGGGCACGTCCGTCGTGAAGAGGCGGGTGACCTCGATCACAGGATTGCCGTCCTTCTCGGCTTCGACGTTGAAGGCCATGACGATCGGATCGTGGTTCGCCGCGGCGACGGCTCTCGCGATCGGCGTCGCCGGGTCGGCGACCACCTCGTACGACACGGCGCGCAGCAGGATGCGGTCGCCGCGCCGCTCCCACCTGACGACCCGATTGCCGGCTGCCTGGCCGCCGTAGCCGGCGCCGAGGGTCGTCTTGGCGATCTGGCTGACCCACAGGAACTCGCGTCCCAGCGTGTCTTTCGGGATCTCGTAGTAGAGGCGGTCACCGATGCGGTGCACCGTGAAGATGCCCTCGTCGGATTTCGCCTCCTTGGTGATGACGCGGTCGTAGGGGCGGATCACCGGCTCGCGTCCCTGCTGCCCGCCGCGGCCGGCGCCCGCCGGGGGATCCTGCGGATCCTGGTCGGCGGCCGCACGCGGAAGGAGCGGCGGACCTTCCCCGGGATCCTGCGCGACGACGGCAAAGGGGGCGAGGGCGAGGGTAAGCGCAAGGATGGTTCTGCGCACGTGCATCGAAGTCCTCCGTGTTCGAGATCAGGGCGCGGCGGAGCGTTGCCGCGGAGGTTGCGTTATACCACCTTTCGGGACGAGTGCCGGGATGGAACTTCGCGGTAATCTGCGGCGGTGACGCTCGTCGCGCAGATGGCGCTGATCGCGCTGGTGATCGGGACCTCGGTGACCGCCGCCGCCACCGGGCGCGTGGACGCGTCGCTGGTGCTGTCCGGCTTCGCCGCGTGGAGCTTCGTGCCGCTCGTGCAGATGCTGACCGGGCTGGTGCTCACGCGCGGCACCGCCGTGGCGAAGCGGCACGCGCTCGAGCAGTACTTCGCGACCCACTGGCCGTGGTCGCTGTGGATTCTGTCGGTACACGCCGCGTTCCTGCTCTCCGGCGCCGTCCATGCGACCGCGGCGTGGATCGCCGTCACGGGTGTCGTGCCGGTGATCTGGACGGTGCGGCTGCTGATCGCGTTCTGCCGCGAGACGCTGCACCTGGATGCGGCCCGCGCGCGGATGCGCGTGGCGCAGCACCAGGCGTTGACGCTGGTGGCTGCGATCGTGTACGTGCACTTCGCCGTGGCGCTGTGGCCCCGCCTGCTGGGGTGGCTCTCGTGAGTCGCCGCGCGCGCGCGGCGCTCGCCGTGTTCGGTGCCGCCGTGTTCGCGGGCACGCTGCTGGATCGCGCCGCTCCGCGGCCCGCACCGCGTCCCGGCCTGCTGGTGGCGGATCTGCACGTGCATCCCTTCCCCGGCGACGGTGCGCTGACGGTGTACCAGTTGCAGCGCGAGGCGTTGCGCCGGGGCATCGACGTCGTCGCCATCACCGGCCACAACAATCGCGTCGGCCTGAGGCTCGCGCACGCATTCGGCGTCCAGTCAGACGCGGTGATCGTGCTGGAAGGGCAGGAGGTCACCGCGCCCGGCTTCCACGTGATCGCCGCAGCCACCGATCGTCCGATCGACTGGCGGCTGAGCGCCGCCGACGCCATCGCCGCCATCCACGCGGCGGGCGGTGTCGCGATCGCCGCCCACCCGCTGCGCCGGTACCACGCGGCGTTCGACGACGAGGCGCTGAGGCTGCTCGACGGCGGGGAGGTGGCACACCCGCTCCGGCTCTCGAGCGCACAGGGACGCCGCGAGCTGGAGGAGTTCTACGACCGGGCGCGATCCCTCAATCCGCATCTCGCGGCGATCGGCTCGAGCGACTTCCACATGACGGCGCCGCTCGGTCTCTGCCGCACGTACCTGCTGACCGACGACCGGTCGGCTGCGGGGGCGCTGGAGGCGATCCGTAGAGGGCGGACGGTGGCGGCGGATGCGGCAGGGCGGCTGTACGGCAGGCCCGAACACGTCGCCGCCGTGGCCGCTTCGCTCGCCGCACGGCCGGGGGAGCCGGTCACCCCGCTCGCCGAGCGAGCCGCCGCGCTTCTCGCCCTCCTGGCGCTCGCCGCCCTCACGCTGCCCCGGGCGCGGCGATAGTAGAATCCCCGCGATCGATCCGCTGTTCTCAGGGAGTGTCACGATGCTCACCAGACGCCTGCTTCACCTCGCCGCGCCGGCCGCCTGTCTCGCGATCGCTGCCGCGGCGCTGACCGCGCAACAGCTCGAATATCCCAAGACACGCAAGGTCGACCACGTCGACGTCTACCACGGCACCAGAGTCGCCGATCCATATCGCTGGCTCGAGGACGACACGTCTGCCGAGACGGCGGCGTGGGTGGAGGCGCAGAACAAGGTCACGTTCCCGTATCTCGAGAAGATCCCGTTCCGGCAGGCGCTTCACCAGCGGGTCACCGAGCTGAACAAGTACGAGAAGGTGACGGCGCCCTCGCGCAAGGGGCCGTATGTCTTCTTCCGCAGGAACGAGGGGCTGCAGAACCAGAGCGTGCTCTACATGCAGAAGGGGATCGACGGCACGCCGGAAGTGCTGATCGATCCCAACGAATGGGGGGAGACGGTGGCGCTGACGACCTTCGCCCCCTCGAAGGACGCGAAATACGCCGTCTACGGCATCTCGCGCAGCGGGTCCGACTGGCAGGAGTATCGCGTCATCGAGCTGGCGACGAAGAAAACCCTTCCCGATTCGCTCCAGTGGATCAAGGTCTCGGGCGCCGCGTGGCACGGTGACGGGTTCTTCTACAGCCGCTATCCGCAGCCGGAGCCGGGAAAAGAGAAGGCCTCCGTCAACGTCAACCACCAGGTCTACTACCACAAGGTGGGCACGCCCCAGAGCGAGGACGTGCTCGTCTTCGAAGACCGCGCGAACCCGCAGCGGTTCCACAACGTGTCGACGACCGAGGATGAGCGGTTCGCCATCCTGACGGTCTCCGATCGCGGCCGCGGCAAGGCCGGCAACTCCGTGCACGTTCGCGATCTCTCGAAGGGTGAGAAGACGTTCCGTCCGGTGTTCGGCACCATTGGCGACGAGCAGTACAGCGTCATCGACAACGTCGGCGGGCACCTGCTCGTGCAGACGAACCACGGCGCGCCGAACTGGCGCGTGATCAGGGTCGACCCCGACAACCCGGCGGAATCGAACTGGACGACGGTGCTGCCCGAACGGCCGGAGCCGCTGCAGGGGGCGGTGACCGGCGGCGGCAGGCTGTTCGCGACGTACCTGAAGGACGTCACCACCCGCGCCGCCATGTACACGCTCGACGGCAGACTCGAGGACGACATCGAGCTGCCGGGGCCGGGGATCGCCAGCAGCAGCGGCGGCCCCGCCGACGCCACGTACGTGTTCTACACGTTCAATTCGCTCAACGTGCCGCCGACGATCTACCGCTACGACATCCCCACGAAGACCAGCCGTGTCCACTGGGCGCCGAAGGTGCCCGGCTACGACCCCGCGCAGTTCGAAACGAAGCAGGTCTTCTACACCAGCCGGGACGGCACGCGCGTGCCCATGTTCATCGTGCACAGGAAGGGGCTGGCGCTCGACGGGCAGAACCCGACGCTGCTGTACGGCTACGGCGGCTTCAACGTCGTCCAGTCGCCGACGTTCAATGCGGCGCGGCTCGCGATCCTCGAGCAGGGGGTCGTGTATGCCTCGGCCAACATCCGCGGCGGCGGCGAGTACGGCGAACGGTGGCACAAGGCCGGCACCAAGCTGCAGAAGCAGAACGTCTTCGACGACTTCATCGCGGCGGCCGAGTGGCTGATCGCGAACAAGTACACGTCGCCGCCCAAGCTCGCCGTCCAGGGGGGCTCGAACGGCGGCCTGCTGGTCGGCGCGGTGATCAATCAGCGCCCGGACCTGTTCGGCGTGGCCATCCCGCAGGTCGGCGTGATGGACATGCTTCGGTTCCACAAGTTCACCATCGGGTGGAACTGGATCGCCGATTACGGCTCCAGCGACAACCCCGACGAGTTCAAAGCGCTGTACGCGTACTCGCCGCTGCATAACATCAGGCCGGGGCAGAAGTACCCGGCGACGCTGATCACCACCGCCGACCACGACGACCGGGTCGTGCCGGCGCATTCGTTCAAGTACGCAGCGGCGCTCCAGGAGCTCGCGAGCCGCGAAACGCCGATCCTCATCCGCATCGACACCAGCTCCGGCCACGGCGCGAGCAGCCTGCTGAAGGGGCTCGAGACGACGGCCGACATCTACGCGTTCATGCTGTTCAACATGGGGGTCAGGGAGCTGGCGCGTGGCAGAACGGAATGAGGCGACGCCCGTGCCGGGACGCGGCCTGTGGCGGGGGGCGGACGGCCGGGCGCGCTGCGGGTGGTGCCGCGCGTCCGAGGATTACGTCGCCTACCACGACACCGAGTGGGGGATCCCGGTTCGCGACGACCGGCGGCTGTTCGAGAAGATCACCCTCGAAGGGTTCCAGAGCGGCCTGAGCTGGCTGACCATCCTCAGGAAGCGCGAGAACTTCCGGCGCGCGTTCGCCGGCTTCGACATCGAGCGCGTCGCGCGCTTCACCGCGCGCGACGTCACCCGCCTGCTCGGCGACGCCGGCATCGTCCGGCACCGCGGCAAGATCGAGAGCACGATCAACAACGCGCGGCGGTGCGCGGACCTGATCGACGAGTACGGATCGCTCGCGGCCTACGTGTGGCGCTTCGAGCCGGATCCCCGCTCGCGCCCCCGGAAGCTCACGTGGGACCTGCTCGAGACGATGAGCCAGACCCCGGAGTCGCAGGCCCTCTCGAAGGACCTGCGCTCCCGCGGCTGGACGTTCGTCGGTCCGACGACGATGTACGCGTTCATGCAGGCGATGGGGCTGGTGAACGATCACCTGCACGGCTGCGCGTTTCGCACCGGCGCTACCGCATCAGCTTCAGCGGCATCGGCGTCGGCGGCATCACCTTGAAGATGGGCACGAGCGGGACCTGCGGCTCCTGCGGCTGGCCGGCGCCGCGCCCCGCGCCCGCGCCGCGTCCGGCTCCCTGAGCGCCCGCACCGGCGCCCCGGCCTCCGCGTCCACGGCCGGGCGCATCCTCATCCTCTTCGTCGGTGGCCGCCGCGGCTGAGCGCGGCCGCGGGATCCAGGCGTCCATCCGGTTCCAGTAGACGACGCCATCGGTGGTTTCCGGCTCCAGCAGATGAACGGCGACGCGTCCCTGCATCTGCGCCGTGCGGACGACGTAACTGCCGGCGGGGAAGGTGCGCTGGATGGTGCGGACCTCGCCGACCTTCACCGTCGTGGCGGCGGCGTGGTTGTACTGCGGCGCGTGGGTGACGTCGGCCACGGTGTAGGCCGAGACCGTCAGCTCCGTCGGGCGCGCGAGCTGCTCGACGGCGATGTTGTGCTGCCGGAGAAGGGCCACCGCGTCGGTTGCCTCGCGCGGCAGCACGTAGGCGTAGGGGCGCGGACGCTCGAGCGTGGCGACCGGCTTCTTCATCAGCCGCGCGCCCTTCACCTCCACGATCTTGCGGTTCTCCCCCTGTCCTTCGCCGATCAGGTAATCGACCGGCGTGTCCTCCGCTTCGTAGCGGACGGCGAGCGGCACGCTGTCGCCCGGCTGCTCCCCCTTGAGAATGGTCTCGCGCCGGGCACGTGTCACCGTTTCCACGAGTGTCTGGCGATTCGCCTGCGACCACTCGGCCACCGCCTTGTAGCCGAGCAGGCCGCTCTTGACGGCGGTTTCCATCGGCTGGCCGCCCGGTGACTCGAAGAGAATCCCCACGGTGTTGGCAAAGGCCCCGTAGTTGCGGCCGATCCGCGGCTCGGAGCCGCCGACCGTCCACTGCTTCTCGTCGCCGCGCTGGTAGTACCACGCGCGGAAGTTCTCGGCTTCCAGCCGCCGGTTGATGGCCGGGAAGATCTGCCGGTCGCACAGCTCCGTGATCCGCGGGTCGGGCGCGCTGTGGCTGGCGCACTGGTAGTTCAGGTTGTAGGGAAACGAGCCGCCGTTGTGGCCGTCGATGAACAGGTAGGGCATCCACCGGAGGATCACGTTCTGGACGTACCCGGCGATCTCGGGCTGTTCCAGCTTCATGTAGTCGCGATTGAGGTCGATCCCCCACGTGTTGCCGCGCGTCGGCGCCGGCTCGGCGGAGAAGCCATCAGGATTGATCTGGGGGACGAGGATGATCACGAAGTCGTCGAGCAGCCGGTTGGACTGGGAGGAGCGGTCGGCAAGCTCCCGCGCGTAGATCAACACCGACTCGCGGAGCGTGCGCTCGCCGCCGTGGACGCCGGCGGCGAACACCAGCACGGGCTTCCCGAGCGCCCAGGCTTCGACGGGCTGTGTGACCGTGGGTCGGCTGTAGATCGCGTAGGGGAGCTGCCGTCCCGTGTGGGTCTCGCCGTACGTGCCGAGCCGCATCTCCAGGCTGCGCGACTGCACGTCCTGGAGGTACTTCATCATGTTGTCGTAGCTCGTGTACTCCTTGAATCCGGACTGTTCCGCCTGCGTCCGCAGTTCGCCGACCCCCTGCGCACCGGCATGTCCCTGCACGAACAGCGCGATCGCTGCCACGCAGGCCGCGCGCCGCACCGACCGATTCGTCAGCCTCATCGTCCACCTCGTGAGAAAAGAAGAGAGCATCGCTCATTCTGTCCCGCGGCGGCGCGCGGGGCAAAGATGCCGGTGCGGCCGTGGCGCCGCTGAACCTGCCGCTCGAGCGGCTATGCTTGGCGCATGATCACGCGCGTCCTGTTCGCGTTGCTGCTGTCGGCCTCGGCGGCGCTCCTTGCGCTCGCGCATACGGTGCAGGGGACCAGTGGGGCTGGCGGTCAGTCGCCGGCCGGACGCGCCGCGTCATCAGCCGTGCTTCCCTCTGACGGGGTCCCGCGCGAATCGCCGCTGGCGACGCGGCTCTCGCACGTGCCGGACATCACCGTCGAAACGGTTACCGGCGTGCTGCCTCGCCTGCCATACACGATTCCCGCGCACTACCGCGGCGGCGTCGACGCGCCCCCGGTGCGCGTCATCTGGCCGGCGCCCGACGACAACAGCGCCGTCCGGACGCCCGGTACCTACACCGTCACCGGCCGCGTGCCGGGCACGCGCTTCGAGCCGAAGGCGACGGTGATCGTCAAGGCGCCCGTGGGGACGCAGACGCCGCCCAGTCGCCTCGCCGAGGCGTTTGCCCTTGGCGACGTGACGCTCGACCAGGATACCCAGGGCCGTGAAACGCCGTTCATCCGCAATCGCGACAAGTTCCTCCGCGGTCTCGCGGAGACGAATCCCGACAGCTTCCTTTACAACTTCCGCGACGCGTTCGGGCAGCCGCAGCCGGAGGGGGCGAAGCCCCTCGAGGGGTGGGACGACCAGACGACGCGGCTGCGGGGGCATGCGAGCGGCCACTACCTGACGGCGATCGTGCAGGCATACGCGGGTACCACGTACGACGAGGCCCTGCGGGCGCGATTCCTCGAAACGATGAACTACGTCGTGGACACGCTGCACGATCTCGCCCGCAGGTCCGGCAGGCCGGCGACGGCAGGCGGACCGTCGGTTGCCGATCCCCTGGCCGTGCCGCCGGGCCCCGGCCGCCAGGGCTACGACTCGAACCTGCGGGCCGGAGCCATCCGGACCGACTACTGGAACTGGGGAGCCGGGTTCATCAGCGCGTATCCGCCCGACCAGTTCATCATGCTCGAGAAAGGCGCCACCTACGGGACCCAGGACACGCAGGTCTGGGCGCCGTACTACACGCTGCACAAGATCCTCGCGGGGCTGCTCGACGCCTACGAGATGACCGGGAACCGGAAGGCACTCGAGGTAGCGCGCGGCATGGGGGCGTGGGTGCACGCGCGGTTGAGCGCCCTCCCCGCCGACACGCGGATCAGCATGTGGAATCGGTATATCGCCGGGGAGTACGGCGGGATGAACGAGCTGATGGCCCGCCTCTACCGGCTGACCGGGGAGCGGCAGTTCATCGAGGCGGCGAAGCTGTTCGACAACACGAGCTTCTTCTTCGGCAACGCGGCGCGTGAGCACGGGCTGGCGAAGAACGTGGACACCATCCGCGGCAGGCACGCCAACCAGCACATCCCGCAGATCACCGGCGCGCTCGAAACGTTCCGCGCCACCGGCGAGCTGCCGTACTACCTGCTCGCGACGAACTTCTGGGAGATGGTGAAGCACCGCTACATGTACAGCATCGGAGGCGTCGCGGGGGCGCGCACGCCGAACAACCCGGAGTGCTTCACGGCGCAGCCCGACACGCTCTGGGAGAACGGCTTTGCCGCCGGCGGCCAGAACGAGACCTGCGCGACCTACAACCTGCTGAAGCTCGATCGCCAGCTGTTCATGTACGACCAGAGTGCACAGTACATGGACCATTACGAGCGGGCACTCTACAACCACATCCTCGCGTCGGTGGCGGAGCACGATCCGGGCAACACGTATCACGTGCCGCTCAATCCCGGGGCGCAGAAACGGTTCACCAACGCGCGCATGACCGGCTTCACCTGCTGCAACGGCACCGCGCTCGAGAGCAACACCAAGCTGCAGGACACCATCTACTTCCGCAGCGCCGATCACAGCACCCTCTACGTCAACCTGTTCGTCCCCTCGACGCTCACGTGGCGGGAGCGCAACGTGGTGGTGCAGCAGGCGACCGACTTCCCGTACGCCGATACGACCCGCCTCGTCGTGAAGGGGAGCGGACGCTTCGACATCAAGGTCCGCGTGCCGCGCTGGGCCTCGCGCGGCTTCTTCGTGACGATCAACGGGGAAGAGCAGCGGCTCGAGACGGTGCCGGGGACCTACGTGACGCTCGCTCGGACCTGGCGGGCGAACGACACGATCGAAGTCCGCATGCCGTTTCACTTCCATCTGGATCCGCTGACGGACCAGCCGAACGTCGCGAGCCTCTTCTACGGTCCCGTGCTGCTCGCCGTCCAGGAGCCAGGTCCGCGCAGCGACTGGCGGCGGGTGGCGCTCGACGCCGGCGATATCGGCAGGTCGATCACCGGGAATCCGTCGACGCTCCGCTTCACGATCGGTGAGGTCCATCTGAAGCCGTTCTTCGAAACCTACGGCCGCCATTCCGTGTATGTGCACGTGACCTCGCGCTAGCGCTGCGCGCAGTTGCGACCGACAGTTCAGCGTTTTTTCACCGCTGTTCACCGTGCGGTCACGACTCGCCGGCACGCGACGGCCTACCGTGACGGGCAGGAGGCCGCATGCCCGGTCCGTTCGTCCACCAGATCGATCCCGTCATCGTGCAGGTCGGAGGCGTGTACCTCTGGTGGTACGGCCTCAGCTACACCCTCGGGTTCCTGAACATCCACTGGTGGCTGCGGCGCCGTCGGGCGGAGATGGGCCTGAGTCTTGGCGACGTGTACGTCCTGTCGGTGCTCTTCTGCGGCGGCGTCCTCGTCGGAGGCCGCGTCGTCGAGGTCGTTTTCGACGAGTGGCCCTTCTATCGCGAGCACCCGGCGCTGATCCCGGCGTTCTGGCTCGGAGGGATGGCGACGCACGGCCTGCTGCTGGGCGCCGCCGCCGGGACGTGGCTGTTCGCGCGGCTGCGCCGGCAATCGTTCCGGTCGGTCGCGGATGCGCTCGTGGTCCCCGGCGCGTTCCTGCTCGGCGTCGGCCGCATCGGCAACTTCGTCGACGGCCAGATCGTCGGGGCCGTCACCGACGGCTGGTGGGGTGTGCAATTTCCGGATCGCGACGGCGTCCGCCATCCGGTGGTGCTCTATGACGGCGTGAAGAACCTGCTGCTGGTGCCGTATCTCGCCTCCGTGCGGAGGCGCCATCCGCGTCCCGGCGCGACGGCGGCGCGGTTCGTCTTCTGGTACGCGTTCCTGCGGATCTTCATCGACGTGTTTCGCGACTATCCGACGCACCGGCTGCCGCTCGGCACCGGACAGACGCTGAATATCGTGATGGCCCTCGTCGGAGTCGCGCTGCTGTGGCGATCGCGGAGGCGGCGGCTTCCAGGCACGGCGCCGCCCGCCGCAGCGGCGCGGCCCGCGTCCGCCGCTGCGGGCGGTCGAGGCTGGCGCTTCGCGTTCGCGGCGCTGGTGTCGTGCTGCCTGGCGATTCCGAGCAACTGGACGCAGGACGTCCCGGCGCGGTACGGCCGGCGGCACGCGGGCATGCAGCACTCGCGGCTCTACCCGGCGATCGACACCGCACCCGCGCCGGCCGCAGCAGAATCGGAGGCACACCGGAAGTAGAAATCCAGCATCGCCTTCAGCGGCGCGGCGTTGCCGCAGGCGGCTGCGCAACCGTCGCCCCTGGCCGGCACGCCGGCAGGGGTATACTCATGCCTCGCACGGTTCCCGTGCGACGTCGCCAGTTCCTTCTCGCCTCTGGGAGGAAGTGAGACCGCCATGAACATCACGTCACGCCAGGTCGGGTCCCTCACGGTCCTGAGCGTGTCTGGCAAGGTCACCCTCGAACACGCCGGCCAGCTCAAGGAGAAGGTCGCCAGCCTCCTCGCGGACGGGCACAAGCGGATCGTGCTCGACCTCGGTGGCGTTACCTACATCGACAGCTCGGGACTCGGCGAGATGGTGAGCTGCCACACGGCCGCCTCGCGCCAGGACGGCACCATCCGGCTGGCCAACCTCGGCAAGAAGTCCAGGGACCTGCTCGTCATGACGAAGCTGATCATGGTCTTCTCGGTCTACGACACCGAAGCCGAAGCCATCGCGAGCTTCGCTGAAGCGGTGTGAGCTGCTCGTCAGGCGGCTTCGACCGCCGTGCGGATGATGGTGCGAACGGGACCCGTTTCGGTCCGGGCCCGGGTTCCCTGGCGTCATGCTCCTCCCGCGCCTGCCGCGTGTCGGCGGCTCACGCCGGGGCGCGGCGCCGCGGAACTAGGAGGACTGGCGTACGCGCCGCCACTCGTCCTGCAACGCGTCCATCTCCTCGATCGAACGATGTCTGTAGACGCCGGGAGGGAACCGCAGTGGAGTCATACGCGCTGCGGTATTGAGGACGAAGGCGATGGCCCGGTCCAATGCGGGTCCGGGCGTCCGCGGTGGTGGTGGCGTCATATCCTCGATCCGCCTGAACTTTCGCACCGGCATCACTCGACTTCCGATCCAAAGCGCCGGCGGAGCATCTCGGCGTCGGCGCGATCCTTCGTGCGGACCGTCTCGGATTTCATCCGGTAGAGCATACGCGGGGTGACGACCGGCACGTGCATTCCGGCGAACGGCACCCGCTGCTGCTCCAGAGCGTCGAACGAGTACGCCTCTCCCAGCCGGGTCAAGATGTCGATATGGAAGGCGCCATCGGGAGGTACGTATTGGACGGCGGGGTAGTCGCCGAGCAGATCCTCCGCGGTGATCTCCTCGATGGAAGGATCGTCGAACACCGAGCGGAGAGCGGCCTTCAGGGCGTCGATATTCTGGGCGTGCGGTGCGACGAAGATGTCGATGTCCTCCGTCGCGCGGACCAGGCCGTGAAGGTTGAGCGCAATTGCTCCAAACACCACGTAACGGACGCCGTGACGCTCCAGCGCACGAAAGACCGCAACGAGTCGCGCTTCGTCCATGGCGCTTGTTGTACAACAAAAGAGCCGGCCGGGATCGCTCCCGCCCGTGCCGCCGCCGCCCGGCATCGCCGCCGCTTCAAGCGATCGTGCCGCCCTCCTCCCATGGGGTCAGGACCGGGACCCCGGTGGGTGCGAAGTCCACCACATCCCGAGTGACGAGGGTCATCCCGTGGACGAGCGCCGTGCCGGCGATGAGCGCGTCGCGGATTGGGCGCGGACCGGGCACATGCAGGCGAGCGCTGCGCCGTGCGATCATCGTGTCGATCGGCAGGATCCGTTCGGCGAATGCACGCAGGACGTGCGCCTCGAGCCACGTGCGCAGCAGTCGGCCGTGCGACGGATCACGGCGCTCGGCGAGCAGCACGCCCATCTCGAGCTCCTGAACCGCCACCATCGACAGGAACAGAGCGCCGACCGGGACGCCCGACGCCCATGCGGCCACACGCCGGTCGGCCTTGCCCGCCCGGGCCTTCCGCAGCTCCGACACGACATTCGTATCGGGCAGGTACATCCGTCAAGCCAGGTCCGCCGGCTGCCCAGGGTCACGCAGCCGTGGGGACTCGAGATCGACATCCGCGACGCCCGCTGGATGGCCGAGCAGGTCGATGATGTTGCCTTCGGCAGCGATCAGCTGCTGGTAGTCCTCATACGTCAAGAGCACATGGGCTGGTCGGCCACGGTCAGTGATGATGACGGGGCCGCGCCGCGCCGCGTGCTTGGCGCGTCCGGTGTCCTGGTTGAAGTCGCGGCTCGGCAGCGTCGTGGCGGGCCGATGTCGTGTGCGTCCCATGTAGCAATGTTGCTACGCCTGGTACGTCTTCCGGCGTCGCGCAACGCCCGGACACGACGCAGCGCCGGCGTGCCGCTCGAGCCGCACGCCGGATCGCAATCAGACGCTCTCCGTCCATGACGCCGGAAAAAAAACGGCCGGCCGGGAATCATCCCGGCCGGCCCTCCGAACACGCCTAACTTCCGACGTCCAACTCCCAAGCTCCCAACTCCCAGTTGCGTTTGGGTGTTGGGGGTTGGGAGTTTGAACTTGTCGGCGTCAGTACATCCCGCCCATGCCGCCGCCGCCCGGCATCGCCGGCGCTTCCTTCTTCTCCTCCGGGATCTCGCTGACGAGCGCCTCGGTGGTGAGCAGGAGCGACGCGATCGACGCGGCGTTCTGGAGCGCCGTGCGGACGACCTTCACCGGGTCGATGACACCGGCCGAGACCAGGTTCTCGTAGGTGTCGGTGCCGGCGTTGTAGCCCTCTTCGCCCTTGGCTTCCTTCACGCGCTGCACGACGATGGAGCCTTCCTGGCCCGCGTTGGTCGCGATCCACCGGAGCGGCTCCTCGATGGCCTTGCGGATGATGCTCGCGCCCACCGCCTGGTCACCGTCGAGCTTCAGGCCGTCGAGCGCCTTGCCTGCGCGGATGAGCGCGACGCCGCCGCCGGGGACGATCCCCTCTTCGACGGCCGCCTTCGTCGCGTGCATCGCGTCCTCGACGCGCGCCTTCTTCTCCTTCATCTCGGTCTCGGTCGCCGCGCCGACCTTGATCACCGCGACGCCGCCGTCCAGCTTCGCCAGCCGCTCCTGGAGCTTCTCGCGGTCGTAGTCGGAGGTCGTCTCGTCGATCTGGGTGCGGATCTGCTTCACGCGGCCCTCGATCGCGCTCTGCGAACCGGAGCCCTCGACGATCGTCGTGTTGTCCTTGTCGATCGTGACCTTCTTCGCCTTGCCGAGGTCCTCGAGCTTGATGTTCTCGAGCTTGATGCCGAGATCCTCCGTGATCGCCCGGCCGCCCGTCAGGACCGCGATGTCCTCGAGCATGGCCTTGCGGCGGTCACCGAAGCCCGGCGCCTTCACGGCCGCCGCCTGCAGCGTGCCGCGCAGCTTGTTGACGACCAGCGTCGCGAGTGCCTCGCCGTCCACGTCCTCGGCGATGATCACGAGCGGACGGCCCGCGCGCGCCACCTGCTCGAGCAGCGGCAGGAGGTCCTTCATCGAGCTGATCTTCTTCTCGTGGATCAGGATGACCGGGTTCTCCAGAACGACTTCCATCCGCTCCGGATCCGTCACGAAGTAGGGCGACAGGTAGCCGCGGTCGAACTGCATGCCCTCGACGACCTCGAGCGAGGTCTCCATCGACTTGGCCTCTTCGACCGTGATGACGCCGTCCTTGCCGACCTTGTCCATCGCCTCGGCGATGATCTTGCCGATCGTCTCGTCGCTGTTCGCCGAGATCGTGCCGACCTGCGCGATGGCGGTGCCCGAGACCGGCTTGGCCAGCTTCTTCAGCTCGCCGACGACGACCTCGACCGCCTTCTCGATCCCGCGCTTCAGCTCCATCGGGTTCGCGCCGGCCACGACGTTCTTCGCGCCCTCGCGGAAGATCGCCTGCGCGAGCACGGTCGCCGTCGTCGTGCCGTCACCGGCGATGTCCGACGTCTTGCTCGCCACCTCGCGCACCATCTGCGCGCCCATGTTCTCGAGCGGGTCCTTCAGGTCGATCTCCTTGGCGACGGTCACGCCGTCCTTGGTGATCGTGGGGGAGCCGAACTTCTTGTCGAGGACGACGTTGCGACCCTTGGGTCCGAGCGTCACCTTCACCGCGTTGGCGAGGCTGTTGACGCCGCGCAGGATCGCCTGCCGGGAGTCCTCACCGTAAATGATCTGCTTTGCCATGTGTTGATGTCTCCGTGTGACAGGCCGGCTGACGCCGGCCTCTACCAAAACCTGCAGGGACCGCCTTCAGGCGGCCGTGCCAAAATCCGCAGCGGCCGGCTTCAGCCGGCCGGGCCGCCTACTGGGTGATGACGCCGAGGATCTCTTCCTCGCGCATGATCAGGTACTCCTCGCCGTGGAGCTTGATCTCCTGGCCGGAGTACTTGCCGAAGAGCACCGTGTCGCCTTCCTTCACGTCGAGCGGCGTCACCTTGCCGTCCTTCTCGACCTTCCCCTTGCCGACGGCGATGACCCGGCCCTGCTGGGGCTTTTCCTTGGCGCTGTCGGGGATGATGATCCCGCCGATCTTCTGTTCGCCTTCCTCGATGCGCTGCACGATCACGCGGTCGTGCAGGGGGCGGATTCCGACTGTGGTAGCTGTGGCTGCCATACTGTGCGTCACTCCCTCGAACGGTGTTGTTGAACGGTCTTGCCTGGTTTTCAGAAGAATTTCCTGGGGGCCTCTGGTGGCTAGCACTCAGCCTGCCCGACTGCTAAATCTAGCGAAGGGGTGCGCCGCTTGTCAAGCAGTCGCCTGCGGCGACTGCTAGTGGGCGCGGCGCAATGGAAAATGGGAAATGGAAAATGGAAATGGGAAATGGGAAATGGGAAATGGGGAAATGGGAAATGGGAAATGGGAGATGGCAAAGCGCCTGGAATTCGGGACCAGGAGCCCGGGGCTCTACCATCTACCATCTACCATCTACCATCTACCATCCGCATCAAGCGGAACGCTTGATGCGGTATTCGGTCATCTTCCGGGCGATCGTGTTGCGGTGCAGGCCCAGCATTTCGGCGGCGTCGCCGACACTCCCCCTGGAGCGCTGGAGGGCCCGGGCGATGAACATCTTCTCGAACTCGCGGCGGGCGTCGTCGTACAGGATGCCCTTGTCGAGCATTTCCTGCACGAGCTTCTCGAGCTGATCGCGCACTAGTCCAGCTCGCGGCCGGAGAGGAGGCGGAACGCCTCGATGTACTTCTCCCGGGTGCGGCGGACGACCTCATCCGGCAGGGACGGCACCGGGGGCTGCTTGTTCCAGTTGATGTCTTCCAGGTAGTCGCGCACGAACTGCTTGTCGAAGCTCGGCACGCCGTGGCCCGGCTGATAGGACGCCATGGGCCAGAAGCGGGAGGAGTCAGGCGTCAGCACCTCGTCGATGAGCACGACGTCCTTCTGCGGATCGTCGCCCACCATGCCGAACTCGAACTTGGTGTCGGCGATGATGATCCCCTTCGACTCGGCGTGCTCGCAGCCGCGCCGGTAGATCTCCAGGGTCAGCGCGCGGAGCCGCTCCATCAGCGGTCCGCCGACGAGTGCGGCGGCCTGGTCGAAGCTGATGTTTTCGTCATGCCCGGTCTCGGCCTTCGTCGCCGGGGTGAAGATCGGCTCCGGCAGGCGGTCGGACTCCCGGAGCCCGGCCGGCAGCGGGATGCCGCACACCTTTCCGCTCTTCTGGTACTCCTTCCAGCCGGATCCCGACAGGTAGCCGCGCGCGACGCACTCGATCGGAATCGGGTTCGTCAGCCGGGCGAGCATCGTGCGTCCGCGGAGCAGATTCGCGTGCGGCTGGGCAGCGGCGGGGAAGCGCTGGACGTCGGTGGTGATCAGGTGGTGCGGCACGAGGTCGCCCATCCGCTCGAACCAGAACGCCGACAGCTGCGTGAGCACCTTCCCCTTGTCGGGGATGCCGGAGCCCAGCACGTAGTCGAACGCCGAGATCCGGTCGGTGGCGATCATCAGCAGCGCCCGCTCGCCCGACTCGAGCGTGACGTCGTACACGTCGCGCACTTTGCCGCGGCGATGAAGCGTGAGACCGTCGAGCGATGTGTCGAGCACGGGAGACGCAGTGGAAATCACGGAGACCTCGCGGGGAGAGCTGGAAGATTACAACTCCGCGCGCAAAATTTCAAACGCCGGGATCGTCACTTGGCACGCAGGAGGATATCGCCGCGGTTTGCGCGCAGCGTGATGCTCGGGCCGCCGCCGCGGACGCTGCCGTTCACCCGCACTTCGCGACGCGTGTCGCCCCCGGATGCCTCTGGCGGCGCGATCACCTGGAGTCCGGCTTTCTCCAGCGCTTCGTCGAGCACCACGCGTCCGTCGATCGCCAGCGCGTCGACGCGGAAACCGCCGCCGGGCAGCGTGAGCTCGACCGGTCGGGTCCCGCTGTTGTAGATCGCCAGCGGCACGGCCGCGTTCTGCTGCACCCGGATCTCGCTGTCGCGGCCGTCGATCCGCGTTTCCACCGTCACGCCGGTGAGCTCCAGCCTGCTCGAGGCCGTGTTCATCCGCACCGGTCCGCGCAGGGCGTCGAGGTGCTCGAACCGCATCTCGGCGTTGCGCGCTTCGACTTCGAGTGCTCCCCCCAGGCGCTCCGCGCGGAGCTCTCCGCCCTGGAGGGTCAGCGTGGTGTCGCCGCGCACGTTCGAGATCTGCGTTTCGGCGGATCCCGAGGTCTGGAGGCGGACCGCGCCGACGTCGGTCACCCGCAAGGTGCTGCCCTGCTGCTGGAGCGAGACGTTGCCGGCTACGCCGCTGATGGTCGTGTCGCCGCGGCCCGTGCCGATCGTCACCGCGGCGACGTGCGAGATCGTGAGCGGCCCCCGCTTCGCGTCGAGCCGGACGCCGATCTGCCGCGGCACCTTGAGCTGCAGCGTGGCGGTCTGGCGTCCCTCCCTCGGATAATCCAGGTTCAGGATCAGCAGCGCGCCGGCCTCGTCGATCCGCAGCCGATCGTGCGTCTCCTTGACCAGGCGCCGCGCCTCGTCCAGGTCGTATCCGGTCGACCGCACGTGCAGTTCCGCCGCGATGTCGCCGCGATCCTCGCCCGTCACCGTGACGGTCGTGCTGCCCACACCCAGACGGATCTCCCGAACGGCGTCGGGCACGGGGATCGCGCGCGTCGCCGTCCCCTCGGCCGACTCACGATCTTCGCGGAGCTCCCGCCGGATCTCCTGGACGATGCGCGACAGCGAAAAGCCGGGGCGCGACGGATCGGCCGGCGGGGCGGTCACCTGGTAGACCACGACGCCCACGACCACGAACACCGCGGCGAGCAATAACTCACGTTTTCCCATAGACTTGTTCACCTAGCACATGCGTTCACGGGTCCGCACGATCCTTGTTTTCGCGATCACCGTCGCGCTGCTGGCGTTCTTCTTCCGGAACGCGAACCTCGCCAACGTCTGGGCCGAGACCCGGCGGGCGGATCCGCTGCTGCTGGCGCTGGCGCTCGGCGTCACCCTGCTCACGTATGCGCTGCGCGCGTCGCGCTGGCAGGTGCTGCTGGCGCCGATCGGCGCCACGCGCTTCAGCACGGCGTTCCGCACCACGGTGATCGGGTTCGCCGCCAGTTTCTTTCTGCCGGCGCGCGCCGGCGAAGTGATCCGTCCGTACCTGCTGGCAAAACGTGAAGGGCTGCGGCCGACCGCGGCATTCGCGACGATTATCCTCGAACGTCTGCTCGATCTGGCCGCGGTCCTCCTGCTGTTCGGCGTGTTCGTGTTCACCGTCGCCGACGGCGTGCTCTCGGAAGACGGCTCGCAGTTCGCGCACGTCAAGTTCTGGGGGGGCGTGGCGGCGGTGTCGTCGGTGGCGGCCCTCGTCCTGCTGTTCGCCCTGGCGGGGCACCCCGAGCGGCTCGGGCGTGCCGCGGGGCGGATCGAACGGGTGCTGCCGGCGCGGGCGGCGCGGCTGGTGGCGCACCTCGTCGAGACGTTCGCCCAGGGGCTCGCCGTGATGCGGTCGCCGGCCAAGCTCGCCGTCGCGCTCGCATTGTCGTTTCCGCTGTGGCTGTCGATTGCGGCGGGCATCTGGCTGGCGTCGCGGGCGTTTCATATTACGTTTCCGTATCCCGCTTCGTTCCTGATCATGACGGTGCTGGTCGTCGGCGTGGCGGTGCCGACGCCCGGTGCGATCGGCGGCTTTCATGCCGCCTACCAGTTCTCGGTCGTCCGCTTCTTCGCCGCCTCCGACGACGCGGCCGTGGGGGCGGGCATCGTGCTCCACGCGATCTCGTTCGTGCCGGTGACGATCCTCGGGATCTTCTTCATGGCCCGCGAGGGCCTCACGCTCAGCGGCGTGCAGCGGCTGGCGGATTCAGGCCCGCCGGGGCACGCGCCCGGAGAGCCGGGAGTGATGTCGCGATGAAATGTCCGTACTGCGCGCATCTCGGCGACAAGGTCGTGGACTCCCGCGAGAGCAAGGAGGGGGAGGTGATCCGCCGCCGGCGCGAGTGCCTCGGCTGCGGCCGTCGGTTCACCAGCTACGAGCGGATCGACGAGATCCCCTACATGGTCATCAAGAAGGACGGCAGCCGCGAGCGGTTCGAGCGCCAGAAGCTGATGGCCGGCCTCCTCAAGGCATGTGAAAAGCGCCCGGTCAGCGTCGCCTCCCTCGAGGCCGTCGCCGACCGCGTCGAGTCGGCCCTGCAGGAGAAGCCCGAGCGCGAGATGAGCACGGAGGATGTCGGCGCCTTCGTGATGAACGAGCTCCGGACGCTCGACAAGGTCGCCTACGTCCGGTTCGCGTCGGTCTACCGGCACTTCCGCGACATCGGCGAGTTCATGACCGAGCTCAAGGACCTGCTCAACGCGAAGGAGTGACGGCCCTCCAGGTGCCGCCCGTTGCCCCGCACTAGCCCCACCCCACCGGTCGACGCGCCCGTGCCGGTCCGCCACGGCGAACGGCGTCCGCTCCGCGACAACCCGCGGCTGATCCTGCTGGGGATTCTCGGGCTCATCGCGGCCCTCGTCGGCATGAGCGTGCTCGCCGACCGGTCGGCCGAGATGAGCCCCGACTTCCTCACGGAGGTCGTCGTATACGCGCTGTCGGCCGGCGTGCTGATGATGCTCATCGCGCTCGGCTTCGTGCTCGCGCGCAACATCATCAAGGTCGTCGTCGAGCGGCGGCGCGGGCTGCCGTTCTCGCGCTTCCGCGCCAAGCTGGTGCTCGCGCTGCTCGGCCTCACGATCGTCCCGTCGGTGCTCGTGCTGATCGTGGGCGGCCAGATGATCCGGTCGAGCACGGCGCGGTGGTTCGCCGATCCGGTGGAGACCATTCTCCGGTCGGCGAACTCGATCGCCTCGGAGTACTACCGCGAGCACCAGACGCTGGTGCAGACGCACGCGTCGCGCATTGCCGCGGGCATGCCGGTGGACGCGCTGGCGGGCGCCGATGTGCCGTCGGTGCGGCGGGCGATCGAGGGGGACGTGCGGCAGGGACGCGTCGCGCTGGTGGAGGTGTACCGCCACGTCCGCGGGGGCGCGCCGGTGCAGCTCGTGGCCGTCGAGGCGCCGGGGCTGGCGCGGCTGCGCAGCCGCGGCTCGTCGGACCGTCTCGCGGCCCGCGTCGCCGGAGGGAGCAGCGATACGACGGCGCACGACGCGCTCGACGGCGGCGCCGACATGGTGCGCGCCGGCAGCGCCGTGCGCGACGGCGCCGGCCGTGTCGTCGGCGTCGTCATCGCCAGCGACCTTTTGTCGGGGGCGGTGGCGCAGCAGGCGCGACGGATCACCGAAGCCTACGAGGGATACCAGCAGCTCCTCGTGCTCAAGCCGGCGCTCGAGGGCGTGTATCTCTCCATCTTCCTGATGATGACGCTCATGATCCTGATGAGCGCGACGTGGATGGGCGTGTATCTCGCCAAGCGCATCACCCGTCCGATCCAGATGCTCGCCGCCGGCGCGCGCGAGATCGGCGCCGGACGGCTGGATCACCGGATCGAGCCGGAGACCCGGGACGAGTTCGGCGCGCTCGTCGAGGCATTCAACACGATGGCGGGCGAGCTGGCCGCCAGCCAGCAGAAGCTCGAACGCTCACGGCTCGATCTCGAGCGGAAGCACCTCGAGGTGGAGCAGCGGCGCCGGTACATCGAGACGGTCCTCGAGCGGATCGCGACCGGCGTGGTGTCGATCGGCGTGAACGGGCAGATCGAGACCGTGAACAGCGCCGCGCTGCGGCTGCTCGGGATCGAAGGCACCGTGGTCGGCCGTCCGGCGGGGGAGGTCTTCGACCGCGACGACCTCCGGCCGCTGCAGCAGGTGATCCGCCGCGCCGGCAATCCGTCCGCCGGACCGCCCGTGCAGGAGATCGCGCTGGAGCGCGACGGGCGCGAGGTCCACCTGTCGGCGGCCGCGACGCTGCTGCCGGCCGACGGGCATGCCGGCGGCGGCACGGTGCTGGTGTTCGACGACGTCACGCCCCTGATCCGGACGCAGCGCGTGGCGGCCTGGCGCGACGTGGCGCGGCGTCTCGCGCACGAAATCAAGAACCCGCTGACGCCGATCCAGTTGAGCGCGGAGCGGCTGAAGCGGCAGTTCGCGACCGCCCCCTCGGCGGCACGCGCCCTGATCGACGAGTGCACGAGCACCATCGTGACCGAAGTGGACTCCCTGAAGGCGCTCGTCGACGAGTTCGCGCAGTTCGCGCGCATGCCCGCCCCGCGGGCGGTGCCGACCGACCTCAACGCGGTGCTCACCGAGACGGCCGCGCTCTACAGCGGGCTGCTGAAGGAGATCGAGCTCGAGCTGCGGCTCGCCGAGGCGCTGCCACGGGTCCGCATCGACGCGGAGCAGATCCGCCGCGTCATCATCAACCTCGTCGACAACGCCGTCGAAGCGCTCGGCGGCGCACACGCCGCGGCGCGTCCCGACGGCAGCCGTCCGCGGATCGAGATCGCCACGCAGCAGGACGCGGTGAACGGCGTGGTCCGGATCACCGTCGCCGACAACGGCCCCGGGATCCCGGCCGAAGACCGCGACAAGCTGTTCATGCCGTACTACTCGACCAAGCGCCGCGGCAGCGGCCTCGGCCTCGCGATCGTCCGCCGGATCATCGCCGAGCACGGCGGCGCCATCGACGCGGCCGACAACCAGCCGTCGGGTACGATCTTCTCCATCGAACTGCCATGCACCTGAAGCGGCGGCCGGGGGGCGGCCCCTCATCGTGAGGGCTTCGGTTCTCATCGTCGACGACGAAGCCGGCGTACGGAGCGCGCTGGGCGGCGTGCTGCGCGACGAAGGCTACGCCGTCGAAGCGGTGGAGAGCGGCGAAGCCTGCCTCGACCGCGTGGCACGCACGGCCTTCGACGTCATCGTGCTCGACATCTGGCTGCCGGGCCTCGACGGTCTCGCCACGCTCGAGCGGCTGCGCCAGCGGCGCGTCGACGCACCGGTGATCATGATCTCGGGGCACGGCAACATCGAATCGGCGGTGCGCGCGATCAAGCTCGGCGCCTACGACTTCGTCGAGAAGCCGCTGTCGCTTGAGAAAACGGTGCTCGTCATCGGCAACGCCGTGCGGCAGCGCCGGCTCGAGGCCGAGAACCGCGCCCTGCGGGCCTCCGTCGACCGCCGGCTGACCATGGTGGGGGAGAGCTATGCGATGGCCCAGCTTCGTGAGCAGATCGCGATGGCGGCGCCCACCAACGGCCGCGTGCTGATCTTCGGCGAGAACGGCACCGGCAAGGAGCTCGTGGCGCGGAGCATCCACGCGCTGAGCCGCCGGCGGGGCGCCCCGTTCATCGAGGTGAACTGCGCCGCGATCCCCGAGGAACTGATCGAGAGCGAGCTGTTCGGCCACGTGAAAGGGGCGTTCACGGGCGCCGTCGCGGATCGCCGCGGGAAGTTCGAGCTGGCCGACGGCGGCACGCTGTTTCTCGACGAGATCGGCGACATGACGCTCAAGACCCAGGCGAAGGTCCTGCGGGCGCTCCAGGAGCAGGTCGTCGAGCCGGTGGGTGGGGCCGCGAGCGTCAAGGTGGACGTCCGCGTGCTCGCGGCGACGAACAAGGACCTGCCCACCGAGATCCGCGCCGGCCGCTTCCGCGAAGACCTCTACTTCCGGTTGAACGTGATCCCGGTGTACGTGCCGCCGCTGCGCGACCGCGACAGCGACATCCCGCTGCTGGCCGACCACTTCATGGCGGAGTTCGCGCGCGAGTACGGGCGCCGTCCGAAGCGCTTCGACGCGGGCGCGATGACCGGCCTTCGCAGCTACTCGTGGCCGGGCAACGTCCGCGAGCTGCGCAACGTCATCGAGCGGCTGATCATCATGGTGCCGGGCGACACGATCACCATCGCCGACCTCGCCTTCCTGTCGCGCGGCACGGCGCTCCGGGACGCCGACGCGGGCGCGGCGGCCGTCCCCCTGCACGAGGCACGCGACCAGTTCGAGCGCGAGTACATCCTGAAGGCGCTCGCCGCGCAGCAGGGGAACATCTCGCGCACGGCCGACGTGCTGGGGGTCGAGCGGAGCAATCTGTACCGGAAGATGAAGGCCTTCGGGATCATCCCGAGCCGCCGGGCAGAGGCGGACGACGAGCCGCTGTAGGGCGAGCCGTCCCCCCTCGGCGCCCGCCGCTACGTGCGCAGCTTGTTCTCCAGCACCTGGTCCGCGGAGAACCCTTCGATCTGCAGGTAGTACTCCGCCGTCGCCGTCAGCGCGGCCGAAGGCACGAGCCCGACGATTTCGCTCTCGAGGATCGACACGCCGTAGCGCTCCGCTTCACGCTTGACCATCTCGAAGACGCGGAAGATCGGCGTCTTCTGGTAGTTCGTGAGGTTCATCGACACCTGGGCGACGCGGCGGTCCTCGAGCAGCAGGCCCATCGCCTTGACGAACCGCAGGCCGCCGCTGCTGTGGCGGATCGCCGCCGCGATCTTCTTCGCGACCTCGACCCGGTCGGTGTTCAGGTTGATGTTGTAGGCGATGAGCGGCATGCGTGCGCCGATCACCGACGCGCCGGCGGTTGCGTGCGGCTGCGCCGGGCCGAAGTCGGGCGCCCAGCCGTCGGAGGCCATCTTGGCCGCGAGCCCCTCGAACTCCCCTCGGCGGATGTCCTCCAGATTGCGCCGTGCCGGGTTCTGCGCCGCGTCTTCGTAGAGATAGACCGGCAGCGCGAACCGCTCCGCCACGGTGGCGGCGACATCCTTCGCCAGCGCCACGCAGTCGCTCATCGTCGCGCCCTCGATCGGCACGAACGGCACGACGTCGACAGCGCCGAGGCGCGGGTGTTCTCCCTGGTGCGTGCGGAGATCGATGCTGGCGAGCGCCACGTCGAAGAGGGCGAGCGTCGCCTCCTTCAGCGCCGGCGCATCCCCCACCAGCGTGAAGACGGAGCGGTTGTGTGAGGCGTCGGAGGAATGGTCGAGCAGCCGTACGCCCGGGGTCGCGCGGATCGCCTCGGCCAGTCGCTCGACGACCTCCGTCCGGCGCCCCTCGCTCACGTTCGGAATGGATTCAATAATGGCCATCGCAAGACTATAATTCCGGTGGCTTTCACGCTCCATTCAGCGCCCATGACAGACCCGCTTCGCACCGACCGGCCGCCATCCGCGTCCGACCTGCCGGACGGCGACCGCGACGCGCGGATCGAAGAGCTCCTGCTCGCCGGACTCGACCACTACTTCGCCGAGCAGCACGAGCTGGCGATCAACGTGTGGACGCGCGTGCTCTTCATCGACCGCGGGCATGCGCGGGCCCGCGCCTATATCGAGCGCGCGCGCGGCGCCATCGCCGAGCGCCAGCGGCGCGCCGACGAGCTCCTGCACACGGGCAGCGCCGCCTTCGATCGCGGCGACGCCGCGACAGCGCGCGCACTCGTGGCCTCCGCCGTGGACCACGGCGCGTCGGCGGACCAGGCACTCGCGCTGCTGGCGCGAATCGAGCGCCTCGCCAACCTCACGCAGGAACCCGCGACACCGCGGCGCCGTCCGTCTGCGGTGCCGCGTGACGTCCCCCCCACGCGCAGCAGCCGACCGGCCCGATGGCCGTGGATCGCCGGCGCCGCGATCACCGGGGTGCTGCTTGGCGGGGCCGGCATCGGCGCTCTCATGACGCGCGGGATCGCCCTGTGGCCCCTCGCGGATCCGACCGGCAGCGCTGCCCCGGCGTTCCAGACGGCGCTGCCGGTGCCGACGCTGGCCGAGGTGGCGTTCTCGCGGGGAGAGGCGCTCTTCGCGCGCGGCCGGCTGCATGAGGCACTCGCCGCGCTCGAAGCGGTTCCGGGCGGCGACCCGCTGCGTCCACGGGCCGACGAGCTCGCCGCCGCCATCCAGCGGCAGTTGCTCGACACGGCGCGCTCGGGGGCGACGCGGCTCGACCCGTCCGGCCGCCACCCATGAGATGCCCGAAGTGTCAGTACATCAGCTTCGATCGCGGTGACCGCTGCCGCAATTGCGGCTACGAGTTCTCGTTCGCGGTCGAATCGCGCGAGTTGGACCTGCCGCTGAAGACCGGCGACGAACCGGTAGGGCCGATGAGCGACTTCTCGCTCGCCGACGTCGAGGGGCTCAACGAACATCGGCGCGAGCCTTCCGCGGATCTGCTGCCGGAGCCCGCTGCCGCGCCGCGTCCCGCGCCGGCGCCGATCACCACCGAACTGCCGCTCTTTCGCGACCGCCGCGGCGACGACGATGCGCCGCTCGTCAGCGTGCCGGCGGTGCCGCGGGCGCCGGTCGCGGTGAGGAAGTCGTCACCCGCCGTCCGGCAGCCCGCTGGCCGCCGCCGCGAGGAGCCGGCGCTCGACCTCGAGCCGCCGCCCCCCCCTCCTGCACGGGAAAGCTCGGTACCGATCCCGCTGGCGCCGGAGCCGACGCCGGACACCCCGGGTACCGACACCGCCGGTGCCGGGGCGCGGATGCTCGCCGCCTTCATCGATCTCGTGCTGCTGGCCGCGATCGATGCGGGGGTGCTCTACCTCACGCTGCGGGTCAGCGGCCTCGGCTGGGAGGAACTGCACGTGATCCCGATCATGCCGTTCCTCACGTTCCTGGCGATCCTCAACGGCGGCTACTTGGTGGCCTTCACGGCGGCGGGGGGGCAGACGATCGGCAAGATGGCCGCCGGCATTCGTGTCGTGACGGCGGACCCCGACGCGTGGACCGATCGCGTTCCGTTCGGACAGGCCGTGCTGCGGGCCGTCGGCTACGTCGCCTCGGCCCTGCCACTCGGCCTCGGGTTTCTTCCGGCGTTCTTCGGCGAGGAGCGGCGGGCCGTCCACGACAGGCTCGCGCATACCCGCGTCGTGAAATCGTGACACGTCTCGCCGTCTTCATCGCTACTGTCGGGTACTGCGGGTATTTCCCCTTCGCTCCCGGCACCGTCGGCTCGGCGGCCGGCCTCCTGTTCTACGCCCTGGTCTGGTGGAGCGGGTCGCCCGTCGTCGAGGTCCTGATGATCGCCGGGTTGTTCGCGGCTGGCGTCTGGGCGGGGACGACGGCGGAGCGGTACTTCGGCGGCGTGGATCCCGGGCCCGTCGTGATGGACGAAGTCGTCGGGATACTGATCACGCTGGCCTTCATCCCCGGCCTCGGGTGGTCGGGAGTTCTTGCCGGCTTCGTGCTGTTCAGGATCTTCGACGTTATCAAGCCGTACCCGGCCGGACGCCTCGAGCAGTTGCACGGCGGACTCGGCGTCATGGCAGACGACGCAATGGCGGCGGTCTACGCGAACGTGTCGCTCCGGCTACTGCTCTGGCTCCTGCCCGACTGGATCGCCTGACGGCCCGCGCTCGGGGGCTTCTCACACGCTCGCATGGCTGACGCGCTCGCTTCGAACACGCTCTCGACGGCGGAGGTGATCGCGGTCGGCACCGAGCTGCTCGGGCCGACGCGGCTCGACACGAATTCGCTCTTCATCGCCGGCATGCTCGCGTCGCTTGGTATCGAACTCAAAGCGAAGCTGGTGGTCGGCGACGAGCAGGCGGCGCTCGAGCGACTCTTCAGGGGGTCGCTCGAGCGATGCGACCTCGTCGTTCTCACCGGCGGACTCGGCCCGACCGCCGACGACGTCACCCGTGAGGCGGTCGCCGCGGCGCTGGGGCTCGAGCTGGTCGAGGATCCGCAGATCACGGACCGGATCCGCGAGCGTTTCGCACGGCGCGGCCTCACGATGCCGGAGATCAACCGGCGGCAGGCGCTGGTGCCGCGCGGCGCGCTCGTGCTTCCGAACCCGAACGGCACCGCGCCCGGGCTCGCTCTCACGCCAGGGCGGAAGGTGGTGGTCCTGCTCCCGGGGCCGCCCCGGGAGCTGCAGCCGATGCTGCGCGAGCTATGCGCGCCCGAGGGCCTGCTGGCGGCGCGCGCGGGCACCGCTCGCGTGCATCGCCGGTCGATCTTCACGACGGGCCGTTCGGAATCTCACGTCGAGGAGCTCGCGCAGCCGATCTATTCCCGCTGGGCGCGGGCTGATCCGCCGCTGGAAACGACCATCCTCGCGACGCCCGGGCAGATCGAACTGCATCTGACGGTCCGTTCGACCGATACGGCCGCCGCGGCGCAGACGCTGGAGGCCGCCGGCACGGAGCTCGTCGCCGCCCTCGGCGACTGCGTGTTTTCGCGCGATGGCCGTTCGCTGCCGCAGGTGGTCAACGACCTGCTGCGCGAGCGGGGACTCACGATCGCCGCCGCGGAGTCGTGTACGGGCGGCATGCTGCTTCAACGGCTGACCGACGTGCCCGGCAGCTCCGCCGCCGTGAAGGGGGGCATCGTCGCGTACAGCAACGAGCTGAAGAGCGAGCTGCTCGCCGTGGATCCCCGCCTGATCGACGAGTACGGCGCCGTGAGCGAGCCGGTTGCCGCGGCGATGGCCGACGGCTTGCGTGCACGAACGGGTGCGGATGTCTGTGTCGCGATCACCGGCATTGCCGGGCCCGGCGGCGGCACCGAGGCGAAGCCGGTCGGCACCGTGGTGATCGCGGTGAGTATTTGCGGCCGGGCGCTCGAGGTGCGCACCGAGCGGTTTGCCGGCGGACGCGACATGGTGCGGCTGTGGTCGACGCAGAGCGCGCTCGACCGGGTGCGGAGGTCCCTGGGGTAGCGTGCGGCTGTTCGTTGCGGCGGAACCATCGGACGCGGTGCGCGGCGCGGCGGTCGCTGCGATGGAGCGGCTCCGCGCGCGCCTGGAGGCGGCGGGCGCCGGCAGCGGGATCCGGTGGGTGCCCCCACCCAATCTCCATCTGACCGTCTGGTTCCTGGGCGAGGTCTCGGACGCACGAACCGCGGCGGTGCTCGAGGCGTTGACGCCGCCGCTGCGCGTCCCCGCATTCTCGCTGCACCTTCGGGGTTTCGGTGCCTTTCCGCCCGCTGGCGCGCCGCGGGTGCTCTGGATGGGCGTGGCGAGCGGCCTGCCGGAGCTCGCGCAGGCGCACGACGAGATCGGCGCGCGCCTGCAGCCGTGGGGCTTCCCGCCGGAGGGGCGCGCGTACTCGGCGCACCTGACGATCGCGCGCATCAAGGACCCTTCGACTCGCTCCGCTCGCTCAGGGCTGGACCCTTCGACTCGCTCCGCTCGCTCAGGGCTGGACCCTTCGACTCGCTCCGCTCGCTCAGGACTGGACCCTTCGACTCGCTCCGCTCGCTCAGGGCTGGACCCTTCGACTCGCTCCGCTCGCTCAGGGCTGGACCCTTCGACTCGCTCCGCTCGCTCAGGGCAGGCGGCGACGGGTCGTGGCCACACGACGATCCGTGCGGTCCTGAAGGAACTTTCCGCGGACGCGGGGGCCTGCCGCGTCGAGGCGCTGACCGTCTTCAGGAGCCGCACGTCTCCGCGCGGCGCCGAGTACGAGCCGCTGCTGCGAGTACCATTGAGCTGATGCTCGCCATCCTGCTGGGCTATCTTGCCGGCTCCGTTCCCTTCGCCTTTCTGCTCGCGCGGCGCCGCGGCGTCGACGTGCGGTTCGCGGGCAGCGGCAACGTGGGGGCGGCCAACGTCCTGCGCACCACGGGACCCTGGCGCGGCGTGATCGTGATGGCGCTCGACATGGCGAAGGGCATCGGTGCCGTCGTGCTGGCGGGGGCGCTCGCCGGCAGTGCGGCGCTCGTCGCGCTCAGCGGCGCAGCGGCGATCGTCGGCCACATCTATCCCGTGTGGCTGCGGTTTCACGGCGGGAAGGGGGTTGCCGTTGCGGCTGGCGTGTTCACGATGCTGACGCCTCTCGCCACCGCCGTGGCCGGCGCACTGTTTCTGACCGTGGCGTGGACGACGCGCTACGTGTCGCTCGCGTCGATCGCGGCGTCGCTCGCGCTTCCTCCGATCGCCTGGCTCCTCGGCGCGCCGGATCCCGTGGTGTTCGTCGCCGCCGGCACCGCCGTGCTGATCCTGTTCCGGCACCGGTCCAACTGGCACCGGCTCCGCACCGGTACCGAGCGGCGGATGGGCGCGCGGGCATGAACCGCACCGCCGTGCTCGGTGCCGGCAGCTGGGGCACCGCGCTGGCCATCCACCTCGCGCGCGCCGGACACGTCGTCCGCCTTTGGGCGCGCGATTCGGCGCTCGCCGGTGAGATGCGGACGACCTCGGCGAACGAGCGATACCTGCCGGGGATCGCCATCCCCGCGGAGGTGGTGCCGACCGCGTCGCTCGAGGAGGCGGTCAGCGACGCGCATTTCGTCGTCATCGCGGTGCCTTCACACGGACTGCGCGCCGTCGTCAGGGGAGCCGCGCAGCACCTGGCTCCCGATGCCATCCTCGTGAGCGCGACGAAGGGACTCGAGGTGGAGACCCTTCTTCGGATGTCGCAGGTGATCGAGTCGGAGACGGCGGGGTGCTGCCGCACGGTGGCGCTTTCGGGTCCCAGCTTCGCTCTCGAGATGGCGCGGGGGCTTCCGACCGCCGTGCTCGCCGCGTCGGCCGACGCACAGGCAGCGGCCGCCGTTCAGGAACATTTCCGCGCGCGCGGTCTCCGCCTGTACGTGAGCGACGACGTGGCGGGCGTGGAGATCGGCGCAGCGCTGAAGAACGTGATCGCGATCGCGGCGGGGGCGGTCGAGGGCCTCGGCCTGGGGCACAACGCGCTCGCGGCGCTCATCACGCGAGGGCTGGCGGAAATGTCGCGGCTCGCGTGCGCCGAAGGCGGACGGCGGGATACGCTGGCGGGCCTGAGCGGGCTCGGCGATCTCGTGCTGACGTGCACCGGCGATCTCAGCCGCAACCGGCACGTGGGCATCGAGCTCGGCCGCGGCCGTCCGCTGGCGGAGATCCTGGGAAGCATGCGGATGGTCGCCGAGGGGATCCGGACGACGGGCGCTGCGCTGGCGCTTGGCGCCCGTCACGGCATCGAACTGCCGATCGCGGCGCAGATGCAGGAAGTGCTCGACGGCCGCCGGTCGCCGCTGAGCGCCGTGGAAGCACTCATGGGACGCCGCCAGCGCGCGGAGGCAGACGGGTAGGCATGGGATTCTTCGATCGGATCAGGCAGTCGCTCACGCGTACGAAAGAGCAGTTCGTCGAGCGCTTCGAGGAGGTCGTCAGGCGCGCGGACGAGCCCGAGAAGCGCAGTCGCCCGGTGGACGTCGAGACGATCGACGCGCTCGAGGAGGCGCTGATCTCGGCCGACATCGGGGTCGCCGCGGCCGACCAGATCGTCCAGGCCGTCAAGGCGAAACGGCGGCGGGGGGAGTCGCTGCGGGAGCTCGTGAAGGAGGAGATCCGCGGCATCCTCCGTGCGGCCGACGCGCCGGCCGGCAACGGCCACCGCCCGCACGTCGTGATGATCGTCGGCGTGAACGGCACGGGGAAGACGACGACGGTCGGCAAGCTCGCGCGGCTCCTCAAGGACCGCGGCCAGTCGCCGATGATCTGCGCGGCCGACACGTTCCGCGCCGCCGCCGTCGAACAGCTCGAGGTGTGGGCCACGCGCGCGGGGGTGGACTTCATCCGCGCTCGCGCGGGGACGGATCCGGCCGCGGTGGTGTTCGACGCGCTGGTGGCGGGCAAGGCGCGCGGCCGCGACACCGTCCTGGTGGACACCGCGGGCCGCCTGCATACGCGCGTGAACCTCATGTCGGAGCTCGAGAAGATCCGGCGCGTTGCCTCACGCGAAGTCGAGGGAGCCCCGCACGAAGTGCTGCTCGTGCTCGACGCCACGGTGGGGCAGAACGGCCTGAACCAGGCGCGCGAGTTCATGAGCGTCGCCGGCGTCACCGGCATCGTGCTGACGAAGCTCGATGGCACGGCCAAGGGAGGGATCGCGGTTGCGATCGCGCACGACCTGAAGCTCCCCATCCGCTACGTGGGCGTCGGCGAGTCGATCGACGACCTGATTCCGTTCTCGCCCGACGAGTACGTCGACGCGCTCTTCGAGGAGAAGTGGTAGACGGCCGCGACGCGTTCTTCATGCGCAAGGCGCTGCGTCTGGCGGAGCGCGGACGCGGGCGCACGTCGCCGAACCCCATGGTGGGTGCGCTCGTCGTCGATGCCGACGGGGTCATCGTCGGCCGCGGGTCGCACGAGTTCGCCGGCGGGCCGCACGCGGAAGTGCATGCCCTGCGTGACGCGGGGGAACGGGCGGCGGGCGCGACGCTGTACTGCACGCTCGAGCCGTGCTGCCACCAGGGACGCACCCGCCCGTGCGCACCGGCCGTCGCCGATGCCGGGATCGCCCGCGTGGTCGTCGCCACCCAGGATCCCAACCCCAGAGTGGCCGGCGGCGGAAATGCCCTGTTGAGGAGCCGCGGCATCGACGTCGTGACCGGCGTGCTCGCCGCCGAGGCGCGGCGGCTCAACGAGGCCTTCTTCAGCCTCATGGAGCGAGGGCGGCCGTTCGTGACGATGAAGGTCGCCCTCAGCCTCGACGGCCGGATCGCCGCCGCCCCGGGTGACCGCACGGCGATCACTGGAGGGGCGGCGAACCGCCACGTCCATCGCCAGCGGGCCGAGATCGACGCGATCGCCGTGGGATCCGGAACCGTGCTCGCCGACGATCCACTCCTGACCTGCCGCGTGGCGTTCCGTGCGCGGCCGCTCGTGCGTGTCGTGTTCGACACGCGGCTGCGGACGCCCCCCGGGGCGCGCCTGTTCTCGACGCTTTCGGCGGGGCCGGTCATAATCGTGAGTACGACGGACGCTGTGGAGCGCCGCCGCCGGGAGGCCGAGGCGCTGACCGGCGCCGGGGCGTCGCTGTTCACCGCCGACGAACCCGCGCGCCTCGTGAGCGCGCTGCGGCAGCTGGGACGCGACGGCGTCAACTCGCTGCTCGTCGAAGGGGGAGCGGGGCTGCACGCCGCGTTCTGGGACGCCGGGCTCGTCGACCGCGTCCAGATGTACGTGGCGCCCCGTCCGCTGGGCGCCCACGGTGTGCCGTGGCTGCCGGCGCCGGTCGTCACGTCGCCCCGCGTCGCCGAGCGTCGCGCGGAGCCCATTGGCGATGACACCCTGATCGAGGCGTATGTTCACTGGACTGATTGAGGCGGTTGGTGAGGTGGCGGAGGTGAAGCCGATGCCCGGGGGCTTTCGCCTGCGGGTGACGACCTCGCTCGGCGGCGAGCTGGCGCCGGGGGACAGTCTCGCCGTGAACGGCGTCTGCCTGACGGTGATCTCGGCCGACAGCGAGGGGGTACATGCGGACGTCGCGCCCGAAACCGCGCGCGTCACCGCGCTCGGGTCCCTCGAGCGCGGGGCGGCCGTCAACCTCGAGCGTCCGCTCCGCGCCGACGCCCGCCTCGGCGGGCACTTCGTGCAGGGGCACGTCGACGCCACCGGCTCGATCGACGAGATCCGGCAGGAGGGAGACTCCTACTGGCTCACGGTGAAATACCCCTCGGACATGGCGGCGCTGCTCGTGCGCAAGGGGTCCGTCGCGGTCGACGGCGTCAGCCTGACGGTTGCCGGGCTCGATGCGACGCGCTTCGACGTCCAGATCATCCCGTTCACCTGGGCGCACACCAATTTGCGCGCGGCGAAACAGGGGGGCCTCGTCAACCTCGAGTTCGACATCCTGGGCAAGTACGTCGCGCGCGCCCTGGAGGCCGCCGGCCGTTGAAGGCCGCTGACGCCGATGACCACCCGCACGACCAAACGCCGCCCGCCGAAATCGCCCTTCGCCCCGATCGAAGAGGCCGTCGCCGCGATCCGCGACGGCCACATGATCATCGTCGTCGACGACGAGGACCGTGAGAACGAGGGGGACCTGACGATCGCGGCCGAGAAGGTGACGCCCGAGGCGATCAACTTCATGGCGACGCACGGCCGCGGCCTGATCTGCATGCCCATGACGGAGGAGCGGCTCGACGAGCTCGATCTGCCCCTCATGGTGGCGCAGAACACGACCACCTTCGATACCGCCTTCTGCGTCTCGATCGAGGCGAAAGGGGTCACGAGCACCGGGATCTCGGCGGCCGATCGCGCCGCGACGGTGCTGGCGGCGATCGACCCGAAGACCCGTCCGTCGGATCTCGCGCGCCCGGGGCACATGTTCCCCCTGCGCGCCCGCCGAGGCGGCGTGCTCGTGCGCGCCGGCCAGACCGAGGCGGCCGTCGACCTCGCGAGGATCGCCGGGCTGTACCCGGCGGGCGTCATCTGCGAAATCATGAACCCCGACGGCACCATGGCGCGGGTGCCCGACCTCACGAAGTTCGCGCGGCGGCACAAGCTGCTGATGATCACCGTCGCCGACCTGATCCAGTACCGCATGCGCACCGAGGGGCTCGTGCGGCGTGTCGCCGCCGCGTCGCTGCCGACCGACTACGGGGAATTCCGGGTGATCGCCTTCGAGAGCCTCATCGACCGCGAGACCCACGTGGCGATGGTGAAGGGGGACGTCAGCGACGGCAATGACATCCTCGTGCGGGTGCACTCACGCTGCCTGACCGGCGACGTCTTCCACTCATCGCGCTGCGATTGCGGCCCCCAGCTCGACACCGCGATGCAGCGCATCGCAGCCGAAGGGCGCGGCGTGCTGTTGTACCTGAACCAGGAGGGACGGGGAATCGGCCTGGCCAACAAGATCCGCGCTTACGAGCTGCAGGACCAGGGGTTCGACACCGTCGAAGCGAACGAGCGGCTCGGCTTCAAGGCCGACCAGCGCGATTACGGCATCGGCGTCCAGATCCTCAAGGACCTCGGCGTGCGGACGATGCGGCTGCTGTCGAACAATCCGCGCAAGCTGGTCGGGCTCGAGGGGTACGGTTTGTCGGTGAGCGAGTGGGTGCCCCTGGAGATCCCCGCTTCCGACCACACACGGCGCTACCTGTTCACCAAGAAGCAGAAGCTGGGGCACAAGCTGACCGGCGTGTGACCCCAGTCCACGGCACCCACCGTCACTGTCTCAAGCAGTTACGGCCACCTCAGCGCGCCCGCGTCGACTGGCCGGGGGACAGGGTTGCCGCCGAATTGACACTCACCAGCTCGTTCGACTACCATAACCGTTTGCGCCTGAAGCTCTTACGGCCGCAGGGCGCGCGGATCCGAACCCATGTTTGAATCGCTGAGTGACAGGCTTCAGGGGGTCTTCCGCTCCCTGCGGGGCGAGGCCCGCCTGACGGAAGAGTCCGTAGAGGCGGCGCTCCGCGAGATCCGGATGGCGCTGCTCGAAGCAGACGTCAACTTCAAGGTCGTCAAGGCGTTCATCGACCGGGTCCGCGACAAGGCGGTGGACCAGGAGGTCCTCAAGAGCCTGACGCCGGCGCAGCAGGTCGTTCGCATCGTCCGCGACGAGATGCTCGCGCTGTTCGGCGAGACGCAGGGCGGCCTTCCGCCGACGCCGCAGCGTCCGCGCGTCGTGCTCATGCTGGGCCTGCAGGGTTCCGGCAAGACGACGACGACGGCGAAGCTGGGGCGGTGGCTGGCGAAGCAGGGGCGCCACCCGATCCTGGTGTCGACCGACGTGCGGCGCCCGGCGGCCATCGAGCAGCTGAACGTCGTCGCGAAGCAGGCCGGCGTGCGCGTGCACGATCCCGCGGGTGAGATGGATCCGGTCCGCCGTGCGCAGGGGGCGCTGACGGAGGCGAAGAACGCCGGCTTCGACGCCGTGATCGTCGACACCGCCGGGCGGCTCCACATCGACGACCAGTTGATGGAGGAGCTCGAGGCGATCAAGGCGACGGTGCAGCCGTCCGACATGCTCTTCGTCGCCGATGCGATGACCGGCCAGGACGCGATCAAGAGCGCCGGCGAGTTCAACCGGCGGATCGGCGTCACCGGCGTCGTGCTGACGAAGATGGACGGCGACGCCCGTGGCGGGGCCGCGCTGTCGGTGGTCGGCGTCGTCGGGGTCCCGATCGCGTTCGTCGGCAGCGGCGAGCGGCTCCAGGATCTCGAGCCGTTCCACCCCGACCGCGTCGTGTCGCGGGTGCTCGGGATGGGGGACGTGCTCTCGCTGATCGAGAAGGCCGAAGAGGCCGTCTCGATCGAGGACGCGGAGAAGCTCGAGGAGAAGATCCGGAAGAACGCCTTCACGCTGGAGGACTTCCGCGATCAGCTGCGCACCATCAAGAAGATGGGGCCGCTCGAGCAGATCCTCGGCATGCTGCCGGGGATGGGGAATCTGAAGCAGATGCAGGAGGCGCGGGCGCAGGTCGACGACCGGCAGCTCGCCCGCGTGGAGGCGATCATCAATTCGATGACGCCGAAGGAGCGGCGCAACCACCAGTTGATCAACGGGAGCCGCCGCAAGCGCATTGCGAAGGGCAGCGGCACGTCGGTCGAGGAAGTGAACAAGCTGCTGAAGCAGTTCGTGCAGATGCAGAAGATGCTGAAGCAGCTCGGCGGCATGGCGGGCCTCGGCAAGAAGAAGGGCAACCTGGGGATGATGAAGTCCCTGATGAACCGGTAGCGCCGGCGACTGATAGAAGAGGACAGGAATGCTTGCAATTCGTTTGACACGCACTGGATCGAAGAAGCGCCCGTTCTACCGGGTGGTGGTGACCGACTCGCGGGCGGCGCGCGACAGCGCCTTCGTCGACGTGCTCGGCACCTACAATCCGCGGACGAAGCCGGAGACGCTGAAGGTGGACCGCGAGCGGCTGGCGCACTGGCTCAAGGCCGGCGCCGTCCCCTCGGACACGGTCCGCACGCTCGTGGCCCGCATGCCCGAGGCGCCGGTCGTCGAGCAGCCGGCCGAGGCGCAGCCCGCGTCGTGAGCCGCGCGCGCGACCTCGTCGAAGTCGTGGCACGCGCGCTGGCCGACCGGCCCGACGCCGTCCGCGTGACGGAACGCGACGCGAAGGGGCAGACGTTCGTCGAGCTGTCGATGGCGCCGGGGGATCTCGGCCGCGTCATCGGACGGCAGGGGCGCACCGCCGCGGCGGTTCGTACGCTGGCGGCGACGGCCGCCGAGCTCGAGGGGCGGAAGGTCACGGTCGATTTCCGCGACGAGTAGGCGACGGCCGCTGCGGGAGCGGTCGCGGCCGGACGTGAACTGACAGCGACATGACCGAAGACCTGCTGCTCGTAGGACGTGTCGCCCGCGCGCACGGCAACAAGGGACAGGTGATCGTCAACCTCGACACCGACTTTGCCGAGGAGCGGTTCGTCACGGGGCAGACGCTGCTGGTGGGGCCGCAGGCCGAGCCGCGGCAGATTACCAGCGCGCGGTTCCACCAGGGACGTCCCGTGATCGGCCTGGAAGGCGTCGAGACGATGGATGCGGCGGAGGCGCTGGCCGGAGCCGAGCTGAAAATGCCGGCGAGCGCGATGTCCGCGCTGCCTGAGGGGACGTACTACCGCCACGACCTCGTCGGCTGCGAGGTGCAGGACACCGAAGGGCGGCTGATCGGCGAGGTCGCCGCCGTCGAAGGGCCGATGGAGGCGAGCCGGCTCGTGATCCACGCGCCGCACGGCGAGGTGCTGATCCCGCTGGTGGCCGAGATCTGCGTGGACGTGGCGCCGGCGGAAAAGCGGATCAGGATCCGGGCGCCCGAAGGGCTGCTGGACCTGAACACGACGTCGTGACGGTTGACCGGGGAGCGCCACCGATAACGGCTGCGGAAGCGTGAAATTCGATATCGTCACCATCTTTCCGAAGATGGTGCAGGGGCCGCTCGCGGAAGGAGTCGTCGGCCGCGCCATCGAGCGCGGCCTGCTCGACGTGAAGGTCCACGACCTTCGCGACTTCACGACCGACCGGCACCGGGTCGTCGACGATGTGCCGTTCGGGGGCGGGCCCGGGATGGTGCTGAAGCCGGAGCCGCTCTTCCGGGCGGTCGCGCGGATCCGGGCCGAGCGCGGGGTGCCGGGCGCAATCGTGCTGACGACGCCCGACGGACGGACGCTGACGCAGCGGGAGGCGGAGCGACTGCGGGCGCTGGGCCACGTCGCGATCCTCTGCGGCCGGTACGAAGGGGCCGACGACCGGGTGCGGCAGCACCTGGCGACGGAGGAGTTGTCGATCGGCGACTACGTGCTGTCGGGCGGGGAGCTGCCGGCGCTCGTGATCGTCGATGCGGTGGCGAGACTGGTGCCCGGAGTCGTTGGAGACGAGCAGTCGGTGGCCGGCGACACGTTCGCGACGGGCCTGCTGGACTACCCGCAGTACACGCGGCCCGCGGAGTTCGAGGGGCACGTGGTGCCCCCGGTGCTGCTGTCGGGGCACCATCGGGAGATAGAGCGGTGGCGCCGGCGCGAAGCGCTGGCCCGGACGCTCGAGCGGCGCCCGGAGCTCCTGGAGCACGCCGCGCTGAATGACGAGGATCGAGCGTGGCTCGACGAGTTGAGAAGCCAACAAGGAGAGAAAGCATGACTGCCGTAGAGACCGTCGAACGCGCCCACATCGTGCAGCGTCCGGCGATCAAGCCTGGCGACACCGTCCGCGTGCACGTGAAGGTGCGTGAGGGAGACAAGGAGCGCATCCAGGTGTTCGAGGGGATGGTGATCGGGATGCATCGCGGCGGCGCGCGGGCGACCTTCACCGTGCGCAAGGTGTCGTTCGGCCAGGGCGTCGAGCGCATCTTCCCGCTCCACTCGCCGATCATCGACAAGATCGACGTCGTCCGGACCGCGAAAGTCCGCCGCGCGAAGCTCTACTTCCTGCGCGAGCTGAAGGGCAAGGCGGCGCGGATGCGCGAGACCTCCCGCAAGCAGACCGCCTGAAGGCACGCCGAACGCTGACGCCGGAGGTGACGTGCCCGCGCCGGGCCGTGCCTTCGGCTTCGCGCTGCGACCTTACCCGATGAAGGTTCGGGCGTTCAGGACGCTGGAGAACACGCTCCGGCGCATGGGTTTCAACCACGTCGCCGGTGTCGACGAGGTCGGCCGGGGGTGCCTGGCGGGCCCCGTCGTCGCCGCGGCGGTCATTCTCGATCCCCACCGGTACATCCCGCGCATCTGCGACTCGAAGACGGTCACGCCGCTCGAGCGGGAGCAGCTGTACGCGAAGATCACGCGCGCCGCCGTCGCCTGGGGCGTCGCCGCGAGCGCGCCGGCCGAAATCGACAGCGTGAACATCCATCAGGCGTCGCTGCGCGCGATGCAGCGCGCGGTGATGTCGCTCGTGCCGCTGCCCGACATCGTCATCGTCGACGCCTTTCGCATCCCGCATCTGCCGATGGCGCAGAAGAAGGTGGTCCACGGCGACAGCCGGTGCACCGCCATCGCGGCCGCGTCGATCGTCGCGAAGGTGACGCGCGACCGCATGATGCTCGAGCTGCATGCGACCGACCCCCGCTACGGCTACGACCGGCACAAGGGATACGCCACGCGCGACCATCTCGACGCGGTCGGCCGCTTCGGCTATTCACCGGAGCACCGGCGCTCGTTCCGCCCCCCGTCCCTGTTTGATAGGATCGACTCCTGATCCTTTCCACCCGTGCCCATTGACCGCGAAGCGACGCTGAAGAATGCGGAGAAGTTCCTCCGCGTCGGCCGCCTTGACGCGGCCATCGCGGAGTACGCACGCGTGGTCGACGAGTACCCGCGCGACTGGACGACGGCCAACACCCTCGGCGATTTGTACCTCCGGGCGGCGCAGTCGCAGAAGGCGGTGGCGCTGTACCAGCGGATCGCCGATCACCTGCTGACCGAGGGCTTCTATCCGAAGGCCGCCGCGCTCCTCAAGAAGATCCTGAAGATCACGCCTGACGACGAGGCGGCACAGATCCACCTGGCTGAGATCTCGGCCCGGCAGGGGCTCCTTGCCGACGCGCGCGCGTACTACGCGGCCGTCGCGGGCCGCCGGCGCCAGCGCGGCGACGCCGCCGGCGCCGACGAGATCGTCGTGCGGCTGGGGGCGCTCGATCCGGCCGACGCGGCGGCGCGCCTGGCCGCCGCGCAGGCACACGAACGCCGCGGAGACACCGCGGCGGCCGCGCGGATCTACCGCGAGCTGTACGACGACCACCTCGAGAAAGGGCGGCGCGAGGAGGCGCTCGATGCGCTCCGTGCCTGCGTCCGATGCGCGCCCGACACGCGCGAGCCCGAGCTTCTCCTCCCCCTCGCCGGCCTCCACCTCGAAGCAGGGGACTTCGACGCGGCGCGCGGCCTCCTGAGCGAGCACCTCGCACAGGGGCCGGCCGGGCGGGACGCCGTCGTCGCGCTGGCGTGGCGCGCGCTCGAGAAGAGCCCCGAGGCCGCCGCCGTGTGCGTCGACGCGCTCGCCGGCACGTTCGTCGCCGCGGGAGATTTCGCCGAGGCGGCGGCCATTCTCCAGGAGTTCGCCACGCGGGTGCCGGGCCAGGTCTCGGCGCTGCTGCGCCTCGTCGAGGTGTGCGTCGACGGCGGCCTCGAGGCGACCATGTACGAGGCGCAGGCACAGCTCGCCGATGCGTACCTGGCGTCAGGCCGGCCTGACGAGGCGCGCGTGATCGCCGAGGATCTCGTCACGCGGGAGCCGGGTGAGCCGGCGCACCTGGATCGCCTCCGCCGGGCCCTCCAGATGCTCGGCGTGGCGGACGTGGAGGCGGTGATCGCCGATCGGCTCGCGGGCGCGGCGCTGGAGGAGCCGGAACCGCTCGAGGCCCTTCCGGCGGCGTCGACCGCCCCGGAGGAGCCGTTCGGGTCCGCGCGGGCCGCCGCGTCCGACGCGGCGGCGATCGGCGACGACCCTGGCGGGCGGGAACGTGCGGCCGAGCCGCAGAAGGACGAGCGGAGGGGTGAAGCGGTCGTGCCGCAGGCCCACGTCGAGATGCCGCAGGCGGACACGGCGTCACGGCCCGGTGCGGCCGAAATCGATCTCACGGCCCTGCTCGAGGAGCTGGAGGGATCTTTCACCCCGCCCGTTCCGCAGGCGATGCCGGCTCCGCGGGATCTCGAGGACGTGTTTGCCGGCCTCCGCGCGGGGGCGGCGCACCAGGAGGGCGGCGACGACAGCGGCGACCACTTCGATCTGGCACGCACCTACGTCGAGCTGGGCATGACGGAGGAGGCGATCGGTCCGCTCGAAGTCGCCGCACGGTCGCCGCGCTACCGCTTCGCCGCTGCGGCGCTGCTCGCGAGGATCGTGCGCGATCGCGGGGACCTTCAGCGCGCGATCGAATGGTACGAGCGGGCCGCGCAGGCGCCCGCGCCGGCCGTCGACGAGGGACGGGCGCTGCTCTACGAGCTCGGGGAGGCGCTGGAGCTGCTGGGGGAGCATGCGCGCGCGCTCGCCGTGTTCATCGAGCTCGACGCGGATGCCCCCGGGTATCGGGACGTCGGCGCGCGGGTGGCACGGCTGTCGAACGTGGAAGCGGGAGGCTGATCATCTCGGTTTTCACGCGCGTCATCCTCGCGGTGTATTTCCTGGAGGCGGGCCTGATCCTGATCGTGGCCCCGTGGTCCGGTTTCTGGGACCGCAACTACTTCTCACGCAGCGACGTGCTCGGGCCCATCCTGGCCAACCCCTTCGTCCGCGGCGGTGTCTCGGGCCTCGGCCTCGTCACGGCGCTGGCGGGGTTCGCCGAGCTGGCGGGAGCGTTCGGGCTCCGTCGCCATCCGCGGGAGCCGCAGGAGCCGCATCCGCACTGATGGCGTGGAATCTGCCGATCGTCTGTGTCATCACCCGCGCCCGGGGCGAAACGGGGAGTGCCGAGCGGGGGCGTCTCCTGCAGCGGCTGTCGGAGGCCGCGGACGCCGGCGCGTCGATCGTCCAGGTGCGCGAGCGCCAGCTCGATGACCGGCGGCTCGCCGGCTTCGTCGGGGAAGTCAAAGCCGCGATCGGACGCACGTCGGCGCGTGTGCTCGTGAACGACCGCACGGACATCGCCCTCGCTGCGGGAGCCGACGGTGTCCATCTCAAGAGCGACGGCCCCCCGATGTCGGACGTGCGGCGCATCGTGAGGGGGCCGTTCGTCATCGGGCGATCCGTCCATTCCGTCGCAGAGGCGGCTGCCGCCGCCCGCGACGGCTGCGACTACCTGCTGTTCGGCACCGTCTTCCCCTCCAGGAGCAAGCCCGACAGCCACCCGATCGCCGGCGTGGCGGAACTCGCGGATGTCTGCCGCGCCGTCGCCGTCCCGGTGATCGCCATCGGGGGCATCACCCCGGAGCGCGCGGCGGCGGTCCGCGAGGCCGGCGCCGCGGGAGTGGCCGCGATCAGCCTCTTTGCCGACGCCCCGGACACCGGGGCGGTGGTCGCGGCGCTGCGGAGCGCGTTGACACTGCCGCGGGGGAATGTCTAAAGTGGGCCCGGCCATGACTGACTTTGGCGGGAAGCTGCGCCAGGCGCGGGAGCGGCGCGGCATCTCGCTGCGGGAAATCGCAGCCAGCACCAAGATCTCCGTCACCGCCCTCGAGGCGCTCGAGCGCAACGACATCTCCAAGCTGCCGGGGGGCATCTTCAGCCGCTCGTTCGTCCGTTCGTACGCCGCGGAGGTCGGGCTCGATCCCGACGAGACCGTTCGCGAATTCCTGGAGCGTTTTCACGCGGAGCCCGGCGGCGGCGCGTCGCAGGGGCACGCACACGACGAGGCGCTGGACTTCGAGCGCGACCGGCGCCGCCAGGCTGGTGTGTTCATCATCGCCGTTGTCGTGATGATCGTGCTGTCGGCGGCCGTGCTGTACTTCGTCATGAAGCTGCGGCCGGGCGCCGAGCCGGTCGTGCCGGCCGTGCAGCAGGAGGCGCCCGCCGCGCCGGTCGCGTCGGACCCGGACCCGGCCGCCGCCGCGGAGCCACGGACCGAACCGGCGCCAGAGGCGCCGCCGGGCGAGGGGCTCCGCCTCGACCTCCATCCGACGGGCGACTGCTGGGTGAGCGTGACCGCCGACGGCCGCAAAGTGCTCGAGCGGGTGGTGAAAGGCGGCGAGCGCGAGCGGCTCGCGGCGCGCGAGTGGGCGGTGCTGACGGTTGGCGACGCCGGGGCGTGCGCTTTCAGTATCAACGGCCGCGCCGCCCGGCCGCTCGGCAACGCCGGTGAAGTGAAAACGGCCCGCATCACTCGCGACACGATCGACCAGTACGTCCGCTGATGGACGTCGGCTTCCGCTCGCCACTCATCGACTTCTTCCGTCGCGGCGAGGTGGCGCGCGACGTGCGCCTGCTCGCCGCGCAGGGGGCCCTGGCGCCGCGCGCCCAGGAGCAGCTCGCGCTGCTCCTGATCCTCAGCGGCGATCCGGACCCGCTCGTCGCACGAACCGCCGCTGCGACGCTCGACCTCCTTCCGGCGCCCTCGGTCGCCCGCTTCCTGGCCCGCAGGGACGTGCCGCAGGGGATGCGCGACTTCTTCGCCGCCCGCGGCATCCTTCCGGATCCCGCGGGAGCGGCCGACGATGACCAGCCGCTCGTGGAGGCGGCGACGAACGCGCCGGAGGAGCAGTCGGCTGACCCGCAGATCCTGTCGTCGCTGCCGGTGGTGGAGCGGATGAAGCTCGCGATGCGCGGTTCGCGCGAGCAGCGCGGCCAGCTCATTCGCGACTCCAACAAGCTGGTGGCGGCGGCGGTACTCAGCAGCCCGAAGGTGACCGAGTCGGAGGTGGAGGGATACGCGCGGATGGCCAACCTGTCGGAGGACGTCCTGCGGATCATCGCGATGAACCGCGCCTGGGTGAAGAACTACCACGTCGTGGCGGCGCTCGCCCGCAACCCCAAGACGCCGCCGGCCCTCGCCATGGGCTTCGTTCAGCGGCTGAACGAGCGCGACCTCAAGACGCTTTCGGTCGACCGGAACGTCGCCGAGGCCGTCCGCCTGGCCGCGCGGAAGTTCCTCGTGAAGGGGAAGTAGCGAACTCCTTGCGCATCTCGGCGAGTCCGTCCATGTAGACCGTCGCCCGCTGCCGGTCCTCGATCGAGGGGATCGACTTGAGCAGGTCGATCGCGCGGTCGAAATCCCGCAGGATGGTCCCTTTCGTCGTCTTGAAATACAGCTCGCGGATCTCGGCGATGATGTCGTCGGCCGGCCGTTGCGGCGGCGCTGCCGGGATCAGCGGGATCTTCCTGGCCATCGGTCCACTCCCGTGACGGCGACCGGCGTCATGCCGGCGGCCGCCGGTTGCGGCGAAGCGCCGCCTTGAACTCCTCGAGGGGCCGCGCGTTCAGCACGTCGTCGGGCCGGAGCCAGGCGCGGCGCGCCGTCGAGACGCCCCAGCGAAGGTTGCCGAGCGCGGCGGGCGCATGCGCGTCGGAGTCGATTATCACCTTGACGCCGCGATCTCTCGCCATCCGCGCGTGCACGTCGTCGAGGTCGAGCCGGTCGATCTGGCTGTTGATCTCCAGGGCCACGCCCGCCCGCGCGGCGGCGGCGAGAACCTCCTCGGACCGGAAGCGGTAGCCCTCGCGCTTGAGGATGAGACGCCCCGTCGGGTGTCCCAGGACGTCGACCCACGGGTTGGCGATCGCGCGCAGCAGCCGATCGGTCATCTGCGCTTCGTCCTGCGCGAACGCCGAGTGCACGGAGGCGATGACGAGGTCGAGCTGCGCCAGGCACTCGTCGTCCAGGTCCATCGCGCCGTCGGGCCGGATGTCACACTCGATGCCGGCGAGCAGGGTGATGCCGTCGAGGCGGTCGTTGAGCGCCCGCACGTGCGCGGCGTGCTCGAGCGTTCGCCGCTCGTCGAGTCCGCTGGCCATCGCGAGCGACTGGCTGTGGTCGGTGATCGCCACGTAGCGCAGGCCGGCGGCGCGCGCAGCCAGCGCCATGGTTTCGGCGTCGGCGCGGCCGTCGGTGGCGGTGGTGTGCATGTGCAGGTCCCCCTGCAGGTCCTCGAGGGCGACGAGCCGGGGGAGTGTGCCGGCGGCGGCCGCTTCGATCTCCCCGCGGTTCTCGCGCAGTTCCGGCGGGATCCACGCGAGTTCCAGCGCGGCATAGATCCCCGCCTCGTCGGCTCCGGCGACGAGCGACCCGTCCTCGACGCGGTACAGCCCGTATTCGTTCAATTTGAATCCACGCTGGATCGCCCGGTCGCGCAGGGCGATGTTGTGGGTCTTCGAGCCGGTGAAGTACTGCAGGGCGGCGCCGAGGCTCTCGCGCGGCACGAGGCGGAGATCGGCCTGGAAGCCGCCCCAGATCAGCACGCTCGACTTCGTGTCGCCGCGCGCGAGGACCCGTTCGACGAGGCGGTACGAAATGAAGGTGTCCATCAGCGCCGGTGGGGCACCTGCCGCGAGGATGTCGATGTCGCCGCACGTCTCGCAGCCGCGCCGCAGGCTGCCGACGGTGAGGATGTCGGCGTCGGGCGCGGCCGCGCGCAGGGCCGCGACGAGTGACGCCGCCGCGTCGTGTGCCTCGGCGCTGAGGCGGCGGCCGGTGAAGCGCTGGCGCTCCTCGAGCGCCTTCAGGATCTGCGCTTCCTTCTTCGCGCCCATGCCGCGCAGCGCCCGGATGCGGCCATCCCTGGCGGCCTGCGCAAGGTCGTCGAGCGTGTGGATGCCGAGGCCGCCGTAGAGCAACGCCACGGTCTTCGGCCCGACGCCCTGCAGACGCAGCAGGTCGAGCACCGTCGGCGGAAACTCCTGGAGGAGCTCCTGGTGAAAGGCGCAGGTGCCGGTGTCGACGAGCTCGCCGATGCGGGCCGCGAGATCCCTGCCGATGCCCGGAATGCCGCGGCGCTCGTCGGGGGACAGGCTGGCGAGCGGGGTGCCGAGGTGGACGATCGTGTCGGCGGCGTTGCGGTACGCGCGGATCTTGAAGGGGTTCTCGCTCTTGATCTCCAGCAGGTCGGCGATCTCGCCGAGCACGCGGGCGATGGCGAGGTTCTCCATTCAGCGCACGCCGACGGGATCCACGCGCGTCGTCACGCGGAGGCCCTCGGCTTCGATCGCGAAGTCCAGCAGGCGCGCGCCGCTGGCGGCGAGCGCGTCGCGGATGGCCGGCACGCGTTCGGGCTCGCCGATGCAGAAGAGGCAGCCGCCGCCGCCGGCGCCGCAGACCTTGCCGCCGGCGGCGCCCGCCTCGCGCGCGGCGGCGAGCATGCGGTCGATCGCCGGCGTCGTGACGCCGGGCGCCAGCCCCTTGCGGTTCTCCCACTCGTCGGCCACGTGGCGGCCGACGGCCTCCCAGTCGCGCGCTTCGAGCGCCTGCCGCATGCGGACGGCGATGTCGCGGATGCGCCCGAACCGCGCCCGCACCTCGGCGTCGCCGTCGATGTGGCGCTTGGTCATCTCCCAGTTGTTGATGCCGGAGTTCCGCGACGCGTTCGTGTAGGCCAGCACGAGGCGCTGCTGGAGCTCACCCGGGGTGACGGGCAGTGGGACGCGGCGGATCCCGTCGACGTTCAGCTCCACGGCCGAAATGCCGCCGTAGAGCGCGGGACGGTAGTCCTGCACGCCGGTCGGCACGTCGATCACCTGCGCCTCGACGTTCTGCGCGATCTGCAGCAGGAGGTCGTCGGCCACGGGGCGTTCACACCAGGCGGCGAGCGCACCGCAGACGGCGATGTTCAGGGCGGAGGAGCCGGCGATCCCGGCGCCGAACGGCGAATCCGACCGCGTGCGCAGCTCGAGCCCCTCCGCCTGGAAATAGTGGAGGAGCCGCCCCAGGAGCCTGAGATCGTGGTTGTCGCGCAGCTCCGACCAGTGTTCAGCCTCGACGCGCGTGCCGGTGTCCTCCGACACGATCGCGATGCGCTTGTCGGCGCGGGGACGGATGCGGCAGTATGCGCGCAGGCTGATCGCGGCGTTGATCGTCTGCGCGTCGTCGTGAAAGAGATAGAGCGGCCAGATGTCGAGCGTGCCGCCCGCGAGGTCGATCCGCGTCGGCGCGGATGATTCGATGAGCACGAGGCATCATAACCTCGGCGTTGGCAGTTATCATCTTGTGGCATGTCACGTGATTTCCGCCGCCACGCGGGCCAGGTGGCGATCGCCGGCTTCGCGGGCCCGAGTATACCGGGCGACCTGAGGCGGCTCGCGCGCGAGTTCGATCTCGGCGGCGTCATCTACTTCGCGCGCAACATCGAGTCGCCGGAACAGGTCGCCGAGCTGTCGCGCGAAGCGCAGGAGCTCGCCCGCGAGCTGCCGCTCTGGGTGAGCGTCGACCAGGAAGGCGGGCGCGTCGCTCGGCTGAGGTCCCCCTTCACCGAGTGGCCGCCGATGATCACGCTCGGACGCAGCGGCGACGAGCGGCTTGCGGAACGGTTCGCGCGGGCGCTCGCCGCAGAGCTGAAGGCGGTCGGCATCAACCTCGATTACGCGCCCGTGCTCGACGTGCACACGAATCCGCGAAACCCCGTCATCGGCGACCGGGCGCTCGGCGAACGTGCCGAGGACGTGGCCCGCCTCGGCAGCATCGTGATCCGGACGCTGCAGGCGGAGGGGATCGCGGCGAGCGGCAAGCACTTTCCGGGGCACGGCGACACGAGCGTCGACTCGCACTTCGAGCTGCCGCTCGTCGAGCACCCGCCCGACCGGCTCGAGGCCGTGGAGCTCGTCCCGTTCCGTGCCGCGATCGAGGCGGAGGTCGCATCGATCATGACCGCGCATGTCCTCATCCCCGCGCTCGACGAGGAGCGCCCGGCGACGCTCTCGCCGCGCGTCGTGACCGGGCTCCTGAAGGAGGAGATGCGCTACGGCGGCCTCGTGCTGTCGGACGATCTCGAGATGAAGGCGATCAGCGGCCGCTACGGTCTGGAGGAGGCGACCGTGCTGGCGATCGCCGCCGGCTGCGATGCGGTGCTGATGTGCGGCGCCGACCAGGACGCGCAGGCGCGGGCGCTCGAAGCCGTCATCCGTGCGGTCGAATCCGGACAGATTCCGCTGAAGCGGGCCGAAGATGCGCTGGCGCGCCACCGCCGCGTGAAGGAACGGTTTCTGGCGAGGCGCGGCAGCCCGCTGACCGGCGCCGCGCTCAGGGCCGTGCTCGGACGCGACGAGCACCAGGCGGTGTCGGCCGAGATGGCGCGCTTTGCCTGAGTCGTTCCGCAAGCCGCGCCGCCTCCACGCGGGCGACCGCATCGCGGTGGTCGCTCCCGCCAGCCCCTTCGAGCGCGATGAATTCGACCGCGGCGTCGCGGAGCTCCGGGCGCTCGGATTCGAGCCTGTGTTCGACGAGAGCGTGTTCGCCCGCGAGTCGTACGTCGCCGGGAGCCCTGCCGTTCGTGCCGCCGCGCTCCACCGCGCCTGGAGCGACCCCACGGTCGCGGCGGTCGTCGCCGCGCGAGGCGGGTACGGGAGCGCGCAGGTGCTGCCGCTGCTCGACGCGCGGGTCTTCCGGCAGCGCGCCAAGGCCTTCATCGGCTACAGCGACAACACCGCGCTCCTGACGTGGCTCACCCTCGACTGTGGCCTGGTCACGTTTCACGGGCCCATGCTGGAAGGGCGGCTGGCACGCGGCGCGGCCGGCTACGACCGCGACACCTTTGCACGCTGCCTGCTCAATGCCGAGCCGCCAGGGGCGATCACGCACGCGCACCTGGAGGTCGTGCGCGGCGGAACCGCGACGGGGCTGCTCGTCGGCGGCACGATGGCGCCGCTTGCCGCCTCTCTGGGCACGCCGTATGCGTTCGATCCGCCCGACGGCTGCGTGCTCTTTCTCGACGAAGTGGGCGAACGGCCCTACCGGATCGACCGCATGTTCACGCAGCTGCAGCAGGCCGGCATCATCGACCGTGCGGCGGCGCTGGTGTTCAACGAGCTGCCGCGGTGCGACGAGGCAACCGGCCGTCCCGCGATCCGGGACGTCGTTCGGCACCTGACGCGGCACTTCGCCGGACCGGTGCTGTTCGGGCTGCCGTCGGGCCACACCGACAGCGCGATGCTCACGCTCCCGTTCGGCGTGATCGCCTCCGTCCGCGCCGACGCCCACCCGGCGCTCGTCATAGAGGAAGCAGCAGTCGTCTGATGAAGCGCATTCACCTGATCGGCATCTGTGGGACCGCAATGGGCACGCTCGCCGCGATGCTGAAGGCGCGCGGCTACGACGTGCGGGGGTCCGACCAGCACGTCTATCCGCCGATGAGCGATTTTCTCCGCCAGCAGGGGATCACGCTCCTCGAGGGATACCGCGCGGAGCACATCGCCGCCGAGCTCGACCTCGTGGTCGTCGGCAACGCGATCTCACGGGGCAATCCGGAACTCGAAGAGGTGCTCGACCGCAAGATCCGCTACTGCTCGCTGCCCGAGGCGGTGCGCGACCACTTCCTGTGGGCCGCGCGCTCCGTCGTCGTGTCAGGCACCCACGGCAAGACGACGACGACCTCGCTGACCGGCTGGCTGCTGACCCACGGCGGGGCGGATCCCAGCGTGCTGATCGGCGGGATCGCCGAGAATTTCGAGGGCAGCTTCCGGCTCGGCGGCGGCCGCGACTTCGTGATCGAAGGGGACGAGTACGACAGCGCGTTCTTCGACAAGACGGCGAAGTTCCTCAAGTATCTTCCCGACATCGCCGTCGTGAACAACATCGAGTTCGACCACGCCGACATCTATGCGGACCTCGACGCGATCCGCGTGACGTTCCGGCGGTTCGTCAACCTCGTGCCGCGGCGCGGCCTTCTGCTCCTCGGTGCCGACAACCCGGACGCAGCCGCGCTGCGCGAGCACGCGCGGTGCCGGGTCGAGACGTTCGGCCTCGCCGATGGCAGCACGTGGCAGGCGCACGATCTCCAGGTCGCCGAAACGGCCACGGCGTTCCGGGTCCGGCGCGAAGGGAGGCCGTTCGGCACGTTCGAGGTCCCGCTGCTCGGTGCGTTCAACGTCCGCAACGCGCTCGCCGCCCTCGCCGTCGGGGCGGCGGTCGGGCTGAGTCCCGAAACGATGGCCGAGGGGCTCCGTCGCTTCAAGGGTGTCCGCCGCCGCATGCAGCACCGCGGCACCGCCGCGGGTGTGATGGTGTACGACGACTTCGCGCACCACCCGACGGCGATCCAGGAGACGCTGGCCGGCGTCCGCTCCGCGCATCCCACCCGCCGGGTCTGGGCGATCTTCGAGCCGCGATCCGCCACCTCCTGCCGCCGGATCTTCCAGGGGGATTTCGCCAGGGCACTCTCGGGCGCCGACCGCGTCGTCCTGCCGGCCGTGTTCCGGTCGACGCTGCCGGACGACGAGCGGCTGTCGGCCGAGGCGGTGGTGTCGGACCTGAAGGCGCTCGGCGTCGATGCGCGGTACATCCCCGAAACCAGCGAGATCGTCAAGGCGGTGGCGCGCGAGGCGCGGCCCGGCGATCTGGTCATCGTGATGTCGAACGGCGGCTTCGACAACATTCATCAGCGCCTGCTCGACGCGCTCGCGGCCCGCGGAGGCCGCTGAGGGATGCTCCCCTTCCGCATCCGTGCAGCGGGAGACGCCGCGCTGGTGCTCGAGTTGCCGGCCGTCGTCGACGAGGCCACGAGCGCGCGCCTCATCGCGATCGCCGATGCCGTCCGCTCGAGGTACGGCGCGATCCTTCGCGACGCCGTCGTCGGTTATCACACGCTCACCGTCTACTTCGATCCGCTGGCCGTCGACGGCGCGTGGATGGCCGGCGAACTCGAGGCGCTCGCCGCGAGCGACACGGCGTCCGCGCCGCCTTCGGGTGGATCCGTCGACATCCCGGTCTGCTACGGCGGAGAGTTCGGACCCGATCTCCCGGACGTTGCCGCCGCGGCCGGATGCTCGCCGGACGACGTCGTCGAACTGCACACCTCGCGCCCCTATCGCGTCTTCGTGATCGGCTTCGTCCCGGGCTTTGCGTACATGGGTCCTGTCGACGAGCGTCTCGCGCTGCCGCGGCGAAGCAGCCCGCGCACGCGCGTCCCCCCGGGGTCCGTGGCGATCGCGGCGGGGCAGACGGGCATCTACCCGATGGAGACCCCGGGCGGCTGGCACATCCTGGGGCGGACGCCGCTGCGGCCGTTCGACGAGACGCGCGCGCAGCCCGTGCTCTTTCGGGTCGGCGACCGCGTGCGGTTTCACGCGATCAGTGCCGCGGAGTACGCGCGGACGGCCACCTGGTGATGGCGATCACCGTTGTCAGAGCCGGGATGCTCACGACCGTGCAGGACCTCGGCCGCTGGGGTCATCAGCACCTGGGGGTGCCGGTGGCCGGTCCGATGGACTGGTACGCACACCGGCTCGCCAATCGCCTCGTCGGGAATCCGGATGACGCGGCGGCGTTGGAGGTCACGCTGATCGGTCCCGAGCTTGCCACCGACGCCCACGTGGTGTGCGCGACCGCGGGCGCCGAGTTCGAGTTGACGGCAGGCGGACGATCGATCGTGCCAGGGGAGGCCTTCGAGCTGCGTGCGGGCGAGCGCCTGCGTTTCGGACCATGCCGCGCCGGCTGTCGCGCCACGCTGGCGGTCGCGGGCGGCCTCGCCGTGCCGCCGGTACTGGGCAGCCGCGCGACGAGCCTCATCTCTCGGCTCGGTCCGTTTGGGGGGCGCGCGTTGCAGGCGGGGGACAGTCTGCCTGTCGGCACGGGTCCACGCCGGCCTCCCGCCACCGGGGCGGTGCGGCTTGCGCCTCCCGCCGGTGGGGCGCGCCTGCGGGTCGTACCGGGGCCGCACGAAGACCGCTTCGCGGCCGGCACTGTCGAGGATCTGCCGGCCCGCCGGTATGTCGTCACGCCGGAGTCGAACCGGATGGGATACCGGCTGGAGGGTCCTCCGATCGTCCACAGCGGCTCGGCGGACATGCTGTCGGACGCGACGCCGGTGGGCTCCATCCAGGTGCCTGCGTCAGGGCTGCCGATCCTCTTGATGGCCGACCGCCAGACGACCGGCGGCTATCCGCGGATCGCGACCGTGATCACCGCCGACCTGCCGGTGGCCGGCCAGCTGGCGCCCGGAGACTGGATCGAGTTCGTGCCGTGCACGCGACGCCAGGCAGTCGAGGCGCTGCGGGAGCGGGTCGCCGCTTTGCAGGGGCTCCGGCCGTGACGGGCTTCGAGGCGGAGCTGCGGGCGGCATTCGGCGACGCGCGCGTCGAGCGGGACGCCCCCCTGGCGCCGCTGACGACATTCAGGGTGGGTGGCCCGGCCGACTGGCTGGTCCACGTCCGCAGCCGCGGCGAGATCGTGCGCGCAGCGGCGATCGCGCGCGCCCACGGCGTCCCCCTGTCGATCGTCGGCGGGGGCTCGAACCTCCTGGTCGCCGACGCCGGCGTGCGCGGACTGGTGCTCAGGATTCACGGCGGCGAGACCGCGCTCGTCAACGGCGGCCTGGTGCGCGCCGACGCCGGGGTGACGATCAACGGCCTGGTCCGGTGGACGATCGCGCGCGGCCTTGCCGGGCTCGAAGCGTGGGCCGGCACCCCCGGAACCGTCGGCGGCGCCATCTACGGCAACGCGCACTTCCAGGGGCGCCTGATCTCCGAACTGCTGCACTCCGTCGAGCTCGTGACGCCGGCCGGCGAGGTCCTGCGCGTACCGGCAGCCGACATGGAGTTCGGCTACGACTACAGCCGGCTGCACCGCACGCGCGAGATCGTCGTCTCGGCGGATTTCCGGGTGAGCGAGGGAGAGCCGGACCGCCTGCGTCAAACGGCCCGCGAATCCCTCGCGTTTCGCAAGCGCACGCAGCCCCTCGAGAAGGCGAGCGCCGGCTGCATCTTCCAGAACCCGGATCCGGCGCGCGACCCTCTTCCCGCCGGCATGCCGCCCAGCGCGGGTGCGCTGATCGACCGCGCGGGGCTCAAGCAGGCCGCGGAGGGGGCGGCGCGCGTGTCGCCCCGGCACGGCAATTTCATTGTCAACGACGGCGGCGCGACGGCCGCTGACATCGACCGGCTCGTGGACCGCTGCCGACGCGAGGTCCGCGAGCGTTTCGGCGTCGAACTGCGCGAAGAGATCGTGCGGCTCGGCTTCGACGAAGGGGGCCATGGCCATTCTGAAGGTTGAGGGAGGACGCCGCCTCTCGGGCAGGCTGGCGGTCGAAGGCAACAAGAACTCGGCGCTCCCGTTGATTGCCGCGTGCCTGCTCACCGAGGAGGAGTGCGTTCTCAGCAACGTGCCGCGCATCCGTGACGTGGAGGTGCTGCTCGAACTGCTCGCGGGGCTTGGGGCGACGATCGAGGGGATCGGCACGCCGACGCTCCGGATCCGCTGCGCACAGGTCCTCAGCGAGCGCCCGGACCCGTCCCTCGTCGGCCGGCTCCGCGGGTCGGTGCTGCTGCTCGGCCCGCTGCTCGCGCGCCGCGGCGCCGCCCGCCTCGCTCCTCCGGGGGGAGACTTTCCGGCGCGCCGCAGCATCTCCACGCACCTCCAGGCGCTCGTCGCGATGGGGGCGGTCGTTCGCGACGAGCCGGGCCACGCCCTCGACGCCCCCGACGGCCTGCATGCGGCGTCCATGTATCTCGACGAAGCCTCGGTCACCGGCACCGAGACGGCGCTCCTCGCCGCGGCGGCGGCCGAGGGACGAACCGAGATCCGTCACGCGGCCATGGAGCCGCACGTGGTCGAGCTCTGTCGGTTTCTCCGCGCGATGGGCGCAGGGATCGAGGGGGAGGGGACACCGACGATCCGCGTCGAGGGCGTGAAGCGTCTGCGCGGGGCGCAGCATCGCCTCGACGGCGACTACATCGAGGCGGGCAGCTGGGGGGTCGTCGCCGCCATCACGGGCGGAGAGATCGAAGTCACCGGCGCCCGGACGGTCGACCTCGAGGTGGTCGTCGCGCCGCTGCTGAAGATGGGCGTGAACTGCCGGTTCGACGACGACACGCTGCGCATCGAACGCTCGACGTTGACCGCAACGCGCCGGATCACGACGAGCCTGTGGCCGGGATTTCCGAGCGACATGGTCAGCCTGGTGACGGTGCTGGCGACGCAGGCCGAAGGGCGCACGCTCGTGCACGACTGGCTCTACGAGCTCCGGCTGTTCGCCCTCGAGCAGTTGAGCGCGATGCGCGCGGATCTCTTCCTGTGCGACTCGCACCGCATGATCGTCACCGGCCCGACGAAGCTGCGGGGGCGGCATCTCGACAGCCGCGACCTGCGGTCGGGCATGGCGCTGATCGCGGCGGCGCTTGCGGCAGAGGGGGAGAGCTCCATCGGGCCGGTCGAAACGGTGGAGCGAGGATATGCGTCGCTCGTCGACCGCCTGCGGATGCTGGGAGGTCAGGTCGAGAAGATCGACCGCGGTCAGCGAGTCGTCTGATGCCGGCGCGGCCGCCCGTCAGGCTCAGGGGCGGAACGATCCGCCGCCGCCTGGCTTTTTCGGCGGCAGGATGGGCACCGGCTGGCCGGGCAGCGGCGGCTGCAACGGCTGCGGAAATGGGGCGGTCAGGGCCGGCGTGTCGACCGGCTGCGGTCGCGGCATGCCCGGCAGCATCGGCTCCTCGCGCGGGATGGCGAACTCCGGCGACTCTGGGGGCGGCACCGGTGATCCGTAGTCGCGTCCGAGCCTGAATGGCCGAAGATCCTCCTCGGACAGGTCGAGCACGCGGACTATGTGCGGCGTGACCGTGAGCACGATGTCGGTCTGCTGCGCCTCCCGGCGCTGGTTCGCGAACAGCCGCCCGATCAGCGGCAGATCGCTGAGCCCCGGCACCCCGGACAGCACCGTGCGCTCGTCGTCGCGGATCAGCCCGGCGAGCATGTTCGTTTCGCCGTCCCGCAGCCGGATGGTCGTGTTGATCTCGCGATTGCCGAAGGTCGGCAGGCCGCCGAAGCCGGTCCCAGAGATGCTGCTCAGCGACACCTTCAGCGCCAGCGACACCTCGTCGTCGTGGTGCGTACGGGGCGTGATGTCGATGTTCACGCCGATGTTCTCGTAGACGTACGACGTGATCGGCTGCTGGTTGACGCCGCCGGTGGCGATCGGCGCGAACGTCGTGATCGGCACCGGCACGCGTTCGCCGAACCGCGCGTGGGCGGCCAGCCCCTCGGAGGTGCGGAACTGCGGATTCGCGAGCGTCCGCGTGTTCGCGTCGTTCTTCAGCAGGCGGTAGTAGATACCGGGGATGCCCGACATGAACACGTCGGCCTGTGTCAGGTTTCTCAGGCTCTGCAGCGTGAGGCCGTCGCGGTTCACGTCGGCGGCGCCGGAGATCCCCGGTGACCCGGGCGAGGCGACCTGCAGGCCGAACTCGCGGAGCCGCGTCCGGTCGACCTCCAGCAGTTCCACGTCGATGATCACCTCGGGACGCGCCTTGTCGATGGCGGCGATCAGGCGCGCCGCGGCGGCGATCCGCTCCGGCGTGTCCTTGAGCGAGATGGAGTTGTTCGCCGTGATCGGGGAGATCTGTCGGACGTCGACGACGATGCGCAGGAGGTCGGTGACCTCCTTGATGTCGGCGTTGCTCAGGTAGAACGTCTGGACGACCGCCTCCTCGTATTCGCGGCGCTTGGCGGGCGTGTCGGGAATGATCGTGATCGTGCGCGGCGCGGTCACCCGGTAGAACGTCTGCGTGCTGGTGGTGAGCGACGCGAGTGCGTGCTGCAGGGTGGCGTTGCGGAGATCGAGCGAGATCGGCGCCTCGCGGAAGCCGGGGTCGAACACCACGTTCAACCCGGCAATCCGCCCGAGCGCGGTGAACACCATCCGGCTGTTCGCGTTGCTGAAGGTGAGCGTGTCGGGGAGCCGCGCATCGAGCGGCAGGTCGAGACCGGGCGGCGGCAGTTCGCGCGCCCGCTGCACGAGCGCCTGCAACTCGGTGCGCCCCCCGCGCGAGACCGCGAGCTTCGTCCGGAGCCGCTGGCGCACGTCGCGCAGCGCCGCTTCCACCTGTGCGTCGGTGGGGTTCAGCTCGGAGGCGAGCTGGAATTCCACCAGCGCCTCTTCGTAGCGGTCGTTCGCGGCGAGCCGGCGGCCGCGGCTGAAGTGCTCCTGCGCCGCCCGCAGCCGCACCCGCTCGAGGGCGGTGCGTGCGGCGGTGTCGTCCGGCTTCTCGCGCAGCACCTTCGTGTATTCGACCACCGCGCGGTCGTAGTCCTGCGCGCGCTCCGCCCGCTGGGCGTTCCGGAACGCCGCGGATGTCGCGCAGCCGGCGAGGCAGACCGTCGCCAGCAGGACGGCCGCGGCCCGCCGCAGCTCAACGCGAGGACTTGCCTGTGTAGACGACATCGGCTCCGCGGGGAATGGTGAACGCGAACGTCTTATCGGACAGTCCGATGTTTTCCTTGAAATTCGACAGCAGCCAGGTGGATTGCCCCCCCTGGCGGTCGGCCGCCGCGATGGACCGGATCTGCAGCGTCGTGCGGTCCACGACGATCTCGAGCCAGTCGTAGTCACGCTCGGGCTGCTTCGGGTCCAGGCGAAGCCCGTAGGTGCCGGCCGGCGCGCTGTCGGTGAACCGCACGGTGAAGTCGCGCGTCAGGTTGCCCCTCCCGGTGAGGAACTGGACGGCGGTGGTTGCCTCGTCGGGCCCCGGCACCGGACTGACGGTCACCTGGTTGTCGGCGGGCACCCAGACGTACACCTGCGAGCCGTCGGAGACGAAGAGCTTCTTCTCGGGATGCGTATAGTCCCAGCGCATGAGCCCCGGCTTCTTGACCTGAAGCTTGCCGCGCTCGGTGAGCTTCCGCTTGAGCGGACCGCTTTCGTACTGCTGGGTGAAATCAGCCGAGAAATCCTTGACGCGGTCGTACTTCGCCTGCAGCGCGGCGGCGACCTGCGGCGCCGACTGCTGCTGGGATGTCGCAGGAACGCCGTTCAGGAACAGGACGACGAGAACGGCAGCAGCCGCGGTCGAGCGCATTTCCACCTCAGATCGGCAGGGCGTGCAGCCATCTTAGCATGCGCCCTTCCGCCGTCTCTTCGCCTCGATGAAGGCCCGGACGTCGCCGATCGGACGGCAATTCAACACGTGACGCGCTTCCACCCAGCCGCGGCGGGCGGTGCCGACGCCGAACTGCATCTGCCGGTCGAGGGCCGCCGCCCGATGACAGTCGCTGTCGATCGTCACCGTGACCCCGGCCGCGACCGCCGCCTTCGCGCGGTCGCCGTCCAGGTCGAGATGGCTGGGGGCGCCGTCGATCTCCAGCGCGGTCCCGGTGGCCGCCGCCGCCTCGTAGATCGCGTCGTAATCGAGCGGGTAGTCGCCGCGCCGTCCGACCAGTCGGTTCGCCGGGTGCGTGATGACGTTCACCAGCGGATGGCGGATCGCCTGGAGGCAGCGGCGTGTCAAAGCCGACCCGTCGTGGCGTGCCGGATCGTGCAGCGACGCGAGCACGATGTCGAGCCGCTCGAGGATCGCATCGGCGAAATCCAGCCGGCCGTCCGGCAGGATGTCGACTTCGATGCCGTGCAGGATCTCGATCGCGGGATACGCCTGCCGCAGCCGCTCGATCTCGTCGCGCTGCCGGGCGAGCTGGTCCAGCGACACCGTGCGCGATGCCATCGCGCTCTCTGAATGGTCGGTGATCGCGACGTAGTCGTAGCCGAGTGCTATCGCGGCTTCGATCATCCGCTCGACGGGATCCTGTCCGTCGCTGTAGGTGGAGTGCATGTGGAGGTCACCGCGGATGTCGGTTCGTTCGACTAACGCGGGGAGCCTCCCCGTGCCGGCTGCGTCGAGCTCGGCGCCGCCGGCGCGGAGTTCCGGAGGAATGAAGGGAAATCCCACCTGCGCGTAGACGTCCTCCTCGCGCGCGCAGAGCTCCGGCCAGCGGCGCCGTCGTCTCACCGCGCTGACGTGCGCGCGCGACCCTGTGGCTGCGAACAGCACCGATCCGTACTCGTCGTCAGCGGCGATGCGGACATCGATCTCCGTCTGCTGCACCACGACGATCGCGCGCCGACCGGAGCGATGCAGGACGTCTTCGATGCCGGGGGCGGTACAGAGGGTATCGATGGCGAGCGGCGGATTGGCCGCGCGCGCGACGACCGCGAGCGAGGACGCGAGCGGTTCGAAGCGCCGCGTGTCTCCCGCGGGGACGGCGGCGCTCACCCCCGGGCAGTGCTGGCGGAGGGTCGCGGCGACGGCGGTCGTGAGTTCCCACGCCCGGCCCAGGTGCACGAGCGACGTCTCGAGCGCGAGCGCCGTGCAGGCTGACGCGAGCCGGCTGGTGACGCTGCCAGGAAACCGGGCCAGCCGGTTCTCGTCGAGCGCGAACTCGAGATCCCCGAGGGTCACGACGCCGGCCTCGCGGACGAGCGCGGCCGCCTGATCGTAGGTGACGGCGCCGAGCTCCAGCAGGCGCCGCAGAAGGCGCGGGATGCCGATGCGGGCAGCAGCAAACGCGGCGTCGACGCCTCCCGCCGAGACCTCGCGGATGCGCCAGACGGCCGCAGCGGGAAGACCGCGGACGGCCAGGGGACGGTCGGCTCGCGCGAGCTGCTCGATCCGGCCGAGCTCGCGCGGCGACAGGCTGTCGAGGACGGCGACCGCGGTGCGAAGGTCGTTCGCGTCCGGCGTCCCGCGGATCTCAGCCAGCAGGCTCAGTTGCCGCAGAAGGTCGGGGAGCGTGGGCGAGCTCACCGCTTCAGCCTATCCGATGCCGTCGCGCTAGAGTGCCTGGTTCGCCTTTGCGTGCTGGTGGACGGTCCAGCCGTGGGAGCGCCGGCCGCACGCGACGCACTTGAGGAACATGGCGCCGCCATCGCAGCTCACGCTGTAATCGTGGCCCGTCACGTAGCAGAGAATCCAGCTCCACATCGCCCGAATCCTTGGGGGAACGCCCTCACGTCAGCAACGTGAATGCCAGATCCGTTTGCCGCCGGATCTACGGGTGCCGTGTGGCGCTGGCCGGTCGAAGGGGCGGTGATCGCTGCGGCGTCCGGCTGACGGATGGCTCGAACCGAAACGGCGATTACGGGATTGAAACGAGCGCGCGCTGCGCGCGTCCGTCAGAAGCCTTCGGCCGGCTTCGTGAAGTCGATGGTCAGCGCGGCCGCCCTGGTCGTGACGGTGGTGATGATCTTCCGCTCGCCATACTGCGGGTGCCGGAACACGAACTCCCGCGTGCCCAGCCCGACCTCGAGGTTTGCGAGCGGCGTCTCGCCCACGCGCGCGCCGTCGACCCATACCTCCGCCCAGGGATGCGCGTTCACGTGCACCGTACCGCGCGGCGCGAGGTTGATCGCGCGTTCTTCACCGGGCGAGATCTCGAGCACCTGGGTGGTGCTGAAGCCGAGCTCCGCGTTGCTGAACGTGACCGCCTGACGTCCCGGCGGCAGCATGATGCGCCGGCTTTCGCTGGTGCCGAGCGTGCGGCCGCCCGACGACACGTGGACGCGAATGGGCGCGAACACCGCGATCCAGCCGGAATACACCGGGACGTCGATGGCCGCCCGGCCGCCTGCTTCGAGGCTGACCGTGCGCCGGACGGTAGCGGTGTCGGTGCTGATCGACACGACGTGGCGGCCGGCGGGCACCGTGTCCAGGGTCAGCGGTGTCACGCCGACGTCGGCGCCATTGAGCGCAACGCGCGCGCCGGCCGGTTGGCTCTGGACGGCAAGCGTGCCTGTTCCGGCCGGGTCGGGGCGCGGCTGCGGCCGGTTGTCGGTGACGGCAGCAGGCGTCGGCGCGGCCGCGCGAGGGGCCGCCGGCGCCGACTCGGCGCGCCCCTGCATGTAATCGCGTCCGGCTACCGTCCCCAGGCTGACGACGAGTACCGAGGCGGCGGCGAGCTTCCATGGCCATCGCGACCCCTGCCGCGCTGTCGACGTGCGATTCACGAAGGGGAGCGCCCGCGCCGGCATGTCCGGCGTCACCGGCACGGCCGTGCGCGGCGGCACGTACCCGGGCGGCCCCTCGGCCTTGATCCGAAGCGGCCGCGGCGCCGGCAGCGGCGCAACGCCCATGGTGGCCGTTGCAGGGACCGCCGG